>Ga0156104_125_pt1 | contig 79371 bp, 81 predicted proteins | sample RifCSPlowO2_02_FD_107757 | JGI IMG/M metagenome (GOLD analysis project Ga0156104, IMG submission 107757) | Methylotenera sp. RIFCSPLOWO2_02_FULL_45_14 | reverse complement strand
CGCGCCGCTTTAATATACCAAGCCGCTACAAAATCTAACAAGCCTGCATTTTTAATATCACCACACACCAATTGCATATCCGCTTTTTGTGCGGCAGATTGATTACTCTTACCTAAAAACGGCGGATTACCCAACACATAACTACAACGCGCTGGCGGTAGCACGCTTGCCCAATCTGTTTGCAGGGCATTGCCACACATAATATGCGGCGTGGCTTTGAGCGGGATTCTTACAAAATACGCGCCAAATTCTTCTGAGATTTTCATGTTCATTTGGTGGTCGGTAAGCCACAGTGCTACTTGCGCGATTTGCGCGGGGAATTCTTCAATCTCGATGCCGTAAAATTGGTCAACGTCGATGTTAATTAAAGTTTGCACATCCAGCACTTGCTGACCCTGATTTTTACTAAGGTCACGGCTGGCGCGTAGCACCGCTAACTCTAGCAGGCGCAGCTCTCTATAAGTAATCACCAAAAAGTTGCCGCAACCGCAGGCAGGATCAAAAAATGTGAGGCTACGCAGTTTTTTGTGGAACTCAAACAGGCGGTTTTTGTTGTTTTTTATTTTTTCAAACTCTGCCCACAGCGTATCTAAAAACAAAGGTTTGATGAGTTTTAAGATATTTTCTTCACTGGTGTAATGTGCGCCTAAATTGCGCCGCGCTTCACTATCCATAATGCTTTGAAACAAACTGCCAAAGATAGCAGGGGAGATTAAGCTCCAATCCAGCGCGCATAAATCCAATAGCGCCTCGCGCATTTTGCTATCAAACTGCGCGGGCGGTAGCGGCTCGGCAAACAGCTTGCCGTTTACATAAGGGAATGCATGCAAGCTTTCGTCTAAATTGCTCAGGCGCTTTTCAGCAGGCGTATTAAGCACGTAAAACAAGCTATTAAGGTGATGCGCCAGGTCGCTGCCATCTGCGCTAGTTTTGGTTTCTATGTAATCTTGCAACAAGCGCTTTTCAAAAATGGTGGTGTCTTCTGCAAACAAGCAAAATAACAGGCGCACCAAATAAAGCTCCAGCGGATGCTCAGTATAGCCCACGGCTTTGAGTGCATCGTGTAGCTTGCCCATGCGCTCGGCGGCTTTAATGTTAATCGGGTCTTGCGGCTTGATGATTTGCGTTTGGTAACCCGCAATAAAACCAAATGATTTTACGTTTTGGTATAAATCTTTAAGCAAAAATTCGGTGACCGTTTGCGTGCTTAAATCATGCAACTGAAAACGCTGAAAATCACACACCAGCACATAGCGCGGAACATCACGCTCTTTAATGCCTGAAAAGTAATCAATAGCTTGGTCGTAAGCGCGGCTGAGGTCTTTACCGCATGATTTCATCTCTACCAATAAAATGCCAGGCCAAAATAAATCAACATAGCCATCTTTACCACCATGCTTTTTAACCGCATGCTCAAAGGTGGCCACGCGCTTATTGGTGATGCCAAATACTTCAAAAAAACCGATCAAAAATGGTTTAGCTTGGCTGTCTTCATTGGCGGCATCATGCCACTCTTTGGCAAAAGCATTTGCGCGGGTTCTAATTTCGTTCCAAGAGAGAGCCATGTGATGTGAAAATCCAGTTTTTTTGTGGCTAAAGTATAACCTGAGACCTTAGCTCGGAAATAAATAATATGCAAATTGACAGAAAATGATCAAATAATCTTCATTTTATCAACTCTCGTTCCCTAAGCCCGTCGAAGGGATATGTATTGTAAAATCAAAATGTTAATAGCACGCACCCCTTCGACAGGCTCAGGGAACGGTGACGACTGCCGTTAAAATTAAAATAAAAAGTTATTCGTACTAACGCCGTATGCTACGTTCACGTTGTTTCACGTGAAACATTGCTCATTCAATTGATGTTATAAAAGCGATTAGAAATTTCAGAATTAACAATAAATTACAGCGCCTTGTAATTTAAGGCCCTACTATTGACGTATGCAATCATGCGCGCTTACAGTGTAACTAGCGATGTACGCAATTATCACAACGCTTTCACCAAGTAAAATTAGCACATAATTGAGGAGAATTTTAATGGCGGGTAAATTTGAATTAAAAATAGCGAAAAGTGATCAATTTCACTTCAATTTATTGGCAGGTAATGGCCAAATTATTATGCAATCTGAAATGTATGAAACTAAAGCCAGCGCATTGAATGGTATTGCTTCTATTCAAAAAAATGCGGCAGATGATGCACGCTATGACCGTTTGGTTTCAAAAAATGAAAAGCCGTACTTTGTGCTAAAAGCCGCTAACCACCAGGTAATTGGTCAAAGCCAAATGTACGAAAATGAAGCAGGGCGCGATAATGGTATTGAGTCTGTGAAGAAAAATGCACCAGAGGCTGAGGTGGTTGATTTAACGGTCGAATAACGCATTCCCTGAGCCTGTCGAAGGGCTGGTGAATGCAAAATTTAGCGGCCCTTCGACAGGCTCAGGGAACGGGTATGCGTAGAAATTTCTTACTTGCCGATGCAGAATTTGCTAAATATCTCACCTAACAAATCATCGGGGGTAAATTCCCCAGTAATACTACTCAGTGCTTCCTGCGCTAATCGCAATTCTTCAGCCACTAATTCTGCTGCGTTCATTTGAATAGTAGCCTCTTGCAAATGTGCTTGCACTTTACTTAATGCCTCTAAATGTCTGGCGCGCGCCATAAAAACACCTTCGGCATTATTTTGATAACCCGCAAGTTGTAATAAATGACTTTTAAGTAGATCTAGCCCTGCACCAGTTTTGGCTGAAATATAAATATGCGTGGTACGGTCTATTTCTTCAATAAATGCAGTTTGATTAGCGACATCGATTTTATTATGCACCCAAATTTTACGTATTTCTTGCGGCAACCGCGCTAGAATCGATTTTTCAGTTTCAGTAATACCATGAGCTGCATCAACCAATAATAATGCGATATTGGCCGTTTGTAGAGTTGCCCAAGTTCGTGCAATACCGGATTTTTCGACTTCATCTTCAGTTTCGCGCAAACCTGCGGTATCAATAATGTGTAACGGTACGCCGTTTATTTGTATCGCGTTTTTAATGGTGTCACGCGTGGTGCCTGCAATTGAAGTAACAATCGCAATTTCTTCGCCTGCGAGTTGATTCATCAAGCTGGATTTTCCAACATTAGGTTGGCCAACTAACACAACATTGATACCTTCACGCAATAAACTGCCTTGTTTGGCTTTTGCAAATACCGATAATAGTTCAGCAATAATGGCGTCTAGTTTTTCTGCCACACGCCCTTGGCTAATAAAATCAATTTCTTCTTCAGGAAAATCCAAACATGCTTCAACAAACATGCGTAAATCAATCAACTTTAAAAGTAGGGCATTGATGCGTTGCGAGAACTCGCCAGATAAAGAACGTACCGCACTTTTAGCAGCCTCTGCCGTAGCGGCGTTAATCACATCAGCAACGGCCTCCGCTTGTGCTAAATCCATTTTATCATTGAGGTAAGCGCGGCGTGTAAATTCACCCGGCTCAGCTTGGCGTGCACCTAGCGCAATACAGCGTGCCAATAAAATTTGCATGAGCGCGGTACCGCCATGCGCTTGAAGTTCAAGCACATCTTCACCCGTATATGAATGTGGATTAGGGTAATAAATCGCAATACCGCGATCAATTAAATCACCATCGGCTTGCTTAAAATCCAGATAAGCCGCATGACGCGAAGGCGGGCAGTAGCCTAATACTTGAGTGGCAATTGTTTGACTTAATGGCCCGGAAACACGTACCACACCAATGCCGCCTGCACCACTGGCAGTGGCAATGGCGGCAATCGTGTCTGTTGAATTAGTGTTTTTTGACAATTTTCTTAGCGAGTGTTTCAGCGTGTATCATTTTGTTAATGTACCACTGTTGCGCAATAGACAACACGTTATTTACCAACCAATACAACACCAAACCCGCAGGGAAGAAGAAGAAGAACACACTAAATACCACCGGCATCCAAGTCATGATTTTGGCTTGCATCGGGTCTGTAGGTTTTGGGTTAAGCCTGGTTTGAATAATCATGGATGCACCCATAAGTACTGGCAAAATATAGTAAGGATCAATGGCTGAAAGGTCTTTAATCCAGCCAAAAAATGGTGCGTGGCGTAACTCAACCGAGCCTAGCAATACCCAATAAAGTGCAATAAATACAGGTATTTGTACCACAATAGGTAAACAACCACCCATCGGATTGATTTTCTCTTTTTTGTAGAGCTCCATCATCGCCGCTTGCATTTTCTGGCGGTCATCACCAAATTTTTCTTTCATGGATTGTAAGCGTGGTGCTAATTCACGCATTTGCGCCATGCTGCGGTAACTGGTAGCTGAAAGCTTAAAAAATGCCGCTTTAATTAAAATGGTCAGCAGAATAATCGCCACACCCCAATTTTGTACTACTGATTGTATTTTTGATAACAACCAAAATAATGGTGAAGCCACCATCGTTAGCCAGCCGTAATCGACCGTATATTCTAAACCTGGTGCAGTTGAAGATAAATCATGCTTGCTTTGCGGGCCTGAAAATAAACGTGCTGGCACCGTTAAACTTGCCCCTGGCTCGATAGTGCTTAGCGTGCTTTTTAAGCCAATTCGGTAGATGTCATCACTTAGTTTTTCAGTATAAAACTTGCGTGCCAGGCCGTCTTTAGGAATCCAGGCACTGACAAAGTAATGTTGTAATAACCCAACCCAACCATCATTTGATGTAATGGTTAGCGGCTCTTTTACCATGTCACTAAATGCAAGTTTTTTAAATTTAGTCGCCGCTGTGTAATAAGAGCCACCGGTAAAGGTAGGCATTAACTTAGAGCCCTGATTAGACTCACTATCGTGCACAATTTGATAGTAAACGGTTGGTGTAATGGCGCTAGCAGAGCCATTTTTAACTTCATAAGTCACGTCAATGGCGTATTTATTGCGATGAAATGTGTAAATTTTATCTACCGAGATGCCATTGTTTTCCCAGTTTAAGCGTACTTCTAACGTATCTTTACCCGCTTGCATTTGGTAACTTGCAGCACTACTGGTAAATGTTGCATTATGTGATGGCAAATCTGCGCCAATCAAGCCCGTTTGTGCAACGTAAAGCATCGGCTTGGCGGCATCGTCTAATAATACAAAATTTGAGCTTTCATTTTCAGATGCACGGTGTTTAAGTAACTCTAGCCTGCGTAAATCGCCACCAGTGGTCTCGATATCAGCCTTGTATAAATCGGTCGTCACACTAATACGCTGGCCTGTTAATAATTTATAGCCTGCCTCCACTGTCGCATTATTAACGCTATCTGCGCTAACTTCCTGCCCAGGAGGCGTATCGGTAAGATTAGTAGCATTGATCCGTGTTACCGCTACTGGGGCGTGTTGGCTTTGCCAAGCATCCCACAACATCAAAATAGACATTGAAAAAATAACAAACAGCACTAAACGTTTTGTATCCATAATGTTCTGAGGCAATCTTTATATAATTTTAATAATAAATTATTTGTGTTTAAGGAATAGGATCATGCCCACCTGCGTGCCAGGGATGGCAACGCAACAATCGGCAAACTGTAAAATAAGCACCTAAAAATGCGCCATGCTTGTGTATGGCTTCAATTGCATATTGTGAGCAGGTGGGGTAAAAACGACATTGTTGGCCAAGCATTGGGCTTAAAACTAATTGATAAGCTTTTACAATCCCAATTAATATGCGCGCCATTACGTTCATTGTTTAGTTTCCGGAGCTATCAGTAGCTGGCGAGTTTATGGCTGAGCTTGTATGATCACTCGAACCTATATGTTGATTTAATACACGTTGATTTAATTTAGCAATTAACATATCAAACTCTTGTTTTATTTGAATAAAATCACTTTTACCAAACTTTTTTTGCACACGGATAATTAAATCAACGTGGCAAATTTCGTGTTGCTTTAGCCTAAAAAACTCACGCAATACGCGCCGCATATAGTTTCTACTGACTGCTAATTTAGCTGTTTTTTTGCCTACCACTAAACCCAAACGCGCACGCTGGTGCATGTTTGGCTGGTAATGCATGGCTAAATACAGCGTAGAAATACGTTTGCGGAAATTAAAAACGGATGAAAAATCATCCGTTTTAATCATCTTGGCTTGTTTTTCTAGACTATAAGTCTTAAGCCTGAACGTTTGCACCATTATGTGTGGTAACTGTAATTAAAGCACTGTAATTATAAATTACTGCAATTAAAACTAACGCCAATAATGCTGCGATTGTATTTTTTAAAGCCCATTAGGGCTTTAAAATTACAAACCTAAGCGTTTACGGCCTTTAGCACGGCGACGAGCAATCACCGCACGACCACCTTTGGTAGCCATACGCACTAAAAAGCCATGAGTAGTGGCGCGACGTGTTTTAGAAGGTTGATAGGTACGTTTCATGTAAATCTCCAGCGAGCATTAAGCTATAAAGGGCGTTATTAAACCCGATAACACACTATTTTGTCAATGTTTATTTGGTTTTATATGGTTTGGAATGCGTTGCTTATTATAGTACCTAAAACGACATTCTATTTAATTTGTGATTTATTAAATTGCCTGTGGATAAGTTACCTTAAACCAGCTAAAATGAAGCGATTGATACTTAACAATAACATTGTTTAAAAATAATTTTATTGTGAATAAAAACAAAAAGTTACAATCATTTAATGGTTGTAATTTGACTATTTAAGGCGCGTCTTAATCGATGGAAAATTTTTGGCCAGCTTGTCTCAGTCGTTTTGAGAAAGAGCTTTCTGCACAACAATTCAATACCTGGATTAAACCACTGTACACTGAAATAGAGGGTGACGCCGTGCGACTTTTTGCGCCTAATCGCTTTGTCATGCAGTGGGTAAAAGATCGTTTTCTGAAAAAAATTGAGCAATTTGCAGAAGAGTTACTTTTACCTAACATTCAAATAGAATTATTATTGGGTGAAGCTAACACAAAAAATTCAAACGATACCATTGATAATAAAGCCACGATCAAACCTAAACTTGATACTAAATTAGATTACGCAGCCTCTGATTTTGAAACAAAAATTAATTTAAATCGAGTCCTTGCCTCAAGCTCTAAAAATAAAAAAAATAATGAAAACTCTGGATTAAACCCCTCATTTAATTTTAGTAATTACGTCACGGGTCGCGCTAACCAGTTAGCACGCGCAGCAGCGATACAAGTTGCAGAAAATCCTGGTAGTGCTTACAACCCCTTATTTATTTATGGTGGCGTAGGTCTGGGTAAAACGCATTTGCTGCAAGCGATTGGTAATCAATTAAAATCTCATAATCCTGATGCAAAAATACGTTATTTACATGCTGAGCGTTATGTATCGGATGTAGTAAAGGCTTACGAACATAAAGCATTTGATGAATTTAAGCGGCAATATCATTCACTTGATTTGTTGCTGATTGATGATATTCAATTTTTTGCTAAAAAAACACGTACTCAAGAAGAGTTCTTTTATGCTTTTAACTCATTGATTGAAGCTAAAAAACAAATTGTTATTACTTGTGATACTTACCCTAAAGAAATTATAGATGTTGATGAACGTTTAAGAACACGTTTTAGTTGGGGCTTAACCGTTGCTGTTGAGCCACCTGAGCTTGAAATGCGGGTTGCGATTTTATTAAAAAAAGCTGAAGCTGTTAACTTAAATTTACCAGAAGATGTAGCTTTTTTTATTGCTAAACAAATACGCTCTAGCGTGCGAGAGCTAGAAGGTGCATTAAATCGTATTATCGCCATGGCTAAATTTACCGGGCATGCAATTGACGTACATTTAGCTAAAGACGCATTACGTGATTTAATTGCAATACGTGGTCGGCAAGTAACAATGGAAAATATTCAAAAAACAGTCGCTGATTATTACAAAATTAAAGTGGCTGAAATGTATAGTAAAAAACGCACTCGTAATTTTGCGCGTCCGCGTCAGGTCGCTATGGCTTTATCACGTGAGTTAACTAATCATAGCTTTCCTGAAATTGGCGAGGCTTTTGGCGGACGGCACCATACCACAGTGATGCATGCATGTGATGAGATTGATTCATTACGACAAAATGATCCAACAGTTGCAAGAGATATTAGTTTTTTAGTACAAGTAATTAGAGATTAGTTAGGATAAATAATCCTTGTAATGCTAAGGATTAACTGTGGATAAAAAGTGTATAAGGTTGTGTTGAATTAAATTACAAAATTTACTCAACAAATAACCCACAGTAGATTATGTAGTTACTAAGATAGAAAAATAGGTGGTAACTAGCTGATTTTAAGTTTAAATAATCAGTTATCCACAAAAAAATGCACCATTATTATTGTTATTATTTATATATATATTATTTAGGTTATAAAGATGAATATACAAATCAACCGTGAAACGTTATTAAAACCGCTTACTTCTGTGACGAGTATTGTAGAAAAAAGACATACCTTACCTATATTGTCTAATTTATTACTTGAGGCAAAACAAAATAAAATTTATCTCACAGCCACCGATTTAGAAATGCAGATTTCATTGTCTGTTGATAGCGCAACGAATGGCGATTTTTCAACAACCATATCAGCTAAAAAATTACTCGATATTTGTCGATCATTACCTGATAATTCAGAAATTAATATGGCAACCAACGATAGCCGTATTACGCTAAAAGCAGGCAAAAGCCGGTTTAATTTACAAACCTTGCCTGCTGCCGATTACCCGGTAATGACCAAAACACAAACTGAAGGTACATTGGTCACTATTGGCCAGCGGCCATTAAAAGAGTTGTTGAAGCAGGTTGAATTTGCGATGGCGCAGCAGGATATTCGTTATTACCTCAATGGCTTATTATTTGAAGTAATTGCTAATAGGTTAAATATTGTAGGTACTGACGGGCACCGTTTAAGTTTTACTTCTGCTGAGTTAAAACAAAACTATGAAAAACAAGAAGTTATACTGCCGCGCAAAACCGTGATTGAACTGATTAAGTTGTTGGATGATAGTGAAGAAGATGTGCAAATAGAACTTGCTAATAACCAGGTTAATTTTAGTTTTGGTAATATCAGGTTAATTTCAAAAGTAATCGATGGGAAATTCCCTGATTACAATCGCGTCATTCCAACTGGCCATCAAAATACATTTTCAACCGAGCGTTTGGGTGTATTGTTAGCCATGCAGCGTGCGTCTATTTTATCCAATGAAAAATATCGCGGTATTCGCATGGTATTAAGTACTAATAATTTAAAACTTATTAGTACCAATAGTGACCAAGAAGAAGCTGAAGAAGAGTTGGAGATCGCGTACAACGGCGATAGTTTGGATATTGGTTTTAATGTGACTTATTTAATTGATGTATTAAATAATACTAATAGTGAGCAAGTAAATTTTTCATTTGCTGATGCAAATAGTAGCTGCTTAATTACCGTTCCAACTAATAGTGATTATAAATATGTAGTCATGCCAATGCGCATATAAAAGCGCGCTAGTTACGTTTCACGTGAAACAAATCATAATTAAACTCAATATTTACTCATATAAAGATAATAAGCATGGCTGAAAATAAACCAGTAGTACCAGATTACGATTCGTCCAGTATTAAAATTCTTGAGGGCTTAGATGCGGTGCGCAAACGCCCTGGCATGTATATTGGCGACACCTCGGACGGTTCAGGGTTACACCACATGGTATTTGAGGTACTGGATAACGCGATTGATGAAGCGTTAGCAGGGCATTGTAATGACATTAAAGTGACCATACATGTAGATAACTCAATTAGCGTGACGGATAATGGCCGTGGTATTCCAACTGATATTAAATATGATGATATTAAAGCGGTAAAACGCTCTGCCGCTGAAATTGTAATGACAGAGTTGCATGCTGGCGGTAAATTTGACCAAAACTCTTATAAAGTTTCTGGTGGTTTGCATGGTGTAGGTGTTTCTGTGGTGAATGCGCTGTCTGATTGGTTACGTTTAAAAATCTACCGTAATGGCGAAGTGCATCAAATGGAGTTTCGGCGCGGTGTGGCTGTAGCACCGCTTGCATTAACAGGAAAAACTGAAAAACGTGGTACAGAAGTACATTTTTTGGCCTCAGCTGAAACCTTTGTTTTAGTTGAATACCACTTTGAAATTTTAGCAAAACGCATCCGTGAATTATCGTTTCTTAACAATGGCGTAAAAATTGAACTCATTGATCAACGTAATGGAAAAAGTGAAAACTTTGCCTATTCCGGCGGCATTAAAGGGTTTGTGGAATACATGAACCGCACTAAAACTGTGCTTCACCCTAAAACTTTTTACGCCATTGGTGAAAAAGATGGCATGACCATAGAAGTGGCTATGCAATGGAATGATTCGTACAGTGAAACCGTGCAATGTTTTACTAATAACATTCCACAGCGCGATGGTGGTACGCACTTAACGGGCTTACGCACTGCCATGACGCGTACGCTGAACCAATACATTGAACAAAGCGATATCGCTAAAAAGGCCAAAGTAGAAACCACTGGCGACGATATGCGCGAAGGGATTTGCTGCGTATTATCGGTTAAAGTGCCAGATCCAAAATTCTCATCACAAACCAAAGATAAACTGGTTTCAAGTGAAGTGCAACCAGTGGTTTCAGAAGTGGTTTCAGCTAAATTAACGGAATTTTTACAAGAAAACCCAGTAGATGCCAAAATCATCGTTGGAAAAATTGTAGATGCTGCGCGCGCGCGCGAAGCCGCACGTAAAGCACGTGAAATCACCCGTCGTAAAGGTGTGATGGATACCATGGGCTTGCCAGGAAAATTAGCGGATTGCCAAGAGCGTGACCCGGCAAAATGTGAAATTTACTTAGTCGAAGGTGACTCAGCGGGCGGCTCTGCCAAGCAAGGGCGTGACCGTAAATTTCAAGCGATTTTGCCGCTAAAAGGTAAAATTTTAAACGTAGAAAAAGCGCGTTTTGATAAACTCATCGGTTCGCAAGAAATTGCCACCCTCATTACCGCATTAGGCACCAGTATTGGTAAAGCAGATTTTAACGCGGAAAAATTGCGCTACCACCGCATTATTATCATGACCGATGCCGATGTGGATGGTGCGCATATCCGTACTTTATTACTCACGTTCTTCTATCGCCAAATGACCGAGCTAGTAGAGCGTGGTCATATTTATATTGCGCAACCACCACTTTACAAGGTTAAACAAGGTAAAGACGAGCGCTATTTAAAAGACCAACAAGAGTTGGATCAATACCTGTTGCAATCAGCCTTAAAAGGTGCAGAGTTGATCACCACAACAGGTGCAGAAGCCATTAAAGGTGCGCCGCTCAATGAAATTGCAAAACAAATGGTACTTACAGAAGCGGTAATTCGCCGAATTGCAGCGCATTATGATGAAAGTGTACTACGCGCCATGCAGGATTTAGGTGAATTAAGCTTAGCCACCAAAGAAAGCACAGAAGACGCTGCAGGAAAACTGCGCCCAATACTAGGCGCGATCGGCTCAGAAGTGATTGTAGGATTTGACCAAGAAACCAGCGAATATCGTCTAGAAATCAATAAATTTGTGCATGGCAACTTGCAATGCTGCGTGATTGATGCAGAGTTCTTAGGTTCAGGCGATTACCGCCAAATCAGTAAAATGTCTGCCATGCTACAAGGCTTGCTAGGTGAAGGCGCTACCATCAAACGCGGTGAAAAAGAGAATGCAGTTAGCACCTTCAAACAAGCATTAGATTGGTTATTAGAAGAAGGTAAACACAACCTCAATATTCAACGCTATAAAGGCTTGGGCGAGATGAACCCATCGCAATTATGGGAAACCACGATGGATCCAACCGTTCGCCGTTTGTTGAAAGTACAGATTGACGACGCGATTGCAGCCGACGAGATATTTACCACGCTAATGGGTGATAATGTAGAACCAAGGCGTGCGTTTATTGAAAGTAATGCTTTGGGTGTGGGTAATTTGGATATTTAATGACAGAAGACGATTATGATAGAAAATAACTCAACCTTGCAACTTGAAGTGGCCGAGTTGATGGTGCAAGCATTAAATCTGGACACCGCCGTAGCTGAAATTGACCCTGATGCGCCACTCTATGGTGATGGTCTGGGTCTGGACTCTATTGATATCCTTGAGGTTGCCTTGGTTATTTCCAAACGTTATGGCTTGCAGCTCAAAGCAGATAGTGAAGATAATCATCGCATTTTTAGCTCTCTGCGCAATTTGACCGACTATGTTGCTACGCACAAAACAAAGTGATACAGAGATAAAGCATGCTTGAGGCCATGAGGATAGTACGCGGGTTGAGCATAACCGTGATGATTGTGACCTATGCAGTGCTGGTGCATCACGTCAACGCCTCAGGCCAAGCCAGCACACTTGGTGCGGTATTGGCATTGATGCCTGTATTTCTGCTGATTATTACGGTAGCCGTAAAAACCACGTCACGCGCGGCTGGCATCAGTTTATTGTTGATTAGCGGTATTGCTTCGTGGCTAGCATGGCCATTTATCAAGCAGTACACGGGGTTTGTATTTTGGATACAGGATATCGGCCTGCTGCTAGTTTTGTTGATGACTTTTGGCTGGACTTTACAAAAAGACCGCAAACCCTTGTGTGTGCATTTTGCCGAGATGATCAACGGCGAGGCGCTACCAGCAGAGCATGAACGTTATGCACATAAAGTAACTGTGGCTTGGGTGGCATTTTTTGCCATAATGATTATTACTTCAACCTTGCTGTTTTTTATGGCGCCTTTGGCAACATGGTCGATTTTTGTGAACTTTCTTACGCTACCGTTTGTGGCGCTGATGTTCATGGTTGAGTTTATGGTGCGTCGTCGCGTACTGGCCGACTTACCCACAGGCCATATTCTTGATGCGGTGCGTGCGTATCTGAATAATTCTGCGCGCGTATAATAAACCCTGGTTTTAGCTTTAACCCCGCATGCGAACTTTGCCTCTAGTCACCCATACTTCTCTCGATGAAACAGTCGCATGGCGCAAAGGCACGGCCATTTCTGTCGAAAAATTTCTGACGGATGTCGCATATCTGGCGGCTTTACTGCCGCACGGCAAGCACGTGCTGAACATCTGCCGTGATCGTTATCACTTTATGGTTGGCTTGGCTGCCGCCATTATCAGTAACAAGGTTAGCCTGCTACCGCCCACGCATACGCCAGAAATGGTGCAGCAGCTACAGGCTTTTTCTGCCGATGTATTTTGCCTGCATGACAATGACGACTGTGACATTGCATTACCGCAGCTACGCTACCCGGTGGTGATGCCTGAACACCATTCGGTGAACATGACAATACCGCAGATTGACGCGCAACAGCTGGTGGCGATTGTATTTACCTCGGGCTCCACCGGTGCGCCTAATCCGTACTCAAAAAGCTGGGGCTCCCTGGTGCAGAATGTGCAGGCCCAGTCGTCGCGGCTAGGGTTGTCAGCAAACATCAACTACAGCATTATCGGCACCATACCGCCGCAACATATGTATGGATTTGAATCAACCGTGTTATTGCCGCTACAAAGCGGCAATGCCTTGAGCAGCGCACAACCGTTTTATCCGGCAGATATTTGCAGCACTCTGGAAGCGACACCTTCACCACGCATCTTGGTGTCCACCCCATTACATTTGCGATTGCTGTTAGAGGCCAAACTCAAACTGCCAGAGCTAGCCTTAGTGTTATCAGCGACCGCACCCTTATCTACATCACTGGCGCATAAAGTTGAAGCAAGCTGCAAAGCACCGCTACTGGAAATATACGGCAGTACCGAAACCGGGCAGATCGCCACACGCCGCACGGCACAAGCAATGGAATGGCAGCTATTGCCGGAGGTGCGATTGACGCAGCATGGAGAACATATCTGGGCGGAAGGGGGGCATGTAGAAACTTCGGTGCCTCTCAATGACATCATAGAAACTGTTGACCTTGAACATTTTCTGTTACACGGCCGCACGCAGGATCTGATCAATATCGCAGGCAAGCGCAGCTCATTGGCTAACCTGAATCATCATTTGAATGCAGTTGAGGGGGTCATTGACGGTGCCTTTTTCATGCCGGATGAGGTTTCACACGATCACGTCACCCGTCTAAGCGCATGCGTAGTAGCGCCCAGCCTGACTGCTTCCACTTTACTCACGGCCTTGCGCGTACGCATAGATCCAGTTTTTCTGCCAAGGCCATTGTTGTTTGTGGAGTCATTACCACGTAACAGCACGGGTAAGCTGCCACGCGATGCACTGCAAAAGCTCATTGCAGGCTATATTGGTCAGGATATAGGCAGCGCAGGGCTGAAAAATACTAGATGAAAAAACAGATCTATCTAATAATACCTGCAGACCATCCCGCATTCGCCGGACATTTCCCGGGTACGCCCATCGTGCCCGGGGTAGTGCTGCTGGATGAGGCCATCCATGTCATTGTCGCGGATACTGGACTAGCTGCGACGGCATGGCAAATCAGTTCAGTCAAATTCCTGAGCCCGTTAAGGCCCGGTGAGGCTGTCATGATTGAACATGAACAACTGGCGAATGGCTCAATAAAATTCGAGGTGCTGGAAGAAAGGCGTCAGATCGTGACTGGTAGCCTTGTTCCAAGCATTAAAACTTCATGACGCAGCCTACCGACAGCGTTTATTCAACATCTGCATCCTGGCTCAGGACCCAGGAACGCAGCAATATGCTGATGCTACGCATCATGAGCTGGATCTCGCTGCGACTGGGGCGCAGGGTAGCCCGTTCGGTCCTACATTTGATTGCTGCCTATTTTGTATTGTTTGCACCGGATAATCGCCGCGCTTCTCTGAATTACCTGCCGCGCGCACTAGGGCGGCCTGCTACATGGCTGGATCTGTATCGGCATTTTTTCTGTTTCGCAGCCACCATCCATGACCGCATATACCTGATCAACCGCCGTTATGATCTGTTTGATATTGACATACAGGGTAAGGAAAACATCCATCCGCTGATAGACGCGGGCAAAGGCGTACTGCTGATGGGTGCGCATCTTGGCAGTTTTGAGGTCATGCGCGCGATTGGGCGACAGCTTCCAGGCTTGCGCGTCGCTATGGTGATGCATGAAGATAACGCACAAAAAATCAACAGCATGCTGGCCGCAATCAACCCAGAAGCCTCGATGGACATTATTCCGTTAGGGCGGATTGATTCCATGCTGCAAGTCCAGGAGCGCTTGGGCGATGGCATGTTAGTCGGCATGCTGTCAGACCGCACGCTGGGTAATGAGCCTATGGCACAGGTAAACCTGCTGGGCGCTACTGCTGCGTTGCCAACCGGGCCGTTTCGCATGGCCGCATTGTTGCGGCGTCCGGTGGTATTTATGGTCGGGCTGTATATGGGAGATAACCGCTACCAGATACATTTCGAGACACTGGCTGATTTCTCCGAAACGCCGAGAGGCCAGCGCGATCAGGCCGTGGAAATGGCGATTGCTCGCTATACCGAACTGCTGAACCGCTATACTCGTCTGGCGCCATATAACTGGTTTAATTTTTTCGATTACTGGCAATCGGTGCCTGCATCCTTGAATGAAAAAAATGAATAAAATAGAAGCCACACATGGTAAATTTTTACGCTGGATAATACAAAGCTTGCTATTGCTCAGCATGCTGCTGACTGTACCAATCAGCCATGCCGAGCAAAGCGTGCATGATTCTGGCTGGAGCATAGAGCAACTGATGCAATCTCTGGCAGACATACGCACTGGCCATGCCAGCTTTGTTGAAAAGAAATCCATCGCCATGCTCGACAGGCCTGTAGAGTCATCTGGTGAACTGTTTTATAGCGCCCCAGACCGCTTGGAAAAACGCACCTTAAAACCCAAGGCCGAGAGCATGTTGCTGGACAAGGATACCTTGACCATAGAGCAGCGTGGCAAAAAGCGTGCACTGTCATTGCAAAGCTATCCTGAGTTAGCGGCGTTTATAGACAGCATACGCGGCACCCTAGCGGGCGACCGCAAGGCGCTGGAGCGCACTTATAAATTGAGTATGGAAGGCGATGAACAGAGCTGGAATCTCGTCTTACTGCCAGCAGAAGATAAAATGAAAAAAGTGGTGGCAAAGATAAGCATTGCCGGTTCAGGCAATGCGCTGCGTACCATAGAGATTAAACAGGCGGATGGCGACAGTTCGCTGATGACCATCACGCCGTTGCCCGCGCCATAACCTACTGATCTCCTGAAGCTGACCAACTCGTGAATTTAGCTGCATTACAACGTCGCCGTACCGCTATTACCATCTGGCTGGTGCTGATATTGGCTAGTCTGGTTATTATCAGCCGCAGCCACTTCATCGCTGACTTGTCTGCCTTTCTGCCACGCACGCCCACGGCCGAACAACAGTTGCTGATGGACCAGCTCAAGGATGGCCTGGCATCCCGATTGATACTGGTGGGTATAGAAGGGTCGGTTGCAAGCAACCGCGCTAAACTTTCCAAGGAAATCGCCCATACACTGCGAGCCAACCCTGCATTTGTCAGCGTCAATAACGGCGAGCCGGTCACCACTGAGCATGACCATAACTATCTGTTCAACAACCGTTATCTGCTAAGCCCGACCGTCACGCCACAACACTTCAGTGTCGATGGTCTGCATGCGGGCATTAGCGACAGCATCGATCAGCTTGCCTCACCAGCTGGCTTACTGTTCAAGTCGCTGCTACCGCACGACCCCACAGGTGAGATGCTGCAACTACTGGATCAAATGAATAGTGGCAACCGCCCACAGCTGGTGGACGGCACTTGGGCATCACGTGACGGTAACACGGTGTTGTTGCTGATACAGACTCGCGCGCTGGGTTCAGATACCGATGCGCAGAAACAGGCCATGCAGAGCATTGAGGGGGCGTTCGCTAAGGCATCTGCCACGTCACATGGCGATGTGGGGAGTGCTGGCGATGCCAGGCTACTGATGACCGGACCTGGCGTATTTTCGGTGGTGTCGCGCGACACCATCAAAAGTCAGGTGCGCCTGATCTTTGTCGTCAGCACGCTGCTGATTGCTATATTACTGCTCGCGGTTTACCGCTCGCTAAGCGCATTGCTGTTAGGGTTTCTGCCAGTGGCTACCGGCATATTGGCGGGTATTGCCTCTGTCAGCCTCGGCTTTGGCGTGGTGCATGGCATTACGCTGGGCTTTGGCACCGCACTGATAGGTGAAGCGGTGGATTATTCGATCTATCTATTCATGCAATCTGACCATGCAACTGATGGCGAAAACGAGCAAAGTCGTAAAACATGGATAGTGCGCGTGTGGCCGACGGTGAGACTAGGCGTGCTAACCTCTGTATTTGGCTTTGCCTCATTGCTGCTATCGGGTTTTCCCGGCCTGGCGCAACTTGGCCTGTACTCAATGGCAGGGCTGGTCGCGGCGGCAGTCATGACGCGTTATGTATTACCGCATCTGCTACCAGCCAACTTCCAAATACGTGACGTTACTGGTGCCGGATTAACATTGTCGCGCTATGCTGCGCTGGCGCCACGTTTACGCTGGCCAGCCATTGCGCTGCTGGTAGCATCCAGCGCGGTTGTTTACCAGCATCACGATTACTTATGGAACAATGAACTTGCCGCCCTGAGCCCGGTATCCGCTGCTGACCAGGCGCTGGATGCAAGGCTGCGCGCAGGCATGGGCGCGCCTGATGTACGCTATGTGGTCGTCGTATCTGGCGACAGTCAGGAAGCGGTGCTTACAGCCACAGAAAAAGTGTCGTCAGCGTTGCAGATGCTGGTAGAGAAGGGTGTACTCACAGCATTCGACAGTGCCAGTCATTATCTGCCCAGCCAAGCCACTCAGCATACGCGACAAGCCAGTCTGCCAGCTGCCGCCGAACTAAAACCTAGGCTGGAGAATGCCGTCAAGGATTTGCCGGTGCGCCCTCAGGTATTTGCACCATTCCTGGTGGATGTAGAAGCTGCCCGCAACCAGCCCTTGCTACAGCGTAGTGATCTGGAGAGCACCTCAATGGCGATGGCCGTGGATACCATGTTATTACAGCAAGGGCCGCGCTGGAGTGCACTAATACCGCTGACTGCACCGGAAAATGGCAATATCGATGCTGCTCAGGTGCGAGCCGTCCTGAATCAGGCACAGGTACCCAACGCATTATTTGTGGATATGAAAACCGAATCCAACCGCCTGTATTCTTCCTACATGCATGAAGCCATCATGTTATCGCTGGCCGGCTTGCTGGCGATAGTCATATTGCTGCTGTATGTGCTGCGCTCCCCTACACGCGTTATCGCGGTCATCGCTCCGCTGGCAGCAGCAGTGCTGACGGTAACGGCAGGGCTGGCCTTATGCGGGCAGCAATTGATCATTTTGCACCTGATCGGCCTGCTGCTGATCGTGGCTATCGGCTCTAATTACGCGTTATTTTTCAACCAGCCGCAGAATAAAGACGAAGGCACGCAGGGAATTTCGCCGCGTACTTATGCATCGTTGTTATTTGCCAATGTGGCGACAGTACTGGGATTTGGCCTGTTGGCGTTTTCCAGCGTACCCGTATTGCAGGCCATGGGAGTTACTGTGGCGCCAGGTGTTATACTCGCGCTGATTTTTTCAGCAGTGTTTGCGCGTAGCGGTTTTACCTGTGAGAGTAAAGCCTGATGCGCCATCTCACTGATTTGGCTCAGCCCGGACAGCATGCCGATACGTTGATGATATTGCTGCCGGGCGCTTATCACCAGCCGGAAGACTTCATTAAGGAAGGCTTTGTGCAGGCAGTACGCCAGCGTCAGTTAGCCATCGATTTAATCATGGCGGAATTGGCGTTCAGCCATATCGCCGATCAAAGTGCGTTACCGAAAATTCATGGCAGTCTGATACAACCTGCAATAGCAGCAGGCTATCAAAACATCTGGCTGGCCGGCATCTCTATTGGCGCTTACGTGGCAATGGCTTATGCCGGCAGTTATCCCGCACAGTTGGCAGGGGTGTTATTGTTAGCTCCGTATCCCGGCAACCGCATGACCACGGGAGAAATTGCTTACGCCGGCGGTCTTCAGGCATGGGCACCGGATGCCATTCCCGATGCAGACACTGAGCGCCATAATTGGCATTGGCTGAAAACACATGGCAATACTAAGGACATTGAAATACATCTGGGCTACGGCGAGGATGACCGCTTTGCAGAAAGCCATTTGATGATGGCGCAGGCTCTGCCCACAGCCCACGTCGATAAAATCCCGGGCGATCATGTGTGGCCGGTGTGGCAGCAGTTATGGCATAATTTTCTTGATAAACGATTTGGTATAAATAACCATGGCTGACCTCAAGCAAGCGCATTGGCACCCCACGTTGCTAATCAAGCTATCCGTTATGCTGCATGTGCTGGCATTGATCAGTCTGGTCGTTGCGCCGGATTTATGGCAATGGGCGCTAGCTGTACTAATTGGCAATCATTTGCTGATTTCTGCTGTGGGTCTGTGGCCACGTAGCAACTGGCTGGGGCCGAACTGGACACAGTTGCCAACCGCTGCCGCCCGCCGCAATGAAATCGCCCTGACTATCGATGATGGCCCCGACTCCGTGGTGACGCCGCAGGTATTGGATCTGCTGGACCGCTTTCATGCCAAAGCCACTTTCTTTTGTATAGGCAACAGGGCCTCGCAGTACCCTGACTTATGCCGCGAAATTGTGCGTCGCGGTCATGCAATAGAAAACCACAGCCAGCAGCACCGGCACTATTTCTCGCTGTTGGGCATGGGCGGGTTTACGCGCGAGATTCAGACCGCACAGGACATGCTGTTCAGTATCACTGGCGCACGCCCCAAATTTTTCCGCGCACCGGCTGGCTTGCGCAATCCCTTTCTGCAACCGGTGTTGAGTCGTTTAGGCTTGCGCCTCGTTAGCTGGACAGTACGCGGTTTTGATACCCAGGTGAAAGATGCGGAAAAAGTAAAAAACAAACTGTTGTCAGGGCTACGCCCCGGCGCCATTTTATTGCTGCACGATGGCAACGCTGCACGCACCAATGAGAGTATCCCGGTTATTCTGGCGGTCCTACCGTCTTTGCTGGATGCCGCAGAGAAGGCGGGCCTGCATTTTGTCACGCTACAGGAAGCCGCTTTATGAATACGATTTACAATATAATTTCACCCACAGCTATACTTCATACTGCTCACCTTCATTACCATGCACAGAAAGTCTAGAGTTTTTCCTTGAAACCTTTATTACTCTCACACTTCACTGCCACCAGCTGCATCGGGCATGGCCTGGAACAGACATTGGACGCCTTGCGTCACGGCAGGCAAGCGCTCAAGCCCTGCGACTTCGAAACGGTAGACTTGCCAACCTTTATTGGTGAGGTTGAAGGCGTGGATGATGTGAAAATGGCGGCCGGCATGGCCGATTATAATTGCCGCAACAATCGTCTGGCGCAGTTGGGGCTGGAGCAAGATGGCTTTGCCGATGCCGTCAATACTGCAGCAGATAAGTACGGGCGTGACCGTATTGGTGTCTTCATGGGTACCAGCACCTCGGGAATTCTGGAAACTGAGCTAGCCTTCCGTGAACGCGACTCGCTGACTGGCGCGCTACCTGTTGGTTTAATCTATAGCAAAACGCAGAACACTTATTCGGTAGCAGATTTCACGCGCCAATATTTTGAGCTCAGCGGCCCCGCCGCAGCAGTGTCGTCAGCATGCTCCTCCAGCGCCAAGGTATTCAGTACGGCACGCCGCATGATAGAAGCCGGGTTGATAGATGCAGCGGTAGTGGGCGGAGTAGATACGCTATGTCTGACTACGCTGTATGGCTTCACCTCACTGGGCCTGCTTTCTACGCAAGCCTGCCGCCCTTATGATACAGAACGTGATGGTATCTCTATCGGTGAAGCCGCCGCTTTTGCCTTGCTGGAACGTCCATCCCCAAGCCTATCCACAAATCAGGACGCCCGTGCCGTGTTGTTGCTGGGCATAGGTGAATCCAGCGATGCCTATCATATGTCGTCACCCCACCCAGAGGGGTTAGGTGCGCGCAGGGCTATGCAACAGGCGCTGCAGAGCGCTGGCTTGAGTCCGACCGAGATTGATTACATCAACCTGCATGGCACAGCCACGCCAAGCAATGACGCAGCCGAAGCCAAGGGGGTCGCAGCCGTGTTTGGCCACGACACGCCATGCAGCTCGACCAAAGGTGCCACGGGGCATGCTCTGGGTGCTGCAGGCGCGGTTGAAGCGGTAATTTGCGCACTTGCTCTGCAACATGGATTTATCCCCGGCGGCCTTAACACACGCGAGGCAGACTCATTGCTGCAACTGAATTATCAGCTGCAAAATCGCGACCAAGCGCTGACGCGCGTAATGAGCAACTCCTTTGGTTTCGGCGGCACCAATTGCAGTTTGATTTTCGGCTTGGCTCAAGACGACCTGGAACAATCAGGAGGGCCTAAGTAATGACGACTCAATTGACTGCTTACATTGAAGGCATAGGCCTGTTAGGTCCAGGCCTCACTGACTGGCCCAGCTGTCGCGCGGTACTGACTGGCCAGCAGTCTTACCAACCATCAAAAACAGTGATCCCCGCGCCGGAGCTGTTGCCAGCAGCAGAGCGCAGGCGTGCCAGCGACATCGTCAAACTGACGCTGGCAACCTCGCTGGAGGCGATCGCTGCCGCTGGCTTGCAGGCAGCAAGTTTGCCCAGTGTATTTTCGTTTTCCAACGGCGACGGGCTTAATTGTCATACTATCTGTGAAATGCTGGCATCGGATGACCGGCAAATCTCTCCCACGCGTTTTCATAACTCCGTGCATAACGCGGCGGCTGGTTACTGGAGCATTGCCACCGGAGCCATGGCTACCTCGTCGGTACTATGTGCCTTTGACGCCAGCTTTGGTGCGGGGTTGCTGGATGCACTGACGCAGGTAGTGGTTGATGGTAGCCGTTGCATTTTAATGGCGAGTGATACGCCGTACCCCGAACCGATGTTCAGCAATCGACCGATACCCGACAACTTTGGTATCGCGCTGGTGTTTGCACCGCAAGCTAGTCCACAAACCATCGCCCAGATTAAGGTCAGCATCACCCATGACGAGGCCTGCAAGTTTAACGATGCCGCGCTGGAAACTTTGCGCATGGCGATTCCCGCCGCACGCGGCCTGCCATTGCTGCAGGCTATTGCTCAGCAGAAAAACCGTCGCGTGGTGCTGGATTACCTTGATAATACACGTTTGGCCATAGAGGTCAGCCCATGCTAGATAAGGCTAGGTTGGACCATACTCATTTAAACCATGCTTGGATTGCAGTCCATATTCCGCATCAGGGCAACATGTGCCTGCTGGATAAGGTAGAAACCTGGGATCAGGAAAAAATTGTATGCCGCGCCAGTAGTCATCATGCTATTGATAATCCTTTGCGCGCTCACGACCAGCTCGGCATCGCCTGCGGCATCGAATATGCGGCACAGGCCATGGCGGTACATGGTGCCTTGCTGGCACCCGCTGACAGCGCTAAGCCGCGTGTGGGCTATCTGGTTAGCGTACGCGGGGTAACGATGGCAGCGACGCGGCTGGATGACATTCAGGCAGATTTGTTGATAATCGCCAGTTGTATCATGAGCAGCGAAAATAATATTCTGTATCAGTTTCGCATTAGCGCAGACGATAAACTGCTGCTGGAAGGGCGCGCCGCCGTGGTATTGAATGCGGATGCATTGGCACTTAACTTAGGAAATAACGCATGAAAAGAGCTTTAGTCACAGGCGGTAGCGGCGGCATAGGTGCCGCCATTAGCCGCCGCCTCGCCGCCGATGGCTGCCATGTCTATATCCACGCCAATCAAGGCATTGCAGCCGCGCAACAGCTGGCGGCGGAGATCTGCGCTGCAGGCGGCAGTGCTGAGGCTTTGCAATTCGATGTCACCGATAGCGCCGCTGTGAGCGCTATACTTGGCCCGCTGGTGGAAGATGAGCCTATCCAGATTCTAGTCAACAATGCCGGTATCCATGATGATGCAGTATTTCCCGGTATGCGTCCTGAGCAGTGGCATCGGGTAATCGACGTATCTGTGAATGGATTTTTCAATGTGACGCAGCCGCTGATGATGCCGATGATACGCAGCCGCTGGGGACGCATCATCAACGTATCCTCTATCGCCGGCATCACCGGCAATCGCGGCCAGACCAACTATTCCGCAGCCAAGGGCGCGCTCAATGCCGCCACCAAATCGCTGTCGCAAGAAGTTGCCAGCAGAGGCATCACCGTCAATGCCGTAGCGCCGGGGATTATTGATACCGCTATGAGCGAGTCCGCATTTGATGCCCAAGCTATCGCCCACATGGTGCCCATGAAGCGCGCTGGCACGCCGACTGAAGTGGCGGACTTGATTAGCTTTCTTGCTTCCACTCAAGCCACTTATATCACAGGGCAGATTATCTCGATCAACGGCGGCATGATCTAGCTCTGGGTGAGCTTGCTAGCGATTAATGACTGTTAATCAGTTTTTTGCTTAATAACATCAAATAGTTGTGGATTGTCAGAATGGGTAGTATGGCTTGTTATGGCCCTAGTGCGTACGGGACCGTTCAACAGTTACTAATCGGATGCGTGCATCCGATTAGTAATAAATAGAGCTGCTCTAAAGTTATAAGGCATGAGCCGATAACACTCCTGTTGTGACATCATGTAAGTTCACAACAATCGGCTCAGCTTTTATCAATAATTGCGATCCCGACCTCGCTCCTGCTCTTGTCCACGGTTTGGCTCACGTGCGGCATCTTTGTCTTGCTGCCCTTCGCCTCTGTCCTGTGACTTTGGCTTCTGCTGCTCACGCTGGGTTGCCCCTGGCTGTGGTTGCTGTCTAGAATCTTGAACTTCCGGGCGCCCTTGTTGTGGAGAGGCTGGGGTTGATCTCTGAACGCCTTCGCCTCGCCTTTGCGGTGACTCTGAGCGCTGATCAGCGCTACCATCTTGCTGCTGTGGTCCAGAACGTTGCATATCCTGCTGCCTGGAGCCTCTCTCTTCAGGCGCTCCCTGTCTTTCTTGTTGAGTTCTTTCCTGCTGGGGGTTTCTCTGCTGAGCTGGCGCTCTTGGCACTGCCCGCTCTTGATAGCGTTTTTGTACTATGGGATCACGCGGCTGGTAACGGTAGTTCTGCTGGTGCAGATCCTGCTGCCGCTCTACCTGTCGGGGATACCGATCCCCTGAATATTGCCGCTGGTAGGCAGGCGGCGGGGCAGGCGGTGGCGCGGAACGGCGATCCCATCTATCCCAGCCACTTCTATGTTGTTCCCAATCGCGCCCCCAATGATTCCCCCAGCGTGGCGGTGCATCTGGCCGCCACCCGTAGAAGTACGCGGGAGGCTGACGGTAATAGCGCACGGGGATTCGCAGGATGAACACGGGGACAATCTCTGGAGCCACAACCCACCAAGGCCCGTTGTACCATTCACTCGCATACCAATAATCATCTTGGTAGACCCAGTACAACCCGTCGTAAAAAAAGAAGTTCGCTTGCAGTCGCGGTGCATAGTAAACCGGGTAACCAGGTACAACAACGAGTTGCGGATATGCCGGCACGTTGATGCCTATGCTTACGTGCGGTAGCCCGATGCCGATGCTCACTTGAACATCAGCAGAAGCTGCCGGGGACAGCAGTATTCCAATTAACATCAATATGTTGCGAATTTTCAGCATTTTATGACCTCCACTTCGGTAATCAAGCGTCATGGATATCAACGGAATGTGACGCCAGCTCTAACCAGCCACATGATACCCGTACTCGTTCAGCTAGTTCCGTTCGGTATCGCACATAAAAATATAGGCGCAGAACCAGTTAATCTTGCTTTTCAAACTTTAAGCTAAATAGATAATAATCGTCTGTACGTGCGCACACGTAGAGGTGACAGAAAATTTACGCTATTCCATCTTTCTCTGGTTAATTTAATGGCCTTTTTAAAATGGTTCTAATTCTGCAAAGATTGCTATCAATCAGCAAGTTATATTAACGGCTAAACATGCCCAACAAACGCCGCATCAACAGCACAGGCAGACGCAGCACAAAGCCGCAAAACAGCCGTGTGTACATCCAGGTGAGCAGGGTGTTATCGCGCAGGTAACGGAAGTGCGAAACGCCGCCTTCATCGGTGCTGAAATAACGCACTGGTGCTGGCAGGTTTATCACTTTTACCCCACGCCAGCTCAATCTTATCGCCGCTTCTGGATCAAAATCGAAATGACGCATCCAGGGTTGATAGCGCATAACCTTTCTTAACGGGTCGATGGGGTAAACGCGAAAGCCAAACAGTGAGTCGCCGATGCCTGCCCATAAGGTTTCCAAATTGGCCCACCAGTTGGATATTTTTCGTCCCTGCACGCGTATGTTCGGGGCACTGGCATCAAATATCGGCATGCCTAGCACCATGGCGTCTGGCTGCCTGATTGATTCGGTCATGAAGGCGGGTATCAGCTCCGGCGGATGCTGCCCGTCTGAATCCATGGTCAGCGCATGTGTGTAGCCCTCAGAGGCGGCTAGGTTCAATCCATGCAATACAGCTGCGCCTTTGCCTTTGTTGCGTGGCAAATGGATCACGCGCAAGCCCGAATCTTCTGCTGCCATGGCTTGTAAAACTACTTCGGAGCCGTCTGTGCTGCCATCGATCACCACCCATACCGGATTCCAGTGCAAACGGGCTGCGCGTACGGTGTCATACACTTTAGACCCCGGATTGTAGCTGGGAATGAGAACGATATGGCTGGCAGAGGCAGTGATCATAACAAAGGCGTTCCGTGTGAGTTAAAGCCGGGTGGGGCTTCATTTTGCGTAGTCATTGGAAACAATGAGCCTTGAGTAGGGGCTGGCTGCAATAAAGGTTTTAGCGCTAGGGAAAAATAGTCTTCAAGTTCTGCCATGAAGCGGTGGGCATTTTCTGGCGGGTCAAAGCGCTTGCCTAATGTTATCTTGTAACGGACCGGCATGACAGGCTTGCGGAATAATGACCAGCCTTTACTCAGGTAAGGTGAGTTAGTTTCGATCAACACCGTCTGCACTGGTACTTGCGCTTGCATGGAAATCAGGGCGATGCTGCCTTTGAGGGCGTTGATAGGCTGGCGCGTGGTGCGGGTACCTTCAGGAAATAACAGCAGGTGGCTACCAGTTTCAAAGTCTTCACTCGCTTGCACTACCATTTTCCGTATCGGTTCATTGCGGATATAACGCGCCAGACGTGCGCCGGCCCCAAGAAAAATATTGTTCATTAACTCTGATTTCATCACGCAAGCTACGTTAGGCAAACGCGAAATAATCATGACCGCATCCAGCAGGCACGGGTGATTAGGCGCAATGATCAGTGATGTTTCGCCCTGTAATGTATCCAGCTCAGTTAAATCAAAACTGCAGCGGCGTGACATACTCAAACTGGCAAGATAGGTGCGAAACAAAACCATGATGACATAGCGACCCCAACGCATGGCGTAGTGCTTGGGTAATAATGGATAAAGTGGGGCAGCTACTAGTGTCCAGCCCAGGGTGAGAAAACCCAGCCATAGCAATCCAAGGTATAACACAAGATAGTCATATGCCCCGAGTAATAATGCCTCGCCAGATTTCATATTCATTGTGATCATGCGAACTCCGCTCTATGCGTGGCGGTTGCTTCAATTTCCAGCAGTAGCTCCTGACGGCATATATCAGCCTGCACAAAAACAGCTTTTATTGTGCCGCCTATATGATGTTGTATTTCATTCCGTACCAGTGATAAATCTGCTGCATGGCGGATATAGACCCTGAAAAAAATATTCTGCAAATCAAACTTCTGCTCACCAAGCGTACGATTAGCCTCGGCAATCACCGCATCCAGATTCGCCAGTGTTTCCTTGGTTTGCGCTACCACGTCTGACTCATGCCGCGTCTGGTGTCCAACAATGCTGGCCGTTCCTGATATGAACAAGAGGTCATCTTGCTCCGCACGCAATAAAGTCGCGCGGGAGAAACTTGGTGTTTGCGGACCATACTCCTCCGGATATTCATAGGCACTGACCTGCCGTGGATTTTCAATGGCGATTGGTGCTTTACGCCCAAGCAGGAAAGCGATGGTAAGCGGTCCATCGGCCAGACCCAGCGCACAAGCGGCTGGCAACTGGCCGCTTACCTCGCGGCCGCATGCCAGAAAAGCATCCTTGCGACCCACATTAAACTGACGGTAGCGCTCCAGCCCATGGCTGATGCCGTTGATGTCAGCCATGTAATTCCAGAACCGATAAGTATAGGGGTAATCCAGATCATCCATTAGCGCAAATATCTGGCGATAAGCGGATTCCGTAGTCTGTTGTAGTGGTGCTGACTCTGTTCCAGTTTGCGTTGGCGCTGACTCGGGTAAGCTAATGACACCAAACAGCAATTCATCACTAAAACGATACTGAATTGCACCATGACTGCCATGCCCTAACGGTTTATCTGATGACAAAGCTGCATTACTCAACCATATCTCGCAGGCTGCATCCGCGCCATCCAGAATAGGTGCATGTAATTGAATCATCGGGATTTCAGTATTGCTGCCTGTTGAAGATTCAACAAAGCAGACGGCACCCAGAATACTTTCTTGCCATGACCGTGACTGTTGAAAAATGCCAGAAAAAGGCATGTATGCGGTTTGTATATCTAATATCGGTAAGCTCATGCGTTAACCGTCATGCGAAAAAAACGATAGGGGATGAAGCTAGATGGAAATTCATGAGTAAGATTCTTTAGCTATCAACAATAGAATTATATCGTATCGCTGTTGGTATGCATCCAAAATTGAACTGGTTTTTGCTTGAATATACATTCAACCCTTATCCAATTTTGGTCATACAGCCAGACATACTAAGTTTGATGATTATCAAGAGGCGGATGCCGCCTGTTTAGCTAGAAATGTCGTTGAGTTAATGGCCACGACAGCAGGATGATTGGCGCGTCTTTCAACTGAAATTGCGTAAAAACGTTCGACTACTTCATCGGTTTGACCTATTTTAACCACATCATGTTGGCGTTGCACTTCGTCCGCGATGATGGTTGGGGCGGTAAAAATACCTACACCCGCTTGCCCAAATGCCCGCATAAGCGCGCTGTCATCAAACTCGCCAATGATGTGTGGTTGAATACGCTGTGCGTTAAGCCATTGCATGAGTCGTTTACGTACGGCGCTGTCTTCTCCTGGCACTAGCATAGGCGCGTTGCCTAGGTTTTGAGGAAAATTGTGACCATAAGTAAGCGCCAGTTTTTTTGTGGCAAAAAAGCTGATGCCACACTCGCTTAGCTGATTGCCACGCCCTTTAATATCAATTTCGCTGGGCATGGGCCTATCTGCTAAGACAAGATCAAGTCGGTGAATGGCAAGCTCACCAAGCAGTGGTTCTAGCTTACCTTCGCGACAAACGATTTTAATCGGTTCTTTTAAGGACATTGCAGGTGCAAGTAATTGGTAAGCGATAGATTTGGGAACGGCATCAGAAATGCCCACCTTAAATAATCGCCGCCGCTCATTGGAGCCAGCGCGCAGTGTTTCTTCCAGCGCATTGCCCGCTTGAAATATGTCTTCAGCGTAAGTAAGTGCCAACTGACCTGCTTCGGTTAGCTCAATGCCACGACCAACGCGCCTAAATAAAGAAACGCCTAATGACGCTTCAAGTATGCCTATTTGCCCACTTAGCGTTTGCGGCGTGAGATTAAGTTGCTTACTGGCGCGTACAATACTGCCCGCACGAGCGACTGCCCAAAAATAATGAAACTGTTTGTAATTGATCATAACGTTACAATAGCTCGTAAAAACCGAATAATCAATCAGTAATAATCTGCTTTTATGGAGAGTTAAAACAAGCTAAAGTGTACGTTGTTATCACAGTAAGGATAAAAAAATTATGAAACGTATGATTTATTTTTTAGCTACTAACATTGCCATTATGCTGGTGCTTTCGGTCACCATGCGCATACTAGGCGTAGAGCCATATTTGAATGAAAACGGGCTTGATTTAGGCAACTTGCTGGCCTTTGCTGCAATTATGGGTTTTGGTGGTGCGTTTATTTCATTGGCGATGTCCAAGTGGTCGGCTAAGCGTATGTCTGGCGCGGTGGTGATTGAAGAGCCACGCACAGCAACTGAAATTTGGCTAGTAAAAACGGTGCGCGCGCAGGCTGATATGGTGGGCATTAAAATGCCAGAAGTGGCGGTGTTTGATTCGCCAGAGGTGAATGCGTTTGCAACTGGCATGACCAAAAATAGCTCACTGGTGGCGGTTTCTACAGGCTTACTCAATAAAATGAGTAAAGATGAAGCTGAGGCAGTGCTGGCGCATGAAGTCTCGCATATTTCCAATGGCGATATGGTAACGTTGACTTTAATTCAGGGCGTAGTGAACACTTTTGTCATGTTTTTATCGCGCGTTATCGGTTACGCGGTGGATAAAATTATCTTCAAAACAGAAAAAGGTACTGGTCCAGCATTCTTTATCACCATGATCATTGCGCAATTTGTTTTAGGGATATTGGCCTCCATCATTGTGATGTGGTTTTCACGTCAGCGTGAATTCCGTGCAGATGCGGGTGCGGCTAAACTCTCCAGCGCGAAAAAAATGATTGCTGCACTAGAGCGTTTGCAAGCCCAGCATGAGCCTTCAGTATTGCCCGAACAAATGGCGGCTTCTGGTATCTCTGGCGGTGGTGCCAGCGGTTTTAAAAAGTTATTTACCACACACCCCAGTTTAGATGAGCGCATTGCCGCGCTACGTAGCAGTACCTAAAAATTTATTATTGAAAGCGCTTATGCAGGAAAGTACAAAACTGAAACAGTTTGAACACGCTATTGAACACTTTATGTTCGCCAGCCGCTGGCTGCTGGTGCCTTTCTATATCGGCCTGATTGCTGGTATTGGGCTGTTATTGGTAAAGTTTGGCAAAGCCTTTTTTGCGCTATTACCTGTGGCATTTTGGGGTGACAGTAGCGCAGCTTTGCTAGGGATTCTTACTTTAGTAGACATCACGCTGGTTGCAAATTTGCTGTTAATTATCATTTTTGCGGGCTATGAGAATTTTGTTTCTAAAATTGATACTGGCGATAATGAAGATCGCCCAGACTGGATGGGACATGTAAGTTTCGCCGACCTGAAGTTGAAACTGATAGGTTCTATTGTGGCCATTTCAGGCATCGAGCTTTTGAAATATTTTATCAATGTGAAAGAAGTTCTGGCCTCAGAAAATGGTAATTATCAATTAGCTTGGCTGGTGGGTATTCATTTAACCCTAGTATTCTCTGGCGTCATGTTTGCAGTGATGGATCGTATTGCTGGCGGTAATCATGCAAGCAAAGTTAAATAAGCGTTGAAAGTAACTATTTGAAAGATACGGTTTGAAAGACCATACACCTTTTAGTCGCCGTATAGTGCCATGGCTTGCGCTAGGTGGCCTATTGTTACTTGCGTTTATGGTGGTTACACCGTTTCTGGCACCAATTGCTTGGGCCGGCGTGTTAGCTTATGCCTCTTGGCCGGCGGCCACAAGCATCCGTCGCTGGTGTAATAATCGCGACTCGCTGGCGGCGAGCCTTTCCACAGCATTAGCTGCATTAACACTGTTTTTACCTTTAATTTGGCTGGCTTGGTTGGCACAGCAAGAACTGAGTAACGCTTACCCTGCGTTGCAAGCTTTTCTTGCTAATCCACCGCCCGTGCCGGAAGCATTGCGCGGCCTGCCATGGCTAGGTGACTGGCTGGTGCATCAACAAGCGACTCTTGTGGCTAATCCACAAGGTGTTTCATCTGTCATTAAAGCATGGCTTGCTGCACATACGAATGACCTCACCATACTGGCGGGTGGCGTTGGCAAAAATCTGGCAAAACTAATTTTTGTAATAGTGATTTTGTTTTTCTTCTACCGCGATGGCGCACGCATTGTGCGTGAGCTACGCCATGTGTTGGAACGATTTATTGGTGCACAAGTGCATGATTATTTGCACGCAGTTGGTACGACTGCGCGTGCCGTGGTTTACGGCATTTTATTAACGGCTTTAGTGCAAGGCATAGTCGCAGGGCTAGGCTACCGGGTCGCAGGACTAGCATCACCAGTGATGTTTGGTGTGCTAACAATGATATTGGCACTTATTCCTTTTGGCACGCCTTTAGCTTGGGGCGCGGCAGGGTTCTGGCTATTGTTGCAGGGTGAAACGGGTGCTGCCATTGGCGTGTGGATCTGGGGTGCGATGGTAGTTAGCCAGCTTGATAATTTTCTGCGACCTTTGTTTATTAGCAGCGTGAGCCCGATACCATTTTTGTTTGTGCTATTTGGTGTATTGGGTGGTCTTTTAGCTTTCGGACTAGTCGGACTATTTGTGGGGCCGATTGTGTTGGCGGTCATCTGGGCGGTATGGCGTGAGTGGGTGGCGCATTTAGAAGAAGAAATAACGGTTGAGTAAATTTTAAGTCATATTTTGCGGATGCGAAATCCGTGTACATTGGACTCAGATTAAACAACTTAACAATTACAAATTAAGAGAAGAGAAATTGATGGGCGAGCTACAATCAATAGGTACTTGGTGGATGTGGGCAGGGTTTGGCGTATTTGTGTTAGCCATGTTAGCGGTGGATATGTTTTTACTAGGGCGTCACGGTGCGCAGAAAGTGAGCACGCGTGAGGCACTGACTTGGTCGGCGGTGTGGTTTACCATGGCCATGCTGTTTGGCGCTGTGTTGTGGGGTTGGCTGAACCACACCGTCGGGCGCGAGGTGGCAGATACTAAGGCAATGGAATATCTCACAGGTTACTTGTTAGAAAAAACCTTGGCCATGGATAACATTTTTGTCTTTGTCATGATTTTTAGCTATTTTGCCGTGCCGCTGGAATTTCAGAAGCGAATACTGGTATATGGCGTGCTGGGTGCAGTTGTGTTGCGCGCGCTAATGATACTGCTAGGTGCCTGGTTGATTGCCCAGTTTCATTGGGTACTCTATATCTTTGGGGCTTTTTTACTGATTACGGGCATTAAGATGTTTGTTTTTGCCGACCATGAACCAAACCTGGCCAAAAACCCGCTATTAAAATGGTTGCGTAATCATGTCCGCATCACTGATGATTATCACGGCGATAAATTCTGGATCATTGAAAAAGGTGTGCGCTGGTTCACGCCGATGTTCCTGGTGTTGGTGCTGATCGAGTTCTCTGACGTGATATTTGCCATGGATAGTATTCCAGCTATTTTTGCTGTGACTAGCGATCCGTTTATCGTGTTTACTTCCAACATTTTTGCCATTCTTGGTTTACGCGCATTGTATTTTTTACTCGCGGACATGGCCGATCGCTTTCATTTGCTTAAATACGGCTTGGCTGTGGTGCTGATATTTGTCGGCAGCAAAATGCTGATAGTCGATTGGTTTAAGATACCAGTGGCTGTATCTTTAGGCGTAGTGATTGCCGTGCTTGGCATTAGCATATTGTTAAGTTTAAAGGCTACCGCAAAGCAGGAGCTGAAACATTAGAATATTTCCAGGCTCGCATTGAATTGCTCTATCGGCATCGGTCTGTCAAACAGATAGCCTTGATAACGTTTGCAATGATTATTTAGCAGTAACAGCCGTTGTTCTTCAGTTTCTACGCCCTCAGCAATGACATCCAGCTCCAGGCTTTGTGACATGGCAATAATCGTGCGCACAATGGCTTGATCACTCACGTCAACGGCAATGTCGCGCACAAATGATTGATCAATTTTGAGCTGAAAAATCAGCTTGGTGAAACTGCTTGGCGCTCACGTTGACTGATAAAACAAAGTGGCGAGTTTGAGGGTTTTGTTGCCAAGCTTGCATTTGTGGGTTAAAAAAAGCGAATGGTGTTGCGTCATGTGAATTGGTAGCATCAATCACATGTTGTCGGTCTTTCAGGGTGAACCAGGGCTATAAAATCATTCCACGTTGGTTTGGCAAGTGCTGGAAACCCAAGCATGGTGATACAGTTTTCAGACCATGTTTGGGTGTGGTTAATCAAGTTAGCCTCCCAAGTGCCCACGCCGCCGCTAGCTTGGCTCAAACGTAAGTGCGCTTCACTTGCTTGTAAGGCTTTTTGTGCGGCTTTGCGCTCAAGGCTGCGCTGATAAATATTATATTGTGCCATACCAAAAAAAAGTAACAAAATCGGCAACAGATATTTTAATAAGTCGCGCAGACCCACTTGTTTAGGCTCGTAAACACCAAACCATTTTTCATAAAGAAATCATAAGTACCATTGGCTTTTGTAATTGCTAAGCCTTCATTGAGTTTACTTAGTAAATCAGGCTGCCCTTTGTGTACTGCAAAGGCAAATTTTTGTGAGAAACCTGCTGGTGTAGGTAGCGCCTCAATGTTGGTTAACTGCAATTTTTACAATGTTTGTACACCAGCAAGTTTGCTCAACAACATGGCATCATGTTTGCCTGTAGCCAATAAATTTAAGCCTTCAGCTGCGGTATTCACTAGCGCGGGCTGCTTGCCCCAACCTTTTGATACGGCATAGTCATGTGCCAAATCTGCTTGCAGTACGATAATAGGTTTACGGCTAAAGTCACTTTCGGTTTGGATGCTCGTTTCACCTTTGCGTACAAAAGTTGCCCCATTTACGACCACATGTGAAACGGTGAAATCGGCAAATTGGTGGCGCTCATCGGATTGCGCTAGGTTAATCAATACATCAACTTTACCGTCTTTAAATTCTTGCAAAATTTGGTAAAAAGGGCGCACGCGAATGGTTAATCAAGTCCAGCTTCGGCTGCTACTGCTTTCCATAAATCAACGGTAAAACCATCGGCGCTATCGTCGGTTGCGCAGTCGCAAAAGGTGGTGAATCTTGTTCACTACCGATAATAAGCGTGCTGTTTTGAGTGGATGTTACTGCGTTGCTGGGTTGATTGTGATGAGTAAGTACCTGTGCTTGACTAAAACCAACCATACCTACAAAGAGTGAGATAAAAAAATTGGCGGTAACACTTAGAAAGCTTCTAGCAAAGTGCCGCCGTAATGATGTGGCGTGCGGGATAACCATTTTTTTAGAGTACATTATTTAGTGTTACAAATTTTTTTGTAACACTTTAGTTACATGCTATTAGTAATTTCTACGAGTAGCATCAATTTGATTTGCCTTCTAAAACAAAAGCCTGCAGATGCAGGCTTTTGAAGGGGTTAATTAAAAAAAACTTAAACAATTAAACCAAGTAGTCCAAACCAAGCGCTTTAGCAACACCAGCACCATAAGCTGGGTCAGCTTTACTGCAATTCTCGATATGGCGTTTTTGCACCTCTACCGATGCACCACCAACCGAACGTGCGGTGTTTTCAAACAACACTTGCTGTTGCGCTGGCGTCATCAAGCGAAACAATGCACCAGGCTGAGAGTAGTAGTCATCATCTTCACGGTGATTCCAGTGGTCTGCCATGCCTTCAATGGCTAATGGCGGCTCCGAAAAATCAAGCTGTTGTTGCCATTCACCTTTGCTATTAGGCTCATAGCCAATCGTAGCGCCTTGATTGCCGTCCATGCGCATTGCACCGTCACGGTGATAGCTGTGGAATGGGCATTTAGGCGCATTGACAGGTATCTGGTGATGATTCACACCTAAGCGGTAACGCTGTGCATCACCGTAAGAAAACAAACGTGCTTGCAACATTTTATCGGGTGAAAAGCTAATGCCAGGCACTACCGCAGCAGGGTTAAAAGCAGCTTGCTCGACCTCCGCAAAATAGTTTTCAGGGTTGCGGTTAAGCTCAATCTCGCCCACTTCAATTAACGGGTAATCGCCATGTGGCCACACTTTGGTTAAATCAAACGGGTTTAGGTGGTAAGACCCCGCATCTTTCTCTGGCATGATTTGTACGTAAAGTTTCCATTTTGGAAAATCATTGTTTTCAATCGCCTCAAAAAGATCGCGCTGATGACTTTCGCGGTCTTTACCCACTATTTCTTGGGCTTGGGCATCGGTTAAGTTTTTAATGCCTTGTTGTGAGCGGAAGGTAAATTTCACCCAAAAACGTTCATTGTTGGCATTGATAAAACTAAAGGTGTGGCTGCCAAAGCCGTGCATGTGGCGGTAAGTGGCAGGTAAGCCGCGCTCACTCATTACAATCGTCACTTGGTGCAAAGCTTCTGGTAATGATGTCCAAAAGTCCCAGTTATTCTCAGCGCTACGCATATTGGTTTTTGGGTCGCGCTTTACCGCGTGGTTTAAGTCGGGAAATTTAAGCGCATCACGCAAGAAAAACACAGGCGTGTTGTTGCCCACCAAATCCCAGTTGCCTTCTTCTGTATAAAATTTCAATGCAAAGCCGCGAATATCACGTTCAGCATCGGCCGCACCGCGTTCGCCAGCCACGGTACTAAAGCGTGCAAACATTTCAGTTTTTTTGCCAATTTGCGCGAATATTTTAGCGCGTGTATATTGGGTGATGTCGTGCGTGATGGTAAACGTACCATAAGCGCCAGAGCCTTTGGCGTGCATACGGCGCTCAGGAATCACTTCACGGTCAAAGTGAGCTAGTTTTTCTAATAACCATACGTCTTGCAATAATGCTGGCCCGCGCGGACCCGCCGTCATGGTATTTTGGTTATCTGGCACGGGTGCGCCAGCGGCAGTGGTTAATTTTCTTTTGTTATCCATTTTTTATCTCCTTAATAAAAATTGTTGGTATTAGTGACTTTGCGCATACAGTGCAAACAGCTCGGTAAAAATATCTCGGTTGTATTGTGCAAAGGTTTCATATAAAAGGCTTTTCATACAAATTCCCTTATTAATTATGGCGGGTAGCACTTCAAAAAAACGAAGTTGTGCAGCCATTGAGGTCAGTTTATAACGATACTTTTGATTTGTATAATTGAATGTTCAAAACTCATTGATATGCTAAACTTATCGATAACCAACTGTTGAGATGCAAAAATTATGACTTTGAGCGAATTACGTTTTGTAGTGGCGATAGCAAAAGAGCGCAATTTTGGGCGCGCCTCTGAAAAGTGTTTTGTGAGCCAGCCCGCACTGAGCTTGGCGATTAAAAAATTAGAGCAAGACTTGGGCGTGATGATTTTTGAGCGTAGTCGAACCGACATCAACCCGACGCCGATAGGTGAAAAAATTATAGAGCAGGCGATTAAAGCATTAGAAGAAGTGAATCACATTCGTGAAATTGCAAAACAGGGCAATAATCAACTCAGTGGCGCGTTTCGCTTAGGCTTGATTTACTCGGTAGGGCCGTATTTATTGCCTGAAATCATCCCAATATTGCGCCAGAGTGCTCCAGATATGCCATTGGATGTAGAAGAAAATCTAACCGTGCAATTAGAGGCACAATTAAAAAATGGGGTGATAGATGCCGCAGTGGTGGCATTACCATTTGATGTGCCCGGCATCAATACGCTGCCTTTATATGATGAAAAATATGTGGTGATGGTGCCCATTGACCACCATTGGGCGAACCGCCGCTTGATAGAAGCGCATGAGCTGATTGATGAACATGTGCTGTTATTGAACACGGGCCACTGTTATAGCCATCAGGTGTTGCAAGCCTGCCCAGAGTTATCGCGTAAAGGCCAGGTGCTGCAGGGTAACTCCTTAGAAACCATTCGAAATATGGTGGCCTCCAATTTAGGCATTACCGTGTTGCCATGCAGTGCCGCCACAGAACGTTACGTGAACCCATTGGTTAAAGTGATTCCGTTTGCAGCACCGGTGCCAGCGCGCAGAATTGCACTGGCATGGCGTAAAAGTTATGCGAGAGAGCTTGCAGTGAGTTGTGTAGCGGACGCTATTAAGGCGATTAAATCTGATAGTTTGGTGATGATTAAATAGTGTTTAAGTCAGCTTAAATATCCTACTAGGCAATATATTTTACTAGCGACTAGTTAATTTCAATATCTGGTTTATAAAAACTTAAGCAGGCGCCCCCGGCCTGCTTGGCTTGGTACATGGCGTTATCTGCCACTTTCATCAGCGTATTAACATCAGTACCGTTGGTTGGATAGATGGCAATACCAATACTGATAGAGATGTTGATCATGTGTTCGTCGATATTAAATGGTTGGCTGATGGCTTTTACAATATGCTCTGCCACAGCCTTAGCATCCTGCTCTGCTTCAATGTGTGAAAGAATAATTACAAATTCATCACCACCGATGCGTGAAACGGTATCAGATTCACGCTTAACGCAGTGTTTCAGGCGAACGGCCACCTTTTGAAGTAACAAGTCACCTATTTCGTGTCCAAGTGAGTCGTTCACAGGTTTGAAGTTATCAAGATCGAGAAACATGAGTGCGAGCTTTGTTTTGTCGCGCCGGACTTGTGCCAGCGCCTGATGTAGTCGGTCAGTAAGCAAAGCGCGATTTGGCAAATCGGTTAAAACATCATAGTGAGCAAGGTGATGAACGCGCTCTTCAATGGCTTTACGTGCCGTGATGTCAATCATGGTGCCAACGTAGTGCGTAACTATTTCATTCGCGTCTTTAACCGCGGTAATGGTGAGCCATTCAGGATAAATGTCGCCATTTTTACGACGGTTCCAAATTTCACCCTGCCAAGAACCTGTTGATTTAATGCTATCCCACATTGCACTGTAAAAAGTAGCATCATGCATACCTGATTTGAGCAAAGTCATTTTTTGCCCCAGCGCCTCTTCGGAAGAAAAGCCGGTAATTCTGGTAAATGAATGATTGATTTTAAGAATTTTTGAGTTGGCATCGGTAATAATCATGCCTTCTTGTGATTCAAAAGCGGTAGCCGCAATGCGAAGTTCCGTCTCGATTTGTTTGCGTTCAGAAACGTCATACAGGACAACAAGGTGCAAGCCTTTAAAGCTTGCATCTAGTGGGGTAACCGTCGTCATAATGGTCTTAACCATCTTATTTTTACAGTGGATATTCACTTCAAGCGGTTCAAAGGCAGCATTATTTAATTTTGAAAGCTGTAACCGTGCGTGCCAGCTATCTATAACCCATTGTCGATAGTCTGCTTCAGGATATGTTTTTAACCACCAATCCGTTAAGGTTGGAATATCTTCAATGGTGTAACCAAATATTTTAGTAAATTCTGGATTTAGTCTTAAAATCTGCTGCTTATTATCATAGAGTGCAATGGGAACAGGGCAACTCATAATGATGGCATTGAGGTGATTATTATCCTGATTTAACCGTATTAGTAATTGCAGAAAACGGATAATAAGACTGCTGATAATAAAGGCAACGACAATGGCGGCAACTAAACCAGTTAGCATGAAATTAGCGGTGATTTTTCCTTCCAGCATTTGTTGCATGGTGGCAACAATAAGCAGGGTCAGCAGTATTGATAAAATGACAGAGGCTAGTCGTAAATGCCATTTGTTCATGGATTGTAGAAGTGAAATTAGATTGTTTTTCAAAGCAGATTCAAGCCTATTAACGAATGCTAACGCTAAAAAAATGAGGGGGCTATGACGCAGGTCAAGGAGATGATTGCTTGGAAGGCAAATAAAAAACGGACGCTTTAACGTCCGTTTTTTATTTGCCTTTGGCTAAAAATTAGCGGTTATGCAAAGCGATGATGTAATCTTAACGATTACGCTCATATAAAATATAATCTTAGCGATTATATACGTACATAGTTACTTCAAAGCCGAAACGCATTTCAGTTGCTGCTGGTTTTGTCCACATGGTGAATCTCCTAAAAGTTGTTTAATTAAGTACTACATAATCTATGACTACACATAGTACAGAACTGTTTTAAAAACAAACACTGTAAAGTGATTAAATAACACTCATGAAATTCATTAGAAATGAAGGCAATAACTTTTTAATAAGTGACAAAAATACGGTAGCCTGCAACGGCTTCACCTTCTGTTGTGATCGCAAGTTTGATTTTAATTTCTTCACCTGCTTTTAACCCTGACGCTATATTAGTATCGGCTGGCAAGTATTCAGCTGGCTTAAAGACTCGTCTTAATGTGGGGTTGTCTTCAACATCAGTGAGGGTGAGCTCTAAATTTGGATAAGCTAAATTAAACCCTGCTTTGTTAATTAAGCGGCTAGATAAGTGCATGACACCTTCGGTATTGGTATCTTCCTGCATGTCAGAATCATCAATCACAATCCATTCAATCTGCTTGGGCAAGTTGACGCTACAGCCTAATTGCTGACAAGCTTTTACTAGGTAAGGTTTAACGTTGGGGTAATAAATTGCAATGTCGTTACGTAAAAAGTAAAGGCTTTGAGCCGCGGCGCTTACTAGCAAAACAAAAGCCCCAATTAGCCATAACCAGCGATATGATTTTTTTATAGCATTTTTAGTGGTGAGCTTGTCTTTACCCGCTAAATCATCAAAATAATTAGTTTGATTATCGGCAAGAATGCTGAGTTTGGTAATGTCATTTAAGTTTTTGATTTGCTCGGCATCAAATTGACTTTCAGTGTCGCCATTAAAGTCGTCATCATTTATGGTGATAGCGTTATTTTCAATGTTTTGATTTGTGGGGATATGATTATCGAAGGAGTGGGCGGTTTCGGTTGCAAAAGCTTGTATGTCTTCAGGTGAGGCAGATAATTCAACTTCTTCGGCAAAAGACGCTTGGTTTTGATCTATCGATGTTTGATTGTTTGTTTGACTGGCAGCGGGATTATTTGATTCGGCACTTTCAGCATTGACGATTTGCGCTAAGTCGGCATCTATTGGTGCTATGGCCAGTGTAGTATCTATAGCGGAAGTTTCTGTAAGCGTTGTTTCTGCTACGGGCGTGTCGTCTATTGCAACAAACTGTGCTTTTGCATCAAACACATACAAACACTGTCCGCAACGCACTTTACCATCGTGCTTATTGAGCTGTACTTCACTAACAAAAAATTGAGTTTCGCAGGCGGGGCAGCGGGTTATGGAGCGCATTTTTTAGTGCCCGTGAGTAACACCCATGAATCCATAGTTTGCGGGGATTCCATATCAAACCATTGTGCATAAATCGCAGAAACAGCAGATTTTTGTTCGCGTAAAATGCCAGAAAGCGCAATTTTGCCGCCTGCTTTGCATGATTTTGCGAGTGCGGGGGCTAAAACACTTAATGCACTAGATAAAATATTGGCAACCACGATATCAAACGCTTGTGATTGATATTGGCTTGCGTGGTAAAAGTCCGCCGTTACAGCATTTTGTTCGGCGTTATGTAAGCTCGACTGAATTGCTTGCGTGTCAATATCAGTACCGACCACATGCCCCGCGCCCAATTTTTTAGCCGCAATGGCTAAAATGCCAGAACCACAGCCATAATCCAGCACGCTAGCGCCTAACGTTACCGTTTGCGTTAACCAAGCCAAACATAGGTGCGTGGTTGGGTGGCTACCCGTACCAAACGCCAAGCCAGGGTCTAAGATGATATTAATCGCATCAGGATTTGGTGAGCTATGCCATGTGGGTACAATCCACAGATTATCCGTAATCTTGATAGGGTCAAATTGCGATTGTGTCGTACGCACCCAGTCTTGCTCTTGAATAATCTCGGTTGAGTATTGCAGGTTAGATAGCTTGGTTTGATGTTGTAGCCTGGCCATCATGTCACTGACATCAACGCCCTCATCAAATAGTGCGCTGACTAAATTTTGTTGCCAGATACCAGGTGGCGGGTCGCCAGGCTCACCAAAAATTGGCTGCTCGTCAATGGTTTCGGCGTTTGCGTCCTCAATAATTGCTGAGAGTGCACCTAGCGCCATGAGCGTATCGCTAATTAAATCAGCGGTGTGATCCTGTGCTTCAATTTTTAATGATACCCAAGCCATGCTAATCCTATTTATTTCAGCTGCATTCAAATGAATACTGCGTTTGTCTCATAAGCGCATTCCGACTTTCTATGCGCTGAAGCACATGAAAGGTCGTATAGCGGCTCTTGCCGTACTATTTGTACTGTCTGCGAGATTTCGCCTTGTCTTCCTTTGAATGCAGCTTAAAATTATTTATTATAAATACCAAGTTTTTGTTCAAGGTAGTGAATGCTCGTACCGCCCAAGTGAAAGGCTGCATCGGCCATTAAATCTGCATGCAACGCAATGTTAGTGCTGATGCCGTCAATCATCATTTCAGATAAAGCAATGCGCATACGTGCAATGGCTTGGTCGCGTGTGTCACCATAGGTAATGAGCTTGCCTATCATTGAGTCGTAATGCGGCGGCACCGTGTATCCCGCGTAAGCATGGGTATCAATACGCACGCCTGGCCCACCTGGCATGTGGAATGTTTTGATTTTGCCTGGTGATGGTACAAAGCTATAAGGATCTTCAGCATTCAGGCGGCACTCAATGGCGTGACCTTTTAGCACAATATCTTTTTGACGGAATTTAAGCTTGTCGCCCGCGGCAACAAAAATCTGCTGCTGCACTAAATCAATCCCCGTAATCATTTCGGTGACGGTATGCTCAACTTGCAAACGTGTATTCATTTCAATGAAATAAAACTCATTGTTTTCATACAAAAATTCAAAAGTACCTACACCGCGATATTTAATTTTACGGCAAGCTTCAGCACAACGTTCGCCAATTTTGTCGCGTAATCTCGTGTTTAAAAGTGGTGCAGGGGCTTCTTCAAGAATTTTTTGGTGGCGGCGTTGCATTGAGCAGTCGCGCTCACCTAAAAATACGGCATTGCCGTGTTGATCCGCCAATATCTGAATTTCAATGTGACGTGGTTTTTCAAGGTATTTTTCCATGTAAACCACGGGATTGCCAAACGCTGCCTGCGCTTCAGCTTTGGTCATATTTACAGAGGTAAGTAATGCAGCTTCAGTATGCACCACGCGCATACCACGCCCACCGCCACCGCCTGCCGCTTTAATAATGACAGGATAGCCAATTTGTTTTGCGATTTTAATAACCTCAGCAGGGTCGTCAGGTAATGCACCTTCTGAGCCTGGTACACACGGCACACCGGCTTTACGCATCGCGTCTTTAGCGGATACTTTGTCGCCCATTAAACGGATGGTTTCAGCACGCGGGCCAATAAATACAAAGCCGCTTTGTTCTACGCGCTCTGCAAAATCAGCATTTTCAGATAAAAAGCCGTAACCTGGGTGGATCGCTTGTGCGTCAGTGACTTCAGCTGCACTAATCACCGCAGGTACATTTAAGTAACTTTGGTTGGAGGGTGCAGGGCCGATACATACGGATTCATCCGCTAATTTTACATATTTAGCTTCACGGTCAGCCTCAGAGTGCACTGCAACCGTTCTAATGCCAAGCTCGCGACATGCACGCTGAACGCGTAGTGCGATTTCACCGCGATTTGCGATTAAGATTTTGTCAAACATAGCCATGAAAGTGAAATCCTATTTAAACAATAACTAAAGGTAAGCGATAACTTAACCGCTCAAAAAATTTAGGCAATAATAAAAAGTGGTTCGCCGTATTCAACAGCTTGACCATTATCGACTAAGATTTTTTTGACGACGCCTGCCTTGTCAGATTCAATCTCATTTAATAATTTCATCGCTTCAATAATGCAAAGAGTGTCACCAATTGCAACCGTGTCACCTACTTCAACAAACGATTTTGCATCAGGGGAGGGTGAACGATAAAACGTACCTACCATGGGTGATTTAACGGCGTGGCCTTCATCGACAGCAGGGGCAGCTTCTGCGACGGGCGCAGCAATCTGTGGTGCAGCGGCATATTGCTGAGGCGCATAGTTGGCATAATGTTGCGCTGGTGTATTAGATGTGAAGTTGCGACTGATGCGTACCTTTTCACCATCTTCTGTGAGCTCAAGCTCAGAAATGCCTGATGCTTCCACAAGATCAATTAATTTTTTAAGTTTGCGTAAATCCATAGTAACTCCTAATTAAAACTGACTATTTTTATTTTAAGAACGATTGATATGATTGATAGCGTAATCAAGCGCTAATGTGTAGCCATGAGCGCCTAAGCCACTGATAACGCCAACAGCAATATCAGTGAAATAAGAGTGATGGCGAAATGCTTCACGTGCATAAACATTTGATAAATGTACTTCAATAAACGGTACTTTAACTGCACTCAGCGCGTCGCGCATGGCAACAGACGTGTGTGTAAATGCAGCTGGGTTGATAATGACAAAATCCACCTTAATCAAAGCTATTGACTGAATTTTAGTGACAAGTTCCGCTTCAGCATTACTTTGAAAAGTTTCTAATGCAATGTTAGCTGATTGTGCCTGTTTTGCGAGTGTATTGTTGATGCTTTCAAGCGTTGCGTTGCCATAGTGCTCGGGCTCACGTAAACCTAATAGATTAAGATTAGGGCCATGTAGCACCAAAATAGATTTAGTTGGCATGGCGAACTGCCTGCTTGAGATATTTGTTGCCTAAGTTACAGTAATTCATAGTCGCAAGTTTGCCGAAGTTAATGCATTTTGTCCAGCTACATTAGCGAAATTAAGCGAAATTATATGATTGACTACGATCAACATGTTGATCGTATTGGCATTTAAAAAGTGGTGATTATTGTAACAATAAGGAGTTTATTGCGGTCTCAAGTAGCGATTTAGTAATGCGGCCAAAGTAAGTTTTAATCACTTGGCCATTAGCGTCAATAATAACGGTATAAGGTAACACGCTTTTGTCATTGCCTAATTGGTCGCTTAAATCCATCTCTGGGTTAGCCGCTACATAAATAGGGTAGCTTACAGGGGATGATTGCAAAAATTCTTGCACTAAATTTAGTTCATCTAAGGCAATACCCAATACCACCACGTTTTTATGCTGATATTTTTGATGCAGCTGAGTAAGTTCCGGCATTTCTTCCCGGCAAGGCAGGCACCAGGTTGCCCAAAAATTAAGCACAATGATATTGCCCTGATACTGCTTTAAGTTTTGTGTTTTACCTTTTGTGTTAATGAAAGTGGTTGTAAAGAGTGCGTCAGTGGCAATGTTAGTGTCATTGCTAATGGCATTGGCAGGGTAGAAGGCGCGTATCGCCAAGCCTAAACTTAACATGAGAACGATGATGCCTAAACTAGCAAGAAATTTTCTTAATAGGCTCATTTTTAGCATTCGATGGTTTCAGGTAAGCAGCTGCCACGCTGGTTGAGCGTTTGCAAAAAAGCGTCTGCATTTTGGTAACCGACTACTTTCAGGTTTGATTCCTCTTCTGATTTAGCATTGAAAAAGAGAATGCCCGGCGGTCCGAATAGACTGAATTTTTTTAATAAGGCTTTGTCGTCATCATTGTTTTCAGTCACATCTACTTGTAATAATACGGTATCTTTTAGCGCGGTTTGCACGCGGGAATCACTAAAGGTAAATTGTTCCAGCTCTTTGCAAGAGACGCACCAGTCTGCATAAAAATCGAGCATCACGGGCTTGCCTTTTGCCGCTTGGAGCTGGCTTTCAAGGTCGGTAAGGTTTTTAACGCGGTTAAACTGTAGTGCGCTTTGCTGGTGTGAGCTGTTGGTTTTTGCCAGCAAGCCACCTAATGGCTCAAGCGGTGATTTAGCGTTTGATAAAGCACCAATCAGCATGGCTAAGCCTGCTACCAGCAACATAATGGCGATGCCTTTCCAGAACTTGAGTGCCGGTTTGGCATCAGCGGAGAGGTTATCTAATGCGTGCATAAAAATTGCGGGCACAATTAACAATGCCGCCCATAGCGCCATTTGTACACTTATAGGGATGACGGGTGCAATTAGCCACACCGCAACACCTAACATGAGTACACCAAATACGTTACGCACGGCGTTCATCCAGTTGCCAACCTTGGGTAATAGCGTGCCTGCTGATGCGCCAATGAGCAGGAGTGGTGTGCCCATGCCGAGAGAGAGTGAAAATAAGGCAACGCCGCCGAGTACCACATCATTTGTTTTACTGATGTAGAGCAATGCGCCCGCGAGCGGCGCAGCCACACATGGGCTAATAATCAACGCGGATAATATCCCCATGAGAAAATCACTAAAAAAGCGCCCGCCTTTGATACGGTGGCTTAAATTAAACAGACTATTTTCTACCCTACTAGGGAGCTTGAGCTCATAAAAACCAAACATAGAAAGGGCGAGTAATACAAAAATTGATGCGCCAAAGCCTAGTGCCCATGGGGTTTGCAAAGCACTGCTTAACATTTGCCCAGAAAGACCAGCGGCAACACCCGCCAAGGTGTAGGTTAAGCACATACCCAAGGTATAGGCCAATGACAAATTAAATGCGTGCAGACGTGTTACATGTGCATTTTTACCAATGATGATGGAGGATAAAATCGGAATCATGGGGAATACGCAGGGGGTAAATGCAAGTAACAAGCCTGCGCCAAAAAACCCCAAAATAATTAGCCACCATTTGCCGCTCTTGAGTAAGTTGGCGGCGTTGCTATCGCTATTCAAGGAATTATTTGTGCTTTGTGTGGCAGAGGCTGTTGATGCAGCAGCCGATACATTGGTGTTGTCAGAAGCATTATTTGGGGTAATGGTGAAGGTTTTATGTTGAGGCGCATAACATAGGCCTTTTTCGCTGCAGCCCTGATAAGTGGCGTTAACCGTAATTGCTTCATTTTGCACGCCTTTAACGGTAATTACCCCAGTAAAGTCTTGATGGTAAACTTCCATTTTGCCAAAGTTGGGGTCGTTTTTAATATCTCCTGCTGGCAGGCTGATTCCATGCGCAATTGAGGGCGTTAAAACAAACTTTATGCGTTCTTTGTATAAATAATAACCAGGTGCCACTGTGAAATTAGCAAGAATTTGATGGCTAGATTGCTGAATTTCTAACCCAAACGCAACCTCCGGTGATAAAAATTCATCTTCAGTCGCGTTGTTGGTAAATAAGCCTTTAAGGGTGTTGCTGGTATTACCTGCCATGCTCACAGGCGCAGATAGTGCTAAGAATGTGAGCAGTAAAAAATAAAAAATTCGTTTTAACATTGCGGCCTTTAAATAAATAATTGTGCGTTTACCCATTGCAAATAGCGAGGTAAGCCACCATTTACATGGATAGAGATTATTTCAGGAAGTTCATACGGATGTGCTTTTATAATAGCGGCTTCAAGTGCATCATACTGAGATTGATTGGTTTTAATGAGCATTGGTATCTCACTGGCATGTTCTATATTACCTTGCCACGCATAAATGGATTGGCAAGGGCTTAATAGGTTGATACACGCAGCCAGTTTCTGCGTAATGAGCGTTTCAGCCAGTTGCTTGGCGCTCGCTTCATCGGGCATATTGGTTAATACCAGTAAAATAGGTTCAGGATTCAAAATTTAAGGTAATACATCATGCGATTGTTGACAGGTTTAATTTTACTCGCTTTTCCCATTGCCGAGATATGGCTGCTGATAGAATTAGGGCAGCGTTATGGTTTATGGTTGTTGTTATATTTAGTCACGATAGGTTTGTTAGGCTTACAACTTATTCGGGATGAAAAATCATTATTTTCAGGTCGCATGATGCAAACTTTAAGTGCGGGTGGCAGCCCGATAAAAGCGATGTTTGGCAGTGCGCGTAATATAATCGCGGGTGTGTTGTTGATTTTGCCAGGTGTGATCACTGATATTATTGCGGTTATTTTGTTGTTAATACCCATTAAAAATAGTCAGTTGCCAAATAATAAACAACCGTCATCACCTTATCAAGCAGAGCCATTTCAAAGTGAACGTGCAGCCAATGATGATGTGATAGAGGGCGAGTTTCGCCGAGAAGATTAAAAGACACCTCTAAAAACACAAGTTTCGTCGCTATGCGTCGTTGCTCCTGAAAAATTACTCCTTGCATATCAAATATATGCGGCGTCTTAATTTTCCACTCGCGCCTAGCCTAGCTTATCGCACCAATCTTGCAGCTTTAGCTGCTTAGATTGGTGGTGATGACCTTTACGGTTAGAAGTTTGTGTTTTTAGAGGTGTCTTTACCATTAAAAATTACCTGAGAATTAAAGCATGACATATCAAATTACCATTCAACCTAGCGGCCACAGTTACACCGCAAAAGCTTATGAAACCGTGTTGGAGTCTGCCATAGATGCAGGATTTAACATTCCGTATGGTTGCCGCAACGGCGCCTGTGGCAGTTGCAAAGGCATGGTGCTAAGTGGCGAAGTCGATTATGGTGAATATGCCGCCAGCGCACTGACGGAGGCAGAAAAGGCAGCAGGCAAGGCTTTATTCTGCTGTGCAAAACCGCTTACGGACCTCACTATTGAATGTCGTGAGATTAACACTGGCGTGATCCATCCACGAATTATCCCCACACGGGTTGAGCGTAAACAGCAACTATCACATGACGTGATGGCTTTATTTCTAAAGCTGCCAAGTAACGAGCATTTACAGTTCTTCGCTGGGCAATATATCGAATTTTTGCTTAAAGATGGCAAGCGACGTGCATTTTCGCTCGCCAATGCACCGCATGTGGATAATTTACTAGAGCTACATTTGCGCTTAATTCCAGATGGGCAATTTACGCAGTATGTGTTTAATGAAATGCCAGACAAAGCCATTTTGCGCATAGAGGCACCATTCGGTAGTTTTTATTACCGAGATGAATCGACAAAGCCGATGATTATGGTGGCAGGCGGTACGGGTTTTGCGCCCATCAAGGGCATTATAGAGCACATGCTTCACAATAATATCAAACGTAACGTGATCTTGTATTGGGGTGCAAGAACGTTACAAGACCTTTATATGCCAGAGTTGCCAACTGCTTGGGCAGAGGCGCATCCGCACATTCAATTTATACCAGTGTTATCTGATGCAACCCCTGAAGACCACTGGCAGGGCCGCACAGGCTTGGTGCATCAAGCGGTATTAGATGATGCAGGGGATTTAAGTGGTTTTGAAGTGTATTGCTGTGGCGCACCCGCAATGGTAGAGGTAGCGCATGTTAGCTTTTTAAACGCAGGTTTGCCTGAAGATGCGTTTTATTCGGATGCGTTTAACTATGCTAAGCCAGTGCCTGCTGTGGCGGTTGGATGATCTTAACGCTTGCTGGTTTTACGATACCGCTATTTAAACGACACGCCTTGTTTTAACTTTTTCTGCCGCAAGTGTACGAATCAGTTTTTCAAGGTCTGAGTTTTGTATCAATTCTTGTGCGAGTTTGGCAGAAGCTTCAGCTTTGTCAAAATCACCCTCTGCCAATGCATGCATGCCTTCTAACAGCGCGGCGTTGCCGGCTTTTAAACGTAGGGATTCTTTTTTACTGCGCCGACTTGCGGGTAAGCGGCGCAAGAAATGCATAAATCTTAAGCAGTAATGCAAACCAAAAAAGCTGAGTACAAACAAAATAAGTAAGAAATTAAACGATATTTGCACACGGTAGGGTGAGCGCACAATCAGCACATAGCCTTGGTTGTTACTGGCTAACCACACGAGGCTTACCAGCAGTAAAAACATCAAAAGCCACCAAAAAATTTTGCGTTTCATCATAATTTTTCAGCTCGTTTAATCGCTTTGTTCAAGGCTCAATTTGTAGCGGTTTACAGCGGCTAGACTATCCGTTAATTGCGGTAACTCTATGCTGATATTGTTGCTGGATAGTTTTTTGAGCAGATTGAATGCTTTGATGGTGTTGGGGTGCTTGGTGTCAAAGTATTGATTGAGCCAGTTATTGACGGTGTTCAAATCCGCTTTGTAGGTGGCTTCATCATGTTGTAGCAGTGCAATGCGCGCTGTGAGCAACCTTAGTTTTAGATTTTCATGCAGGTAAAATGCGTGGTCAGCGGCTAGCAGTGGTGGTTCAGGTTTGTCGATGCGCTCGACCGTGACTAGGTTTTTGATGTCATCCCAAATGGAAAATGCAAACCTTTGCAAAGCATTTTTTTCTGTAGTTTGTGATTCTTGTTGCACCGCATTGGCGTTGAGTGTCGGTTGGCGCTCGCTAATTAAGGGCAGGGTGCTGCATAATTCAGACAAATAAGTGAGCTGAGCACTCAGGGTAATCACATCTACTTGTGGCAGATCACGTAATTTTTCAATTTCAAGATTAAGTGTTTCGCGCAGTTGCGTGGCACGAGGCAGGTCGATTGGCTGCAGCCTTTTTTGTGCAGCTTGTAGCGCGAGTAAGGCGGATTTTACATTGCCAGCAAGTTGTAATTGCTGATTGGCAATGTTTAACAGTTGTTCAACTTCAGCCACAGCGGTTGATTCGCGGTTTTCAGCCAACTGGTTGTACAGCGTTTGCAGTACCTCTTGTTGGTCGCGTGATTCTGCCAGTTTTTGCTCAAGCAGCACAGTGCGCGCATTGGCCTGCGTGCTACGCTCCTCAGCTTGCGTTGCCAATGCCAGGCTTTGCTGATTAAGCGCTTGGTAGGTTTCTAATTTGTGGCTGAGAGATTTTTCTACTTCATTAAATCTGTGACGAGTATTTAACCACTGCCAAGCCAGTGTCAATATGGCTATAATGACCAATAGCAGTGTGCCCGTGGCCAACATGGAAGGCCGGCGTCTTTCTACAAATAACGCGGCTGCTCGGTTGTCATGTGGGATTGGTTCAGTCATGATTTTTTACCAATTGGGATAAGCATTGCAACATGGCGTCATCACCGGGTGCGGTGGCAACCAACACTTTTAAACCAAGTTGTTTGGGTAACTCGGCAATTCTCTCATGATTTACGCATAAGGTTACATGCGGTAGCCAGACAGATTCACCTGCCATTTGCAATAAATAGCGCATGGCTTCACTGCTGGTAACCACTATAGCCTCAAGTTTGCCTTGCCGCCATTGCTCACTGAGTAAATGGGTGTCGGTTTGCGGGTTTATCCGGCAATAGCTTTCAGCAAAATAGACATTCGCACCGCGAGACTTTAACGTTTCTGCCATCAATTCGCGTCCGCCAACACCGCGAAAAATGGCGATAGTCAGACCCGCAACCTTTTGCATTTCAGAAAGAGCTAACAGGGTTTCGCTATCAAAGCGTGTGTGTGGAATAAGTACATTATGGACGCCATAAAGGCTGAGCTGTTTAGCGGTTTGGTGGCCAATGGCTGCGAACTTTAAATTTTCTGGCACGTTGCCAAATTTTTTAAGCACGCGCGGCATGGCGTAATCAACCGCATTGGAGCTAATAAATATTGCCCAATCGGTGGTTTCAAGTTGGCTGAGTTGCTGTTCAAAGACTTGATAATTTTGTAAAGGCGCAACGGCAATGAGCGGGAATAAAATAGCCGTGCCACCATGATTTGCAATGGCTTCACACAAACTTTGTGCTTGGTCAACAGGGCGCGTGACAGCGATGTGTAAATCTTTGAGCAGAGAATCGGTGGTCATAATAGCGCGAAGCGGCGGGCTATAACGCCGCCAGTATTTTATCTGCACCTTTTGCAATCAACTGGTCTGCCAGTGCCCTACCTAAAGCTTCAGCGTTGTTTCTGTTGCCAGTGGTGGTTTCAATGAGCATTTGTTTGCCGTCCACGCTGGCCACAAAACCTGTGATGCGAATGTGATCAGCTTCGCATACGGCATAGGCACCAAGTGGCACGGTGCAGCTGCCGGCAAGGGCACGGCTCATGCCGCGTTCAGCTTCTACACACACTTGCGTATCCGGGTGATTGAGCGGCGCAAGGGTGGCAATTAAATCTTGGCGGCTAGCGCAAATTTCAATGCCCAATGCACCTTGTCCTACGGCTGGGATGCTTAATTCTGGTGAAATAAATTGGCGGATTCTGTGGCCTAACTCAAGACGAATTAAACCTGCAGCAGCGAGAATAATCGCTGCATATTGTCCTTCATCAAGCTTGCGCAAGCGTGTTTGCAAATTGCCGCGTAAGGATTCAATTTTTAAGTGCGAAAAACGTGCCTGTAATTGGCTTTGACGGCGCAAACTAGAAGTACCGACAATGCTACCCAATGGTAAGTCTTCAAGCGAGGCAAAATTGTTTGAAACAAAGGCGTCGCGCGGGTCTTCGCGTTCGCCTGTCGCAGCGAGGATAAAGCCCTCAGGCAGATTCATCGGTACATCTTTCATACTATGTACGGCTAAATCTGCACGACCATCCGCTAGCGCTGTTTCTAATTCTTTTACAAACAAGCCTTTGCCACCCACTTTGGCTAACGGTGTGTCTAAAATTTGGTCGCCAGTGGTGGTCATACCCAAAATGGTAACTTCCGTCTCGGGATATAGCGTTTGTAAACGGCTTTGAATATGGCGTGCCTGCCACATGGCGAGTGCACTTTCGCGAGAGGCGATGACGAGTTTTTGGGGCTTAATAGGTTTGGATAAATTTAGCATAAATTGGATTTTAACACAGTGATTGCTGGCAAGTATAAAGGGATAAAAGTTTGCAATTAGCGGATAAATAATTTCAATTTTAGGTTAAGCTTAATGTGTTCAATAAATTTAGAACTTAAATTTTACTAGATGCAAGGAGATCATGATGCAGTATCAGCTTGAAGTTTTCATGGAATCACTTAACCAATTTTGGGTGCAACTTGTGCATTTTGTACCTAAATTATTAGCGGTGATTGTTATTTTACTTTTTGGTTGGATCGTTGCGAAATTAGTTAGATCAACTGTAAAAAGATTATTGGAGCTATCGCACTTTGATAAGTTTGCTAAAAAATCGGGTCTAGAGGCCTTTGTTAACAGTGGTAGTTTGAACGTCACTTTAAGCGGCATTATTAGCCAGGTAATGTATTGGTTAGTGATTATTTTATTCATTACAACTGGCGCCAGTACTTTAGGATTAAGTGAAGTGGCCGGTTTATTGCAGCAATTGGCAGGTTATTTACCGCGCATCATTTTAGCGATTTTAGTGATTATATTTGGTACTTTGTTGGCGCGCTTTGTTAATAAATTGATATTTGCATGGCTGCATAGCATTAAATTTTCAGCTGCATTAACGGTTAGCACTTCTGCGGAATACGGCATTCAAATATTAGCCATATTTGTTGCGTTAGAACAATTGGGCATCGGCACGCAGCTTATTCATTCACTGTTTGTAATTGTGTTTGGGGCGATATTCTTGGCACTAGCGTTAGCATTTGGTTTGGGTGGAAAAGAGTGGGCTGCTAAAACTATCGCGGAGTTAGAGGCGAATAAAACTAAAAAATAAACAGTGGGTTGTCGTCGATTTTCTTAGAGATTATTTTGACGGATTAAATGCTGCTGGCGGCGACTTACAGTGACGGTATCAGGAATGTTTTTAAGCAAGACCACCCACTGTTTTTCGCCGTGTTCGTCCTGATGGCGCTTTTCATAGCCTAAGATGTAAGCACTTGCGACTAAACAATTACGATGTAGCCGTATAAAAATATTGCTAAACTCTTGTTCTAAGTGAGTGAGTGATTCTTCTATCAGGTACTCACGTTCGGCGGTGCGCACTGTGATGTATTTGAGCTCAGCGCGTAGATAAATAATATCGGCAATGGGTATTAGCAAAATACGGCTGCGTTCAGTAATACTTAAATGTGTTCTTTGCGGGTTAAGCGGCGTGAGCGCCTCAATCTGGCTAGGTAACAGCGCGCGTGCTTTTTGTAACGCCGTTTGTAGCCGTTCAAAACGGATGGGTTTTAGTAAATAATCGACTGCGTGTATGTCAAATGCTTGCATGGCGTAGCTATCGAACGCCGTGGTGAAGATAATGGCGGGTGGTTCAGGCATTTTTTGTAGGTGGCGAGCCACCTCTATACCGTCCATTTCAGGCATACGAATATCCAGTAACACAATATCTACTTGCACTTGGGTTGACTGCGTTTGGTTAGCAAGGTTAAGTGCTTCTTTGCCGTTTTTAGCATCCGCCACCACGTTAACATTGCCAATATCGGCTAACAGCTCTCGCAGACGCGTGCGTGCCGGCGTTTCGTCATCAACAATTAAAATATTGAGCATCGCGTTGTTAGTCATGAGCTGCTGTGCCTGTGATACGGCAGCGTAATGTGAACGCTATATTCGCCGTTGGATAACTTACTTTTTAATGAAGCTTCAAGGTCAAAGTGCAAGGTCAGCCGCTCTTTGATGTTGTTAAGCGCCATTTTGTTACCTTGATGATGATCGCGTTGTGCGTTGTAGGGATTTTTTAGCACTAAATGGACTTCATTATTTTGTTTGGTGTAAATTTGAATGGTAATGGTGCCGCCTTTAGCGAGTGGCTCAATGCCGTGATACACCGCGTTTTCAAGCAGCGGTTGTAACACCAGTGGCGGAATCATGGCGTCAGGCGGCATGTCATCAATCTGCCATTGAATAATCAGACGTTTATCCAAGCGTAATTTTTCTAAGGCTAAATATTGCCGACATAAGGCTATTTCTTGCGCCAGCGGTACTAAATCGCGATTATCAGCCATTAACACGCGAAATAAATCGGCCATATCTTCAAGCGCAGTTTCGGCTTGCTTAGGTTGGCTGCGGATGAGGGATAGCACAGCATTTAGGCTGTTAAACAAAAAGTGCGGACGAATGCGCGCTTGCAGGGCTTGTAATCTTGCTTCGGACACGGCTGGCGAGTACGCGCGATGGTGTAAATTAAAATAATATAAAGTAATCGCGCTGATGACCAAGGTACTAAAAAGTGTGCGTAATAAGGAAGGTAAGTCATTAAAAATCCAGAACTGGGCAAAAAAACTATATACCCCAGCCGCACTCAATAATGTGATGGCAAGGGTGGCAATAATGCCTTGCTGGTAAGAGCGCTTAGACAGCAATGGATAGCAGGCATATAACAAAAAAAGGCTGATAAGTAGAATGGGTTGTGCCAGCGTGGAAATGCTCGCAATTTTTTGCATAAAATCAATGAGACCAAGGCTTAACACAAAAGCCGCCAACGCTAATGCCGTGTTGACGATGACTAATATACGGAGCGCAATGCCTAAGTTGCGCATATTGGGTAAGCGGCTGGCGTTTCTCATGGATATGTTCTAGTGGAATTGGCTACCTTGATTAGATGACGTTGTCTTAAAAAACGATGTTTTGCATTATACTAACGCATGTAAGTAGTTTGTTATTAAGCAATTTTTTATATTTAACTAAAACATAGCATAACAGTCTCAATTAAGACAAAGTTAAAATAAAAGTTAAAACAGATAGGCACATTTAAAGTGACAAAAAAAACAAGCGCGCTCAATAAAAAAGATACCAGCTGGTCGGGGCGTTTTAACGAACCAGTGGCTGAATTAGTAAAAAAATACACAGCCTCAGTGGGGTTTGATTATCGTCTGGCAACCTTTGATATTCAAGGCTCAATCGCCCATGCGCAAATGTTAGGCGCGCAAAAAATCATCAGTTTGGATGATGTAAAATCCATTGAACTAGGGTTGGCTGAAATTCTGCTAGAAATTGAAGCGGGCCAGTTCGAATGGTTACTAGATTTAGAAGACGTGCATCTCAACATTGAAAAACGTTTAACCGACAAAATTGGTGATGCAGGTAAGCGCTTACATACGGGTAGAAGCCGTAACGACCAAGTGACAACCGATGTTAGGTTATGGTTGCGCGCCACTACAGATTACGTTGTTTCAGGTTTATGCAACTTACAGGCAAGCTTGCTGGATTTGGCTGAGGCACATTTTGATACCGTCATGCCAGGTTTTACACACTTGCAGGTGGCGCAACCGGTGACGTTTGGCCATCATTTAATGGCTTATGTAGAAATGCTTCAACGCGATGTTGAGCGTTTTCAGGATTGTAAAAAACGAATGAATAGATTACCGCTAGGCGCAGCCGCTTTGGCCGGCACTAGTTACCCGATTGATCGTGAAATGGTGGCAAAAAAATTAGGTTTCGATGGCGTGTGTGAAAACTCACTCGATGCCGTATCAGACCGTGATTTTGCCATTGAATTTACCTTTGCGGCCTCATTGGTGATGACGCATTTGTCCAGGCTGTCTGAAGAGCTTATTTTGTGGAGCTCACCAAGGTTTGCATTTATTGATATTGCAGACCGCTTTTGTACAGGTTCATCGATCATGCCGCAAAAGAAAAATCCTGATGTGCCGGAATTGGTGCGTGGCAAAACTGGCCGTGTGTATGGACATTTGACAGCGCTGCTCACTTTGATGAAAGGCCAGCCGCTGGCTTACAATAAAGATAACCAAGAAGACAAAGAGCCGCTATTTGATACAGCAGATACACTATTGGTTACCTTAGAAATTTATGCCGATATGTTACGTTTGCCAGTGATTGAAAACGGCGTGGTGGTAAAGGCAGGGTTTACCGTCAATAAAGAAGCCATGCGCCAAGCGGCAAGTGAAGGCTTTGCAACCGCAACCGATTTAGCCGATTATTTAGTGAAAAAAGGTATGCCGTTTAGAGATGCACATGAAGCTGTGGCTTTGGCAGTGCGTTATGCCGTCGATAAAAAAGTGGATTTAAGCGATTTGCCACTGGCCACTTTACAAGAATTTGCCACTCAAATTACTGAAGATGTGTACGCGGTGTTGACATTAGAAGGCTCGCTCAATAGCCGTAACCATATTGGCGGCACAGCGCCCGCGCAAGTAAAGGCGGCGATAGCGCGAGCAAGAGCCGCAAAAAACGTGAGCTAATGCGGCTTGAAAAGAGGTGTGTGTTTGTAACCTGCGGTTAACGTGGTGCTTATGGATGAAAATTCACACATCCCTAACCTAAAATCAGATTTCGCAGACTTTTAGTTTGTGGTTGATGCCTGAAATAAGACTCGTATCGGCGATTCGAGTTTCAGTCATTTTTGAGGTTCACTGACTACATTCCTGCTTATCTGCTTAATTAGCTCGGCAGCTATTACAGCAGAATTCAACTTACTACTTGTGCATACTCAATGTTTGCGGTTATTACTTTTCAGGTACTATCTGACCTCGCCCATTCAAGAGATGCAATCCACTAATGCAAAAAGAAGTTAAAGAGAAATCCAAGTACGCTGTTGTGGCGGCTGTTCAACTGCCGAGCGTGAGCGACATTGAGTTCGAGGCGTCGCTCTGCGAGTTACGTGAGCTCGCAAAAACACTAGGCTATGAGGTCGTCAAAATGTTTGTGCAGAAGCGCGCTGGTTTTGACGTGAAAGCTTACCTTGGCGCGGGCAAGCGGCAGGAAATACGCAGCTATGTGAACCATGAATCGAACTCCATGGAATCCGAGTTCGATGAAGTTGTCGCCAATCCTGAAGGTTTAGAAATTAACACACTCTTGGTTGACCACGAGATCTCGCCATCGCAGGCACGCAACCTTGAGCTTGAGGTCGGCTGCATGGTGATGGACCGCACTATGGTCATCCTTGAAATTTTTCATCGCAATGCCCGCTCGCGCGCAGCGCGCGCCCAAGTTGAGATTGCACGCCTCGGGTACATGGCACCGCGCATGCGTGAGGCTGCTAAGCTTGCTGGTTCACAAGGGCGGCAGCGTAGCGGCGAAGGTGGCCGCGGGGCTGGCGAATCACAAACTGAGCTGGATCGACGCAAGATCCGTGACCGTATCGCCGAACTTCAACAGGAAATCGTCGCAATGGATGCCGAGCGCAAGACGCAGCGCGCGCGCCGGCAGGAGCGTCAGGGGCTAGCTGGTGTAGCGCTTGTTGGCTATACAAACGCTGGCAAATCCACCTTGATGCGCGCACTCACGGGCAGCGAGGTGCTGGTCGCGAATAAACTCTTTGCTACGCTTGATACCACAGTGCGGGCGTTGCACCCAGAGAGCGTGCCACGCGTGCTCGTCAGTGACACAGTCGGTTTTATCAAGAACCTGCCGCACGGCTTGGTTGCCTCGTTCAAGTCAACGCTAGACGAAGCGCTTGATGCATCGCTGCTGCTGCACGTCATTGATGCAAGCGATCCTGGATTTGAGCGCCAGCTTGAGGTTACCGATAAAGTGCTGGAGGAGATTGGTGCGAATGTCGTGCCGCGCATCCGTGTTTTTAACAAGATCGACCACGTCGGCGACGCCGCAGCACAAACTGAGCGCGAGGCGGCCTTGCGGACAAAGTATCCGGATTGCGTGGTGATGAGCGCACGCCGATCTGATGATGTCGCGAAGCTTCGCGAAACGATTGTCGCGTTTTTCCAGCAGGATCTGGTTGAAGCCGAGCTTTTCCTGCCTTGGACGGCACAGCAATTGCGCGGGGAAATCTACGCCAGTTGTCAGGTGCTGGGGGAGCGTTCAGACAGTGACGGCGCCTTCATTCTGGTTCGCGGTGAGCCCAGTGCCGTCAAAAACTTGCGCGAGCAGTTGAGCTAGAAGTGATGAACTCAGCGTCTTTGATCCCTACGCTGATTATATGTACTAGATTTTCCCTATACCTATATGTTTTTAAGGGTGGCAATGCCGGTAGCTATAGTCATTCGCAAGTACCAATATTTAAAGAGGCTCAATCAATGACGATCTGCACTTTAGATATTGCATGAAGAGAACTCAACTCGTTCCATAGTGAGGGAAATGATTCAAACCAAAAACAACTCAAGCAATTCGTTCAAAAAACGTTGACCCAGCAAAGTGGGCTGCATGTTGCCATGATGAACAACAAGTAGGCCTTTGCTTTGCGCTTTTTTAATTGCGGTATTCAGGGTGTTTATGTTCAGGCCGGTACGTTGCTGAAATAAATTCACAGGCACACCATCAATTAGGCGCAGCGCATTCATCATAAATTCAAAGCCAAGTTCATCTTGTGAGATTGTCCAGGCACGTTCTACTGCGTTACCTGATATTGCTTGCTCCATATAGGCTTTGGGGTGTTTGGGTCGGGTTTCACGGGTGATTTTGTCGTGGTAACTTAACTTGCTGTGCGCACCCGCGCCGATGCCCAAATAATCGCCGAATTGCCAATAATTGAGGTTGTGTCTGGCTTGTTTACCTTTTTTTGCAAAAGCTGAAGTTTCGTAATGTTCATAGCCATGAAGCGCTAATAATGCTTCAATTTCGATTTGCATTTCTGCACTCAGGTCATCATCTGGCAGGCTAGGCGGCGTGTGGTAAAACGGCGTATTCGGCTCTAGGGTTAAATGATAAAAAGATAGATGGTCGGGGTTGAGCGCAACGGCTTGCTTGGCATCCTGTAACGCATGCGCGAGTGTTTGGTTTGGCAATGCATACATCACATCAAAATTAACGCGTTCAAAGGTAGTAAGTGCTAACTCAGCCGCAATAATGGCTTGTTTATCGTCATGAATGCGTCCTAAGGCTTTTAAATAATCCGCATTAAAGCTTTGTATGCCTAAAGAAAGTCGATTGACCCCTGCTTGTTTATAGCCGATAAAGTTGGCAACATCCACAGTGCCAGGGTTTGCTTCCAATGTGATTTCTGCATCATATTCAAGCGGCGTGAGCGCGCGTACTTGACTTAAAATTTTATCAATGGCTTCTGGCGAAAATAAGCTGGGTGTGCCACCGCCAAAAAACACGCTTTTGATTTTTCTGCCCCATACTTTAGGCGTGGCAATTTCCAAGTCTGCTATTAGCGCATCGACATACGCGGCTTCTGGAATCTGGCTATTTTTATGACGGCTCTCATGCGAATTAAAATCGCAATATGGACATTTTTGTACGCACCAGGGAATATGGATATAAAGCGATAGCGGTGGTGAATCGGTAAGGCCAGAGTGCGTTTGCTCACCCGCAAGCGGGGCGATACTATTGACTGGTTTGACGCTAAAGCCAGTATCCGCTTTTATTTCAATGACTTTTTTTATAGCGTTCACCTTTGATACGGATTGATTAGCGATTCTACCAGTTGATGCAAAGTCTCACGCATTTGTTGCTCTGACACTTCCATCAGTAAGCCGTCTTCAAGTGCATCTTGGGCGATTTGTTTAATTTCATCAAAATTTTCGGTCATGACTTTGACTTTTTCGGTACAGGAAACAACACTGCCGTCATCGCGTACCCATTTAGGCCATGCTTGATGATGAGGTTTAGTCATGGCTTAGCTTTTCCAGCTTTTGCAACAGTTTTGCCATGGCATGGCCACGGTGGCTGATGCGGCTTTTAATTTCTAGAGGTAGTTCGGCTACTGTTTTTTCAGTTTTGGCATCTAAAAATAACGGGTCGTAACCAAAGCCATCGGTGCCGCGATACTCGCGCAGAATAATACCTTGCCAACTGCCTTCGGCGATGATGGGTTCAGGGTCGCTCTCAAAACGCACCATCACCATCACACAATAAAAATGCGCATGACGCTCAGAGATTTTACTCATTTCAAGCAGCAATTTGTCATTGTTGCGCTCATCTTGCGTAAGCAGGCTATGGGGTGCATTTTTCCCAGCATAGCGTGCAGAAAGCATACCTGGCGCACCTTGCAGGGCATCTACACATAAGCCGGAGTCATCTGCCAAAGCTGGCAAACCAGTATGTTTGCTGGCATGGCGCGCTTTGGCGAGGGCATTTTCAATAAAGGTGCAAAAAGGCTCTTCACATTCTGGTACGTTGAGATCAGATTGTGGAATGATTTCAATCCGTAACGGGCTCAGAATGTGTGCAATCTCCCGCAGTTTACCTTGGTTGCCGGTGGCAATAACAAGCTTGCTAAACACTTAATGCCTCTTTTTGTTTAATAATAAGTTGCTGTATGCCGTCCGTTGCTAAATCTAGCATCGCATTCATGGCGGCGCGCTCAAAAGGCTCGCCTTCGGCGGTGCCTTGAATTTCCACAAAACCGCCGTTACCCGTCATCACCACGTTCATGTCGGTGTCGCAATCCGAATCTTCAATATAGTCTAAATCCAATACAGGTGTACCTTGGTACACGCCTACCGAAATGGCCGCGATGGAGTCTTTGAGTGGAGATTCGCTAATTTTCCCACTTTTTAACAAAGTAGCAATTGCATCATGCAAAGCGACATACGCCCCGGTAATACTGGCAGTGCGGGTGCCGCCGTCGGCTTGGATCACGTCACAATCAATTTGAATGCTGCGCTCGCCTAGTTTTTTTAAATCAATAATCGCGCGTAAAGAACGGCCGATTAAACGTTGAATTTCCTGTGTGCGACCAGATTGCTTGCCTTTGGCCGCTTCTCTATCCATGCGACTCCCCGTTGAGCGTGGCAGCATACCGTATTCAGCTGTGACCCAGCCTTGTCCTTTGCCCTTTAAAAAGCTTGGTACTTTTTCGTCCACACTGGCGGTACACAAAACATGCGTGTCGCCAAATTTCACTAATACTGAGCCTTCAGCATGTTTGGTGTAGTGGCGAATAATTTCCACCGCACGCAGTTGATCGTGAGCGCGCTGGCTAGGTCTGATGTTATTACTGACTGACATGGGTTAAATCCTAAGTTTTTAAATGCGGACTATTAAATCGGAGGGTCAAAAAAATCGGTTACACGCGCTTGGTTTTTCGCAAGGCATTTTTTATTTCTGCGATTGTTTTTTCAATTTCATCATCGGTAAGCTCATGTTTTGCATGGCTACCTGTAGGGTTTTCAGAGTTTGGATGCGTGATCGGGTTCATGATGGTAGTGGTTGAACCCATCGGCATGGTAATAGTGGAAACCGCTAATTGGCTGTTAAGCTTATCGCCCCATTGCAGACCAATGGCACTCATGTTATCGCCTTGCTCTTGGCTCACTAATTCTGCCTGGTTCAGTAATCGGGTCACATTGTCAGAAATAGAAGAGCCGCCAAGGATTTGCTTAATTTGGTCGTCAGCAATTGCGCCCCATACGCCGTCGGTGCATAACAGAACGGTATCGCCTTCAGCTAACTCTTGTCGGTCAGCCAGATCAATTTTAGGCGGAACATCGCCGCCTAAGCAGCTGTAAACTTTGTGACGATAGGGGTGTGTGGACATGTCGTCTTTGTTGATAATGCCCTTGTTATACAAAGACTGCACCACGGAGTGATCCTCAGTGCGATAAAGTAAATGGTTACCGCGAAAATGATAAAGCCGCGAGTCACCCACATGCGCACAATACAACATACCGCGTTGCACAATCGCCGCCACAATCGTGGTACGTGGCGCTTCTATCATTTCACGCTCTTGCGTGAGCTGGTCGATCATGTCGTGAATTTGTTGAATATGATCAATTAAAAATTTGGCAGGGCTGGTTAACGTAGGCACTGCCAAGCGCTGAAAAGCATCCGTCATGGCAGTGACAGCCAATTGTGCTGCAACTTCACCATGGCGATGACCGCCCATGCCGTCGGCCACCACGAGCAGCAAGGCATCTTTGCTGTAGGAGTAAGCCAGCCTATCTTGATTATATGGCCGTGGTCCTTGGCGGCTATTTTGAAAAATAGTAAATTTCATGACGATCTATTGATGGAGATTGGTTTATTCAACACGTTAACAATTTTACTTACCAGACTCACTTTTTTAGGCGACTTAATTGTGGTTTCTAATAAAGATTTTTGCAATGAAAATACACTTTGTGGCCGTTTGAGATAATCCAAGTCCAAACAATTATCAATAATTTCGAGTAATTCTTGCGAGTATTTATCTTTACCGAGATTAACCGCAGGCACCAGTAAATCGTTTTTAATGCGCTGGTTGGCAGCCAATGGGGATGTACGCGCCAGGCACGAGTACATGGTGGCGCCTATGCTATAAATATCACTCCATGGACCTAATAGCTTTCTATCGTAGTATTGCTCAGGGGACGCAAACCCAGGCGTGTAGCTGGGTGAGATTTTCGCTTGATTTTCGCTTAAAGCTTGACGTGAAGAGCCAAAATCAAGCAATACGGGCGACCCATCAAGCCGAATATAAATGTTGGCGGGCTTAATATCTAAATGCAATAGCTTGTGAGTGTGTACTTCGCGCAGGCCGTTAGATAACTCACTGAATACGCGCCGTATAAATTTTTCAGACACTGATTCGGATTGCCCCAAAATATAGTCTTGTAACGACTTGCCGCGTTCATATTGCATGACCATATACACGGTTTCATTGGCACGAAAGAAATTAAGTACGCGTATGATGTTTTTATGTTCAATTTTAGCCAGCGCCAAACCTTCATCAAAAAAACATTTTAAGCCATGTCTAAACAACGCAACATCGTCAGCATTGGGTAGCACAGTTGCGCTTTCTGAGCGCAGCGCGATGGAAGTGGGCAAATACTCTTTAATGGCAACGATATTTTTTTCTTTATCGTGCGCTAAATAGACAAAGCTAAACCCACCAGAACTCAAGACCTTGGTGATTTTGTAATCTTGTAACTGATAGCCAGCAGGTAATGCTAAATTTTTGGCGCTTGACACGTTGGAGGTTGGTTTCTTTAAGTAAATTTAATAGTGAATCATCGAGTATATTCAACAATATAACGCGTAATGCATGCGAATTAAAGATATTTGATTGGTTATTATGTGATGAAGTCGCTCATGTTTGATAACATGATACCAATTTTATTTTGTTTGATTAGGAAAAACTCACATGACCTTTAGCATGACAGGTTTTGCAGCCTTAGAGCACCCCTTAGAAAATGCTACGCTAGTGTTAGAGCTACGCGCTGTAAATAGCCGTTATTTAGATGTACATTTTAAGCTCGATGATGCTTTAAGAGCATTTGAACCTGCCATTAGAGAGCTGATAGCGGCAAATTTAAGCCGAGGCAAAATTGAATGTAAAGTCAATTTAATGCAACGCAAGCAAACCAACCTAGCTCCGCAGCTGGATGAGCCGCTGATGCAGCAATTAGCTGCCATGCAAACAAAAGCGCTCGCGTTTTTTCCGCAAAGCCGTCAGCTCAGTGTGGCCGATATTTTACGCTGGCCGGGTGTGGTATTGAATGATGACTTAAGCCAAACATCATTGATTGTAGATGTGAAAAAATTAGTGCAGCTTGGCCTGCAGGATTTGAGCGCCTCACGTGCACGTGAAGGTGAAAAATTAAAGGCGTTGATTTTAGATCGACTTGCGCAAATTGAAACGCTGGTAGCAAAAGTTAAACCGCTGTTGCCAGCCTTGAATAAAGAGTATCAAGCGAAACTTGAAAATAAATTGCAAGAAACACTGAAAACCATAGACCAGGATCGTATTGCACAAGAGCTAGTGTTATTCGCACAACGTATTGATGTAGATGAAGAATTAAGCCGCTTAACCGCGCATGTTTCAGAGGTGAAACGTATTTTAAATAGCGATGCACCCGCGGGTAAACGCCTGGACTTTTTAATGCAAGAGCTCAACCGAGAAGCGAATACGCTAGGTTCAAAATCGGTGTCTGTGCTGACCACACAAGTGTCTATGGAGTTAAAAGTGCTGATAGAACAGATGCGTGAGCAGATCCAAAATGTTGAGTAAACAAATTTCAAGAATGATCTCAATTTATAATAAAATACACTTATGATTACAGGCAACCTATTTATTATTACTGCGGCTTCAGGCGCAGGTAAAACCAGCTTGATTAAGGCTTTGTTAAAACAAGATGCGCATTTAAAGCTATCTGTTTCGCATACGACACGTCAGCCTAGGCCAGGTGAAGTAAATGGCGTGGATTATCATTTTGTGGACGATGCTGCATTTTTAAAAATGTTAGGTGAGGCGCAGTTTTTAGAAAGTGCCCAGGTGCACGGCGCGCGCTATGGTACGTCGCAATCTGCGGTGGATGTACCCCTGCAAGCTGGGCAAGATGTAATCTTGGAAATTGACTGGCAGGGCGCGGCACAGGTGCGCCGTTTGTTTCCAACTGCGACCAGTATTTTTGTATTGCCACCCTCTCTAGAAACTTTAGAGCAAAGGCTTAACAGCCGTGGGCAAGATAGCCAAGAGACCATTTCTAAACGTGTTGCTGCGGCACAGTCTGAAATGCGCCACGTGGGCGAGTTTGATTATGTTACAATCAATGACAATTTTGATGTTGCGTTGCAAGATATTGGCGCAATTGTGCGCACTCAGCGCCTTGTTGCGGCCGTTCAATTACAGCGCTACGCTAGTCTGATTCAAACGCTTACTTAAATTGGTTTCATCAAATTTAAGATTTTAATTACTTTACCCATTATAGGGTTCATTTATATTGATCAATAAGGAAATACCATCATGGCACGTATTACGGTAGATGATTGCTTGGAAAAAATCTCGAATCGCTTTCAATTGACTTTAGTGGCGGCTTATCGCGCACGTCAGTTGGAACATGGCGCAGAACCGCTAGTGAGCGTGCAGGGTTCGCGCGACAAACCAACAGTGATTGCCTTGCGCGAAATAGCTGCAGGTAAAATTGGTGTAGAAATTCTAGCGCGCGGACACGCTTAAGTCTTTACTTTAGCATTTGTAGTGAAAACGCCATGCCTAAACCCGCAACCAATCACAAAGCGGAATTATCAAAGCCAACTTCAGAACCCTTGCTGCCTGCGGACAGTGAGGATTCTGCCCTAACCGTACGCCTTAAGCACTACCTCAAACCTCAAGATATTGCCCAAGTGTGGGAAGCCTATCGTTACGCCTTTCAGGCGCATGAAGGTGTGGTGCGCAAAACGGGTGAGCCTTATATTACACATCCGGTATCAGTCGCTTGTATTTTGGCGGATTTACACATGGACGTGCCGACCATCTTGGCCGCATTGCTGCACGATGTGGTAGAAGATACCTTAATCACGACCGTTGATATTAAAGAAAAATTTGGGCAACAAGTTGCTGAGTTAGTTGATGGCGTTACCAAGCTGGATAAAATCGAGTTTCAAAGTGCTAGCCAAGCGCAGGCGGAAAACTTCCGCAAAATGCTGCTGGCAATGTCGCAAGATGTGCGGGTGATTTTAGTCAAATTGGCAGATCGCCTGCACAATATGCAAACGCTTGATGCCATGCGACCTGAAAAGCAGAAGCTGATTGCCAAAGAAACGCTGGATATTTATGCGCCAATTGCCAACCGTTTAGGGTTAAACGCAATTTATCAAGCGCTTGAGGATTTGAGTTTTCAATATTTGTACCCGATGCGTTTTAATGCCATTTCTAAAGCGATTATGGCAGCACGCGGTAATCGTAAAGAAGTGGTTAGTAAAATTTTAGATTCAATTAAACAACAATTGGGTACGTTTAATATTGAGGCTGAAGTATCCGGACGCGAAAAACATCTTTACAGCGTCTATAAAAAGATGACCAGTAAAGCGACACCTTTTTCACAAGTCTATGATATTTATGGTTTTAGGGTGGTTGTCAAAGATTTACCAACTTGCTATTTGGCGCTCGGCGCTTTGCATGCATTGTATAAACCGATACCCAGTAAATTCAAAGATTATATTGCCATCCCTAAAGCCAATGGTTATCAGTCTTTGCATACCACTTTGTTTGGCCCATTTGGTACGCCGATTGAAGTGCAGATTCGCAGTACAGAGATGCATAATATTGCCGACGCGGGCGTAGCTGCACATTGGCTATATAAGGCCAGTGATGCACAACTCACCGCATTGCAGCAACAAACGCACCAGTGGTTACAACGTTTGTTGGATATTCAAAGTGAAAGTGCTGATTCACTCGACTTTTTGGAACATCTCAAAATCGATTTGTTCCCGGACGAGGTTTATGTATTTACGCCTAAAGGGACAATTTTGGCCTTGCCGAAGCGGGCGACTGCGGTTGATTTTGCTTATGCCGTCCATTCTGACATTGGCAATAGCTGCGTTGCCGTGCGTATTAACCACGAGTTAGCACCGTTGCGATCAGAGTTGCATAATGGTGATCACGTTGAAATTATTACGGGTTCACTGGCAAAACCCAATCCTGCATGGCTTAATTATGTGATCACAGGGCGCGCGCGGGCACATATTCGTCACTTTTTAAAATCTCAACAATCAACAGAATCAGCACATCTTGGTGAGCGTATGTTAAACCAAGCCTTGCGCGCTTTACAGGTTGAACCTAATCAAATATCAGATGCGCATTGGCAAAAACTGATACGTGATTATGGTGTAAAAAAGAAATCAGAAATTCTGACTGATATTGGTTTAGGTAAACGTCAAAACGTGATGGTAGCGCATCAGTTGTTAGCGCTGACAGATGACCATTTAGAAAAGCATACCAAGTTGCCAGCAACGTCTCTTGATACCATTACCATTCGCGGCACTGAGGGCATGGCGGTGCAGTTTGCGCCTTGTTGCAGGCCAATTCCGGGTGACCCGATTTTAGGCTTTATCAATAAAGATAAAGGCTTGGTAATTCATACACATGATTGCCCAAGTGTGCGTAAATTTAAACTAGACCCGGATAAATGGCTGGATGTAGAGTGGGAGCCAGAAAGTACGCGCTTATTTAAAACCAACCTTAATTTAACCGTGGCAAACCAGCCAGGTATGTTGGCTAAAATCGCTTCAGGCATTGCCGATGCCGGGTCTAACATTGATAATGTGAGCGTAGAAGAGGCCGATGGTAGCGCCTACGCTAATCTATATTTTACGGTGCAGGTGAAAAATCGCATACATTTAGCAGAACTTATGCGCAGTTTGCGTAAAATACCCGATGTTGTGCGCATTAACCGTACTAAAGGTAACGTGGCTCCTACTGGAAGAGGCGCTAGTGGTAAAGCCACCTCGCAATAACTGATGTAACTAATTTTTAACAAAACTTTTTAACAAAACAATGACTCAAACATGACAACTAATACAAAACAAATCATTCAAACGCAAGGCGCGCCAGCCGCTATTGGCACTTACTCTCAAGCAGTTAAAGTAGGTAATATCGTATATTTATCGGGTCAAATTGGTTTAGATCCAACGACCATGCAAATGGTAGAAGGCATAGAGGCGCAAGTGCATCGCGTATTCACCAACTTAAAAGCGGTAGCTGAAGCGGCGGGTGGTAGTTTGGCTGATGTAGTGAAGTTGAATATCTTTTTAACAGATTTATCACATTTTGCTTTGGTAAATACCATTATGGCTGAATATTTCAGCCAACCATACCCAGCACGCGCTGCGGTGGGCGTGGCTTCATTACCGCGTGGTGCCTTGGTTGAGGCGGATGGCGTGTTGGTGCTCTAGTCTAATCTTCTGGATATTGCTGTTTATTTGTGTCCAGAATAACTCAATGTGACGCAACTCACTCAAATCAAAGTTTTTAGCAAGCCGCTAGTCGCCAACTTGGCGAAGCTTGGTATCGGTAATCTTCAAGCTTTATTGCTGCATTTACCATTGCGTTACATCGATGAAACGCACATCACCGCGATTCGTGACTTGCGGATGGGGGAATCTTCGCAAGTAGAAGGGGAGATTGTTCACGCAGAGGTGACTTACAAGCCGCGTAAAGCACTTATCGCAAGATTAGAAGACGCCAGTGGCCAGCTCACTTTGCGTTTTTTGCATTTTTACTCCAGCCAAATTGCAGCACTTAAAGTAGGTACAAAGTTGCGTGTGTATGGTGAAGTTCGCAATGGATTTTTTGGCTATGAGATCGTGCACCCTACATGTAAAGCCGTGGGTGAAAAAACTTTTATTGCGGAGACCTTAACGCCAGTTTACCCAACAGTGGCAGGCCTGACTCAAGCAAATTTACGCAAAGCGATTCGCTTGGCGCTTGCGCAAGGGATTTTGACGGAAACGCTACCCGCCAGTGTTTATGCAAACTTGCATTTGCCAAGTTTTGCGGCAAGTTTACAAGCGCTGCATCACCCAAGTCATGAAGTAGATTTACAAGCTTTAGAGAACAAATCTACAGCACACTGGCGCCGACTGGCTTTTGACGAGTTATTAGCGCAGCAGCTTTCTATGCGCAAACATTATGCACGCCGTCGCAGCGTGAACGCGCCACAATTTGCACTATCTAAACAATTGGTTTCTGCGCTGCTAAAAAGCTTACCGTTTGCGTTAACTGGCGCGCAGCAAAAAGTGGCATGGGAAATAGAGCGTGATTTAACCCAGCCACACCCCATGCAACGGCTTTTGCAGGGCGATGTCGGTAGCGGTAAAACTATCGTAGCCTGCATGGCTGCGCTTCAAAGCATTGAAAGTGGCTGGCAAGTGGCACTGATGGCACCAACGGAGATTTTAGCCGAGCAACATTACCGAAAAATGCTCACTTGGTTAACGCCATTAAATATTAAAATTGCTTGGTTAACCGGTAGCCAAAACAAAAAAGACCGTGAAGCGGCACTTGAGTCTATCGCGAATGGGGATGCGCAGTTAGTGGTGGGTACGCATGCTTTATTTCAGGATTCGGTACAATTCAAAAACTTAGGGTTAGCCATCATCGATGAACAACACCGCTTTGGCGTACACCAGCGTTTAGCCTTGCGTCAAAAAGGGCAGCCAGAGCCACATCAATTGATGATGTCTGCAACGCCTATTCCACGCACTTTGTCGATGAGTTATTACGCTGATTTAGACGTTTCAGTGATTGACGAATTACCGCCTGGGCGCACGCCCATCGTCACTAAATTAGTTTCTGATATTCGACGTGACGAAATTTTGCAGCGTGTGCGTGAAGCATGTTTACAAGGCAATCAAGCCTATTGGGTATGCCCGCTGATAGAAGAATCAGAGGCGTTACAATTAGCCACAGCCAATGATACTTACGCGCTGATGCAAAATGAATTTCCAGAGCTTAAAATAGGCCTGGTGCATGGCCGCATGAAATCTGCTGAAAAGCAGGCCGTGATGGCAGAGTTTAGCGCAGGCACTTCACAACTCTTAGTCGCCACAACGGTGATTGAAGTAGGCGTAGATGTGCCCAATGCCAGTTTAATGGTGATAGAGCACGCTGAGCGCATGGGGCTGTCGCAATTACACCAACTGCGCGGACGCGTGGGTAGAGGGACGACAAAAAGTACCTGTATTTTACTTTATCAAAACAAACTTTCTGAAACCGCCCGTGCACGGTTAAAAGTGATTTTTGAGAGTAATGACGGTTTTGCCATTGCACAGGCTGATCTACAAATCCGCGGTCCTGGCGAACTTTTGGGTGTGCGGCAGAGCGGCGTGCCGATGCTCAAGATTGCTGACTTAGAACGCGATGTCGATTTGCTAGAAACCGCTAAAACGCTGGCAGATCAACTGTTAAAAAATTATCCAGCAGAAGTAGAACGCCATTTAGACAGATGGATGAGTAGCGCGGGTGAGTTGGTGAAAGTTTAGTGTGATGTTAATCAAACTCATGACAGCATGCGATAATCCGTGACGTGAAAATTCGTCAAAATTTCTCTCAAGCACGCTATCGTTGGCTTACGAAGCCAGTGCTAAGTCATGCACATCAATCATGGTTGATCGACAACGGCTCACTGACCGCACGGCTTCAGCAGCGATATCACAAATTTTCAGTGCAGCCATTGACTGTAAAATACGTAAGGCCGATACAAGACGAAGCGGCCGTATTGCATTTGCCGATAGATAAAACTGTACTGGTACGCGAGGTGTTGCTGGTTGGCGATGGCTTTCCAGTCGTATTCGCACACAGCGTATTGCCGCGCAATAGCTTACGTGGCGCATGGCGTGGTCTAAGCAAGCTAGGGAGCAAGCCGCTGGGCGCCACTTTGTTTGCAAATCCAAAAGTGAAACGCACACCATTAAGTTATAAAAAATTGTCGTCAAATCATATGCTTCATCAGCATGCCACACAGCATTTAACGGTTAAACCTTTGTATCTTTGGGCGCGACGCTCTATTTTTAGTTTGAATTGCGCTAACATTATGGTCACTGAGGTTTTTTTGCCACACATTGTTACGCCAACAATATAACAACATGAACATAGCAAATTTAACTAAAAAAATAGAGCTCTATGAGCGCTTAATGCGTTTAGATAAGCCCATCGGTATTTTATTATTGCTATGGCCTACACTTTGGGCGCTGCTGATCGCTGGCAATGGCAAGCCAGATTGGATTGTGGTGATGATATTTGTAACAGGCACGGTGCTGATGCGCAGTGCAGGTTGTGTGATGAATGATATTGCAGATAGCCAATATGATGGCTTAGTTGAGCGCACGCAACATCGGCCAATTCCAAATAATGAAGTGAGTAAAAAAGAAGCCTATGTATTAGCGGCTATATTGAGTTTAGCGGCTTTTGGTTTGGTGAGCTTACTCAATATACTTACGGTGAAATTATCTGTACTGGCTCTATTTTTGGCGATCACTTACCCATTGACCAAGCGTTTTTTCGTCATGCCGCAAGCATATTTAGGTATCGCGTTTGGGTTTGGTATTCCCATGGCATTTGCGGCGATTAGCAATAACATCCCCCCCGTTGCATGGCTGCTACTGTTGGCAAATGTATTCTGGGCGGTTGCTTATGATACCGAGTATGCGATGGTGGATCGTGAAGATGATTTAAAAATAGGCATTAAGTCTTCAGCAATTACTTTTGGGCGTTTTGAGGTGGTTGCGGTCATGATGTGCTACGCAACCACGTTGGTATTGCTGGCGTTAGCAGGGTATTGGCTAGTAATGGGTATTGCCTACTATCTTGGTCTAGCCGTGGCTGCTGGCATAGCGCTTTATCATTATTTTTTAATTAAAAATCGTGCCAGAGCCAACTGCTTTCAAGCTTTCTTAGGAAACAATTGGCTGGGCCTCGCCGTTTTTTTAGGGTTAGCAGCGCATTATGTGATGAAAATTTATCGCTAATTTTTAATTAACTAATCCAGCATAGGTAAATCTCACTCAATCACATTGGTTGCTTTTGATTTTTTGGATTTAGAAAATACAAATATTCTCATAATATGTTTATTTTCAATTTGTTAGCATATAATTTAATAGAAATGGCTCTGGATGTGCTATGATAATTACACAGTAGAAATGCCACTGATCACTCTAGCATAATTTGTGCCAATTGGTTACGTAGCATGTTCGGTCAGTTTAACTCGATGATTTATACATTGTTTATAGTTGTTTGAATCGATCTTTAGTGTCGAGAAAAATAAAAAAACGTTATATGTCACATAATACTGTTTGACAAACCGCATTGCTTTGGCATAAAATCCGCCTCTTAATTTTTTAGCTCATAGTATTGGTAACACGATGAAAACCTTTTCAGCAAAGTCACATGAAGTGAAGCGCGATTGGTTTGTGGTTGATGCCACAGACCTGGTACTAGGCCGTCTAGCTAGCGCAGTTGCACACCGTTTACGCGGTAAACATAAAACCATTTATACGCCTCACGTTGATACAGGTGATTATATTGTCGTGATTAACGCCGACAAATTAAAAGTCACAGGTAACAAAGCTGACGGTAAGCTTTACCACAGTCACTCAGGCTACCCAGGTGGTATCAGCACAACAACATTCTCTAAAATGCAAGATCGTTTCCCAGGTCGCGCTTTAGAAAAAGCAGTAAAAGGCATGTTACCTAAAGGTCCTTTAGGTTACGCAATGATCAAAAAAATGAAGGTTTATGCTGGCGATAAGCATGACCACGCGGCGCAACAACCGCAACCATTGACCATCTAAGGATAAAAAATGATCGGTAAATACAACTATGGTACGGGTCGCCGCAAGAGTTCAGTAGCGCGCGTGTTCTTAAAGTCAGGTAAAGGCAACATCATTGTTAATGACAAGCCAGTTGATGAGTATTTCTCACGTGTAACTGCACGTATGATTTTACGTCAACCATTAGAGCTCACTAACAATCTTACCAGTTTTGATATTATGGTAAATGTGATTGGTGGCGGTGAGTCTGGTCAAGCGGGTGCAGTACGTCATGGTATTACACGTGCGTTGATTGATTATGATGCGGCTTTGAAAAGCGCATTGTCACATGCCGGCTTTGTAACACGTGATGCACGTGAAGTTGAGCGTAAAAAAGTTGGTTTACGTAAAGCGCGTCGTCGTAAACAATTCTCTAAACGCTAATGCTTTAAACGCTATTAGGCGGTTGGATTTTAAAAAGGTCGCTTTGGCGACCTTTTTTCTTTTTATAATTAGCATCATGATGCTAAGTTTTAGAATTTATGATGCGATGTTTTGTTAAGATAACGTTATGACAGCTAAAAAATTAAAAGTAGGAATCGTTGGTGGCACTGGTTACACGGGTGTTGAATTGTTGCGTTTGTTAAGTGTACATCCCAACGTTACGTTAACGGCTATTACCTCTCGTGGCGACGCCGGTTCTGCTGTGGCAGATATGTTCCCCAGCTTGCGTGGCTATATTGACTTAGCCTTCTCAGACCCAGCACAGGCTAACTTGAGTGAATGTGATGTGGTATTTTTTGCCACACCTAATGGTATTGCCATGCAGCAAACGCGCGATTTGCTAGCAAAAGGCGTGCGGGTGATTGATTTGGCCGCTGATTTTCGCATTAAAGATATTCCAACATGGGAAAAATGGTATGCGATGACGCATGCTTGCCCGGACTTGGTTGCGCAAGCGGTGTATGGTTTGCCAGAGATGAACCGTGAGGCCATTAAGACAGCGCAACTAGTCGCTAATCCTGGCTGTTATCCCACCGCAGTGCAATTAGGTTTTATGCCTTTATTAGAGGCGGGTGTAGTGGATGCAAGTTATTTAATAGCAGATGCAAAATCAGGCGTGAGTGGTGCTGGACGCAAAGCTGAGGTGCATAGCTTGTTCTCAGAGGCTGCAGATAACTTTAAAGCGTATGGCGTGAATGGGCATCGGCATTTGCCAGAAATCAGTCAGGGCTTAACCAGCATGGCAAAATCGAAAGTTGGTTTTACTTTTGTGCCGCATTTAACACCGCTGATTCGTGGCATACATGCAACTTTATACGCTAAATTAGTCAAATCTATAGATTTGCAAGCGCTGTTTGAAACGCGTTATGCCAATGAACGTTTTGTTGATGTACTGCCCAAAGGCGCTCATCCGGAAACACGTTCGGTGCGCGGTTCTAATATTTGTCGAATTGCAGTGCATCAACCGCAAAATAGCGATATAGTCGTGATACTGTCAGTGATTGATAACTTGGTAAAAGGTGCTGCGGGTCAGGCGGTACAAAATATGAATATTATGTTTAGTCTGCCTGAAAATGCAGGTTTAGAAATAGTACCCTTATTGCCATAGCTACACTTGAATGAAACCCGTTAGAAGACGAATCAGAAGCCACTTTGGCTTAACAGCAAAGCAAGTCGCTGTTCGATCTAAACGACCTTGGTATTTTCAGTGGGGGATGACAGCCTTATTTGTGGTGCTAGGCTATTTAATTGCATATTGGCAATTTACAGGTGGCGGTGAAAATATTCGTGAGAAATTAAAGCAAGTAACACTTGAAAACCAAGTGTTAAATACCAAGATAATACAGGTTGAACGACAATTTCAAATTGAGCAAGCCGCACAAAGCAATTTAACAAAAGAATTAAATAATGTGCAGGATGAAAATATACACATTAAAGAAGAGTTGGTTTTTTACAAACAAATGTTGAATGGCAAGAAATAAGCCTGATAGATTTTCTATCAATCAGCGTTGATAACGATTTTGGATGAGAATCAATATGTTTTTTAAGAAAAGTAATAAAGTTCAAAATAGCATTGATACTCTGATTGGTGTGGACACCCGCGTGGAAGGTAATGTTATTTTTTCCGGTGGTTTGCGTGTAGATGGCACTGTGTTAGGTGCTGTAACTGAACCAAATGACAGTCCAAGCACTCTAATTTTAAGCGAGCATGGTCGTATTGAAGGCGCTATCACTGCCTCAAAGATTGTGATTAACGGTACGGTAATTGGCCCAGTTAAAGCAGGTCAATTTATAGAATTACAAACAAAAGCGCGGATTACTGGTGATGTAAATTACAACTCACTTGAAATGCATACGGGTGCGGTGATTGAAGGCAAATTGGTTTATGCGGGTGACCGTACAGAATAATGCAGTTTGTATGCCACCTTGATTATGATGGCGTGCAGTAGCATAATGATTTTATTGAAATTTTAGGAGTTCATCATGAACGCAGTTGCAGATATAGAAAATATAGACATTCCAGCACCATTGGTTTTTACTGATAATGCAGCCAAAAAGGTTAAAGAGTTGATTGACGAGGAGGGTTCACCAGATCTTAAACTTCGCGTGTTTGTCAGCGGTGGCGGTTGCTCAGGCTTTCAATACGGTTTTACTTTTGAAGAAGAAGTGAATGAAGATGATACGCAAGTACAAAAAGATACGGTAACTTTACTTATTGATCCGATGAGCTTGCAGTATTTAATGGGTGCTGAAATTGATTATCAAGATAGTTTGCAAGGTTCACAATTTGTAATCCGCAATCCGCAAGCCACTACAACTTGTGGTTGTGGTTCGTCTTTTTCAGTATAAGTTTTAATTTGAATACAAAAAAGCCAAGCAATATTGCTTGGCTTTTTTGTATGTACTAGATTGAAAATTTCTAAATATAATTAGCGCTTCTCAATCGGTACAAACTCTCGCCTAGTTTCACCTGTGTAGAGTTGGCGAGGGCGTCCGATCTTATGCTCTGGGTCGGCGTTCATCTCGCTCCATTGCGCTATCCAGCCTGCTGTGCGGGCTAGGGCGAAGATGGCGGTGAACATGCTATTAGGGATTCCCATTGCGCGCATCACGATGCCGCTGTAAAAGTCGACGTTTGGATAAAGTTGACGTGAAACAAAATATTCATCTTCCAGCGCAATTTTTTCCAGCGCCATGGCCAGTTTAAACATAGGGTCGTCATTCAAGCCAAGCTCAGCGAGTACTTCATGACAGGTTTTGCGCATAATGGCGGCACGTGGATCCATATTGCGATAAACACGGTGGCCAAAACCCATGAGACGGAAAGTATCAGTTTTATCTTTAGCGCGTTTTATAAATTCGCCTATGCGTGAAACATCACCAATTTCTTCCAGCATTTTAAGGGTGGCCTCGTTAGCGCCACCGTGTGCAGGCCCCCAAAGCGAGGCAATGCCCGCGGCGATGCAGGCAAATGGATTAGCGCCGCTAGAACCAGCTAGCCTCACAGTCGAGGTAGATGCATTTTGTTCATGATCTGCATGCAAAATCAAAATTCGGTCAAATGCCTTTGCCAGTACAGGATTAGGTACATAAGGTTCGCATGGTGTAGCAAACATCATATGCATAAAATTTTCAGCATAGTTTAAATGATTTGCTGGATACATGAATGGCTGACCGATATTGTATTTGTAGCTCCACGCTGCAATGGTTGGCACTTTTGCCAGTAATTGATGCGCAGTGATTTCGCGGCTCAGTGCGTCGTGAATATCACCTTTGGTATGATAAAACGCAGACATTGAGCCAACTACACCAACCATGACCGCCATGGGGTGCGCATCGCGCCTGAATCCTCTAAATATGTTAGAGAGCTGGTCATGTAGCATGGTATGGCTGGTTATTGTGCGAGTGAATTCTTGTTTTTGTGCGGCATTCGGCAGTTCACCGTTAATTAGCAGGTGAGAAACCTCCGTAAAATCACAATGCTCAGCTAACTGCTCAATCGGGTAACCGCGATAGTAGAGCAGACCTTTTTCACCATCAATAAAAGCAATGTTTGAATTACAGGCCGCTGTTGACATAAAGCCTGGATCATAGGTAAACACGCCGTGTTTACCTAGTGTGCGAATATCAATCACATCATTGCCCAAGCTTCCTGAAAGCATAGGCAACTCAATTGGGGCGGCACCATTATCAAAAGTAATAGTGGCTTTGGTGGGTCTGTTTGTCATGGCATTTCTACAATTCTAATCATCATTAGATTTTAATTATACTTTATTGATGCGTTCTGATAAATTGTTAACGCATTACTCAGGTTAATGCTGGTAGATTGCACCTAATATACGTGCGCCTTTAGCGCCCGTGACTTCTGGCAAATTCGCAGGGTGTTGATTTAGGCATTGTTTCGCTAGCCAAGCAAACGCAACGGCCTCTGCCCAATCAATGCCCAGCCCTAGGTCATCGGTTGTTGCCAATTTAATGTTACCCAGTAACGTTTTCAGGTGTTGTTTTAGCATACCGTTTCTAGCGCCGCCACCACATAAATACACTTCGTCCACAACACTACAATGCTGCATCAGCGCGTTATATATGCTATGTGCGCTAAGCGCTACCAAAGTGCGCGCTACATCATTGGGCTGATAACTCTTGTTGGGCAGGAAAGTATTGAGCCATGTGTCGTTAAATAAATCACGTCCAGTACTTTTAGGGGGTGTTAATGAAAAATAAGGTTCGGCTAACATCGCCGACAACAATGGTTCAATCACCGTGCCTGATCTTGCCCATGCGCCATCTGCGTCAAAGTTTAAATTGAGATGCTGCTTAACCCAAGTATCGAGCAGCATGTTGCCAGGACCTGAGTCGAAGCCTAATACGCTGCCCGTGCTGGCAAGATAAGTAATGTTAGCGATGCCACCAATGTTGATAATAGCGCGATTAAGCTCATGATGAAAAAATACGGCTTTGTGAAAAGCGGGGACCAAAGGTGCGCCTTGACCGCCAGCGGCAATATCACGGCTTCTAAAATCGGCTACTACGGTAATACCTGTCAGCTCAGCTAATAATGCAGCATTGCCAATTTGTAATGTAAAGCCGATGCCATCTTTAAAACCTGGGCGATGTCTGATCGTTTGACCGTGGCAGCCTATGGCAATAATGTTGCCGGGTGACAGCTTGGTGGTGGACAGTAATTGATTAACGGCGTCTGCGTAAAGTCGAGCAAGCGTATTGCCCATCAGTGCTGTTGTTTCGAGCTCATTTTGCGTGGGGTGTTGCAATGCCAAAATTTCAGCACGCAATAATGAAGGGTAAGCTACAAAATGGGTATGAACCACTTTAGGCTGATGGGTGTCGCTAAACTCAACCAGTGCCACATCAACACCATCAAGGCTGGTTCCTGACATCAGTCCGATGAAAAGTGTGCCAGCCATGCCGTACAAGTCTATTGAGCGAGCAAACTACTCTAGAGCCGCGATATTACTGGTGTCTAGTAGTCTAAGTTGCGCTGAGAGTTGATTGCTAACGTTGTCAAATGCAGCCTTGTTGTGCGCCTCAATTGCATTTGATTTTGGTAACGCCACGGTCATAGGGTCGCGATGCTGACCATTGAGTAAAAACTCATAATGTAAATGTGGCCCGGTAGCTGTGCCAGTCATGCCAACAAAGCCGATGATTTCACCTTGCGCAACTTTAGCGCCGCGACGTAATTCAGCTGCAAAACGTGAAAGATGCCCATACACGGTGCTGATACCGTTGGCGTGCTTAAGTATAATCACATTGCCATAGCCACCTTTTTGGCCTACAAAATCAACCACCGCATCACCAGAGGCTTTGATGCGTGTTCCCGTAGGCGCTGCCATATCTACACCTTTGTGCGCTCTAATTCGCTGTAAAACTGGGTGAAACCGTGCTAGGTTAAAGCCTGAGCTTACGCGCGTAAACTCTAATGGAGAGCGTAAAAATGATTTATGCAGGTTTTTACCTTCAGGCGTGAAATACTGCATTTGATTATTGCCATCGCGGTAACCTATGGCGCGGTAAATTTTGCCATTATTAACAAACTCAGCGGCCAGTACATCGCCAGTTTTGAGTAATTGACCTTGGTCGTAGCTGCCTTCGTAGATGACGTTAAAGTGGTCATCCCGGCGTAGATCGGTGTGAAAGTCAATGTCACTTTCAAATATATCAGCCAATTGAATCGCGACATGGTCAGGTATATTGGCGTCATCCGCAGCACCAAATAAAGAACTTTTTATTTTTGCGGATTTTAATATGGCGCGTACTTCAAGATCATGCGCAATTTTACTCGCTTTATAGCCATCAGCGGATTGGCTAACCATGATGAATTGATCAGCTTTGACTTGGTATTCGAACGAGACTAAGTTGCCCTCACTATCGGTCTCTGCTTCAATTTGTCTGCCAGGAATAAGTGATTTAGCTATTTCACTGGCCATTTCGTCAGTGCGGATAAATTCAATGGCCTCACGATTGCGAATATTGAGGCGGGACAACATGCTATTTAACGTGTCATCACGGCGGACATGATCTTTGTACCAATAGTTTTGTGTGGCAACTTCACCTGTGGCATCTTCTACGCCAGTGGTATCGGTTATATCTGGAAGTAAAATTTCTTCTATTACGGTAGTTGTTTGGATGTTGCCCGTTAGCGTTTGTGGCGCAATACCAAATGCTGTGTATATGCCAAATAATGGTAAACAAGAGATCGCCAAAATCCAACGTAACTTAATTTTTCGCTCAGACATGCGATTAAGCTTACGTTCAGCTTTATTGGAATTTTGCGCTAAAATAGAAGCTTGAGTTGAATTGTTTTGATTAGACTCGTTAATATCCACGGGCTGACCTTTGTAAAAATTTAATACGGTCGTAGATACTAACAGAAAACTCAATTAAAACAAGTAAATGAGTCGTAAAAATAATCGAGTTTAAGGACGAAAGTACGTGAATATTGACATTAACCAACAGCTTGCAATTATTAAGCGCGGTACAGATGAGCTTTTAATCGAGGCGGAATTAGTTGAAAAGCTAAAAAAGAACAAGCCGCTTAGAATTAAAGCGGGGTTTGACCCTACAGCGCCAGATTTACACTTGGGGCACACCGTGCTTATCAATAAGTTGCGTCAATTTCAGGAGTTGGGCCATCACGTGCTATTTCTGATTGGGGATTTTACCGGCATGATCGGTGACCCCACTGGCAAAAGCACTACGCGCCCACCACTCACGAGCGAACAGGTGCAAGAGAACGCAAAGTCTTATGCCGCACAAGTCTTTAAGATCCTTAAGCCAGAACAAACTGAAGTTGTGTTTAACTCTAAATGGCTCAACGAGTTAGGTGCGGCAGGTATGCTCAGGTTGGCTGCCAGCCATACGGTCGCGCGTATGTTGGAGCGCGATGATTTCACTAAAAGATATAAGTCAAATCAGCCGATTGCGATTCACGAATTCTTATATCCATTATTACAGGGCTATGATTCAGTAGCGTTAAATGCTGATGTAGAGCTGGGTGGCACCGACCAAAAATTCAACCTGCTAATGGGTCGAGAATTGCAAAAGCAGGCAGGCCAAAGTCAGCAGTGCGTGTTGACGATGCCTTTGCTAGAAGGCTTGGACGGCGTTAATAAAATGTCTAAATCACTAGGTAACTATATAGGTATCGCGGAAGCGCCCGAAGTAATTTTTGCCAAAATCATGTCGATTTCAGATGAGTTGATGTGGCGTTATATAGAGTTGCTATCATTTGAGTCTCTGGAAACCATGGCAAAGTGGAAGGCGGATGTTGCTGCGGGCGCCAATCCAAGAGATATCAAAGTGCGTTTCGCGCAAGAAATCGTGACGCGTTTTCATAGTTTAGAAGATGCTGAGAAAGCGCTGCTGGATTTCCAGACGCGGTCAAAGGGCGGCATACCGGATGATGTGCCTGAAATTAAAATAACAATAGACACCGATAATATAGGTGTAGCGCAGTTATTAAAGCTTGCAGGTTTGGTAAGCAGTACATCAGAAGCCTTTAGAGCCATTGAGCAGGGCGGTATTAAATTGGATGGCGAGAAAGTCACCGATAAAGCGCTGATGCTAAATAAAGGATTAACGGTTACGGCGCAAGTTGGTAAGCGTAAATTCGCAAATGTAACAATTTTGTAACACTGCAGATAGTCACTTGACCAAACTTATAAGCCATGTAGAATGCGCACCTCGCTAACAAAACAACGTTAGCGAGGTGCTGTAAAAATGCAGTCAATTGTAATTAGAAAGTATTTCACAATTATGGTTGACGGGTTTTAAAATCCCTGTAGAATGCGCGCCTTCGCTAACGAAACAAGTGAACGAAGCGCTGCAAACATACAACAGATGCT
>Ga0156104_124_pt2 | contig 88794 bp, 74 predicted proteins | sample RifCSPlowO2_02_FD_107757 | JGI IMG/M metagenome (GOLD analysis project Ga0156104, IMG submission 107757) | Methylotenera sp. RIFCSPLOWO2_02_FULL_45_14 | reverse complement strand
TGCCAGCGATAGCAATAGGAAAGCCAAGCGCGGCAGAAGTGCCAATGGCCTTTCTGATCTCAACACTACGCCAATTTAAATAGGGCACGGTAAGTGACCCGCCGCCGATTGAAACCAAAGCTGATATGGCGCCAATACCCAATGCAACCAACCTTAGCTCTGTTTTACTGGCATGCCCTGAGCCCGCATGTGCTTTTCTATTGCGAAACATTTGATATGACACATACGCCATAAAGAGTGCAAAAAATATGGCTAATACTTTTGAGCTGAGCGTTGCCGCTAAAAAGGTTGCCGCAAATGTGCCGACAATTATGCCTGGAGTCATTACTTTAGCAAGACTCCAAATGACTGCCCCATTGGCATGATGTGCACGCATACTGGAGAATGAAGTCACCGCAATGCAAGCCATTGATGTGCCTAGCGCAATATGCACGACACTATCTTTAGGAAAACCCTGGTAGATAAATAGTGTAGTGAACACTGGCACCAAAATTCCGCCACCACCGATGCCAAGCAAACCCGCCATGACGCCGACAAAAACGCCCAAGAATAGAAATACAACGACTAATTCAAAACTCATGACTCAATCTTTCAATTTCAACTGTACGACTATATTTGAAATTAGCCAACTGAGCTACTACTGAGCTACTTAGAACGTGGCTTTTAGAATTTTCAACCGAAAAAATGAGTGATAACTGGGTACGCATGACGTGCACTGGCGACATTTCATCTGAACCTATGAATGACTCACAAACCCGCTTGCCAACCGCCGCCTAACGCTTTAAACAAATCCACGCTCGCAATCAACCGCGCCTGACGACTTTGCACGTACGCCAACCCTGCATCGTTATAAACACGTTGTGCATCGAGTACATCAATATAAGCTGAGTATCCAGATTGGTAGCGATTGTTGGAGACTTCCAGCGCTTTTTTAGCGGCATCGGTGCTTTTTACCAGCGCCATTTCACGCTCAGTATATTGGCGTAAATTCACTAATGCATCGTTCACTTCTCTAAACGCATTCTGGATGGTGCTCTCGTACTGAGCTAACGTTTGCTTCTGTTTGGCACTGGCTTGATCCACTTTTGCATTGAGTTTGCCAGAATCAAAAATCGGCAAGTGTAAACTTAAGCCACCTGACCAAATTCGCGCAGCTGACTTTAATATATCCCCTAATTCCAAACTCTCACCGCCCAAGCTTGCCGTGAGTGATATATTTGGATACAACGCAGCTTTAGCCACGCCAATATTGGCGTTTGCTGCAATCATTTGCTGTTCGGCCTGCTTAACATCTGGCCGGGACTCTAGTAGACTTGACGGTAAACCTGCTGGCGGGCGTGGCGGAATTGGCAAAATGTTAATATTAGCAGTTGACGCTTCTAACCCAGTGTTTGCTAACGCCAAATCACCAGTTAATACCGCCAACTGATGCAAGCTTAATGATTTCAATCGATTTAATTCAGATATTTGTGCGCTTAAATTTGCACTCGCCACTTCTGCCTGGTGTAAATCTAACGCAGAAGCAACGCCGCCTTCTAATCGCCGTTTAGTTAAATCCAAGCTTGCATCGCGACTTTTTAAATTATCGCCAGCAATCACAATCTGTGATTCTAAACCTCGTAATATCAAGTAATTAGTGGCAACCAATCCTGTAAGAGATAATGCAACTGTGTCTTTTGCATAACGACTAGCCAAAGCCTGTGCGCGTGCTGATTCTTTGGCACGACTTAACTTACCCCAAAAATCAATCTCAAAGCTTGTGCCTAACTGTAGGTTGTAATTGTTACGGGGATTTTGTGAGAACTGCTGATTAGCACCCGCCTCAGTCACGCGAGAACGTTTAGCCCCAGCATCCAAGTCTATTTGCGGCAGTAAAAAAGCCCCAATTTCACGCATTACCGCATCAGCTTCTTCAATACGTGCGACTGCCAACTTGATATCTTTGTTGTTTTGCAGTGCTTTTTCCATCAAATCATTCAAGGTTTGATCTTGATACAGCGTCCACCAATTATTGATAATCTGGCTACCATCTTGATGCTGCTGACCAACTTCAACATACGCGGCAGGCACATCCACCTTAGGGCGTAAATAATCAGGCCAAATCGACTGACAACCTGACAAAAATAGCGCTGCAACTAAAACACCAACCAGTTTGATGTAATTTGCTTGATGGTATTGCATCATAGCGTTTCCTTTGCATTGGTTTCTGCCACTAAATTAGCGTCATCTGGTGGAATATCATGATGCTTTCTATCCACGTTTTTATTACTCAACCAGGTGAAAAACAGTGGGATAAATATCGTAGCGATAAAAGTCGCCACTATCATGCCGCCAAACACGCCTGTACCCATTGATTGACGCGCTGCAGCACCCGCTCCAGTGGCTATAACCAATGGTACAATGCCTAATACAAACGCCATTGAAGTCATCACAATCGGCCTAAAACGCATGCGCGCAGCTTCTAGCGCGGCTTGTGCAACGGGCATGCCTTCCTCCATTTTTTGGCTGGCAAATTCTACAATTAGAATTGCATTTTTTGCCGCCAAGCCAACTAAGGTGATTAAACCGATTTGAAAATAAATATCATTGGGCATGCCGCGTAGCAACACGGAGAGTAGCGCGCCAGCTAACGCAAATGGCACTGCCATAATCACCGCCAATGGTAACGCCCAGGTTTCAAACTGTGCCGCTAAAATCAAAAATACCATGATGATGGCGAACGCAAATGCAAACACTGCTGCCGAACCTGTGCGTTTTTCTTGATAGGCTTGACCAGTCCATGCGACTTGATAACCATCGGGTAAGTTTTGTGCGGCAATTTCCTCAACCATTTGAATCGCATCACCCGAGCTAACACCCGATGCGCCTTTGCCTAACACCTTCGCCGAAAGCAAGCCGTTATAGCGCTCGAGCTGCTCAGCGCCCACAATGGGGCTTACCTTGCTCAGCGCAGACAATGGCACCATTTGCCCGCTATTAGCGCGCACATACACTTTGCCTAAATCATCGGCTTTCATGCGGTAGTCAGCCTCAGCTTGCAATTGCACGCGGTAAGTACGGCCGAATTTATTAAAATCATTCACATAAAGGGAGCCCATGGTGCTTTGCAACGTGGCATAAATATCAGCGACTGGCACGCCTTGTGAAATGGCTTTTGCTTCATCCACCTCTACAAATAATTGTGGCACTGTTGGGCGAAAAAACGTATTGATTCCAGTTAATTTTGGCTCACTTTTTAAGGCTTCTATAAAATTATTAACCACGCTAGATAATTGTTGCGGGCTAGCATCAGTGCGGCTTTGCACGTACATTTCAAAGCCGCCTGAGCTACCAAGCCCGCGAATGGCGGGTGGATTAAAGGCAATCGCCATGCCATCAGGCTGCTGCATACCTATGCCAAATAGTTTGCCTACAATGTCATCAGCGGTTGTTTCGCGCTCTGACCAATCTTTTAAGCGCACAAACATAGTCGCCGCACTGGTTTTATTGCCGCCGCCAATCAAATCAAAACCATTGACAGCAAATTGATGCGCTACCGCCGGGTCTTTTGCAATGGCAGAACGTACATTCTCCGTTGTTGTACTGGTGCGGCTTAATGTTGCACCATCAGGCATGATAACCGCTGAAATCACATAACCTTGATCCTCTGGTGGTACAAAGCTGCCTGGTATTGCTCTCAATAACACCACCACCAATACAATAATCGCTCCAAAAACCAGCGTGCCTATTATTCTATGATGCAACGTTAAGTTGACAGTTGCCGTATAAAAATTGGTGAAGCGAGCAAAACCTCGGTTAAACGCTCTAAAAAAAGCAGACTCATTCTCATGCGCAGATTTTAATAGAACCGCACATAAGACTGGGGTTAAGGTAAGTGCCACAATGCCTGAAATTACCACAGCCACAGCCACGGTCACCGCAAACTGACGATACATTTCACCGGCAATACCGCCTAAAAATGCCACTGGCACAAATACCGCACATAGCACTAATACAATCGCCACCACCGCGGCCGACACCTGCTCCATTGACTTAATCGCCGCTTTGATTGGCGATAGCTTTTCTTCCTTCATCAAACGCTCTACGTTTTCTAATACCACAATGGCGTCATCCACCACGATGCCGATTGATAACACCATGGCAAACAGGGTAAGGGTGTTGATAGAAAACCCGAAAATCCATAACCCAGCAAAGGTACCTATCAATGAAATAGGCACAGCAATCAATGGAATCAGTGTTGCGCGCCAGCTTTGTAGAAACAAGAACACCACTAGCACCACTAGCAGCATCGCTTCACCCAGCGTTTTTACCACTTCGATAATAGAAGACTTAACAAAATCACTCGTATCGTAAGGTACTTCCCAATCTACACCTTGAGGAAACCTTTGTTTTAGCTCAGCCATTTTGGCTTTAACCGCTTGTGCAGTATCAAGCGCATTGGCACCTGACTGCAAAAAGATTGGAATACCAACCCCTGGAGAGCCATCTAACGAGGTGCGAACGTTATAACTTTGTGAACCTAGCTCAATGCGTGCCACATCTTTCAAGTGCAGTACACCGCGTGGGCCATCCGCACGAATAATAATGTTACCAAACTCTGATGGCTCAATTAAACGGCCTTTTGCCGTCACCGTATAGACGAGCTGTTGACTAGAAGGCGATGGTTCCTGCCCGATTTTACCTGCGGCATACTGCGCATTTTGGGTACGAATCGCATTGGCAATATCGGTTGTGGTGACACCCAGCTGCGCCATACGGTCTGGGCGCAACCAGATGCGCATAGAATAATCTTGTGCGCCAAAAATAATCGAATCACCCACGCCTTTAATGCGCTTCAACTCATCAAGCACGTTTAGCGTAGCGTAATTACTTAAAAATAAGGGATCATATTTTTTTTGCTTATCCGTTAACATCACCACCAGCAGGATGTCATTCGAACGTTTTTGCACCACCAAACCAGTTCGGCGCACCTCATCCGGCAAACGTGGTAAAGCAATATTCACGCGATTGCTCACGTTGAATGTTGCCTGATTGATGTCTGTACCTACTTCAAAAGTCGCGGTAATGGTGAGTGTACCGCTAGAGTCTGCACTGGAATTGAAGTAGAGCAAGCCTTCAACCCCGCTCAATTGCTCCTCAATAGGTGCAGCCACCGTTTTAGATAAGGTATCAGCGCTTGCGCCTGGGTAAGTAGCGGTGATTAAAACCGTAGGTGGCGCAATCTGCGGGTATTGTGCAATCGGCAATTTCAGTGCCGCTGCCAAACCTGCCAGTACGATGATGATAGACAAAACACTGGCAAATATCGGCCGTGTGATAAAAAATTTACTCATATGAATTCTCGCTTAAGTCTTATGCTTTGAATATAGCCACAGACTTATTTGGCAGATTGATTAGGTGCAGGGCTAACTGGCGCTGACGGCTCACCTGCTGGATGCGGTGACACCGCTGCACCTGGGCGCAGCTTGATAATATTGTCCACAATTACCTTATCGCCCGCTTCAAGACCGCTTAACACTACCCAATCTTTACCCACCCAATTACCTGCCACAATAGGTTTAATAGTCGCTTCATTTTTACTATTTGCTACATACACAAACTTACCTTGATCGTTGGTCATCACCGCAGTCTGCGGCACCACAAACACGCCATCCTTTTGCCCGGTAATAACACGCACACGTACAAACTGACCTGGCAATAAACGCTTATCAGCATTTTCAAAAGTAGCGCGCAATTGTTGCGTACCCAAAGTTGGGTCTATACCACTTGCAGCAAAATTCAACTGCCCTTTTTTAGCGTACTCTTCACCGTTTGGCAGTATCAACCGCACCTCTTTTACATTGGCTAAACTCAAATACCCGCCAACTTGTGTTAACTCGCTATCTGACAAACTAAAACGTACCCAAATTGGGGAAATTTGGCTCACTTTAGTTAACAAACTTGTATTGGCATTGACCAAAGCCCCTTCAGAAAACTCAAATCGACCAGCAACGCCTGATAATGGCGATATCACCGTGGTATAAGACAAATTTAATTCATCCTCGCGAACGCTCGCTTCATATTGCGCTAAACCCGCGCGTGCCAATGCATTATCTGAAGCTGCGTTATCTGCTTCACGTTGACTAATAGACTGCGTAGCCAATAAACCTTGTAAGCGCTGTGCCTCGCGTTGCGTTTGCTCTACGCGCGCTTTTTGTTGTGCCAATTGCGCTTTTGCACTTGAAAGCGCAATTTGAAATGGCACCGGGTCAATCAAAAACATTGCCTGCCCTGCCTTGATAGCAGAACCTTCTTCAAATAATTTTTTAAGTAAAATACCACCCACACGCGGCCGTATTTCCACTTCTTTTGCACCCTCAGTTTGCGCAACTGCTTCCGCACTAATCGGCACACTGGTAGGTTGTAGCGTAATCACACCCACTGGCATTGGCGGCATTTGACCTTTAGCTTTAACCGCATCTTGTTTTTTATCGCAGCCAGCTAACATGAAACATGTCATCAATGTGATGACCACCAGCATGCTACTTAATGAAATAGTGGCTACTTTAGTATCAAGTACCTGTACATTGCTATTTTGTTGATATGGCTTGCTTGTTTTAACGACCATTGATAACTCCATGTTTTACTCTTGATTTTTATTTGCTTATTTTTCGATAACTCACTAATTACAATGTGATTTTTATGCACAACACCTAAAATAGCTTGCTTACATACAAATTTGTATGTATATTATATACAATCAAGCTTGTATGTAAATATGTATTTAAAAAATGTTGTAGGAAGTATCACATGGTAAGAAAAACCAAAGAAGACGCAGAACTAACACGCCTCCGCATTATAGATGCGGCGCGTGCTGTTTTTTTAGCGCGTGGCGTCAGCAAATCCACCTTAGAACATATTGCAACTAAAGCCAATGTGACGCGTGGCGCCGTGTATTGGCATTTTAAAAATAAAACTGAAATTTTTCATGCGATACGTGAGCAGGTATTTTTACCACTGATTGACCGCATGGATGACACATTAGGGCTAGCCATAGACAGTACCGAGAACCCGCTCACTCAAATCGAAAATAGCCTTTGCCACACCATCAATGAACTCAGCGAAAATACCGAAATGCGTGAAATCTACGAAATCATGATGATAAAGTGTGAATATGTAGGTGAATTTGCCACGGTGCTGCATCAAATTCTCAATAACTGTTCAAGCCTGATCGAAAAAATTGAAATTGCTTACCAACGGGCACAAACTCAAAACCTATTAGCCAGTAATCTCTCTCCACGTGCATTAGCGCTCGATACACACTTGTTTTTTGGTGGTTTGCTGCACATGTGGATAAAAGATGCTGATGGCAGTAAATTTCGCTATCAGGCGATTGACTTGATAAAATCACACATCAATCTACGCAGAAAATAATAATACAGTCAGGAATCTTGAAAAACACTTGTTAATCGCTGAGCGTGGCGATAACATGCGTAAACATTAGCGTTGGGAGACATTGTGGCTATTTATACTGGCGAGATTTACGGCAAACAAACCGCTGTTAAATTTGTGATGTACAACGTACTGAAAGTCAGCAAGTTGTCAGTCACCCTGCAAAACATTGATAACCCACTCAGCTTATTTGAAACCACAGAACAAAAACTTAGCTCTTCCGGCTATGTGCGCATCAGCCAAACACCGTTCATCGATTTAAACTCAAGCACACCTAAGCGCCGTAAAGCAGCCCGTAAACCAACACGCTGCCCGCTAACCTTCGACTTTTTAGAAGACCGCGCCGACAGCCAAAGACCAGCGCCGATACTGCCTGATTTATTTAATTAGTTTCGATATAAACCAGCAGAGGGTTCTAATCTTAACGGGTGTGCCATGGGGCAATTGTAGTAGAGTAAAGTGTGATAATGAAAGACCTGACCCCATTGATTCTCTGCGGCTGACTTTGCTTCGGTTTCTTCACCCATATTTATGCATGTGGTACATTGTAGCCGTCGCTAGGTAATCGGTGCTTTTTAATGAGGAACAAGCACTTCACATATTTTGGTTCACTATCGCACTTACTATGGCGGTTAGAACTGGTCATGTTGCCGAAAGGAATTAACAATCATGAATCTGACTTCAAGTGCTTTTCTTCACTTTGCAGATATTCCAAACCAGTATACCTGCGAGGGAGATAATCAATCTCCGCCTCTATCGTGGTCGGACATCCCTGTTGGTGCAAAAAGTTTAGCACTCATTGTTGATGATCCTGATGCACCTGATCCAGCAGCGCCGAAAATGACCTGGGTTCACTGGGTACTGTACAACATTCCGCCCAATTCGACAGGTCTGAATGCTGGAAAATCAGGAATTCCAGAATTGCCAGTCGGCACACTCAATGGCCTTAATAACTGGAATAAAACTGGGTACGGCGGGCCATGCCCACCTATCGGGCGTCACAGGTATTTTCACAAGCTCTATGCGCTCGACATTGCTCTTCCGGCCCTACAGCCGGCGACGAAAGCAACATTAGAAAAAATGATGCAGGGACACATCATAGCGCAGTGCGAGCTTGTGGGGTACTACAAGAAGGCCGCATAAGCTTATCCATTAGCCTAGTTGTCGGCTTAGAGTCGAAAATTCTGCTTCACAAGCACCGGCTATTCGGAAGTTTAATCTCCGAGTTATTTTGCTGAATCAATCATGTAATTTGCTTTTGGCTGGCAATAACTAAATCCAAAATCAATCACAAAATACGGGTCCTTGGTTTTTAAATGTCGTACTACTCAATAGCTGAAACTGGTGATGACAGCTTGTTGTTAATGGCGTCAATGAAAGGTCCTAGTTTAGGCGGGCTTGGTTCGATGTCCATTCTGACACCAAACTTGGTTAGCGCCATTGTGCAAACAGGGCCAATGGAGGCGACTATACTTCTGTTCAACCCAGCTTGCAGTGCTTCCTTACGGCCAAGTTGCTGAGCGACAGCAAACAGATTGTTCACTTGGGATGCGCTGGTAAAACACACCACATCAATCGCATCTGCATCCAGCGCGTCCATCAAGCCAAGCATAGGTTTTGTATTTTCTGGCAGGCTCCAGCGATAGGTTGCGATTTCCGTCACTTGCGCGCCTTGTACTTCGAGTGCACGCTGTAACTCCCAGTTGGTATCACCGTAACGCTGCACCACCACCCGCTTGCCAGCAAGCGGGGTCGCGTTAAGCGTAGCCAGCACTTCAGCCGTGGTGTAAGGTTCACTTGCAGGCAAATCAATACGCACACCACGTGAGCGCAATGCTGCCGTAGGCTTGGTGCCGCGTACCGCGACCACAGAGGATACAAGGGTTTGCAACAGCTGTTCCGTGATACCCAAGGTATCCGTAGTTGCAAACAAGGCTTTGACTCCTACACCCGTCTGAAAAATAAAAACATCGGGTAAATTTGACTGCCAGTCTTTCACCAATTGCGCGATCAGTACGGGATCAATATCGGGAATTTCCGCTAGCGCTGGTGCGGAAAAAGGTGTGCCGCCATACTTTCTGACTAAATCAGCAAGCTGTTCTCCTGCCCGATTTTCCAGAATCGCTATCGTTTTATTTTTCAAGATACATCAATTCCTAAAATCACTCTAACCTTGTATAACATGCGCAGCCTTGATGTAATCAAAGGCAGAATCAGGGGTAATTTAAGTGACTCCCTCGATCCATTACACCTGTCCTGAGCTTGTCGAAGTGATTGCATCGAGGCTACGCTGACTCTTTAACGCTCATCCCCTCGGCGGTCCACCGCGTAGATCATGCCCATCTGCACTATAAATCTCGACTTCTACAAAATCACCTGGCGTTAAACCATCGGCATCTTCCAGAGTCACCACGCCATCAATTTCCGGGGCATCCGCTTTAGTGCGGCCAATCGCTTCGATATTGCCTTCAACATCGGTGACAATTTCATCGACCAGCACAGTTTGAATACTGCCGATTTTGGCGTGGAGTTTGGCGGCACTGATACGTTCTTGCACCTCCATAAACCTTGAAAGGCGTTCTTGTTTGATTTCTTCTGGCACTTGGCCTGGCAAAGCATTTGCCGCAGCGCCATCCACTGCTGAATAAGCAAAACAACCTACGCGGTCTAGTTGCGCTTCTTCCAAAAAGTCGAGCAGCATTTTAAAGTCATCTTCAGTCTCACCGGGGAAGCCTGCGATAAAGGTGCTACGCACCGTGATGTCCGGGCAGATTTCACGCCATGCTTTAATGCGCGCCAAGTTGTTTTCACTACTTGCCGGGCGCTTCATGGCTTTAAGAATGCGTGGACTGGCGTGCTGGAATGGCACATCCAGATACGGCAATATCAAACCATCGGCCATAAGCGGGATCACTTCATCCACATGCGGATATGGATACACATAATGCAAACGCACCCACACACCCAGCTCACTCAAACTCTGACTCAGTTCAGTCATACGCGTTTTAACTGGGCGACCGTTCCAAAATCCGCTGCGGTACTTTACATCAACCCCATAAGCTGAAGTATCCTGAGAAATGACTAAAATCTCGGATACGCCTGCATTGACAAGGTTTTCAGCCTCGTTCAACACTTCACCTATCGGGCGGCTGACTAAGTTTCCGCGCATACTTGGGATAATGCAAAAACTGCAACGGTGGTTGCAACCTTCTGAAATTTTTAAATACGCGTAATGGCTAGGCGTTAAACGGATGCCTTGCGGTGGCACCAAATCCACAAATGGCTCATGCAATTTGGGTAAATTGGCGTGTACTGCTGTCATCACTTCTTCTAAAGCATGCGGCCCTGTAACAGCTAAAACACTTGGATGTGCGGCTTCTACCACGCCTTTTTTTGCTCCCAAACAGCCAGTCACAATCACTTTACCGTTTTTATTGATGGCCTCACCAATCGCATCAAGCGACTCTTCTACCGCACTATCAATAAAGCCGCAGGTATTCACTACCACTAAATCGGCCTCTTCATAACTACTTGAAATTTCGTAGCCCTCAGCACGCAATTGAGTGAGAATACGCTCAGCATCTGAACCCGCTTTAGGGCAACCCAGTGAAACAAAACCAACTTTTGGTGCAGTACTTTTAGTTGTAATAATCATAAATGCTATAAAACCTTAAAAATAATTTTCCGCCATTAAATACGGATGGATGCCAACAAGTCTTAATCTAACAGCCAATGATCGCAGAGAAAGACCCTAAACACTTACTTACTCAATCAAATAATGTACAACCCAGATAGTACTCACACCCAAACTGATGAGTAATACCTGACTCAGTGTCGCTTTTAATTCTGTGCGCTTATGTAAGCCAGGGATTAAATCTGCCACCGCCACGTAGAGCATGCTTGCCGCAGCCAAGCCTAAAATATACGGAATCCAACTCATCACATATTGCAGTGCAAAGTAAGCAATTAACCCACCTACCAAGGTTGCCAAACTTGAAACCAAGTTAAAAATAAACGCTTGTTTTTTAGTGTAACCTGAATGCAATAAAATTAAAAAGTCGCCCACTTCTTGCGGAATTTCATGCGAAATAATCGCTAAAGCAGTCACCATGCCAAGCCTTATATCTAATAAAAATGCAGCCGCTATTAAAATGCCATCGACAAAGTTATGAAAGGTATCCCCTATCATAATCATCATGCCACTACGACCGCTATCATGTTGACTATGTGCATGCGAATGACTATGCATGATAGAAGGTGCGTGCACAGTCACTGCTTTGTATTTAGCACTGCCTGGAGTGGCTTGTTGAGTATGCGTTTGCGGGCAGTTATCTTCAGTATGGATTGCGTGTACTTCACAATGATCACCATGACAATGTCGCCAAATGACCAATTTTTCTAATACAAAAAATAGTAACAAACCAAATAATAAAGTTGCAGAAATACTTTCTACGCTACTCGCCTCTTTAAACGCATGCGGCAAAATTTCTAAAAACACAGCGCCCAGCATGGCACCAATCGCATAGCTCACCAACATCGGAATCCACGCTGTACGCAGATTTAGCGCAAATAATGCTGCCAAAGAAACACTAAGCGCCCCGCCAAAGAGGCTAGATACAATGATCCAAACTAAAACGGAAAAATCAGGAATGGTCATGCGACACTTAAAAAAACAATAATACGGCTATTATAACTTACAAGGTGTCACATCTAAATTGATTCCAGCCAGATCAAGCTCGCCATACGACCGGTGACATTATCACGCCGAAATGAAAAGAAACGGGTTTCATCAGTATAGGTACAAAAATTTTCACTATGATTTTCATCATAAACTTCATGGTCGCTTGCACCGTAAATTTGTGTCACACCTAGCTTATTTAAGCGTTGCTTAGCGATTAAATACAAATTACATAACCACTTGTCGGCTGTTTTATTATCAAGCGGTTTAAACGCTAATGTGGCTTGACTGTCTTTTTCTACAAATTGCTCACGCACATCATTAGCCACCTCAAACGCATTAGGGCCGATTGCAGGGCCTAACCACGCTAAAATTTCAGTCGGCGGCACCTGCATTTTGCGGATAGCCGCTTCAATCACACCATCACACAATCCACGCCAGCCCGCATGAACCGCAACCACAACTGACCCGCTTTTATCGCACAGCAATACTGGCAAACAGTCAGCCGTCATCGTCACGCACACCACATTGGCTTTTGTAGTGAAAGATGCATCTGCATTTTGCAGGCAACTACTGGTAGCCGCATCAATCACATTTACACCATGTACTTGATTCACCCACACAGGTTCACTGGGTAAATAAGGGCTGAGTAATTGGCGGTTTTTAGCGACCGCGATGGCATCATCATTCACATGTGCACCTAAGTTAAGGCTGGCATAAGGCGCAAGGCTAACGCCGCCAATGCGCGTCGTTTGCAAAGCCTTCACGTTGGCGGGGGCGGGCCAATTGGGCGTGATAAAATCAAGTTCAGGCATCGCGTTATTCTTCTTCATCCTCTAAATCTTCTGCTTCCAGATCATAGTCATCATCAAACTCAGCATCTGAGTCATAATCTTCATCCGCAAGATACGGCTCAGTTTGCAATCCGCCAAAGCTTAACTCAAAATCATCTTCTTCATCACGCGGATCTTCATGGCGCATAGCCTCTAGCAAGGCTTTCATGTCGTCCGCAAGCTCAATTTGCCATTCCACAAACTCATTAGTTTCAGGATGAACCAAGCCTAATTTAATCGCATGCAAAGCTTGGCGATTAAACTTGCTCACCTCATCACGCAGTGTTTGTGTCATGGCGCGAATGGGTACAATGCCTCGAAAGCCATATACCGGGTCACCCACCAATGGCGCTTTTAAATACTGCATATGGACGCGAATTTGATGGGTACGCCCTGTTTCTAAATTGCAACGCAAATAAGTTTGCACAGAAAAACGCTCTAATATCTCGTAGCGCGTGACTGCGGGCTTACCCATGCGGTTAATCGCCATTTTAGTGCGCGATCTTGGGTCGCGCCCAATGGGTTGATCGACCATACCATTGCGCCATAATTGCCCCCATACGATGGCGCGGTACTCACGCTTTACAGTACGCGCTTGTAATTGCCGCACTAAATTAGTTTGTGCACTCAAAGTTTTAGCTACCACTAACAGGCCACTGGTTTCTTTATCTAAACGATGCACGATACCCGCACGTGGTACATCGTGTAATTGTGGCGCATGAAACAACAAAGCATTGAGCAAAGTGCCTTCCCAATTGCCCGCAGCGGGGTGCACTACCATGCCCGCTGGTTTGTTAATCACCAAGATATGATCATCTTCAAACACTACGTTCAACGGTATATCCTGTGCGATAAAGGCATTAACCTCTGGCTTTGCCTGCACATGAACGATGACGGTCTCCCCGCCCCAAACCTTGGTTTTAGCAGTACTGACTTGGCTATCCACCGTAACTAATCCCGCTTTAATCCAAACCTGCAAGCGCGAGCGTGAGTGTTCTGGCAATAAGCGTTGCAAAGCAACGTCAAGGCGTAAACCACCTAAATCGTGAGGAATAGTAAGAGAGTGTTGAGTAGCGTCTGTCATCGGTTATAATCGTAGATAATTCTTAAAGGTGGTTTTAGCATGAAGTATATCTTAATTTCAGCATTTGCTTTGTTACTCAATGGTTGCGCGATTTTTGGTGACCCAACCGAGCTGGACGATACCAAAGGCATGTCCGCAGAACGTATCTATCAAGAAGGTGCGGCCAAAATGGTTGATAAAGACTATGATAAAGCCATCGTCTATTTTCAAAAATTAGAATCACGTTATCCACATGGGCGCTTTGCAACCCAGGCACAGCTTGAAACTGCCTATGCACACTATAAGAAACAAGACCCGGTTTTAGCGGTTGCTGCCGCAGATCGTTTTATTAAATTACACCCTAATCATCCCAACGTAGATTACGCTTATTACTTAAAAGGTCTGTCTGTATTTAATGAGCGTGGCATTATTGAAAAACTTTCTGCCCAACAAATCAGTGACCGTGATCCACGCTCACTACGTGATTCTTTTGCTGCCTTCAAAGAATTAGTGACCAAGTATCCAAAAAGTCGCTACGTCAAAGATGCCACGCAACGCATGGTGTATTTAGCCAACAGCCTTGCAGAACACGAGTTACATGTAGCACGTTATTACATGAAGCGCCAAGCTTACATCGCGGCCATTAACCGTACCAAATATGTGCTGGAATACTACCCACAATCGCCAAGCGTTGAAGAAGCCTTAGTCATTATGATTAGCGCGTATGACTTAATGAGTATGGACGACCTCAAAAACGACACCATGCGTATTCTTAAAACCAACTATCCCGATAGCGCCATGTTAGGCAAAGGCGTACCCACCGACGAACGTATCTGGTGGAAGTTTTGGGAAAGCTTATATTGAACTAATTTTGTAAAACCTAATTCAAAATTTGACAATGAGTTACTTTAACAAACTACCAGGCTTTACTAAAACGCCATCAGGGCTTGAGTGGGTTTTATTAAAAAAAATACCATGGATATTTGGCATTGGCAGCGCAATTCCATGCACGACCATACTCAAGCTCTATTTAAGCAACGGCACATTAAATCCAGAACAGTTGAAAATCATTTATCAATGCCTAGGTCTGCTGTTTAGTATCTGGTTTTTTGTAGGTGCCATAGCCATTGGCTGTATTGTAGTCATCATTATGAAAGGGCCTGCTTACGTTGCAGACCCTTATGAACTACCGAAAGAAAATAAAAACCTAGAGCAATACCCGAATCTTTAGTTTGGTTATGATGAGAAAATGTAGTCTGCCGCCTATTTGATATTGAGTTTTTGTCATGTCAGATGAGCAATTGGTGTGCAAATAAAAATCTATTTTCACACCCTACGCCTGCCATCCAAATTGCTGACACTGATTAAGCGTACTATTTAAATAGTAACTTAAATAGTAACCGGATAAACTTATGCGCAACGAATTATTACCACCGTTAATCAAAGCCTTGCTTGAGCCAAAATGCTATCCACATCCGGCACAACAGGTCGAGCTAGTGGTAACCCACATCTCATGGCTACTCATCGCTGGCGAATTTGTCTACAAGATCAAGAAGCCAATTACACTCCCCTTTCTTGACTATGGCACACTAGAAAAGCGCCATGCCTGCTGCGAAGCTGAGCTGCGCTTAAACCAACGCTACGCCCCGGATATTTACCTTGAGGTCGTCGCCATCGTTGGCACGCCAGAAAATCCACATTTTAACGGCAAGGGCACTCCAATCGAGTTCGCAGTCAAAATGCGACGCTTTGATGAAACCGGTCGACTTGACCGCGTGTGCACCCGTGGTGAACTTCAACCCAGGCATGTTTCCGATTTGGCAGAAGCCATTGTTACTTTTCACCGCGATACGGCTAAAACCTCCGTCAATACCCGCTACGGATCACCAGATAAGGTCATTGAGCCAGCGCTGGAAAACTTCAATGAACTGTACGCCCTACTGTCAGATAATGAATGCCTCACTAAGCTAGACTCCCTCCAGGCTTGGACGCGCACTGAGTTTGAGCGTCTCACTCCAAATTTCTCAGCCCGCAAAGCTGAGGGGCAGGTACGTGAGTGCCACGGTGACTTGCACCTAGGCAATATAGTGCTGATTGATGGACACGTGAAATTATTCGACTGCATCGAGTTCAATGAAGATCTCCGGTGGATAGACGTAGCCAGCGATATCGCTTTCACCTATATCGACCTGTTAGACCACCGCCAGCCCGGGCTAGCTGGATGGTTTTTAAATGAGTGGCTTAGTCGTAGCGGCGACTTTGATGCAATGCCTGTACTTCGATTTTACGCTGTGTATCGTGCATTGGTGCGCGCCAAGGTGGCAGCGATCCGAACTGGACAGAATCATGGTGACATCAGTGAAACTCAGGGGTATATTGCACTTGCCGAACAGATTATATCTGCTCCTAAGCCAAGACTCGTCATTACGCATGGGCTTGCGGGTTGCGGCAAGACCACCGCTGCTGCAAATCTGTTACTCAACGACAACTACGGTTGCACAATACACCTGCGCTCAGATGTAGAACGCAAACGCCTATTTGGACTCGCCGCTGCAGCAAAGAGCAACTCACCGCTTGGTGGCGGAATCTACGTTCAAGAAGCACACCAACTCACCTATCGCCGATTGTATGACTTAGCAGAAGGACTCCTTATCGCCGGTTGGTCAGTGATTGTCGATGCGGCGTTCCTTAGGCACGCGGAACGCTCCGACTTCCGTGCGCTGGCGACGCAAACTGGAGCTGAATTTCACATCCTGGCACCACAAACATCACTAGAGCAGTTACGCTTACGCATCTCAGACCGACTTGAAAAAGGACATGACGCTTCAGAAGCCACAATTGAAGTGTTAGAACAACAATTAACCTTTATTGAGCCGCTTGATAAAGATGAACTCCATTTCTTGATTTAAAGATATAGGATGAGCCTATAGGCGATTATTAGAGGAAGGAAAAAGCTAGCCCACTTGAAAATCAGTCATATACGCGGAGTTGGTTAAGCTGTCCTATCAACCCAAAACCGGCTTTTAAAAATCAAAATCTTTGGCATAATATGCTTGACCTTGAGCTGCGTAATAGTAAAAACTCGAATTTGAAACAAGGTAAAATCAATTGACAGTTAGATATGTACTTCAGGAAAGGGTAAGTGCAGTGAAACAATTTTTCAGAAATAGACTCTCCAATCTAGATTTAATTGTTTTACGTATTGTTGGAATTTACTTCATTTTTGGGTTGCTTTGGATATTTATCACCAACGCAACGCTGATTAAACTCGTATCAAATCATGAGCAATTCACCCTATTTATCACCTATAAAGGTGTGGCTTACATCTTTATCACCTCAGCCTTACTTTATTTACTATTTCGAAAAACATTACAGCGGCAAAACCAAATAGAAACTTCTCTTCAATTGAGTGAAGAACGCTGGAAATTTGCCCTTGAAGGTTCAGGTGACGGCGTATGGGATTGGAATCTTGAGACGGATCACGTTTTTCGTTCTGCCCGTTGGCAAGAAATATATGGGTATTCCGAAAACGAAATAGACCCGACCTCGAGGGCTGGAAGAGCACTGACTCATCCAGATGATATGCACAGCATAGTCGATGATGTAAAAGCCTATCTGGAAGGTAAAACTGATATTTATGTTTCTGAATTTCGCCTGCGATGTAAAGACGGTTCATGGAAATGGACACTCAGTCGCGGGATGGTGGTTAGTAGGTCTAAAGAGGGGAAGCCGCTTCGCATGATTGGTACCCATACTGACATCACTGCTCGAAAACGGTCAGAAGCCCAAGTCATTCGTTTAGCTCACTACGATCTGACCACCAATTTACCCAACCGTATGCTTTTTCTTGACCGTTTTAAACAAGAGATTGTAAAGGCTCACCGCACGAGCCAAACAATTACGCTGATGTATCTTGATCTTGATCGATTTAAGGAGGTTAACGATACGCTTGGGCATGACATAGGCGACTTGCTTCTCAAGGAGACAGCGCAGCGTTTGGAAAGTTGTGTAAGAGAGATGGACACTGTGGCTCGATTGGGTGGTGATGAATTTACCCTTATTCTATGTAATCTTGATAATCAAAGCAGCATCGAGCGCATTGCTCAAGAAATTCTGGATAAGCTGGCTAAACCATTTCAACTTGGCAATGAACTGATTTATATAACCACCAGTATCGGTATCAGTATTTATCCTGAAGACGGTAACAATGTTGAAGTGCTTTTAAAAAATGCTGATCAGGCCATGTATGCCGCAAAACAACATGGCCGAAACCGTTATCACTACTTCACCCCATCAATGCAAGAAGCAGCCTTGATGCGCATGCATTTAATCAGTGATTTGCGTATTGCACTTAACGCTAATCAATTCAGAGTGTTCTATCAACCTATCGTAGAACTCGCAACAGGGAACATTTATAAAGCTGAAGCCTTAATTCGTTGGCAGCATCCAACGCGTGGCTTGGTAAGTCCGGCAGAATTTATTCCTGCTGCTGAAGAAACAGGCTTGATTATTGAGATTGGCGACTGGGTATTTAGCGAGGCTGCAAATCAGGTGGCAAAATGGAGATCGCATCATCCCGGCTTTCAGATCAGTGTCAATAAATCTCCAGTACAGTTTAGAAGCAATAGTAAAAACCACATCAACTGGATAGACCATTTAATTTCGCTTGGACTTACTGGACCAAGCATTGCTGTAGAGATAACTGAGGGCTTATTGTTAGATGCCAGAGACTCCGTTATAAATCAACTCAATGCATTAAGAGCCGCTGGAGTTCAAATCGCCATCGATGACTTTGGGACCGGTTACTCATCATTAGCTTACTTGAAAAAGTTTGATATTGATTACGTGAAAATTGATCAGTCTTTCACTTCAAATATCAGGACTGGATCGAGCGACATGGTCTTATGCGAAGCCATTATCGTGATGGCACATAAGCTTGGTATGAAAGTGATTGCTGAGGGGATTGAAACCAAAGAGCAACTTGATTTATTGGTCATCGCCGGTTGCGATTACGGCCAAGGATATTGGTTCTCTAAACCTGTTCCAGCAGATGAGTTTGAAAAGTTACTCTATCGTAATTGAATAAGTTAATTTTGCTTGAATTTCAATTCTCTGCTGAATGGACTCCAAAAACTGGAAATTGGCAATTCTAGTAGTTCTAATAGTTTTAGAAAGTTAATCAAGCATAAAATACAGGTTCTCTTAGTTTTTAACGCTTTTTGGCGCTTCTATCTTTATCATCAACCTCTTTTTTTGCTTTTAATTCAGCACGGTGCGCGGTTTTACGGCGGCGCATACTCACAATACCTTCACCTGGTTTGCGCTTGTCTTCATCTTCCGCAAATGGGTTGCTGCCTTGTTTGTATTGCACACGCAACGGTGTGCCAGATAGCTGAAAAGTTCTGCGGAAGGTTTTTTCTAGAAATCTGGTGTAAGCATCTTTTACACCATCCACATGGTTGCCGTGGATGACCACAATAGGCGGGTTGCTGCCGCCTTGGTGGGCATAGCGCAGCTTGGGACGTATGCCTTTGCTGATTGGAGGCTGGTGCTGCTGTACCGCATCAATAAGTACGCGCGTAAGTTGCGGGGTAGAGAGTTTGGCAAACGCGGCTTTAAAGGCAATGTCAACTGACTTAAATAATTCTGGTAGACCTTTTTTACGCAGTGCTGAAATATAGTGAAACTCAGCAAAGTCTAAAAACATCAACTTACGGTCAATTTCACGTTTTACCCAATCGCGCTCTTCTTCTTTTAGTCCATCCCATTTATTGATCGCGACGACTAATGCACGCCCTGCATCTAATATGTAAGCCGCCACGTGCGCATCTTGCTCGGTAATGCCTTCTTGCGCATCAACTACCAAAATCACTACGTTGGCTTCTTCAATAGATTGTATGGTTTTAATGACTGAAAATTTCTCAACCGCTTCTAACACTCGACCGCGTTTACGCACACCCGCGGTGTCTATCAACGTGTAATGTTTGCCATTTTTTTCTAAATCAATACTAATAGAATCACGCGTAGTACCTGGTTCATCAAACGCAATCACGCGCTCTTCGCCGAGTAGCGCATTCACTAGTGTAGATTTACCAACGTTCGGGCGACCAACAATCGCGACTTTTGGCACTCTATCGCCGGTTTGATCCAGTTCAGGTTCTGCTTCAACCACTTGAAAACTCTCAAGCGCTAAATCAATAATATCTTTAACACCTTCGCCGTGCGCAGATGAAATTGATAGCGGATCGCCCAAGCCCAATTCATGAAACTCTGCGCTGACAACCGCTTTATTCATGCCTTCCGTTTTATTCACCGCCAGCAATACCGGGCATTTAGTTCTGCGTAAGCGGTTGGCGATTTCCATATCTTGCGGGGTTGCGCCTTGGCGACCGTCAACCAGAAAAATAATCACATCGGCTTCATCAAGCGCCAGTAAGGTTTGCACCGCCATGGCTTTAAGAATACCGCTATCGGTATTCGGCTCGAACCCGCCCGTATCCACCACCAAATAAGGCTGGCTTGCGCCTACGCCTCGACCATAGTGACGGTCACGTGTGAGCCCAGGCAAATCTGCCACCAGCGCATCGCGACTTTTGGTTAGACGGTTAAATAAGGTGGATTTGCCGACGTTGGGTCGGCCAACCAAAACAACGGTAGGTATCATGTGAGCCTTCTATCAAGCGCTTAAGCTTAATGATTCTTGAAAAGTCTAATCAAGCTAAATTATATTTTTAGGATTATTTGACTTGTATCGCATACACGCCGCCATCGCGTGATTGTGCTAATACGGTATTGCTATTGACCAAAGTCATTTGCGGTAATATTGCACTATTGTTGGTTTTAACTCTAGCAGCAAAAGCCCCGTCTTCGCGACTTAAAAAATGTACATTGCCCTCAAGGTCACCCACTGCAATTAAACTGCCCATGGGTACTGGCGCCGTTAATTGACGGTTTTTAAGCGCGCCTTGGCGCCAAAAAGTTTTGCCTGTTGTGTAATCAAGTGCGTAAACAGACCCGGCTGCATGTGATACAAAAATCCTGGCATCTTCTGCACTTAGGCCTGAAAGACTGGAAATATCTCGATTCCATACCACGCGACCTGTTGATCTATCCACTGCTGCGATGCGACCTTGGTAGGCAACGGCATACACTAGCGGCCCATCCACTACGGGCAAACTGGTAATATCGGCAATACGTTCAATCTCTGTTACACCTTTGGGTTGCGCAACTGAAGCCTCCCATAACATCTTGCCGTTATCTGCACGGATTGCTGCTAGTTTCCCGCCAGCAAACCCAGCATACACAGCCCCGCTATCAACAACAACGCCAGCGCTACTACGCAAAGTAAGGGCTGGACTGGTGCGATCATAAACCCATTTGCGGCTACCGTCATTGGCGTTAATGCCATAAATACGGCTATCGCCTGTACGCACGATCACCATGCCATCAAAATACTTAGGCGCACTTAACACTTCACTACTAAGTTTAGATTTCCATTGCAGCTTTCCTGCAATATCATAGGCGTAAACAATACCTTTTTGCGTACCTACAACCACTAGGCTACCGCCAACACCAATACCGCCCGTCAACTTTTCGCCCACATTCACGCGCCAAGCTTGGTTGCCGTTACTCACATCTAATTTAGCAAGCGTGCCTTCAGCACTAGCAACATAAGCATAACCCGCATCCACTACTGGCGTAAACTCAAAGTTTCCAGAACTACCAACTTTAGCTTGCCACAGTATTTTAGCGCTGGCAGTTTCTTTAATTTCAACCAAGACTTCAGGCGGATCAGCTGGCTCTTTACCAAAAACACGCTCTGAAACATCTTTTTGCAGGTCGGTAATCGTGGTACACGCTGATACCAGCAATAAGCTGGCTAGCAGTACGATTAATTTTGTTTGTTGAGTGAATCGCATCAATTGTTTAACCTAATGCTTCTAATTTTTGTTGCGTTAATGTACGGTATCTGCCTTGAGCATCCAGTTTAGTCAACGCATGTTCGTATGCAGCTTTTGCTTCTGACCTTTTACCAAGCGCTACTAATACATCACCTTTTAAGTCAGCGTATAAACCATCAAAGCCTGCATCATGAGGGGCTTCAAGCAATTTTAAAGCACCTGCAAAGTCTTTTTCTTCAGCCAAGATATTCGCCAACTGCAATCCAGCAATCGCGGTCACTGACGTTTCTTTAGCATTTTTAATTGCCCAGTCTAATTGTGCTTTTGCACTTTTAATATCTTTTGCCTGATAATTGGCTTTAGCGGCCAACAACGCGGCACGACCGGCATAGGGCGTTGCACTGTATTTATCCATCAGAATCGCTGATTTGGCTTGAATCTCTTTTACGTCTTTTTCATCAATCACTTGCAATGCCTGATATTCAGTTGATGCTTCAACTGACTGTTTAGCTTGGTAATAATGCCAGCCTTGATAACCAGCATATACGATCAACAAGGCTAACAATGCGTTGCCGATTGTTTTACCGTAAGTTTTCCACCACGCTTTTAATTCGTCTATCTGCTCTTGCTCTTCTAAATCGTATGCCATGTTGTGTCCTATTAATCCTAAACTTAACCTTCAACCCTAATTACAAAACTTAAATTAAGCATTCACCACTTTTTTTACCTGCGCCAACCTTTTTGCCTGGTATTGCCGCCAACAAATTTTGCGTGTATTCATGTTGTGGCTGTTCATAAATATCAGCCACCTTACCCTGCTCAACCACCTTACCTTGATACATCACCACAATGTCATCTGCAATATGACGCACCACACGTAAATCGTGGCTAATAAAAATGTAGCTTAGTGCCATTTCTTGCTGCAACTCTTTGAGTAGCAACAGAATTTGTGCCTGTATTGATACATCTAATGCTGATACAGGTTCGTCACATACCACCACTTTAGGCTCTAAAACCAACGCACGCGCGATGCCTATACGTTGCCTTTGCCCACCAGAAAACTCATGTGGGTATTTTTGCATGTCAGCTTCAGTGAGTCCTACACGTTTTAACATGGCAATGACTTTTTTCTGCTGCTCACCCGCACTGCCTAAGCCATGTATCAGTAAACCTTCGCCGACTATTTCACCAACTCGCATACGCGGATTAAGCGATGCGAACGGGTCTTGAAACACCATTTGCAAATTTTTGCGTACATCTCTTAACGCTGATGCATGCAATTTAGATAAATCCTGGCCTGCAAAAATCACTTCGCCACTATCTAAGGGTTGCAATTGTAACAGACAACGCGCTAATGTGGATTTGCCACTGCCTGATTCACCCACAACGGCAAGTGTAGTTCCAGCATGCAAAGTGATACTAACGTTATCTAAAGCTTTTACTAGCGTTGTGCCAAAACCAAACTTACCGCTACGCTGGGTGTAAGTTTTGACTAAACCGTTCGCTTGCAGAATGATGTCGCTCACGCTACTTCCTCCTGCTTCAGCCAGGCATAGTCAATCGGTTTTAATGCGTTTTTACCTTCAGCATCCGGTACACATGCGAGCAATGCTTTTGTGTATGGATGCTGCGGGTTACCAAGCACTTGCTCTTTGGTGCCTGACTCAACGATTTCGCCTCTAAACATTACCACCACATGATCCGCAATATCTGCCACCACGCCAAAATCATGGGTAATAAACAGCATGCCCATATTCATGCGCGTTTTCAGGTCATCTAATAATTTAAGTATTTGCGCCTGAACAGTCACATCTAGCGCCGTAGTGGGTTCATCTGCAATCAATAACCGCGGCTCACAGGCAATGCTCATAGCGATCATGACACGTTGACGCTGCCCGCCGGAAAGCTCGTCAGGATAACTATTTGCGCGACTTGGCGGGATACCGACCATCTCTAACAAACTTGTAATCTTGGTTTTTAAACGTTCGCCTTTAAGACCCAGATGCGTGGTTAGACTCTCACCGATCTGGTAGCCAACTGTTAGCACAGGGTTCAGCGAGGTCATTGGTTCCTGAAAAATCATGGCTATTTTTGCACCACGTATTTTTTGCAGACTTGTCTCATTAAGTAAAGTTAGATCTTGAACACCATCGTTTGTATCATTAAACAAGACCTTGCCTGTATTTAACTGTAATTGTTTAGACAACAAACCCATAATAGAGAGCGCTGTTAAGCTTTTACCGCTGCCAGACTCACCGACCACGCATGTGGTTTTGCCCGCATCAATGCTAAAACTTACGTCATTCACCAATAAGCGCGTAGGCGTTTTTTTGGACGAGATACTCACGTGCGACAACTGCAATAGTGGCGTCGCTTCGTTTAGCTTATCAATTTGTAAGTCGGCAGGCATTTTTTCTCGATGCGATGTGTGAAATCTATACACATAACAATTTTATGTTGACAGTTAAATACTTAATGGCTTCTTCAACACTACATTGCACTTGCTCAAACTTTATTTCAGCCAGCATCGGTTTTAAGGTCACTTGATGATTATTGACTTCATCATCACCCAATATCAAGGCAAACTTGGCTTGGCTTCTATCAGCTTTTTTCATTTGCGATTTAAAACTGCCACCACCCACATGCAGCACCACTTGTATATTGGCATCACGCAACTGCTCTGCAATAGTAAATGCTGCATTTTCAGCCAACTCTCCTACATTGACCAAATAAACATCGGGTGCATCATTGGCGGTAATTGCATATTCTTGCATCAACAAAAATACGCGCTCCAAGCCAATACCAAAACCGCAAGCCGGTGTTGCATTGCCACCCAGGCGCTCAACCAAACTATCGTAGCGCCCGCCGCCTGCAATGGTACCTTGCGCGCCCAACTTGGTCGTCACCCACTCAAACACGGTGCGATTATAGTAATCTAAACCGCGTACCAAACGCGGGTTGATTTTGTAAGTAACTCCAGCATCAGCAAGTCTTTTACACAGACCATCAAAATGGGTACGGGTTTCAACGCCTAAACAATCGATTAACTTGGGCGCAGCTTCACATATAGCCTGCATACGTGGGTTTTTAGTATCCAAAATACGTAATGGATTAGTATGCAAACGGCGTTTAGCATCTTCGTCCAACAAATCAGCATGTTGTTCAAAGTAAGCAATTAACACATTGCGATATTCAGCACGCTCATGCGCATCGCCAATACTGTTAATTTGCAACTCAACGTCTTCTATACCTAATTCGCGCCACAACCTAGCCAATAATACGATTTGCTCGGCATCAACTTCCGGCGTATCAAAACCAAAAGCTTCTACCCCAATCTGGTGAAATTGGCGCTGACGGCCTTTTTGCACATTCTCATGGCGAAACATCGCGCCGCTGTACCATAAGCGTTGCGGGCCATTGTAGGTAAGATTATGTTCAATCACCGCACGTACACAGCCTGCGGTACCTTCCGGGCGCAATGCAAGCTTATCTCCGTTCAGAGCATCTTCCCAGGCATACATTTCTTTTTCAACAATGTCGGTATGCTCGCCTACGCTGCGTATATAAAGTTCGGTGGGCTCCACTAACGGCATACGGATGTTTTTATAACCGTATTGTGCCAGTATGCGGCGTGCGGTATCTTCCAGCTTAAACCACAGCGGTGTAGCCTCTGGCAGGATGTCATAAAAACCCTTGATACTTTGAAATTTATGGCTGCTTTGGAATTTGTTACTCATGGATTGTTAATTCTTAATTTTTAATTTGCTGCTTGTATTGGAATAATTTTTTGAGCTGGGTTAGTACGCAATTTTCCACCCTCAGCATAATTTTTTTGCACGTAAGCTTCCACAATCGCCTGAAATTCTTGTGCGATATTGTCGCCTTTGAGCGTGACTGTTTTTTCGCCATCAACAAACACCGGTGCCACTGGCGTTTCACCAGTCCCTGGTAAACTGATACCGATATTGGCAAGCTTAGATTCTCCTGGCCCATTCACCACGCAGCCCATCACCGCCACGCTCATATTCTCCACACCGGCATATTGACCACGCCACACCGGCATTTGATTACGCAAGTAGCTTTGAATTTGCATGGCAAGCTCTTGGAAATAGGTTGATGTGGTACGGCCACAGCCTGGGCAGGCCGTCACCAAAGGCGTAAATGAGCGGATGCCCATGGTTTGCAGAATTTCTTGTGCAACGATGACTTCCTTAGTGCGCGACTCATTGGGTTCAGGCGTTAGAGACACGCGTATGGTGTTGCCTATGCCTTGCTGTAGAAGCAAGGCCAGCGCGGCGGTTGAGGCCACAATACCTTTTGACCCCATGCCCGCTTCAGTCAAACCTAAATGCAAGGGGTAATCGCTACGACTGGCTAATTCAGTATAGACTTTAACCAAATCCTGCACATCACTCACCTTGCATGAAATGATAATTTGATTAGGTGACAAACCTAACGCAACCGCCTCTGCTGCACTTTCAAGCGCGGATTGAATCAATGCCTCGCGCATCAATGCATCTGCCGACAAAGGCTCTGCAAGCTTGGCATTATCGTCCATCATTTGCGCCATTTTGGCTTGGTCTAAACTGCCCCAATTCACACCAATACGCACGGCTTTTTTATATTGAATAGCGGCTTCTATCATGGCGGCAAATTGCTCGTCACGTTTAGAGCCTTTACCTACATTGCCTGGGTTAATGCGATATTTAGCAAGAGATTGGGCGCAATCAGGGTATTGCGCTAACAATTTATGACCGTTGTAATGAAAATCGCCCACCAATGGTACATTGCAACCTAGCGCATCTAAACCACGGCGGATGTTGCCGACCTGTGCCGCGGCTTCAGGTGAATTAACGGTAATTCTTACCACTTCAGAGCCTGCTTGCCACAGCTCAAACACTTGTTTAATAGTAGCATCGGCATCGACCGTGTCGGTATTGGTCATGCTTTGCACGACCACGGGTGCTGGCAATGAGTTTAGCAAGCCACCGCCAACAGGTACGTGTGCAATCATCACCTGCAAAGTATTACGGGGTTCGTTTTTTATAGATAAACTCAAGGTCTATTCCAACCTAACACGTGCAATATTATTTTTAGTATGCGCGGCCAAATCTACAGGCTGCCCTAAAAATACGAGCTTTGTGGCTTTAGCATTACCAATCACCAGATTAAATGGTGGCACGCCATCAAAACTATCCGTGCCACCTGCGGGTAGCACTTTTTCAAAAACAACCTGACCAGACTTATCTGTCACACTCACCCAAGTTTGCTCAGAAAACGACATGCTCACCTTTTTAACGCTTAAATCTGCCATTGTATTGGGTGGCAATTGATTGCGCTGCTCACCTACTGAATCACGCTCTTTTTTAGTTTCAGGTGGGAAATTTACATTCGCCTGCGCACTGCTTGTTGCAACCTCGGTCACATTTGCATGTGTGCCATTCGTATCAACATCGTTCACAACCACATCAGCACTATCTGCCTGTCGCTCTGCTGCTGGCAAGGCGATTTCCGGAAGTGACAAAGACGTTGATTCAACCGAAGGTACGCTTCCATCGGAGACTGCGGGTGCTTTTTCCATCGGCGCATTGGCTAATTTAGGTATGTAATCCATATAAAAAAACCAAGCCAATAAAAACAGCAACACTAAAATACTGCCTAAAATATAGCTAAGCCAAGGTCGGCTATCTTTAGTTAATTTAACTTGCTGCATGGATGTCTGCACAACGAGCGAGTTAGGCAGCTCACCGGGCATGTGTGCACGATAGCCCGCCAGTAATGGCTCCGCATCAAGCCCTAACAATCGCGCGTAGTTGCGAATAAATCCGCGTGTAATCATCGCATCTGGCAAAGCACTAAACGTATTGGTTTCAAGTGCATCAATTTGTTTCACACTAATACGTAAACTGTTAGAAACGTCTTGCTGCGTAAGTTCTTTAGCTGTTCTTGCAGCCAAAAACACCTCACCTAACGAGGCTTGCCCTTGCAAGTTAGCATCACTTGTTTCTGTAACATCAATTTCTTCTGCCACTGCCATGATTATTTTCCACTCTTTAACAACTTGGCCTGCTCTGAGTCAGGATATTGACGTCTTAACTCCAACGCGTAGCTCGCCTCATTATCTTTAGCTCCCAACACCCGCTCTATTTGTATCGCCAGCCACAACATTTCAGGCGTGGGTTGGCCCAGCATCACATTTTGCAATGTGTTTTTAGCGCCTATCACATCATTGCGTTTAAATTGTATTGAAGCAAGCTGATAAGCCGCAGTGTTTAACAACGGCTCAATTTGTAACGCTCTTTGAAAATAAATTTCCGCGTTGACACTATCTTGCTTACGCAATGAACAAATGCCGGCATTGGTGTAAGCCATTGCCGGCGTGCCATACAATGGATTTTTAACCGCCGCTAAAAACTCTTTAATGGATTCATCAATGCGGTTTCTGGCACATAAAAAACTACCGTAATTATTACGCGATTCTGAATTATTTGGCTCAATTTGTATGGCACGCTTAAAATTCATTTCTGCAATATCATCTTGGCCAAGTGCTGCATGGACTAAACCTAAACCGTTATAGGCCAAACTAAAATTTGGATCAATTTTAGTCGCCACCGTAAATTCTTCTAAAGCCACTTCCAACTGTCTTTGTTGATAATAAACAGCGCCCAGATCTGTATGCGCCCTGGCACGTGCTTTTAAGTTTATATCGTCTTTTTCTTGCTGTTGCTGATTGGCACATCCAGCAGTCATCAATCCCATTAAGCAAATTAAGGTGAATTTTCTGGCGCTAAATTTTTCTAGAGTGCATGCGGTAAAACTCATCTTCAATAGATTACTCATGTAATTGCCTCAATTGGAATTCGTTTAGAACTGCGTTTAGTTTTATCAAGCACAACACCTGCTAATTGGCCACAAGCCGCGTCAATATCTTCGCCGCGCGTTTTGCGCACGGTTACCACATAGCCCGCTTGCATTAAAATGTCCCGGAATACTCGAATATGACTCGGCTTGGAAGTGTCATAACCGCTATTGGGGAATGGGTTAAAAGGAATTAAATTAAATTTACAAGAAACATTTTTAACTAATTCCAACAATTGATGCGCGTGTTCAACCGTGTCATTCACACCGTCTAACATCACATACTCAAACGTGACGAAATCCCGTGGTGCTTTTTCTAGATAGCGGTTACACGCCGCCATTAACTCTTTAAGCGGATACTTTTTGTTAATCGGCACGATCACATCGCGCAACGCATCATTCGGTGCGTGGAGGGATACAGCCAGGGCCACGGGACAATCTTCTTTTAACCTATCCATGGCTGGCACCAAACCACTGGTTGAGAGCGTCACACGGCGGCGGCTTAGTCCATACGCGCTATCGTCCAACATAATCTGCATGGCCGTTACTACGTTATCGTAATTAGCCAATGGCTCGCCCATGCCCATCATCACCACATTGCTAATAATACGCTCACCTGCTGGCAACAAATCGTAGCCAGCCTCAAGACGCAATGACTGATTTGCAATCGCAAGCTGACCGATAATTTCTGCAACACTCAGGTTGCGGTTAAAACCCTGTCGGCCAGTAGAACAAAATGTGCATTCCAGCGCACAACCCACTTGGCTGGAAATACACAAAGTGCCGCGATCATCTTCTGGAATAAACACGGTTTCAATACTATTAGCAGTATCAGCACCAATCAACCACTTGCGCGTACCGTCATTAGAAACGCGCTCTAATTGCACGGTAGGCAATGTGATTTCAGCCTCAACGGCTAATTTCTCGCGTAAACTTTTGGCAATATCAGTCATCTGCTCAAAGTCATACACACCAAAATGATGCATCCAGCGCATCAATTGCTTGGCGCGAAAAGGCTTTTCACCTCTTTCAGCAAACCAATGAGCGAGCTGTGTTTGATTGAAATTAAGCAGATTGACCAAAATTGTTATTACCTTATTTATTTACCGAAGAAGTAAGCGATTTCAATCGCCGCATTCTCAGCAGAATCAGAACCATGCACCGCGTTTGCATCAATGCTTTCAGCAAAATCAGCACGAATAGTACCAGCAGCAGCTTCTTTAGGGTTAGTGGCGCCCATTAAATCACGGTTTACCTGTACTGCATTTTCACCTTCAAGCGCCTGAATCATCACTGGACCTGAAATCATGAATTTTACCAAGTCAGCAAAGAATGGACGCGCAGCGTGAACTGCATAAAAGCCCTCAGCTTCAGCTTGTGTTAATTGCGCCATTTTAGCTTCAACTATTTTTAAGCCAGCGTTTTCAAAACGGGTATAGATTTTACCGATTACATTTTTTGCCACTGCATCAGGTTTGATGATAGAAAGCGTGCGTTGAACAGCCATAACAACTCCATTAAATTAACATATTGAAAAGACCGATAAAATACCATTTTTAGCACTTAAAATAAACCAACTTTTTATGATATGTTATTCATCAAACCAGTTTAGAATAATTAAAACTGTGACAAAATTGGCGTCAATATGAAAAATTACACTCGTTCTAATGAACCCACCCCCGCCACCTGCCCTGCTTGCGGCTTACTTTGCGATGATTTGATATTAAATGCAACAGCCCCCATCTCTATAAAAAATGGCTGTGCTAAAAGTATTGCTTTTTTTGAACAGTCTTTTCAAACCAGCATTGCTGAGTCGCCTAGCTTATTTGGCAAGCCTTGCGACTTAAATACTGCCATTAGCGCCGCCGCCGATATTTTACGCAAAAGTAAACAGCCGTTATTTGCGGGTTTGGGCACTGAAGTACAAGGCATGCGTGCCTTGATGCGTTTAGCTGAAAAATCCAATGCCACACTCGACCACATGCATAGCGAATCAACCGTTCGTAATACATTAACCATGCAAAACGGCGGCTGGCTCACCACAACGCTCGCTGAAGTTAAAAACCGTGCAGATGTGATATTAGCTATTGGCACTGATATTGTAAGTAGCCATCCTCGCTTTTTTGAAAAAGTGGTGTGGAATACCGACAGTTTATTTAACAAATCAACACCAGCAATTATTTATTTAGCTGTACCTGCCGAAAATACCAAGGCAGGTATTACCCCCAACGGCACTGCATCCACTATGATACCCGCAGAAGCCGCTAATATCCCTGAAATTGTGAACGCTTTAAACGCACTCCTAATTAACAAAAAAATTCAGGCAGAAGTGGTTGGCGGTGTTGCTATTTCGGCATTGTTGGCTGTGGTAGAAAAGTTAAAAGCTGCACAATATGCAGTTGTGGTTTGGTCAGCGGGCAGCTTAAAATTTACGCATGCTGAACTCACCATTCAAAGCATTGTACAGTTGATTAACAAGTTAAACGAAACCTCGCGCGCCGCAGGTTTTCCGCTTAACTCAGGTGATGGTGACACTTCAATTAACAACACCAGCACCTGGCTCAGTGGCTACCCAACCAGAAGCCGTTTTGTCAATGGCAAACCTGAATACTACACTTACCATTTTTCAACTCAAAAACAATTAAAGCTGTGTGATGCGCTACTATGGGTGAGCACCTTTAACCCTCATGTGCCTCCGAATACCGATACGCCTACTATTGTGATTGGCCATCCCAATACTCAACTTGAGCATAAGTCTGACGTATTTATTCCAGTTGGCATTCCAGGTGTTGACCATACCGGCTTGATGTTTCGTGTAGATAGCTCAATCACTTTACCGTTAAAAAAACTGCGTGATAGTCACTTGCCTACGTTGAGTGATGTCATCAACAGCATTGAGGCGTTAGTATGATTACCCTGCTAAAAAACGGCAAAATTTACGACCCCGCGTACCGCAAAGATGGTGTGGTTGAAGATATTTACCTCTATCAAGGGCGCATTGTCCCCAAACCCTTAGATGCTACAAAAATCAGCCAGACGTTTGATTTGGCTGGCAAAGTCGTCATGGCAGGCGCCATTGACATGCATAGCCACATTGGTGGCGGCAAGATGAACATTGCACGCATGATGTTACCTGAGCTTCAGCAAAAACAGGCGCAGGAAACTAAAAACCTAAGCGAGCCAGAAGCACATATTTGCACGCCGCATTGCAGCCACCACACGACGCACCATTCAATCCCAAGTACTACCGACACTGGCTTTAGATACATTGAAATGGGCTACACCGCCGCTTTTGAGCCTGCCATCTCACCCGTTAACGCCCGCCAAGCGCACTTGGAGATGGGTGATACGCCGATGATAGACAAAGGCGGCTATGCCATGCTTGGCAACGATGATTATTTTTTACGTATGCTAGCTGCCAAAAAAGACCAAAAAGCCATCAATGATTACGTGGCATGGATACTACATGCCACGCAAGCGATTGGCATTAAAGTCGTCAATCCTGGTGGCATCAACGCATTTAAGTTCAATCAGCGCAGGCTCAATTTAGACGAAAACAATAGCCACTATCAAGTGAGCCCACGTGAGATTTTGCAAAGTTTAAGCCGCGCTGTGCATGAACTGGGCATTGCCAAACCGCTGCATGTACATTGCAATAACCTAGGTGCAGCAGGCAATTTTGAAACCACCCTCAACACCATGGGGGCGAGTGATGGTTTGCCGATGCACCTGACGCATATTCAGTTTCACAGTTACGGCACTGAGGGCGATAAGAAGTTTTCATCCGCTGCTGCACAGATTTCTGAGGCGCTGAATAAAAATAAACACATCACGGCCGATGTAGGGCAAATTTTATTTGGGCAAACCGTGACGGCATCAGGTGATTCCATGATGCAGCACTTAAACGCCAAGCACGCCAACCCTAAAAAGTCGGTGATTATGGATATTGAGTGCGATGCAGGCTGTGGTGTATTGCCGTTTAAATACCGCGACCAAAACTATGTCAATGCCCTGCAATGGGCAATCGGCTTGGAGATATTTTTATCAGCTGAAGACCCATGGCGCATCTTTTTAACCACTGATCATCCCAATGGTGCGCCGTTTACCAGCTACCCGCATTTGATTCGCTTACTGATGGATAAAACCTTCAGAAACGAAACGTTTGCTAAACTCAACCTGGATGCGCAAGCCATGAGCAACCTGACTAGCTTAAACCGTGAGTATAGCTTGTATGAAATCGCCATCATGACCCGCGCAGGGGCAAGTAAACTCATCGGCCTAAATGATCGTGGGCATCTTGGTGTAGGCGCCTCTGCGGACATTACCGTTTATACCGACCAAACAGACCGTGAAGCCATGTTTGCCAAACCTGATTATGTTTTTAAAAACGGCGAGCTGGTGGTAAGAGATGGCGTCGTTACTAAAGTGGTATGGGGCGCAACGCACACCGCCAAACCTGCTTTTGATATCGGTGTAGAAAAAGACCTCAAAGACTACTTTGATAAATACCAAACCATGCAGTTAGACAGCTTCAAGATTTCTGATGACGAAATTGCTGAAGGTGGGCGTGGAAAAATCATTACACATCTAAACAAATCATGATTATTAACGGCATAAAAATAGACGACACTTTCGCTGAAGCATTCAATATGCGCGGCACACGGGTCATTATTACCGCTCAAAACCTCAAATGGGCTTACCACGCAGCTAACGCGATGACTGGTTTTGCCACCTCAGTCATCGGTTGCGGGGTTGAAGCTGGTATAGAGCGCGAACTATCAACAGATGAAACGCCAGACGGCAGACCCGGCGTCAGCATTTTAATGTTTGCCATGGGTAGTAAAGTGCTCATGCAGCAGCTAGAAACGCGCATGGGGCAATGCATACTCACCTGCCCCACTGCCGCCGCCTTTGCCGGCATAGAAGGTGAAGATAAAATCAACCTAGGTAAAAATTTACGCTATTTTGGTGATGGCTTTCAAACTTCTAAACTAATTGATGGTAAACGCTACTGGCGTATTCCGGTGATGGATGGTGAATTTCTCACGCAAGAAACCACAGGCATGGTGCGCGCCATTGGCGGCGGTAACTTTTTAATTTTAGCAACATCGCAACCAGCGGCATTAACGGCGGCTGAAACTGCGGTAGAAGCTATGAAGCAAGTACCTAACGTTATCATGCCTTTCCCTGGCGGCGTAGTACGCTCAGGCTCTAAAGTTGGCAGTAAATATAAAACCATGTTTGCTTCGACCAACGACGCATTCTGCCCCACTTTAAAAGGTGCAACCAATACCGAACTCTCACCGGAAATTGAAAGCGTCATGGAAATTGTGATTGATGGCTTAACGTTTGAAGACATTGCATTCTCAATGAAAGTAGGTATTGAAGCCATTTGCAAGCTCGGCGAAAGTAGCGGTGTAAAACGTATCTCAGCGGGTAATTATGGCGGCAAACTTGGTCCACATCTTTTCAAATTGCACGATATTTTAAATGGCAACAAATCATGAACGCGCTCACCCTCACCTTAAAACAAACCCCTGCACACACCGTCAATTGTAGTGGGTTAAGCCCTAACCTTTTGGCCAACAAATCTGTTGCAGAAATCGCTAGCATACAGCTTAACCATGGCAACAGCTTAGTAAGCGTAGGTGAGATATTTGAAATCACGGGCACTGATGCACAACACATTTATTTCAAGAATTCGACCAAAAAACTTGATTACATCGGCGCAAATATGACGTCTGGCAACATCACCATTGAAGGTGATGCAGGTACATATCTTGGTTTTAACTTGAAAAATGGTGAAATTCATTGCCAAGGTAATACAGCGGCATTTGCCGCATGCAATATGGTAAGTGGTTTGCTGCGCATTGACGGTAACACGGGCGACTTTTTAGGCGCTGGTTCAGAAGGTCTGCGTAAAGGCATGCGCGGCGGCACGGTGATTGTAAAAGGCAATGCAGGTGACCGTGTGGGTGACCAAATGCGCCGTGGTTTAATTTTAATTGAAGGCAACGTAGGCGATTATTGTGGCAGCCGCATGATAGCTGGCACCATAGGCGTACTAGGTGATTTAGGCGCATATACTGCGTTTAATATGCACCGCGGCACATTGTTAGTTAAAAAACTGCCGAAACTACATGCGACGATCCAAGACTGCGGCTCACATACCTTGCCATTTCTGAGCTTATTGTTCAAATCGTTTGCCCAATACAATACGCAATTTAGTAAACTCAGTACGCAGCGAGCGCAACGCTTTGTGGGTGATACTGCCTACAAAGGTAATGGTGAAGTATTGGTTTTAGATACCCGACTTTTGTGATTGATTTTAGATTTCGTCGTTACTAGGCAAAAATTCACTAAAGAATACAATCCAAGCAAGGTCTTATGCCTATGAAACCTCAGCAAGTGCTATAGTGAACATTCATTATTGGAGAAATTAACCATGTCTAAGCAAGATTTACGAAATACTAAATATAAAGAGCATGTTAATGCGATTGAAAAACACCAATTATTACTAGAAAAGCTACATCTTGATTCAGGCATTCGTTTAGATGAAGCCAAAGCCTCCCTTGAAAATCTAGCAATCACACTTGAAGAGTATCTTAAACTTATCGGTATTCCATGATTTTAAAACCAAATTTCACTTTTTGGCTGAACTTTGACTGCTTATGCATTTTCTGGTTGATAGTCGCGGCTTGATACCAAGCCAATCCTTCCAGACCTGATGATACCTAGCATAGCTGGAAAATAAAATCCACTCCAATCAGAATCCCAATTGCAGCTCTGTATGGAGCGCGTTAATTTTAAGACTTTAGTGATCAGCTTAATTTAAAATAAAATCGAATCAAAAACCGTTTGTTTAGAAAACCATCTACTTATAAAACCTTCTGCTAAAATAACACATCCTATTCAAATGCGAAGACTATGTCTAAGTACTTAACCGCGGCGCTGTATAAATTTGTCAGCCTACCCAATTACCAAGCACTGCAAGCGCCAATTCTTGATGCGTGTAAAAATAATCACATTAAAGGCACTCTCCTGCTGGCTGAAGAAGGCATCAATGGCACCATAGCTGGCTTGCCTGATGACATACATCGTGTGTTGAACTTTCTACGCACAGACCCACTTTTTGCAAACAAATTTTGTGACTTAGAACATAAAGAGTCCTTTGCCAACGAACATCCGTTTTACCGCATGAAAGTAAAACTTAAAAAGGAAATTGTCACGTTAGGCGTTCCAGGTGTAAGCCCAACCAAAAAAGTAGGTACTTATGTGAAGCCTGAAGACTGGAATGCGCTCATCTCCGACCCTGACGTCATTTTGATTGATACCCGCAATGACTATGAAGTGGATATTGGTACATTCAAAGGCGCAATTGACCCTAAAACGACGACTTTTCGTGAGTTTCCTGAATACGTGGCCAAGCACTTTGATAACACCAAACATAAGAAGGTCGCCATGTTTTGTACTGGTGGTATCCGTTGCGAAAAAGCCTCTTCTTTTATGATGGATCAAGGGTTTGAAGAGGTCTTTCACTTGCAAGGCGGTATTTTAAAATACCTTGAAACCGTGCCTGAAGAACAAAGCCTGTGGCAAGGGGAATGTTTTGTATTTGACCAGCGCGTGGCTGTTAAACATAACTTAGAAGTGGGCGATTTTAATCAATGCTATGCCTGCCGCCATCCGCTCTCACCTACTGAAATGCAGAGTGAGCAATACGCTGCCGGCGTATCATGTCCTTATTGCTATGATAAATTATCAGCAGAAAAGCGTGCCAGTTTGATTGAGCGCCAAAAACAAGTCACATTGGCTAAACAGCGTGGTGCAACACACATAGGCGAAAAACAAAAATAGATAAATTTTTCACGCATGAATCTGAGTAAAATTCGCTCATCATAAATTCACCACTAGCGTATATTGGATACTCGCTGAAAATGACCTCAAGCACCACCTCCATAAAGTGAATTAATTTTGCATAACACGCTACATATTGCCACATTTAACATCCATAAAGGGCTTACCCATTTTAACGCGCGCTTTGCCCTACACCATCAGCGCGACTTATTGCGCAAGTTACATGCTGATATTGTATTTTTACAAGAGGTACGCGACGTACATGCTGAACATAGCAAACGCTTTGCAGCATGGCCTAGTGCCGGGCAAGTGGAATACTTAGCGGATGCGGTATGGTCAGATTTTTCGTATGGGAAAAATTCAGTCTATCCAGCGGGGCATCACGGCAACGCCCTGCTTTCAAAATTCCCCATTATCAAAACGACCAATATTGATATTTCAGCACATGCCACTGAGGAGCGTGGCATGCTACATACTGAAATTAACGTACCAAAGTGGAATACGCCTTTACACGCAATTTGCCTGCACCTCGGTTTATTTGCACACTGGCGGCGCCAGCAGTTAGCCTCGGTAACCGACTATATTAAACAACAGATACCCGCCAATGCCCCGCTCATTATTGCAGGTGACTTTAACGATTGGGGACAACGCTCAGGTAAAGCATTTGCTGATCACTTACGTCTACATGAAGTATTCGAACGCCACACAGGCAAGGCTGCTCGCAGCTTTCCATCTTGGTTTCCAATGCTAAGATTAGACCGTATTTATGTACGTGGCTTTCATGTAAAACATGTGGAAGTTAACTCCGGCACACATTTATTAAAAGTGTCTGACCATGCGATTCTCTCTGCCACAATCACCAGAGATTCATAAAACAATATGCATTTTATTGGCGGCAATCAAATCAAGTTATTACGCAGCGGTGCTGAGTATTTTCCTGCGTTGGCACTTGCTATTCAAAATGCAAAGCACGCCGTTTATTTGCAAACCTATATTTATGAAATCGACAACATTGGCATCCGTATCGGGAATGCATTAAAACAAGCGGCTCAGCGTGGTGTCACAGTAAACGTGTTACTTGATGGATTTGGCTGCAAAGATTTACCTAAAGCTTATATTAAAGAGTTAGTTTCAGCGGGTGTACGGGTCATGTTTTATCGCCAAAAAATCTCGCCTTGGACCTTTAAAAAAAATCGCTTGCGGCGCTTGCACCGCAAAGTGGTCGTAATAGATGGTTTGGTGGGTTTTGTAGGTGGTATCAACATCATTGATGACCATAACGCACCGCACAAAATTCCACCGCGTATTGATTATGCAATACGTATTGAAGGCGCCCTACTGCCCCACATTACCAAAAATGTGCATCAGCTTTGGCGCCGTATTTCATGGATGCACTTACGACGCCCTAGCCATCTATCAATTCAACCCAAAAATAAACATCATGCGTTCGATACCAGTACAGGCATACAAGCGGCTTTCGTCATACGAGACAACGTGTTGCACAGACGCGACATTGAAGACGCCTACTTAGACGCAATCAATAACGCTCAATCTGAAATTATTATTGCTAACGCTTACTTTGTACCCGGTAGAAAATTTCGCAAAGCATTAGTCGATGCGGCCAAACGCGGCGTAAAGGTTAAATTGCTGCTACAGGGTAAAATGGAGTATTTTTTAATGTTCGCCGCCCATGCTTTTTATAGTGTGTTTTTAAAAAATGGCATTGAAATTTATGAATACCGTAAAAGTTTTATGCATAGCAAAGTCGCGGTCATAGACAGCTATTGGGCAACCGTCGGCTCATCAAATATCGACCCCTTTAGCCTGTTGTTAGCCCATGAGGCTAACGTACTCATACAAGACCACGCATTTGCTACCGAGCTACGCCTGGACATTGAATCCTCCATGCAAAATGTACATCAAATAACGCCAGAGGCGTGGGTAAACGGCAATATCATGCAACGCTGTATTTCATGGATAGCCTATGGTTTAGTCAGATTTTTCTTAGGCGTTATCGGCTATTCCAAAGAGCAATAACAGCACATATTTACTCGCGTACACGCAACCGCATGCTATGCTTGCAGCCCATTTATCAACACGCTCCAACATGACCATGACAGAAACTTTTATTCCGAGCAAAGATGCTTCACTCGAATCATCCATCGCCACATTACAAGGCAAATTATTAGCATTAGGTATCCATGTTGAAGAAAAGTCATGGCTGAATGAAATTGAAAATATTTGGTCGGTGCATGTAATTGATAAAGACTGCCCTCGCCTATTTACTAACGGCAAAGGTGCGTCACAGCTTGCCGCCCGCGCCAGTGCGCTTGGTGAATACTTTGAGCGTTTAAGCACCAATTACTTTTGGACGCACTTTTACTTAGGCGAAACCATCGCCAATCAAGACTTTGTGCATTACCCGAATGAGCAATGGTTTAAAGTTGAAGGCGACCAATGGCCTAAAGGTTTATTAACACCAGAGCTGCAAAAGTTCTATAACCCAGAAGATGGCGCGATTGCAAGCCAACTGATAGATTTGAACTCGGGCAATGCTGAGCGTGGCATTTGCGCCATCCCTTACACCCGTTTACGTGATGATAAAACCGTTTTATTTCCCGTTAACCTCATCGGCAACTTATATGTGAGCAACGGTATGAGTGCGGGCAACACCATGATGGAAGCGCGTACCCAAGCCTTGGCTGAGATATTTGAGCGTGATATTAAATATAAAATTATTCGCGAAGGCATTTGCCTGCCTGATGTGCCGGAAGATGTCATCAGCCGTTATCCGCGCATTGCGGCAGGCATTAAAGGCTTACGCGCTGCGGGTTATGGTATTTTGGTGAAAGATGCGTCATTAGGCGGCCAATATCCAGTGATGAACGTCACGCTGCTCCACCCAGACGACCAAGGTTGCTTTGCCAGTTTTGGCGCCCATCCACGCTTTGAAGTGGCACTGGAACGTGCATTGACAGAACTGCTACAAGGCCGCGCTATCAATGGCTTAAAAGGCTTTGTCGCACCTGGTTTTGATATGGAAGAAATCGCCGATTCACAAAACCTGGAAATCCATTTTGTGGATTCCAGCGGCGTAATTAGCTGGGACTTTTTACGTAACACGCCCGATTACGAATTTGTGGATTGGAACTTTGGCACAACTACGCAAGAAGACTATGACTGGTGCGTGAATACCATCCATGCCAGTGGCCATGATATGTACATCGCCGACTTTACCCATTTAGGGGTATATGCCTGCCGTATTTTTGTACCAGGCATGTCTGAAATTTACCCTGTAGAAGAACTGCAATGGGAAAATAACACCGTTGGCAACCTTGTGCGCCCTGCCGCATTGCGCCTACAAGAGTTAAGTCAAGCTGAATCTGTAGGATTACTTGAAACCTTGCTAGAACTAGACTTAGCCGATGAACTGCCCGTAACAACTTTGATTGGTCTATGCGCCGACCCTAACACCACTTGGGTAGATTTACGCGTAGGTGAACTCAAAACGCTTGCCGCGCTTGCCTGCAACAGCACCGACGATATCTTGGACGGCTGCGCCTGGATTGCGCAATTTAACGAACTCTCACCAGCACGCGCGCGCGTTTATCGCTGCATTGCCAACTTAGTACAAATTAAAGAAGAGCTTGAGAACGGTGACACCAGCTTCTTTGAAAGCAACCTGCAACTCATGTACGGCGCTGAAACACTGCAACAAGCACAGCGCCTAATCAATCAAAAAGAGCAGTATTTCGGCCTAGGCAATTTGGGGGTGAATATGGAAGGCAGTAAAATGCATCAACAGTTGTTAGCGGCTTATGGCAAGGTATGGAAATAACTTAAGGATTTTTTGCATGATACTTGATACGATAGCTAACGCTGAGCGTTATTCAGCATTACATCCACTGTTTGCACAAGTATTTTCCTACATGCGCAATACCGACTTGCAGGCACTCGCCTGTGGTCGACATACAATTGTTGGCGATGATTTGTTTGCCATTGTAGAGCGCATATCGGGGCGCACGCGTGAATCAGCACAGCTAGAATGCCATCGCAAATACATCGATATTCAGCTGGTATTGGATGGTGTTGATGAAATGGGCTGGAAGCCACTTGCAGACTGTCTTAACCCAGTCAGTGATTTCAATACTGCATCCGACATACAGTTCTTTCATGACGCCCCTGCTACGTGGGTCTCCACGCCCGCCAATACATTTTGCATCTTTTTTCCAGAAGATACTCACGCACCCTTGGTCGCCACCCAGTCTATCCACAAAATCGTATTTAAGATAGCCGTGAATGCGAACAATAGATAACACAAAAATTGAATGGTGCTATGTTGAATGGAAACAAGGACAGCCGTTTGCTAGCGCCTTTCAGGATGTTTATTTTTCAAGTGATAATGGTGTACTTGAAACTGAACATGTGTTCTTGCAAGGCAATGATTTATCGAACCGTTGGCAACAACTCACTACTAATACGTTTACCATTACTGAAACTGGTTTTGGGTCCGGCTTAAACTTTTTATGTGCGGCCAAACTGTGGCTTGAGACTGCGCCTAAAGATACAATTTTGAATTTCACTAGCGTTGAGAAATACCCGCTGGTCTTATCAGACATCACAACGGCTTTACAGTTATGGCCTGAATTAACTACATTAAGCACGCCGTTACTGGCTCAATATGCCACGCTCATGAATGCAAAAACCATCAGTTTCTATGACAATAGAGTTCAGCTAAGCTTATTGATTGGCGATGCAACCGAGCAATTGCGTCACCTCCATAATAAAACCGACGCTTGGTTTTTGGACGGTTTCTCTCCCGCTAAAAACCCTAACATGTGGCAGCCAGCACTGTTTGAACAAATGGCAAGGCTGTCGCACGCCAATACAACATTTGCCACATTTACCAGCGCAGGTATGGTGAGACGAGGCTTAATATCAGCAGGTTTTAAAGTAATCAAACGCTCAGGCTTTGGCAAAAAGCGTGAAATGATCACCGGGCATTTTGCAGGCAATCAAAATGTTTTAGGTAATAACAGTGGTACCTAAAACTGCAATTGTCATTGGTGGCGGCATCGCAGGTTGCAGTACGGCTTATGCGCTAGCGCAACGTGGCATACAAGTAACGCTGTTAGAGCGCAATGCCAATATCGCCAGTGAGACCTCTGGCAATCCACTCGCCATGTTATACCCGCGTTTAAGTGGTAATGACACCAGCAGTCAATTTGCACTCGCCGGCTATTTGCACAGCTTGGCTTTATTCAAGTCACTGGATTTATCACCAGCAGATTTTGACGCTTGCGGCATGCTGCAACTTGGCTTTAACGCGAGAGAGTTAGCGCGTATTCAAAAAGTGGCAGCACAAAATCACCCGAGTAGTGTTCTGAAACAGGTAACGAAAGCTGAAGCTAGTGCACTTGCCAGCATCAAGATTGAACATGATGCACTTTATTTTCCTAACGCAGCATGGGTTAAACCGCAACAGCTTTGCAAGCGTTTAACTGAGCACAAAAGCATTTCAATGCTTACTTCAAACAACGTGGGTAGATTATTAAAAAATGATCACGCATTTGAAGTTTATGACCATAAAAACATCATAGCAAAGGCGGATATTGTGATCATTGCCAATGCCAATAACGCACAACAACTGTACCCAGACCTACCGCTAAATACGCAAGCGGTGCGCGGGCAGGTCAGCTTACTCAAATCCATAGAAACAAGCCGTCAATTAAAAACGATTGTATGTAGCGACGGCTATTTAAGCCCAGCTGCACTTCAACAAAACGCGAACCATTGTCACTGCTTAGGCGCTACGTTCTCGGGCACTGCTGCAACTACAAATAAACAAAATGATTTGCAAATTGACAACGAAGACCACCGTGCTAATTTAGATAAATTAAACAACATCTCACCGCTTTTGCGCGATCAATTGCAAAACAATATTGTGGGGGGGCGTGTGTCTCTAAGATGCACCACAGCAGATTACTGGCCTTTAGTGGGTCAATTATTAGACCCTGTCACATTGAAAGCCAAACCACCTCGCCCTAGCGCAGCCACAAACTCCCTGCCATGGATTGCGGGGCTTTATATGAACGTGGCACACGGCAGCAAGGGGTTTACCAGCGCGCCCTTGTGTGCTGAACTATTGGCTGGCTTGATTTGTAATGACACATTGCCGATTTCTACCGAACTCGCTGGCTTACTCAACCCAAATCGATTTTTACTGCGAAAGATGGGTCTGAAACGATTGGCGAAAATGACCACGGCTTTAAGCTAAAGTGTAATTTCAGGTTAAAATTAACCCATGCCACACACTCTTTATTCAACCGCTTTAAATTTCTACCGAAATGGTCAGCTAACACAGGCTGAATCAGCCCTTCAGCAAGTGATTACCTTGCAAGCCAACCATGCTGACGCGCATCACATGCTGGGCATTATTTGCTATCAAACCAATCGTACGGCAGATGCAGTGCGCTACATTCAACAAGCGTTAGCCATTAGCCCGCGTAATGTGGATTATTTAAATAATTGCGGGCTGGCGTTACGCGCTAATAATCAGCTAGAAGCTGCCATCAAAAGCTTTCAGCAAGCGGTTTTACTGCAACCTAAAGATTTAGATGTGCAACTTAACTTAGGCAACACGCTTCTTGCAGTTGACCGTTTTGAAGAGGCCGCAGGCTACTATCGCCGCGTACTGCGTGCCATGCCTAAAAAAGAGGATGTGCGTGCAGCGCTTTGTCATTGTTTAACACTGCTGGGCAACCAAGCGCATGCCATTGGCAACTTCACACAGGCCGAGACCAGCTTTAAAGAAGCGTTACAGTTTAATCCGCAAGATGCCGTATTACTTTACAACTTAGGTAATGCACAACGCGAGCTAGGTAAACCAGCTGAAGCGGCTAAACAATACCAAAAAGCGATTCAAATTAACCCCAATGATGCCGATACTTACAATAATTTAGGTAACGTACAGCGCGAATTAGGGCAGTTGGATTTGGCGATTGAAAGCTATCAAAAAGCTTTGCAACTGAATCCGCAACTGCATCACGCTAAGGTGCATCTCGTGCATCAAAAACAGCACATTTGCAATTGGCAAGGTTTAGATAACGATATTGCCGAAATTTGCCATTGGGTTAAAACGCAACCCAGCGCACAGATTTCACCGTTTGCATTTTTAGCCATGCCAGGCACCACGGCAGAACAACAAAAAATCTGTGCAAATAACTGGGTAAAAAATCGCTATGCGGGGTTGATGCAACATCGTCAACAACTTGGTTTTACGCACCATAAACAAACCACACCAAAGAAATTAAAGCTGGGCTATTTATCCGCAGATTTCAGGCTGCACCCGCTCGCGTTTTTAATCAGCGAACTCATTGAATTGCATGATAGAACTCAATTTGAAATCATTGGATTTTCTTATGGGGTTAATGATAAAACCAGTGCCAGAGCAAGGTTAGAACAAGCCTTTGATCAATTTCATGACATTCGACAACTTTCAGAAATTGAAGCCGCAAAAAAAATATATGCCTGCGATATTGATATCCTGGTAGATTTAACCGGCTTTACACAAACTAGCCGCAGTGGCATTGCCGCCCTGCGGCCTGCGTCTATCAATGTGAACTGGCTGGGTTTTCCCGGCACCATGGGCGCTTTTGATGGTGCGCCCCTTTTTGATTACCTATTAACCGACCACTTTATTAGCCCGCAGGCGTCAGCGCAACACTACGCAGAAAAGTTAGCCGTTTTGCCTCACAGCTATCAACCAAATGACCGCAAACGCCCAGTAGGCAAAACACCTACGCGCCAAAGTTGTCACTTACCGGAAGGCGCCTTTGTATTTTGCTGTTTTAATCAAAGCTTCAAAATCACACCCGATGTATTTTCAGTTTGGATGCGCGTACTAAACGCTGTTCCAAACAGTGTGCTTTGGCTACTTGACTGCAATATTTGGGCAAAGCAGAATTTAATGCGCGAAGCCGTCGCCCTTGGTGTTGCTGCTGAACGCCTCATTTTTGCGCCGCGCGTTGCCATTGCCGATCATCTCGCACGCCATGCGCATGCAGACTTATTTTTAGACACCCTGCCTTACAATGCACACACTACTTGTAGCGATGCTTTATGGATGGGCGTTCCCGTGCTGACCTGTGTAGGTGAAACTTTTGCAGCGCGTGTGGCAGGTAGCTTAATAAGCGCAGCAGGCTTAACCGAGTTAATTACTTACACCTTGCAAGATTACGAAGAAAAAGCCCTTCAGCTTGCCAACAACCCCACCATAATTGCTGCTATAAAACAAAAATTACTGGCAGAGAACATGACTTCTGCATTATTTGATACAAACAAATTTACACGGTCATTAGAGGCGATTTATCAAACCATTTGGCAAGAACCCTTCGACAAGCTCAGGGAACGGCTTTAGCCCACGTAGATGCAGTCAGGTTTTATCCAGCAGTATAATAACGACTTGAGTTTGTTGGTGTATTTGATAGAGAAGTGTATTTTAGGTTAATCACAACTAAATATCAGCATAACGAAGCATATAAAATATATGCTAAAGTCATGCTAAAAATCATAACTATAAAAACACTTTTAGGACAAACTCGCTATGGCAGCAATCGACATTACTCCCGTACTAAAATACATGCTGGATAAAGGTGGTTCAGACCTATTTTTTAGCGCAGGTGCCAGCATTCATATTGAAGTTGAAGGTGATACCACGCCTATCAACAACCAGGTGATGGTGCCAGGCATGATTAAAGAAATTGCCTATTCACTCATGACGGCGGATCAAATCAAAGAGTTTGAGTCAACATTAGAATGTAACTTTGCCATTAGCAAAAAAGATATTGGACGTTTTCGGGTCAATATTTTTAGGCAGCGTGGTGAAGTCGGCATGGTGGTTCGGCATATTAAAACTGAAATCCCATCACTAGACAATTTAGGGTTACCCGCAATCCTCAGAGACCTGATCACGCGTAAACGCGGCCTGATTTTAGTGGTTGGTGCAACGGGTTCTGGCAAAACAACCACGCTTGCCTCTATGATTGATTATCGCAATGAAACGACTAATGGCCATATTCTCACGCTTGAAGACCCGATTGAGTTTGTCCACCCGCATAAAAAATCCGTGGTGGATCAACGTGAAGTAGGTATTGATACCCTATCGTTTGAAAATGGCCTTAAAAATGCCATGCGCCAAGCGCCTGATGTGATTTTGATTGGTGAGGTGCGTGATATGGATGGCATGAAAAACGCGCTTGCCTACGCTGAAACAGGCCATTTATGTTTGGCAACCTTGCATGCCAACAATGCCAACCAGGCACTTGAACGTGTTATTTCATTTTTCCCGGAAGACGGTCGTACAGGTTTACTGCTCGGCATGTCGATGAACTTGGTATCAATCGTTTCTCAACGCTTAATTCCAGGCACACATAGCAAACGTGTTGCCGCTACCGAGGTGATGATTAACACACCCTACATGGCAGAGTTAATACAAAAACAAAAAATGAGCGAAATTAAAGAAATCATGGGTGATAACAATGACATTGGCATGCATACCTTTGACCAGTCATTATTCAAGCTATTTGCAAATGGCAAAATTGATGAAGAAAATGCATTAGCCTATGCTGATTCACGCAATGACTTATCGCTAAAAATCCGCTTTGCCGCAGAAGGCGCGCGGAATAGCCCTTTTAGCGCTTAATCAATAGACTTGTGGTTGCTAGCGGCAAATATGGCGGCAACCACAATCAAGCTGCCACCTATCCATTCATTGATGGCCATTGTTTCATGCGCTAAATAATAGGATGCCACGGCGGCGACCACTAGTTCAAATAAAAACAATACCGAAGCGCGTGTTGCTTCAATCCGCGTGACGCCGTATTGCACAAACAAGGTGGCTGCCATGAGCAATAGCGCAATCAACGCCATCACAAACCAGTTTTCTGAGCTAAAAACACTGGGCGCTGGAAATGGCGTTTGAACAAACGGAATAAAGATCACTGCAACTACTAACACCCCTGCCCATACCGCAAATGACTTAGCCAACAAACTCAAATGACTGGATTTTCTTGTAATCACATTGGTTAAAGAAAAGCCCACACCAGACGACAACGCCAACCATTCCGCCGTATTCCTCGGCATAGGCACGCCGCCAAGCTGTGGATCATGAAGCATAATAAATGCGCCTAACAACGAGGTCGCAATTGCAATGTAGCCAGTCAACTGTGTTTTTTCTTTTAACCAAAAATGCGCAAGAATCAACGTCCATAACGGTGATAAATAAAATAACAACATCACGCGCATCACTTCGCCGTCAATAATGGCAAGGACATAGCTAAGGTTCGTCCACCCTGCAGCTAGACTCAACCAGACGATACTCGTCGGCAATTTAAAAATGCCACGCCACTGTTTGGCAAAAATAACCGCCGCGATCACCATGGCAATGCTGTAGGTATAAAAACTGGAGGCAACGCCAGATACGCCGGCCTCTGCCATGAGCCGGTACGGAAACCAGATAATGCCCCAGCAAAACGCACCAAAAAGCAGGCCAAATACGGCAAAAGAGTTTTTATTTTCGCTATTCAATGTAATGCTCGCTCACTATAATGTTGCCTATGAATCCTAATCTAAATTTATTACAGCCTTACCCGTTTCAACGCTTGCGAGACTTATTCAAAGGCATTACACCTAACCCGGCGTTTACACCAATTAACTTATCAATTGGCGAGCCTAAGCACGCCACACCCCAGCTAATTAAAGATGCGTTGGTGAACAGTTTGGCTGGGCTAGCCAATTATCCCACGACTATAGGCTCAATTGAGCTACGGACTGCAATTTCACATTGGATTTCACGTCGCTATAACATCCCTGCGCTCAATGCTGAAACAGCGATTTTGCCAGTCAATGGCAGCCGCGAGGCACTGTTTGCCCTTGCGCAAGCCATCATTGATCAAACCAAACCTAATCCTATGGTGATTTCACCTAACCCGTTTTATCAGATTTATGAAGGTGCAGCGTTTTTAGCGGGGGCTACCCCCTACTTTTTAAATACCTTGCCGCATCAAGACCCAAAGCTAAATCACGTGATGGATTTCTCAAGCGTGCCAGTGGATATATTAAAGCGCACGCAACTGGTTTATGTTTGCAGCCCGGGCAACCCTTCAGGCAAGGTCATGAGTTTAGAGCAATGGAAAACCATCCTTGAATTATCTGACCAATATGGCTTTGTCATTGCTGCCGATGAATGCTATTCTGAAATTTATTTTGATGAAGCCAACCCACCGTTAGGTGCACTGCAAGCAGCACATTTACTAGGTCGAGATTACAAAAACCTGATTGTATTCAGCTCACTTTCTAAACGCTCCAATGTGCCGGGCATGCGTTCAGGCTTTGTCGCTGGCGATGAAAAGATTATTGAAGCATTTACGCTCTATCGCACCTATCATGGCTGTGCCATGAACCCTGCCGTACAAGCAGCCTCAGTTGCCGCTTGGAATGATGAAGCGCACGTGATTGAAAATCGCACACTGTATGCACAAAAGTTCAAAGACGTCACGCCATTACTCACTGACGTTTTAGAAGTGACTGTTCCAGATGCCGCGTTTTATCTGTGGGCAAAAATTAAGGATCATGAAATTACTGACACTGAGTTTGCAGTTAAACTTTACCGCGATTTGAACATTACCGTGCTACCTGGTAGCTTATTAGCGCGTGAAGCACACGGGCTAAACCCAGGTAAAAATTTCGTGCGTATGGCGCTGGTAGCACCCTACAATGAATGTATTGAAGCTGCCAAGCGCATACGCAAACACTTTTAAAAATGTCGTTAAATTTACTGGGCTCCATTATTTAACAATCCTAAGAATGGCGATTAGCCGCAGATGCACACTGATTACCAAAAGTAGGCGCCTCTAGGTGACGCAGATAAAACATGATTTATACCTGTTATCAAAATTCAAAACACCCTCAATTTACCTAACTGTATTAAATTAAAAAGAATCTAACATATTGTGTATAAAAAAATAATTAGTCCTCAGCATAGCTTCATTCTTATTGTCACGTTATTTCTCATGGCAACAGGAAATAGTACTTTCTTTCAAAAACTAATTGCAACTTACCCAATCGCATCTGGCAACATTTTATTCCTGTTATCAATTACTGCATTCTTTACACTTGCGACAGCACTTTTTTTAAATCTCATTTGCTATAGCAAATCAACGCCATGGATCTTAGCCATTATCGTTTTTTCTGCCTCACAAGCCGCATATTTCATGGATAGTTACAGCGTTGTCATTGATACAGATATGCTCGAAAATGTTTTGCAAACCGATACAAGAGAGGCTGGAGAACTAATAAACTTTGGTTTTATTTTGCACACCATTGTTTTTGGTATTTTTCCCTCGTACCTTATTTTTAGATTTTGCCCTAAATCACAAGGCTTAATTCGCGAACTGAAATCTAAACTCACATTAGCATCAGTTTTAATTTTTCTACTCATTTTGGTCGTAGTCCCATTCACGTCTCAATATGCATCTTTTATTCGTGAACATAAAACCCTAAGGTTCTATGCAAATCCGACTTACTTTTCTTATTCAGTCATACAGTACATAAATAATGCCTTTAAACGGCCAGAAAGTAATACCACTTTAATTAAAGTGGCACAAGATACCAAACACATTGGTGAAACACATAAAAATGAGTTAATGATATTAATCATTGGTGAAACAGCCCGTGCCGACCATTTTTCGCTAAATGGCTATGAACGGGATACCAATCCTGAACTAAAAAAACATGAGGTTATTAGTTTCAAAAATGTTTCATCTTGTGGCACATCCACAGCAACTTCAGTCCCATGTATGTTTTCTTCATTGAAAAGAGAAGACTTTGATATAAAAGCCGGGTTAATACATCAGAATGTACTCGATGTTTTATCAGAAAATGGCGTGGAAATTTTGTGGCGCGATAACAATTCCGACTCTAAGGGCGTGGCTAAACGCATGCTTTATGAAGATTTTAAAAAGCCACCGATAAACCCTATTTGTGACGATGAGTGCAGAGACATTGGGATGCTCAATGGTCTTGATCAATATATTAATGCCAGAAAAGGTAAAGATATTCTTATCGTCTTACACCAGATGGGCAATCATGGTCCCGCCTATTACAAACGTTATCCGAAAGAATTTGAAAGATTCACACCAACATGCAAAACCAATGATCTAGGGAAATGCTCCAACGAAGAAATTGGGAATGCTTACGACAATGCAATTTTGTACACCGATTACTTCTTGTCAAACGTGATTAAGTTCATGCAAAAATATGACGATAATTATGAAACTGCAATGCTATATGTAAGCGACCATGGTGAATCATTAGGGGAGCTCGGCGTATATCTTCACGGTGCCCCCTATGCGATTGCTCCCAAGGCACAAATCCATGTTCCAGCTATAGCGTGGTTTGGTAAGAATTTTGATTACAAAATAGACCAGGTTAAGCCTTATGAAAGCAAAGACCTTAGTCATGATGATTTGTTTTGTGCCATGCTAACAGCTTATGAATTGGATACGAATGACTGCTCAACCTGGAGGTCTGTTCTCAAAGCCAATACGGATGCTTATTAGGCCTAATTTAAGTTAGATTGAAAGCTTTAACGCACTTATTTGTCATTTTGGGTTGTGGGTAATTAGATGTTATGTTTTAGCGTAAACTCGCTAAATCAATTTTGGACCTGCCGATAAACTTCGCTATTTGATCCAACACTATCTCGTGCATTGCAGGGTCCAAACAATCCACTTCCTCCAAGTCATCCATGCCACGCAGCCAAGTCAGCTGGCGCTTTGCCAATTGCCGAGTGGCAAAAATTCCTCTATCACGCAACTCTGTTTCATCATATTGACCTGCCAAATATTCCAAAGCCTGCCGATAACCCACACAACGCATTGAGGTTGATTCAGCGGTTAAAGTAGGATATTTGGCTATCAACGCTTTTACTTCATCTAAAAAACCATCAGCAAGCATTTGGTCAAAACGCAAAGCAATACGCTCATGCAACACTTTGCGGTCACTTGGCACCAGCGCGATTTTAAGCAATCTATAAGGTAATATTTCGCCAGCAGACGCCTGATGCAATGCTGTCATTGACTGACCAGTCAACCGATAAACCTCCAGCGCACGTTCTATCCTTTGCACATCATTGGGCTGCAAACGCGCAGCGGTATCAGGGTCTATTTTTGCAAGTTTTGCGTGCATGGCTGGCCAGCCAAGTTGTGCGGCCTCTTGTTCTATTTTTTCACGCACTTGCAGGTTTGCTTCAGGCAGCTTACTCAACCCACCTTGCAATGCTTTAAAGTACAACATGGTACCGCCTACTAACAGTGGCACTTTGCCACGTGCCGTGATGTCGGCCATTAAACGCAAAGCATCGTTTCTAAAATTAGCCGCTGAATACGCCTCGGTTGGCGGAATAATATCAATCAAATGATGTGGCGCTTTTGCCAAAGTTTCATTATCTGGCTTAGCCGTACCAATGTTCATATCACGATACACGAGCGCAGAGTCAACACTAATGAGTTCAACCGGCAGCTTTGACATAAGCGCGACAGCCGCACCGGTTTTTCCGCTAGCGGTAGGGCCCATCAGAAAAATGGCAGGGGGTAATGTTGTTAAGTTCATTTTTAAGTTCGTTTAATGTGTTAAGTAGGAGAACATTTTATTAAATGCCAACAGAGCGTTGGCAAAAGACCATAGAATTCGCTTACTTTGTTCCATAAGTGGATCGTTAGACTTGTATAATAGCGCGTTGTGAGTGATTATTATGCTATTACAGCATGCTATTAAATTTCGGCAATCAATTTCCAGGTGGACTTAACCCATGAATTTAGAAAAAGTTGTTTTTGGTTTTTTTATCGTATTGGCCATGACATTAAACTTTGGGTTTTTTATTGGGGACATCGACAACCCAACCCATCACCATGTTTACGAATTATACGCAGCCATTATAGTCAGCCTGATTGCCACTGTACTTAAATTTGGTGACCGTACCCATGTGGGTGCCATTTTACTCTCCACCAGCTTAGCCGCTGACTTACAGCTCATTGCAGCTGCAATTTTATGGGCCGCCTTAAGTGGAAAAATGGATGAGTCAAGTCTAACCGTCTATATTGTGTCGCTTTCTGGTGGTGCACTCATGGCTAATTTTGTATCCGTCATTTTACTCATCTCAGAAACCATTAGCCAACGTCGGTAGTCACGTGCAAGATCATGCTAACGCTACAAACCCTCACGCATGAATAGCGTTCTGTTTCTGATGTTACGTCGCTTGCGACGGCCATTGATACTGATTATCGTCAGCTTCGCAATCTCAGTGATTGGTCTTTCACTGATGCCAGGTGTTGACGATAAAGATCAACTTTGGCACATGAGCATATTTGAAGCTTTTTATGTCATCAGCTATACCGCAACCACAATTGGCTTTGGCGAAATTCCTTATCCATTTAGTCAGGCGCAACGCTTATGGATGACCTTTTCCATCTACTTTACGGTGATTCCATGGTTTTACGCGATAGGTAGAATCATTACCTTGTTACAAGATCCAGGCCTGCGCTTAGCCATGGTGACCGAGCGCTTTACCAATAGCGTGCGATCATTGCAAGAACCTTTTTATATCCTGTGCAGTTATGGTGAGTCTGCGAGCTTGTTAGCCAAAGCGCTCGATGAAAAAGACATACGTGTGGTGGTGATTGAATCGCAACAAGATCGCATCAACGAACTTGAGTTAGGCAACACATACAATGTTATTCCTAACCTTTGTGCCGATGCAAAACTACCAGAAAACCTAGTTAGGGCGGGAGTACATCATCCGCTATGTTGCGGTGTAGTCACACTGACAGATGACGATGAGGTCAATCTGGCCGTTGCTGTGGCAGTCAAGCTCATGAACCCCAGCTTGCCCGTGCTGGCACGCGCCGAACGCGATGACATTGCCGCCAACATGGCCTCGTTCGGCACCGATCATATTATCAACCCCTACACCTTATTTGGTGATCAGCTAGCTATGCGCGTACATGCGCTTGGCACTTATATTTTGCATGAGTGGCTTACAGACACACCAGGTGACAAACTGCCTCCACCAGAATATCCGCCTTTAGGCAGATGGGTCGTGTGTGGTTATGGTCGATTTGGTAAGTCCGTGGTTAAAAATTTAGAGCGCGAACACATCAGCACCACCATTATAGAAGCCGCGCCAGAATTAACTGGTTGCAACAAATGTATTCTCGGTAGCGGTACCGAAGCTAAAACTTTGCTTGAAGCCGACATTAACAACGCAGTTGGCATTGTCGCTGGCACCGATAATGACATTAATAATTTATCAATAGTGATGACAGCTTTTGAGCTTAATCCAAAATTATTTGTAGTAATCCGCAAAAACAAACACCATAACAACGCATTGTTTAAGCAGTTTAACGCCGACATCACCATGCAACCCACCGACATTATTGCCCATGAGTGCTTAGCACACATGATATCACCCTTGCTGGCGCAGTTTTTAGAGCTCGTGCGCAATCAAACCAACGAGTGGGCGAACCAACTGATCAGTCAATTGGTTTCAATCGTGGGCGAAAGCGTACCTGAAACTTGGGCGGTGACCATTAACCACGCAAACGCACCAGCTGTGACCGAGTTATTAAATAATGGTGCATCAGTGTCACTTGAAAACCTCACACAAGACCCATTAAATCGCGAACAGCGTTTAAGTTTAGTGCCACTGATGCTGTCTCGCAACAATCAGCCGCTACTAGTCCCCGATACTTCCACTAAACTGATGGCAGGCGACTGTATTCTATTTTGTGGCCGCCCTTCTGCCAAATCTGCACTGCCCACCTTGCTCAATAATACAAAAATACTTACCTATATGATTAATGGGGTAGAAATACCCGACAGCCTTGTTTGGCGCTGGTTGAAGAACTGGGTCAATTAAAGGTAAGGCAGGTGCAGCATTACCGTTAACGGCTGCTCTTGCAGATAGTGTAGAAGAAGAATTTCACATGTAAATAACCAATAGTGGTATATCAACAAGGATATAAGGCAAAGTACTTTCTAACCCTATTTACCTCGCATAAACATCTTATCCAAGTCAGCCATGCTTACCTGGAACCAAGTCGGGCGACCATGGTTGCACTGCCCTGAGCGTTCGGTAGCTTCCATGTCGCGTAGCAAGGCATTCATTTCTGGGATAGTAAGGCTTCGATTAGCGCGCACGGCGGCATGGCAAGCCATAGTACCTAAGAGTTCATTTCTGCGTTCTGTGAGTGCGCGTGAAGCGCCATACTCACGCAAATCTCTCAATACATCACGCGCCAAGGTCACCGCATCGGCATTTTGCAGCATAGTAGGTACGGCACGTACGGCAAGCGTTGTGGGTGAGAGTACAGCAATATCAAAACCTAGTTGTTGCAAGCTGGCGTCATTACTAGCTAACACCTCTTGTACCGTCGCCACTTCTAATCTATCGGCATTAAAACTTACGGGCAGTAACAAAGGCTGCATGGCCACACTTTTAGTGTCTAGCGCGTTTTTCAGCTGTTCGTACATAATGCGCTCATGCGCAGCGTGCATATCGACCACCACTAAACCTTGCACATTTTGCGCTAACACATAGATACCGTGTATTTGTGCCACCGCAAAACCAAGAGGAAAGTCATTGCTATGTTCCTGCGATTCACCCTTAAACTGGTTATCTGCAAACTCAGGCGCATAGCAAACTGGACTCGCGTACTGGCGTTCATTGTCTGTGTTCGTATTTTTCCCAAATAGGGTTTGGTAAAAGCTTGAACGCTCATTAGCGTTCAAATTGATTTGAGATTGAAACGTAGGATACGGTGTGTTTGCTGATGGGGAGGCAAACGGATTATGCCCCGCCTGACTCGCAGTGACCGCATTAGAAACACCTGTTGGCGTTGCTAACGCTTTGTGTAATGAGTGAAAAATAAAACGATGGATCGCTTGCCCGTCTCTAAACCTGACTTCTGTTTTACTTGGGTGTACGTTCACATCCACCAAGCTAGGATCCAGCTCAATAAACAACACAAACGCAGGATGGCGATCATGATGCAACACATCTTGGTACGCTTGGCGAATGGCATGTGCAATCAGTTTGTCGCGTACAAAGCGGCCGTTAACATACACGTATTGCGTATCGCGACTATGACGATTAAACGTAGGTTTGGCCGCCATACCCCACAAACGTAAACCCGCAGCAGATTCATCTATCTCAACACTTTCAGCGGCAAACTCTGCGCCCAATACTTCGCTAAACCTTTTGCCAGGGCTACTAATAGCAAAGCGACTAAGCGCCTTGCCATTGTGTTGCAACATAAAAGCCACATCAGGTCGCGACAGTGCCACGCACTCAAAAGCCTTTTCGCAATGCCCAAACTCGGTAGCTTCTGTTTTTAAAAACTTGCGGCGCGCTGGGGTGTTGAAATATAAATCAGTCACTTCAATAATCGTACCTGTGTCTAACGCGCCGGGTTCAATCGGGTAAATTTCACTACCCTCAGAGACAATACGCCAGGCATGCCTAGACTCAGCTTGACGACTCATTAACTGCGTGCGCGAAATTGAAGCAATGCTTGCCAATGCTTCGCCACGAAAACCCAAACTGGCGACAGATTCCAAATCTTCTAAACTCGCAATTTTACTGGTAGCGTGCCGTGTAAGTGCCAGTTCTAAATCTTCTTTCGCCACCCCTACACCGTTATCTACCACGCGCAATTGTTTGATGCCACCTTGCAACAACGACACCTGAATATCGGTACTACCAGCATCCAGGCTATTCTCTAGTAATTCTTTAAGCGCGGATGCGGGGCGCTCTACCACCTCGCCTGCGGCAATTTGACTGATCAACTGGTCTGGTAAGCGTTGAATGCGCATTAAAAATTAAGTCACTTGTATTTTTGTATGTTGGTATTTTACCTGTTTTAAGCTAAATTCCTGAAAGTATGAAATTATTCCAAAAAAATTCAGCACCAAACACTTATATAGACAACTTCACCCTCGCCCGCAACCTTAAACGTCACCATCATTTTTATCTAGGGCCCACCAATTCGGGTAAAACCTACCAAGCGCTGCTTAGTTTAGAAAAAGCCAAATCCGGTGTCTATCTTGCCCCATTGCGACTCCTCGCCATGGAAATTCGTGACCGCCTGGTTGCCGCAGGTGTGCCATGCAACCTCATTACGGGTGAAGAGCGCACATTGATGGAGGGGGCACAACACACAGCATCTACCATCGAAATGATGAACCCCAGTCAACCAGTTGAAGTGGCCATTATTGATGAAATTCAAATGCTGCAAGACCCTGACCGAGGTCCGGCTTGGACCGCCGCATTGGTAGGCGTGCCCGCATCACAAGTGTTTATCTGTGGTTCAAATGCCGTAACGGCTCCTTGCATTGCCGCCATTGAGGCCTTGAATGAAACTTTTGAAATCACACAACTAGCACGCAAAACGCCTTTGGTGTTAGAACACGAAAGCCTGTGTGGCAAACATTACAGCCGCCAAAAACTAAAACCCAAGCTGCAACAAGGTGATGCCATCATCGCGTTTAGCCGTAAAGATGTTCTGACGTTTAGCGCGCGATTCAGGCAATGGGGCTTTACGGTAGCCAGCATTTACGGGGCATTATCGCCTGAAGTACGCCGTACCGAATCTGAGCGCTTTAATACTGGCCAGGCAGATATTCTAGTGGCCACTGACGCGATTGGCATGGGCTTAAATTTGCCGATTCGTCGCATCATATTCTCAAACATTCATAAATTTGACGGTGTGGCTTCACGCTTACTCAACATGACAGAAGTGCGCCAAATTGCAGGGCGCGCAGGCAGATACGGCATTTACGATACCGGCTATGTAAATGTACTTGAAAATGAAGAACTTATTCATATTGAGCACATGTTGACTACAGATGACACCGCAGATTTAACCAAATTGCCGATTAGCATCAACTTTATGCAAATTGATGACATTGCCGCGCACTTGCATACGCAAAAAATTGCAGAAATATTAAGTTACCATCAAGAAAGAACCAAGTTTCACCATGACCTTTTTGAACAATCATCACTTAACACTCAAATTGCACAAGCACAGCTAGTAGATGAACATGCGCCGAACATGTCATTAAAAGACAAGTTTATCTTTGTTTATGCGCCAATTTCACTCAATGTTGCTTTTGAAAAAGATTACTATTTAATGTGCCTGCAAAGCGTAGCGCAATCCACTATGCGTTACCTGCCGACAGCACCCGTTTGGCTGGATTCACACAGCCCGAAACATTTGGAACAAGCAGAATTACTTAGCCGTAATTTAAGCTTATATGCATGGTTAAGCTTTAAGTTTCCACAATGTTTTGTGGATGGAGCTAGCGTGAGAGCGCTGCGCCAGCAGGTAAGCCGCTATATAGAACACGCATTGCTTACGCAAGCGGGTTACGGTGACACTAGCCGGGAAGTTGATTATTTGATGACTAAAAGAAGGTAGTCGGTCAGAGACCTTTGTACTAAAGTAGTGTCAAGTCATTTAACGGAAATCACAATCCTCGTCATACCATCCTCCCCTTGACAAGCTCAGGGAACATCTGGCATGACGGATTGGAAAGTTTTAGCGCTAAATAACATTCATTAAAAAAGCAACTTAATCCAAAGTTACCGTTTCCAGGTACTCTGGCATGACCACTTTCCAACGCATCTTTTCCTCAATATGATGTCGCATGGCATCCGCTGCAACCGGCTCACCATGCACGATAAACGTTTTTTTAGGCGGGGTTTCAAAACCACCTAGCCAGTCTAATATTTCTGAATAATCAGCGTGTGCTGAAAGGTTAGAAATCAGCTCAACCTTAGCGCGTATTGGCACATATTCGCCGTGAATTTTAACGCTCTCTGCACCATCTAACATGGCAGCACCACGTGTGCCTGCTGCCTGGAAACCTACAAATAAAATGGTGTTGTTAGATTTTGGCGCAAATGCCTTGAGATGATGCACAACACGCCCACCGGACGCCATGCCACTGGCTGAAAGAATAATCATCGGGCCGTGTGCCTTATTCAAGCGCCTGGACTCTTCAACGCTATTCACCATACGTGCCGTTCTATTTAACGCACTGCACTGCTCAGGTGTCAAACGATGTTCGCCACGATGATGCATAAATATTTCCGTTGCATCAACGGCCATTGGGCTATTGAGATACACAGGGATATCGTGCGCAATTGCGCCTGAAGATTTAAGTAAGTGAATGTAATAAAGTAGCTCTTGTGCCCTGCCCACTGCAAATACAGGAATCACCACTACACCTTTACGCTTCACTGTTTTATTGATAATGGCCGCCAACTTAACTTGTGGGTCATCACTGTCATGTAAGCGATTGCCATAGGTTGACTCAAGCAATAAATAATCGGCCTGCTTAATACGCACAGGTGCTCGCATCAAAATATCATGAGGACGACCTATGTCGCCTGAAAACAACACCGATGTTTGTTGGTTATGAATGCGCACAAACGCTGAGCCGAGAATATGCCCGTTGGGCGTGAGTCTGAGCGTAAGACCATCACCTAAATCTACATCTTGCTCATAATTCACTGGTGTGATCAATTTTAACGCACTCATTGCATTTTCTCGCGTGTAAAGCGGAAGTGCTGGCTGATGTTTAGAGAAGCCGCGACGATTGGCATATTCGGCTTCTTCTTCTTGCAAATACGCTGAGTCAGGTAACAAAATCTCACATAAATCGCGCGTCGCTTCAGAGCAATACACCTTACCTGAAAAGCCATTTTTAACCAGTAACGGTAAATAGCCGCTGTGATCAATATGCGCGTGAGTCAGCACCACGGCATCGATTTCTTTTGGATTGATTGGCAAATCCGCCCAGTTTTTAAGCCGTAATTGCTTAAGCCCCTGAAACAAACCGCAATCAACCAGAATGCGTTTATCACCACTTTTTAGCAGGTATTTTGAACCGGTGACAGTGCCTGTAGCACCTAAAAATGTAAGTTGCATAGCAGCGTATCCTTTTCGTAATTTTTCATTATTAGTCTTAATGTCACCTATTGCATCGCCAGCTTGGTTTTTGCGAGCGCAGGATTGCTAGCAAAATACCTTTTGATTCCAGCCAAAAGAGAAAGCACCAACTTATCCTGGTAAGCATCATCGTTAAGCCTACGCTCTTCATCCGGATTGCTGATAAAAGCAGTTTCGACCAGAATTGATGGGATATCCGGTGATTTCAACACGGCAAAACCCGCTTGCTCAACATGATTTTTGTGCAACTTATTAATTTCGCCTATATACCCCAATACTGCTTTACCTAATTTCAAACTATCGTTAATAGTTGCTGTTTGCGATAAATCTAAGAGCGTTCTCGCCAATACCGGGTCTTTTACATTCAAACTCACGCCACCAATCAAATCAGACTCATTTTCTTTTTTAGCTAAATAGCGCGCACTGGCACTAGTTGCCCCTTTTTCAGAGAGTGCGAATACTGACGAACCGCGTGCGGCAGGATTAGTAAAAGCATCAGCATGAATAGATACAAACAAATCGGCTTGTAACTTGCGCGCTTTAAGCACACGCCCATGCAGCGGTATAAAGTAATCACCGTCACGCGTCAACACTGCACGCATACTTGGCTCCTCATCAATCTTAGCTTTGAGCTTTTTAGCAATAATCAAGGTAATATCTTTTTCACGGCTGCCAGTAGCGCCAATCGCGCCAGGGTCTTCTCCACCGTGACCAGGGTCAATGGCAATCGTAATTTGCCGGATATTTTTATCTATACTTTTATTTTCAGGCGCTTCTTTTATCGCTACGGCTTGAGCGCTACTGGTGCTTTCTGTCGGTTTAATCTGAGGGCTGGTTTCAGCAGGCTTGCTATCTTCCGTAAGTATTACCGCCGTGGCTTCAATAACTGGATCAAGCGTTGGATTAGTTGATTGCTGCACAGGTAATGACTCTGTACTTGATTGAGGCTGCGGCAATTGATTGTAAGCCTGCACTTCAGCGGTGGACGCAGACGCACTATCACGCTCTGCCAACATCGCCATTAATGGATCTTTCACCGGGTAAATATCTAACACCAAACGATGCTTATAATCGCCAGCAGGCAACAAGCTAAATATCGTTGGCTTAATTTCAGCTTTTAAATCCACCACTAAGCGCACAACGCCGGGTTTAAATTTAGCCACGCGCAATTGCATAATGTATGGGTCGCTGGCTAAAATCTTGTCGCTCAATGACTTTAATACTTGGTTGAGCTCAATATTCTCAATATCCACCACTACCCGTTCAGGGTTTTTAAGCAGCGACATTTTATAAGCAATTGGGCTGCCTGCCTCCAAGGTAATGCGTGTGTAATCTTGCGCAGGCCAAACACGCGCCGCAGTGATAACATTGCCCTCTGCGTATGCAGCACCTGCCAACAGCAACCATGCCCCTAAACTCAAAAAAATGGATTTCAAACTTTTAATCATTGGTTTAATCATTAGAACACTTCAGAATACTTTGCTGTAATTTTTTCAAGCATTGCTCACCGTGTGGCGTATGTGCCAGCACGCTAACTTCACGGCCGTCACCTTTAATGTTAAAACTAATATCAATATCTGCTGTGGGCAAACTATGCGCGGCTTTTTCTGGCCACTCAATCAAACACACACTCGTAGGGTTAAAGTAGTCTCTAAAACCTGCGGCTTCCCACTCTTCCTCATCATTAAATCGATACAAATCAAAATGATATAGGGTTAACAATTTAGCCTGATTCAACATCACTTCGTAAGGCTCAACTAAAGTATAAGTTGGGCTTTTAACTTTACCCACAAACCCTAGTCCATGAATCAAACCACGGGCAAAAGTAGTTTTACCTGCACCTAAATCACCATGTAGATAAATCGTTAAATTAGGCGCAATGACTTTAGCGATTGCAGCACCAAAACCAAGCGTTGCCGCCTCATCTGCCAAATCAAGTGTAAAATTATTATCCATGAGCCATTATACTAAGTTTAATTCTACTAAAAATATTAGCCAACTGAGTCGCGATATTAAACGTTGGGGGCTGGAACTCGGCTTTAATCAAATTGGCATTACCGACACCCATTTGCAAACGGCTGAAACTGAACATCAAGCGTGGATTAAAAAAGGTTTCCATGGTGAGATGGATTATATGGCAAAACACGGCACGAAGCGCACCCGCCCTGCCGAATTAGTACCAAATACCAACCGCATTATTTCAGCGCGTTTAGATTACCTACCGCCAAACGCTAAAGATAGCGAAGCTATTTTGCAAAACAACAGCCGGGCATTTATCTCACGCTATGCGCTTGGGCGCGATTATCACAAAGTGATGCGCAACAAACTGCAAAAGCTATGTGAGAAAATTCAAGCTGAACTCGCGCATGATCAAACCAGCCATTTTGAATACCGAGCCTTCACCGATAGCGCGCCTGTGCTAGAAGTTACCTTGGCAGAAAAATCTGGTTTGGGTTGGCGTGGCAAACACACCCTGCTGATCAATAAAAGTCACGGTTCATGGTTTTTTTTAGGTGAAATTTACACCAATTTACCACTGGAAATTGACGAGCCAGCCACGAACCATTGCGGCACTTGCACCAGCTGTATTGACGTATGCCCGACCCAAGCGATCACAGCGCCGTATGAAGTGGATGCCAGACGTTGCATATCCTACTTAACGATTGAGTTAAAAGGCAGCATACCCGTTGAGTTACGCCCCTTAATTGGCAACCGCGTGTATGGCTGCGATGACTGCCAACTGTATTGCCCCTGGAACAAGTTTGCCGAAATCACCAAAGAACCCGATTTTGCAGTGAAACATGGGCTAGATGATATTAGCCTGATTGATTGTTTTAACTGGAGTGAAGATGAGTTCAAAACAAAAATGGCTGGCAGCGCAATTTATCGTATTGGCTATACACAATGGCTAAGAAATATCGCCATTGGTTTAGGTAATGCAGAAACTACAACTGAAATTATTGAAACCCTGAAACAACATATTAACCATGAAAATGATTTAGTCAGGGAGCATGTTTGTTGGGCGCTATCTTGCCACTTACTCGATCCTACTTTTTAAACGTACCGCATTTCGTGATTGATTTAATCGTTAATCAATGAGTAAAAATTAAACCGATTACGCTTGTTTCAACCTTACAGCTTCACCGGCAATATGGTCTGCAGTACGCAACGCCAATGCAAAAATAGTTAACGATGGAGCTTCGCCACCGCCAGTGCTTGGGAAAATGCTTGCATCGGTAATGTAAAGATTTTCACATTCATGGGCGCGTCCAAAAGCATTAACGACAGAGTCTTGTGAATTATCACCCATGCGACACGAACCAAACACATGGGCAGCACTAAAGTAATCGTAAGTACTAAACTCTTCAACCAAAGTTTTGGTGCCTGCTGCTTTTAAAATGCCCCTGCATTTATCTGCCATAAAACGAAGCCGTTTAAAATCTGCCTCGGTTAGGCGAGAGCGTATGCGTGCGAGAGGCAAGCCCAATGCGTCTCGTTGACTGGGGTCAAGATCAATACGGGTGTCCTCATTAGGCAACATTTCACCAAAACCAGATACTGACAGTGCATGTCCAAGTGATGCGCGCATATCCTGCTTAAATTTGGCTCCAAAGCCTGGGACGATGCGGCGAGCATAGTTAATAGAACCCGTCAATCCAATTTCCTGCGTAGCAGAAGTCAGGCGACAGCCCCCTACCACATCTGGAATACTATCGGGCGCGTTGTAGTCCCAACAGATGGCATCTGCTGGCAAGCCTTTGAAGCTGTCGAGTGATGTATCGACCATGCCAGTGCTGACCCAAGTCAGCGAATCCATAAAGTTACGCCCAACCTGACCGTTACCATTTGCCAAACCTTTACTGAAAGCCTTGGTGGCTGAATTCAAGAGTAAACGCGGGGTTTCTACTGCCCCACCAGCTAATACAACAATAGGCGCTTCAAGTACGCTGATGCTTTTTTTACTATTAGTAATTTCTATACCTGTGATACGACCAGCAGAATTGCTAACTAGGCGTGTTACCTGAGTATCAGACATAATGGTGCAATGACCTGAGGCCAACGCATGGCGGATAAAGGTTACATCGGCAGAGCCTTTGTCGCCAATCGGGCAACCGTAGCTGCAATTACCGCAATAATTGCAGGCGGGGCGATTATCATAGGGTTGCGAGAGTGCTGCGCGACTGTTGGCCTGCCAATGCATGCCAAGGGAGCGCGCTGCATCGCTGATGCAGCGCGAGGCTTTGCACAGCGGGTGGGCGGGCAGCGGATAAGGTTCACTGCGCCAACGCGCGCCAGCATCGGCGGAACCAGCAACACCAACGAGCTTTTCTGCTATTTGATAGTATGGCTCAAGATCAGCATAACTGAGAGGCCAGTCAGCACCGACCCCAAATTGCTTGCGGAGCTGCATGGATTGTGGATGCAGGCGGTGCGATTCCCCGCTGTAATGCAGGGTGCTGCCGCCAACACCACGTACGTGATGGTAGCCAGCGTCAGCTACGATACGTTCACCGCTACGGTTGAGCCGCCCGACAACCGCGTTCCAGGAATGCAGGGCATCCCATTGCGGGGCGAGCGGTACGTTTACATCGAAACTGTGCTGACCCTGCGCAGCGGGCTTGAAGGGAAATCGCTCTAACTCCCAGCGCGCTGTGTGCAGCTTGTAGTCACGCGCAGGCTCGTAGCGTGGGCCAGCCTCTACGATGAGCACATTCAGCCCTTGTTGTACCAACCGCCATGCCGTTGCGGCGCCGCCTGCGCCTGCGCCAATGATGATGACATCAGGATGTGTCATTTGAAATTAATGATTTCAGGATAGCCCATAGGCTGAGGCGGGCGATTGATGACTGAACCAACCCATGCCCGCGGATCGGCATAATAATAAGTCACCGCACGATCACGTATTTGGTAAAAGAAATTTTTAGGGCCGCTGTCCCAGTCAGCTTCGCTCATAGCCTGCAGCAGCCGCTCAAGCTGGTCTGAATCCAGCGCAGCCAGTGAGCCGACACTTTGCTCCAGCCACTGACAACCAGCGCTAACAAGCTCCTTCAGAGCAGGGTCTTGCTCAGCATCTTTCACAATCTGAGTATGTACTTCCAGCGCACTTGCGGCGGGTGTAAGGTCGTCTGCCGGGAGCAGCGCATCGACGAAGATACGCAGCGTTTCGTCAATTGACCTGTTAGCAACTGGCTGGGCTGCTAATAACTTAACTGGAAATATCCATGCACCAAACAACAACCCACCTACGCCAGCCAGCGCCGCCGCGACCATGCGTATGTGGCAGTGTGTTTAAGAGCGATCAAGTGCGGTTAGGGCCGCCCAAAATGGCACTAATCATCATGGAACAGTGACGCACTGGTCACTGCCTGAGTCATATTCATATGGAGAAGGACAACTCTTAGTCGTTGTGGTTGAGCCACCGCGTGGCTTGTCATATTTTCTTAGCGTATTCAGCATTAAATACGGCTCAAATGGTGCAGCTAAATTGAATAGATAATCAGCACCCAGGTTGATATACGGCCCCTGTGCGCTTACACCGGCAAAAATCCCTTTAGTAAAGTCAAAGCCTGCGCCCACTTCACCCTGTAAGTTTTCTTGACCATTAAAATACTTGGCGCGTAGCTTGCCCGGTTGAAATCCGTTTAGCAGATTAAATGAAAATGAAACATCGCCACCTTGCGTGTCCCCATTAGACTCAACGCGTGCATGACGATAACCAACCACAACGGCTGGCGTCAAACCCTCGCCCAGCGTCCATTTTAATCCAGCATAACCACGATTTACCGTATCCGTGTTAGAACCGGCTACGCTAGTGGTGGTTACGGTTGGGGATGGGGGAGGCCCGCTTTTGCCCGCAAAGGCAACAGAAGCGGGAAGCAAAGCTACTAAACCCAGTATTAAGGATAGTTTTTTTAATAGACATGACATTGACCCCTTGAGTTTTTAACGATTATTTTTCAAATGTTAACACAATGTTATTTTTAATTGTAAACTTCACTGCAATACCCTTAAAACAACATATAAATCAACATAAAATGGGGTTAGACTGAGTCCATTTACTTTGAGCTACCAGGTCCGCACACGGCCGATATCAACATGCACGAAGTTAGAGTTCGGGTAATAGCCGACACCGCCACCATTCAAGGCAATAGCGGCGCGGCGCAGATCGTTCAGGGGAACTCCTTCAACGCGGAGATCAATCGCCTTAGCCTGCATATGCAGACTGCCCTTGGCCACGCCATTGGAATTAGCCGCCAAATGGGCGTTGGTCGCCGGTGAACGATAGCCTGAGATGATCTGGATTGGCCGCGTAGTGTCAATCGTGTTGCGCAGTCCGTGCAGTAAGTCAAGCAGGCGCGGCTCGATCGGGAGCACCTGATCGTTGCGGTGATCACGCAGAATATGATTGATGTCTGCCAGCGCATCCGGCAGATAGTTGCCTTCAGACCAGTAATCAGTCTTGAGGCTTTCACCGGTATGCAGATTGTAAAAAGCGAGTGCGCGTACCGCCGGTTTTCCTTGCTCGAAAGCAGCAAAAGCCGAGCGCGCGCTCAAGCCTCCCGTTAGTGCCAATGCCATACCGGCCTTAAGTAAACTGCGGCGCGTCTTGCAAATTTCATTACTCATCGTGTAGTTTATCCTTAATTTTATGGAGTTTGGGAGGATAGCGTTACGTCGCGTGCCATACCATCCTTCTGCTCCAAAACATCTGCGGCTCGTGACCAGTCGATCCGGTCGCTCAGCATCGCATCGTACGCCATTTGTTCAAGCGCACCCAATGAGACATCAACTTTATGATAAATATCCCGATGCGCCTCAATAAATATTCGCCCATCCGATTCTGCCAGCAACAGCGGGGTGTAAATTATGCTGCCAGTCGCTCCTTGCTCTATCTGCGCAAACAGTGCCTCGATGTCGTCAGGGTGCAAGCGTATGCAGCCATGACTCTGAAAATGATAAATGCTGGCCGGCGCGATGGTGCCGTGAATGCCGATCGACGTCAGACTGAGTCCAAGCCAGTGCTTGCCAAGGGGGTTATTGGGACCCGGCGGCACTTCTGTCCTTACCACTTGACCTTCGCGCCGCATCTCCTCCTGAATGGACTTCGGCACGCGCCAGGTCTTGTTGAATGCCTTATTGGTCACGCTAAACTCGCCTGCCGGCGTCGGCCAACTCGGCTTACCCAATCCCACCGGATAGGCGGCCACCAACTCCCAGCCGCGAAAATAATAGAGCATGCGCTGCGGCAGGTTGATGAGCAGGCCATCCTCCCGCAATTCCGGCACGATGTGCCTGTTGTCGATTGTCAGCTTCTGCCCCGGCATCAGCCTAGCGCTATACTCTAGGACATTTTCGCGCGCCAGCATTTCTGCCGCCACGCCAAAACGCGCGCCGATCTTGATCAGATAGTCGCCAGGTTGAACTGTATATTCAAACACCCCGCCTGTAACGGGAAATGACGGTGATTCCGCCATCGCCTGCGGCAGGTAAGCCAAACAGAACATTAGACCGATAGCTTGAATAAATCGCAATCCCCTTCTCCTCCTGTTATCGTCAATCTATATGGATAATTGATATTAATGAGATAGCCAATAGAAATAGTTATTGCCAAGCTACAGTAGTAATGTACCACATGCAAAAATATGGGGAATCAACTAAAGCTACCCTAAAGAAAAATTAACTGTCATGCCAGGTTTTTAGGTTCACGGTCCTGACGTAGCAAGCTAAACATGGCAAAAGCAAACGTAAGCTTGTTCTACTCTGATATGATTCCAGTATCACGAAGTGGTTATGCAATACTTGGCCGCTTTATGTTCCTAATGTAGCGGCAATTATTGTATGAGGAGCTAACAGAAATATGCTGATCGGGGTCCCCAAAGAAATCAAGGTGCGCGAATATCGGGTTGGTCTGGTGCCGGGCAGTGTGCGAGAGTTGGTGGCGCACGGTCACGAGGTCATTGTCGAGTCAGGGGCGGGTGACGGAATCGGTGTACTAGACCAGCAATACCAGACCGCCGGTGCATCCATTGTCAAATCAGCACAGGAAATATTCGAGCGTGCGCAACTGATCGTCAAGGTCAAGGAGCCTCAAGCCGTCGAGCGCAAGTGGCTAAAGCCCGGGCAGATTATTTTTACCTATCTGCATCTTGCCCCCGACCCTGAGCAGACTCAAGACCTGGTTAACTCCGGCGCAACTTGCATCGCCTATGAAACAGTCACTGCCGATGGCGGCGGCTTGCCATTGCTGGCACCGATGTCAGAGGTGGCGGGACGGCTTGCGGTTCAGGCAGGCGCCTATTTTCTAGAAAAAGCACATGGCGGTCCTGGCATACTGCTGGGCGGCGTCACCGGGGTTGAACCTGCCAGAGTAACAGTTATCGGCGGTGGAGTAGTCGGTACCAATGCCATTGATGTCGCCCTCGGCATGGGGGCTACAGTGACACTGGTGGACCGCAATATAGATGTCCTGCGCAGCCTCCGTAAGCAGTTTGGTCATCGTCTGCATACCGTTTATTCGACAGCAGAAACGATTGAGCATCACTGTAGTATTGCCGATCTCGTGATCGGTGCGGTGCTGATTGCGGGTGCGGCGACCCCTAAGCTAATCACACGTGACATTGTCAGGAATATGAGAGTTGGGAGCGTGATAGTGGATGTTGCAATCGACCAAGGCGGCTGTTGCGAAACCTCGCGTCCGACCACCCACGATGCACCAACCTATGTGGTCGATGGCGTTATTCATTACTGTGTCGCCAACATGCCGGGTTCTGTACCTCGCACTTCGACCTATGCGCTCAATAATGCCACGCTACCTTACGTGCTGGCACTTGCAGATAAGGGCTTGCAAGCACTACGCGATAACTGGCATCTTCTGAACGGGTTAAACGTGCATCAGGGCAAAGTGACCAATCAGTCTGTTGCCACCGCGCTGGGATTTACATTCTATGAACCTGCTGTTGCACTGGGACTACCCAAAAAATAGTGACATACTATATCCAGTGAATTGAGCCACACTTGTAGTAGCCAAGGCATTACGGTCATTATTTAGAAGATTAGCTATAAACTACCTTACAAGTTTTGAGACAGAGTTTGAGACCGGTTTTGAGACAAGGTTTGAGAGTAGTGCCGCCCCAATAATCCCCGCCTGATCTCCCACATTAGAAATACTCACGTTGACCTTGCCGCGTAAAGCGGGGATTAAATCTTGTTCTAATTGCTGATGAAAAGCCTGTTGCATCAACGGCCAGCCAGCACTCATACCACCACCGATGACTACGTTTGCAACATCAATCACTTTTAATATATGCGCTAATGCTTGCGCCAGTGTTGCGCCCGCGCGCTGATAAGCTGCAATTGCGGCTTCATCACCAGCTTTAGCACGTGTTGCAATTTCTACAGCAGTGCATTGCTGGTTTGTTGCCTCAAAATAGCTAATTGCAACCCCGCTGGCTGAGGCATATTGCTCCATGCAGCCTAAATTGCCACAGCCGCACAACCTGCCATTGGGCTGAACCGTAATATGCCCAACTTCCATTGCCACACCATGCTGGCCTTGGAATGGCTTACCGTTCAAAATCAAACCACCACCCACGCCTGTGCCTAAACCTAAATAAATCAAACTACCTGCTTGACCACTTGTTTGGCCAATGGCTTGAGATGAATGCATAATATATTCACCATAAGCTGCGGCTAATGCATCGTTTTCAGTAATGACCGGCAATGCAATTATCGCGCTTAAATCTGCACTTAAATCTACATTGCTTAAGCCTGGTAAATTGGGAGATTGTGAAATCGTTTGTGTAACAGGGTCTATAAACCCAGGAAAACCAATACCAACCGCCAATATAGCTGGGTACTGCGCACGAACGCTGTTAATGGCATCCGCAATTGTAGTTAAAATTGTTTGCCAGGTTTGTTCTGATGAATATTGGTGTGATTTACAAAGGCTGGAAAAGTCCGCCTGAAAGCGTACTTCTTCTAGTAACCGGGGTGGGGTAAATTCATGACATTCCACTACACCAACGCGTAAATTAGTACCACCAACATCTATGCCAATTAACGTCGCCATGCACTTAATGCCGCCCTGTTCGTGTAATCAGCTCGGTAATGCTGACTTTTTTCTCGATTGATAACTGCTGCCAATTAAAGCGCCAGTGCCAATTGCCGGTAACAGTACCTGGTGTATTCATACGATGATTGCCATCTAGTGCCAATATATCTTGCATAGGAATAATCGCCAATTGCGCATTTGATTCAAGTGCCATGGCAATTAAATCGTCAGGCATATTCGGCTCATGCTGCTCGTAGTGAGATACGCGTAGGTAAGCGTGCACATGTTCGCGCTGTTGCTCATCCATTGCGTCATACCAACCCACTGTCGTGTCATTATCGTGCGTGCCAGTGTAAACCACGCTATTTTCCTCAATATTATGCGGTAGATATGGGTTGTCATCCGTGCCGCTAAATGCAAATTGCAAAATCTTCATGCCTGGCAAGTTGTATTTTGCTCTCAAAGCATCTACTTCTGCGGTAATAATACCTAAGTCTTCTGCCACCAAGTTGATATCAGGTAAGGCCGCTGTTATCGCTGCGAGTAACGCATCGCCAGGCGCTAACACCCAAACTCCATTGATCGCCGTCTCTTCAGTCGCGGGAATCTCCCATGCCGCTTCCAAACCCCTAAAATGATCAATACGTACAATATCAAATAACTCATGTTGAGTCGCCATGCGCGACACCCACCAGCTAAAACCATTCGCAGCCATGGCATCCCAGTTGTAATGCGGATTACCCCAACGCTGACCCGTTGCAGAAAAATAATCAGGTGGCACACCTGCCACTACGGTCATATTTTTATCGGCATCAAGCTTAAAAAAATGCGGTTCAACCCATACATCTGCGCTGTCATAAGCCACAAAAATTGGAATATCTCCAAATAAGGCTACTTTTCTATGGCTCGCGTATTTTTTTAGCGCTAACCATTGTGTAAAGAAAATAAACTGCGCAAATTTAATCACCGCAATTTCTTGAGCCAACTCAGCTTGCGCCAGTTTTAACGTTTTTTTATCACGGTTTTTATAGGCTTCAGGCCATTGGCTCCAGCCAGCATCATTAAATTGATTGCGCAATGCCAAAAACAAGGAAAAATCATTTAACCAATGCCCATGTTTTTTGCAAAAACGGGTAAACTCTTGCTGCGCTTTTTTATCGGCTTGCTGGCTAAATGTGTCATACGCCTTAGCCAGCAAATGGGTTTTACTGGTAAGTAATCCGCTTAAATCTTCTTTTGTTAGCAAGCCTTGTGTTTGCAATGTTTCCAAGCTGATAAAGTCTAGATTTCCAGCATGTGCGGATAAGCACTGATAAGGCGAGTTGTCAGCGTGCGGCATGTTAATGGGTAAAGTTTGCCAGACAGTTGCGCCAATATCGTGTAAAAAATCGACAAAACGATAAGCTTCTATCCCTAAATCACCCGTGTAATAGGCGCTAGGCAGTGAACTAATGTGCAACAACACGCCTGCCTGGCGTTGAGTTAAAGGTGATCGGTTAGCTTCTAAAGTCATAAATTTCTACAGAAATAAAAAGGATGCGCAAAACATTGCCTGCTATTAGATCTACAACTTATGCCTGCCCACGCCGCATGGTACCCGCATTGTCTGCATCGCCACCACCCGCACTAATTTTTTGATGCAAGACTTCTGGCACGGATTGACCAAGCAAGTTGTACAAATTGATTAAATTACGACGGTAGAGTTGATCAAAACTAGCAACGCTATCGGATGAGTTGTAATCACCAAACCACCAGAACCAATCCGAACCTTCGCAAATAGCAAGTTGACGCTCACACGCGCTAAGCTGCTTCGCATCTAAACCACCGGATGCCAATACCGTATCGTAAGCTTTCTTAGCCTCACACAGTAAATCCCACGCCATATTTTTATCTTTACTACCAATCCAAGTGCTAAACGTACCATATACCCAACTTCCTGCGGCCACTTGCGGTAAAGCAGGCGCGGATAATCCATGAGTTTTACTGGCTTTGGATTGATATAAATCAACGATGTCACTAAAAGTAGTCATTTTAATGTCAGGATGTTTTGCCAGCGCTTCGTATAGCTCGCTTAAAAAGTAGTAGCCATTGTATGGAAAGTATTCCCATGCATTTTCGCCGTCTAAAATCACGCTCACCACTTTGGATTGATTGCCGGTGTTCGCCTGCTGAATACGCTCAAGTGACCGGACAAAATCGCCCACGGCTTCGTTGGAATGCATTTTTGCATATTCAAAACCAATTTTGTCTGAGAGCTCATCATCTCTAAAAAAACACAAAACATCATGCTTACCATTGGTCACGCGGTACGGCTGATATAAATACTCATCTTTATTCGCGACACTTAAATGAGATTTAACTAAGCTGTTAGCCAAAACACCTTGCCCAGTTGCGGCCCACTCTACGCCATGCTCAGCCATCAGCGACAGTGCAGCATGTGAAACAGCGCCCTCAGCTGGCCACATACCACGCGGCACAGCGCCAAAATAATGCTGGTGCGCTTTTTTAGCGGATAACACATGTGCAACTGCACGGCTTTGCCCACCCATATACTTAGCGTTTTCTGGCAAAAGTGCATCAGGCATAGCATCCAGCGTGGATTTAAAATCGAGCAACAACGGCAGTATGGGGTGGTAATACGGCGTGGTAGAAATTTCAATTTGCTTACGTGCCATCAAGGCTCTATAACGCGGAATTAAATGTGAAACCGTTTCGGCGATTACTGCATATAACTGCTGCCTTTCTTCATAAGTAAATAACGCACCTTTAGCCATCAATACTTGCACTATTTTATTAGTGCGCCTCAGGCTCTCGCCACACCAGGCCAGGTGATACCACACGAGCAAATCTGCTTTATATTGCGCGGATAGATAATGAAATTGATCATTCGTCATCATCGGCTCTACCAACTGATACAGCTGTAACAAGCGTTGGTAATGCGGAAACGGGCTGAGCATTTTTTCATGATGACTCTTAAAGCAACTCTGCACAATCAAATGACATTGCTCAAGGCTGATGTCTTCCAAGTCTTTTTTTATCAGCAACGCAAGCAAAGGATCGCGTATCGTGTTTTGTTTAAATTGCTGCGTGTAATCTTCAAGCTGCTCTAATAAAATTGGCACGAAATTAAAGCTCACGCGTACTGCAGGGTTAATTTCAAGGTGATACGCCATGTCACTATAATCTTTTATGGCGTGTAAATAAGTCCACGGCAGCACGTATTCATTCGTTGCCAAATCACGATAATCTGGCTGGTGCATGTGCCAGTAGAGGTTGAGATATAACTTAGGTCGAGCAGTATTCACTTCAAGGAAACCTTAAACTATTAAATTAAGAAAAAACAGACGGTCACAGATAATAGCAAGCCCCTAGCACTTGCCATTGAGCTAAATCAAACGCTTCATTTAAACCACGCGGTATAAATCTTGTCCCAACATATCCGGTGTAACTAACACAACACCTTTTTCAGACACATAAAAACGTTTTGCATCAAGTGTTAAGTCCACGCCAATTTGCATGCCTTCTGGAATGACGCAACCACGGTCTATAACCACATTTTTGAGCACTACATTTCGATTAACTGTGACTTTGGGCAAAATCACTGAACCTTCAATGTTGCAATAACTATGCACACGTACATCAGAAAACAAAACAGAACTTATGATACATGAACCACTAATCAAGCAACCGCCAGAAACAAGAGAATCTATCGCCGTGCCTGTTCTGCCCTCATCATTAAATACAAACTTGGCAGGTGGCAATTGTTCCTGATACGTCCAAATCGGCCAGTCTCTGTCATACAAATTAAGCTCAGGAATCACCTTGGTGAGCTCCATATTAGCTTCCCAATAGGCATCAATCGTACCCACATCACGCCAGTAATAATTATCGTTCTTAGCCCCTACACAACTATCAGTAAAACGGTGCGCTTGCACTTTATATTTATTGATAATATAGGGAATAATATCGCCGCCAAAGTCATGGCTGGATTTTGAGTCCCCGGCATCACGAATCAGCTGCTCATACAAAAATTTAGCATTAAATACATAAATGCCCATACTCGCAAAAGCTTTAGTGGTGTCGCCTGGCATATGTTTTGGGTTAGCTGGCTTTTCAGCAAACTCAATCACGCGGTCTATATCATCAACTGCCAATACACCAAAGCCCTTTGCATCGTCTAAAGGGACATTGATGCATGCTACCGTCATGTCCGCATTATTTTTCACATGCGTAGCCAACATTTGGCCGTAATCCATTTTATAAATATGATCACCCGCTAAAATCAACACATAATCTGCACCGCCTTCGCGCAATAAATCTATGTTTTGATACACTGCGTCAGCCGTGCCTTTGTACCAATCTTCTGAAATACGCTGTTGTGCCGGGATAATATTGACGTACTCATTAAATTCGCCACGTAAAAACCCCCACCCACGTTGAATATGCTGGATTAAGCTTTGCGCTTTATATTGGGTTGCCACGTTAATACGGCGGATGCCAGAGTTTATGCAATTTGAAAGCGGAAAATCAATAATACGAAACTTCCCACCAAATTGCACCGCAGGCTTTGCACGCCAATCTGTCAGGTTCTTTAAACGACTACCGCGCCCGCCTGCTAGAATAATCGCGACAGTATTTTTGGTTAAAGTACTAATAAAACGATCTGAATGTTGATCCACTTGTCGATTTGATGACATGATGCCCTCCTGAAGTTTGGTTAGTTACTTATGAGAACCTGTGTCAATCGAGTTTTGGGCACATTGCACCACAAACTCGATTGACACAGATTCCCTTACATTGCACTAGCTGGGCTCACTAGTTTAATTTACTTACGATTGCAATTGATTACATTATAATCAGCTTAAAGCATTATAATCTAGCTAAAATGGATCTAAACTAGCAAATAAAAACTAAAATTCCTTAAAAGAGGGGATGTAATTTTGGCAAAATCTAAAGCAACTCAATTGGTATCAAAAGCACATACACATGCACGTCAGCTTATTTTAGAAGCACGTCATCATGACCCGTTTAGTTTTTTAGGTCATCACACTGTTAATGAGCCCGAAGACCAACATTTTGTTTTTAGAGCGTTTTTACCTTACGCCTCTGAGGTGCAAATCAAGACAGGCAAGACCTGGGAAAAGCTTGAAAAAACGCATCGCGATGGTCTGTTTGAATACACCAGCAAAACTCCACTTGAAACACCTTGCTTACTCAAAGTGGAAGCTACTACTCACAGTTATGAAACTTATGATCCCTATTCATTTAGCTCCAGCCTTACCCAGGATGAGCTTTACCTATTTGGTGAAGGCCGCTTAAAACAAGCTTATAAAACATTAGGTGCACAATGCATCACACAAGATGACGTTACTGGCGTGCGCTTTGCCGTTTGGGCACCTAACGCTGAACGTGTCAGCGTAATTGGTAGTTTTAACAATTGGGATGGCCGCATACACTCGATGCGCGCGCATGGTTCAAGCGGGGTTTGGGATATTTTTATTCCCAACCTGACCACTAGCGACACTTATAAGTTTGAAATCCGCAATCGCCACTCTGGCAACATTTCAGTCAAAACGGATCCCTACGGTTTTGAGTTTGAACAACGCCCAGGGACTAGTGCAAAAATCAGCACCAGTTATCATCAGTGGGAAGATAAGCAATGGTTGGAAGCGCGTAAACAGCGCGATTGGCTACACGCGCCTTTCAATTGTTACGAGGTGCATCTAGGTTCATGGCAACGTAATGATAAAGGCCACTTTTTAACTTATCGTGAACTAGCAAAAACACTGGTGCCACATGTAGCCAGCATGGGTTACACTCATATTGAACTAATGCCGATTTCCGAGCATCCACTTACAGAATCATGGGGTTACCAAACCACTGGTTATTTTGGTGTCACTAATAGATTTGGTTCACCAGATGATTTGCGCTTTTTGATTGATGCCTTTCACCAAGCCAATATCGGTGTGATTTTAGACTGGGTACCAGGCCACTTCCCCAAAGATGACTGGGCATTAGCACGCTTTGATGGCACGGCTTTATATGAACATGAAGACCCTCGTTTAGGTGAACACCAAGACTGGGGGACTTATATTTTCAATTACGGTCGTAATGAGGTACGTAACTTTTTAATTGCCAATGCTTACTTTTGGCTGCAAGAATTCCATATCGATGGCTTACGTGTTGATGCTGTAGCCTCTATGCTCTACCTTGATTACTCACGTAAAGCGGGTGAATGGCTACCAAATAAATTTGGTGGTCGAGAGAATCTCGACGTCATAGATTTCTTAAAACAACTTAACGTGATGGTGGGTGAAGATTTCGCGGGAGTACTCACCATTGCGGAAGAATCAACTGCATGGCCGATGGTGTCACGCCCAGTGTATTTGGGTGGGCTAGGCTTTAACATGAAATGGAATATGGGATGGATGAATGATACCTTGTCATACATTGAAAACGACCCCGTGCATAGACGCTACTACCATGACATGCTCACCTTTGGTCAGCTTTACGCCTATTCAGAAAACTTTGTATTGCCGTTTTCTCACGATGAAGTCGTTCATGGTAAAAAATCACTACTAGATAAAATGCCAGGTGACGTTTGGCAGAAATTTGCAAATTTACGCTTATTATTCACCTATCAAATGACTTCCCCTGGTAAAAAGCTTAACTTTATGGGTAACGAATTTGGTCAAGGACGTGAATGGAATGTGAACTCCAGCCTTGATTGGCATTTACTTGGTGATGACTATGAAGGTCACCAATGGCATCAAGGAGTTAAACAACTTAATACTGACTTAAATAAACTATATAAAGAACTCAACGCCTTACATACCCTTGATTTTGAAGTGCAAGGCTTTGAATGGATAGACTGTCATGATACTGAGCAATCAATTGTCAGTTATGTAAGACGTGGGTTGGACAATAGTTTTGTTATAATAGTACTGAACTTTACGCCTGTGTTACGCCATGAATATCGCATTGGCGTGCCACAAGCCGGCAGCTACCATGAAATTTTTAACAGTGATGCAAGCTGTTATGGTGGCAGTAATCAAGGCAACGTCGCTGGCTTACAAACCGAAAATATCGCATGGATGCATCATCAACAGTCGCTTGTAATTACATTACCACCATTATCTGGCATCGTATTACAAATACAATAACCTATTGAATATAAAGCACTACTATTAAAATGGCAAGCCTAAATCAACTCCCTGTATGGCAAACACTCTACCAACACCAACAGCAAATCGCATCTACCCACATGCGCGACTTATTCGCACAAGATGCTAACCGTTTTAATAAATTCAGCCTGAAATTTGCTGATATTTTATTTGATTACTCAAAACATCGTATTACCGATGAAACGCTATCGCTACTATTCCAAATGGCGCGCGAAGCTAAAATTGAGCAATGGCGCGATAAAATGTTTGCGGGTGAAAAAATAAATATCACCGAAAATCGCGCTGTATTGCATACAGCCTTGCGTAACCGCGCTAACACACCAGTGATGGTGGATGGGCATGATGTGATGCCCGACGTAAACGCTGTATTAGCGCAGATGCGTCAGTTTTCAGACAAAGTGCACAACGGTAGTTGGTTGGGTTATTCAGGCCAACGTATTACTGATATTGTGAACATCGGTATTGGCGGTTCTGACCTAGGCCCCGTCATGGTGTGTGATGCATTAAAACCATACGCCAGTCCAGACTTACAAGTACATTTTGTGTCTAATATTGATGGCGCCCATTTAATGCGCGCCTTAGAAAAATGTAACCCTGAAACCACACTTTTTATTGTAGCGTCAAAAACCTTTACCACGCAAGAAACCATGACCAATGCCAAGTCTGCGCGCACTTGGTTTTTAACCGCTGCAAAAGATAACGCACATATTGCAAAACACTTTGTTGCACTTTCTACCAATGTTAAAGCCGTGCAAGAATTTGGTATTGATACCGCAAACATGTTCACTTTTTGGGACTGGGTTGGTGGTCGTTATTCACTCTGGTCTGCCATCGGTTTATCGATTGCCTTGTATGTAGGGATGGATAACTTTGAAGCCCTGCTCACAGGCGCGCATGAAATGGACAATCATTTCAAAACGGCTCCGTTAGAGCAAAATATGCCAGTTATTCTGGCGCTGATTGGCGTGTGGTATAACAATTTTTTCCATGTAGATTCACAAGCTATTTTGCCTTATGATCAAGGAATGGCACGCTTTCCAGCCTATTTACAACAAGCCGACATGGAAAGTAATGGTAAATTTATTTGCCGTAATGGCACACGTGTTACTTATAAAACCGGCCCGGTGATTTGGGGCGAGGCTGGCACGAATGGTCAACATGCATTCTACCAACTGATTCATCAAGGTACGCAAATTATCCCATCTGATTTTTTAATGCCCGCGCATAGCCATTATAAAGTAGGCAATGATGGCAACACACACCATAAAATTCTCATTGCTAACTTTTTGGCGCAAACGCAATCGCTTATGCTAGGTAAAACTAAAGAAGAGGCCCGCACAGAACTTGAACTTCAAGGTTTATCTGGTGAGGCGCTTGAGAACTTGCTACCGCATAAAGTATTTGAAGGTAACCGCCCGACTACTTCAATTCTGTTTGATAAACTCACGCCTAACACACTAGGTAAACTCATTGCGTTATACGAGCACAAAATATTCGTACAGGGGATTATTTGGGATATCAATAGCTATGACCAATGGGGCGTGGAATACGGCAAGCAAATTGCACAACAAATTTTTCCACAATTAATTAACGATGAAGTGGTGAGTAATTATGACAGTTCTACCAATGGCTTAATTAACTATACCAAAGCACTTAAATTAGACTGACACATGAAATTGATTAACGCTTGTGTTATGTAGCTACGACTGAAAGCCCGCTGATTGAATCAGCGGGCTTTTTTATTCACATGATATTTTGAAAGCAAAAATGGCAAACCTTGATAAGTATCGCGTTAATCCAAAAAAATTCTCTCTCAAAGATTACGACCCTAAAGATAAAACTGAGCGTACTGGCAACAAAGATCAAAATTTTGTCGATCTTACTAAGCTGGCGACTGAAATAAATGCGTTACAAGATATTTTACATGCTGAAGGCAAACATAAAGTGCTGTTAGTTTTGCAAGGTATGGATGCTAGCGGAAAAGACGGTACCGTGCGCCACGTATTCAAAGAGTCGGATCCACTGGGTATTCGCCTGGCTAGCTTTAAAGCTCCTAGTAGCGAGGAGCTTGCACATGACTACCTATGGCGAGTTCATCAACAAGTACCCAAAGCTGGTGAATTGGTCATTTTCAACCGCAGCCATTATGAAGATGTACTCATTGTAAAAGTACACAACTGGATTGATGAGGCTGAATGTAAGCGCCGTTATGCACAAATCAACGATTTTGAACGCATGCTTACAGAAACCGGCACCACCATTATTAAATGCTTTTTACATATTTCCAAAGAAGAGCAAAAAAAGCGCATGCAAGAAAGGTTAGATGATCCAACAAAAACCTGGAAATTTAATCCTGGCGATTTAAAAGAGCGCGCACTTTGGCCACAATACATGCAAGCTTACGAACAAGCCATTCAAGCCACTTCTACTGACCATGCGCCATGGCACATCATACCCGCCGACTCTAAAACCAATCGCAACCTGCTTATTTCGAGGCTTTTACTCACCACCCTTAAAAGCATGAAACTAACCTACCCACCTGTTCCGGCAGAATACAAAGCTATTGAGATAGAGCCTTAGCGTTAGAAATTTAGCAGCAGTCGAGTTTTTTGAACTCAGGCAAATGATTAAGCATCTAATAACCCGCTACGCATAGCGATCAAGGCAATTTCAGCAGAATTATTAGCATTGAGTTTCTGCTTGATGTTATAAAGATGCGTTCCCACGGTGCGTGGACTTAAAAATAAAGTTTCGGCGATGTCATTGGTGGTTTTGCCTTTGGCCAACGCCATAAATACTTCGAACTCACGTGGTGACAACACGTCCACAGGGTTTTGGTCGCCAGATAGCTGCTGAATGGCCATCTGCTGTGCCACACTGGCTTCTAAATACTTCTTACCTGTGGCAACGGTTCTAATCGCTTTAATCAGCTCTTCAGCCGCACTACGCTTTGTTAAATAGCCCATGGCACCTGCATTCAGCACGCGCTTGGGGTGTACCGAATCTTCATGCGCAGATAATACTAAAATTTTAGCAGAATTGTCTTTTGCTAAAATACGCTCAATCGCTTCTAAGCCACCAATACCTGGCATGGTAATGTCCATCACCACCACATTGGGTTTATGTTCCATGTAACGCTGAATCGCCTGCTCGCCATTTTCGGCTTCAGCAATCACTTTGATGTCAACATCTGACTCCAGCAACATTTTAAATCCCATGCGTACGACAGCGTGATCATCTACTAGCATGACGTTAATTTGACTCATGTTGCTTACTTTCTCTCATTATTAGTACAATTGACTTGAAGCGCCACTAGGAACATTAATATAAATCGCCGTGCCTTGATTTGGCGCAGCCTCAATTTTAAAGCTTCCATGTAAGGCCTGCACACGTTCACGCATACCAAGCAAACCAAAATGTCGGGTTTGGTCAACCGTTTCTACGTTCATGCCTATTCCGTTATCTTTAATACTCAACTGCAACTCACCCTCAGACGTTTTGATGAGTCTAACGTCAATTGTCGTTGCCTGCGCGTATTTCAACGCATTATTGATTGACTCTTGCACTATTCGATACAAATTGATGCTAATAGTTTCACCTAAACACTTTAAGTCTCCTGACTGCAGGTTTTCAGACAAATAGAGTTGAATCTGAATTTCTGGATGCTGCATTTGATGACTGCTCACCAAATCTTTTAAGGTTTCAGCCAAGCCCAAGTTATCCAGCGAACCTGGACGTAATTGGCGCACAATATTATGCATGCCGTCGTATATTTGATTCGCTGCGGATACGATGATTTGCGCACTTGATGCAATCTCAGCCATCCCCGCACTTGCGCTATTGGCGTTGGCTTTATTAGCAATGCCTACGGCAAAGGTTTTGATGGCTGTCACGTATTGACCAAGTTCATCATGCAGTTCGCGCGCTAAGCTTCCACGCTCCTCTTCGATATGCTTTTGAATTAAATGCGTTAATTGACGGTTCTCTTCTAGCTGACGCTCAGCTGTGAGTGACTCAGCCATGCGGTTAAGACTATGCCCAATACGATCAAACTCCGGCAAGGCAAGCGTTGGCAAGCGCGTGGTTAAGTCGCCTTGTTCAATACGGTTAATAGCAGCTAAGATTCGATTAACGGGCCTAAGCGCATGACTTAACAACAGATATACCATGGTGTTGAGCAGCAAAAAGAACGTTAACCCAACCCACATCAATTGGTTAAATCCAGACCATGCCTCACGAATGGAACCTGCGGCGCTGGACGATACCACCAAAGTGCCATAGCGAATCTTACGCTCTACCGTTTCCACCTTGGGTGTTACAAGCTTTACAAACCACTCTGGCGGATACACATCACTTTTGAATGTTGATTCTGGCGAATGATAAAGTTCATGCCCTTGATAATCATAAAGCGCAATATGACTACTACGCACATAGCCTAATGATGTTAGAAATTGCTGTAACACGATATGTGTAGGCCCCATTTCAGGGTTTATCGCAGAACTCACAATCACGGTATCTAGCAATTGCACCGTCACACGGCTTGCAGCTTCTACCCGCTCGCGAATTGAAATGCGGGTATCATTCACCAAAATCGTGCCGACCACCAATATAAAAGCCAGTGATAGTAAGGTAATGAGTAAATTTAAGCGGAAACGTAAGCTCATGAGTTGTAATGATGGCATAACATGTATAGAGTTTAACAACTTTAATCAATTCACAATATAGTGTTATTCATGAAATGAAAACATCATTTATTTTATCTGCAACTGTAGCCATACGTGACACCATTTTAAGCTACGAATCAGAGCTGGAATCCCTGGACCGCGCGATTGGCGATGGTGATCATTACATCAACATGAAACGTGGCGCTAGCGCGATTGTTGAAATGCAAACTGAATTAGAACCCCTGACACCTGACGCAGCACTGAATAAAATTGGTTTAAAGTTACTCAGCACTATCGGCGGTGCTTCTGGGCCACTCCTCGCAAGTTTTTTTATGGGCATGGCAAAAGTCATCAAAGAAAGTGGCGATGAATCCGTGCAAACTTATGCGACCGCTTTTGCCGCTGGCGTTGACGTTATCCGCCAGCGTGGCAAAGCAGATCTTGGTGAAAAAACCATGCTGGATGTTCTGATCCCTGTTGCCAATCAATTCACAGCACTTGCAGCCACCAACACTAATGTACAAGAAATTAGTGCTGCACTTATACAAACCGCAGAGCAAGGCATGCTCGCTACAAAAAACTTAATCGCCACCAAAGGTCGTGCCGCCAGCTTGGGAGAGCGTGCCATTGGTCACATAGACCCTGGTGCTAAAAGCTGCCAATTGATGATAACGACAGTTTGTAAACTCATTTCTTAAAAAACACTTATCCACGAAACTCACTAATCAGAAAAAACTGATAACCCATACTAAGCCAGCAAGCTGGCAAGTATGGCTAAAAACACGAACAAATTTAAAGAACTCCATACGCCGTAATAAAAACTAATGGGTAAGCTAGTAAGTAAAATTAGCATGTTGTTTTATTTCGTGGTTTTCGTGTTTTTTGTGGACTAAGCTTTGATTTTAAGAATATTTAATCCAGGGACTACTCATGAAAAAATTTATCAACAAAATTGACGATGTCTTAACTGAAAGCCTGAGCGGTTTTGCATTGGCACACGGTGATCTAGTTACCCTCAACTTAGAACCCAATTTTTTAACCCGCAAACAAAAGTCGAGTAATAAAGTTGCCATTATCTCAGGTGGTGGCTCAGGCCACGAGCCACTACACGCGGGCTATATAGGTTATGGCATGTTAGATGCAGCCTGCCCGGGCTATGTATTCACCTCACCCACACCCGACCAAATGCTCGCCGCGGCGACAGCCGTACATGCTGACCGAGGTGTTCTGTTTATTGTTAAAAATTATGCAGGTGACGTGATGAACTTTGAGATGGCGGCAGAGATGCTGTCTTTTGAATCGGCTACCGTACTCACCAGCGACGATTGTGCTGTCATCAATAGCACTTACACCACAGGCCGCCGCGGTGTTGCAGGCACGGTGATTGTAGAAAAATGTGTAGGCAGTTTGGCGGAAACAGGTGCCGATTTGCAAGCTTGCAAGGCATTAGGCGACAAAGTAAATAGTCGTACCGCCAGTATGGGCGTAGCGCTGACGAGTTGCACCGTACCTGCTGCAGGCCGCCCGACTTTTGACATTAGTGACACCGAGCTTGAAATGGGCGTAGGCATACACGGCGAGCCAGGTCGCAGACGTGAAGCCATGCGTGAAGCCGATGCCATTGTGAGTGACTGTGTAGAGGCCATCATCACCGACCTCAAAACGAGAGCCATATTCACTACAAGCACGCACGAAGCACTGTTGCTGATTAACGGCTTTGGCGCCACACCACTGATGGAGCTTTACTTAATTTACAACACCGCGCTTAAGTTATTCAATCAGCACGGCATTCAAATTTCACGCTCATTGGTTGGCAACTACACCACTGCGCTGGACATGGCTGGTGCTTCTATTACACTATGCTTACTGGATGATGAGATCAAACAACATTGGGATAGCCCGGTGCATACGGCGGCGTTGCGTTGGAATAAGTAACAAATATTGCTATTGCACGGCAGAACTTAAGCAACGCGGTTATCATTTTTATCGTAAATAGAATTAAACATGAATAGCTTGCTAAACCAGCGCAAGCCTGCCTGCCCTATCCATTAGCAAAAACCTGGTTCCAAAGTAAGGTTACCGCTTTCACATGGTGTGCAATAGTTGCCAGTTCTACCCCCAACTGCGTTGCGCCTTGTAGTTTAAGCATGTGCTGCCTATGCCGGTACTCTCGATAAGCCATGGCAACTTGTTCTGCCAATTCAGCATCAATAATTTTAAGGGATCCGAGTAATTTTAATAAACCAATATTGCCAATATTGCCGGTCAATGACAGATTATTTTGCGCATGTAACAACACTAAGTACTGCACTAAAAACTCAACATCAATAATGCCACCGATACCATGCTTAAGATCAAACAATGCGCCTCTTGAATGCTGAGCTTCACGCATTTTTTCACGCATGGAAAGCACTTCTGCTTTCAGTTTTTCGGCATTGCGTGTTTGTGTCATCACCTCTACGCGAATGCCATCAAAGGCTTTACCTATACTGGCGTCACCCGCCACAAATCTTGCACGTGTAATGGCTTGGTGTTCCCACACCCAAGCCTTATGAAGTTGATATTCTCTAAATGCAGCAACGCTACTCACCAACAAGCCACTGTTGCCGTCTGGTCGTAGCTGTAAATCAGTTTCATACAGCAAACCTGCTGAAGTTAAGCTGTTAAACCAGTTATTGATGCGTTGCGCAAAGCGCGCATACACTTCACCCGCTTCAGGGGACTCGTCGTCATATAGAAAAATAATATCTAAATCAGAGGCGTAGCCCAGTTCCTTACCGCCTAGCTTACCGTAACCTATCACTGCAAACTTAGGCGTATCAAGATGTTTACCGCGCACATTCGGCCAAATAGTTTCTAAAGCTACGCTCATAATTAAATCAGCCAGGTAACTCAAGTAATCGGATATTGTCTCCAATGCCAACTCGCCATTGATATCCTGCACCGCAAAGCGGAATATATTGGCATGTTTAAAGTGACGCATCACATCCATCTGCCGCTCAATATCACCTTCCGCCTCGGCTAGCCGACCCAGCAACTCTGCACGCATGGCGATAAAATCAGGCTTTGCATACAAAGTACGTGTATCTAAAAGCTCATCCAGCAAAATGGGGTGCTGTGCTAAATAATTCGCCAACCATGGGCTGCTGCTGCATAACTTAACCAACAACTGCATCGCCTGTGGGTGTTCTGCCAGCAGCGCCAGATAACTAGCTCGACGGCAAATACTTTCTAATAAATCAGTCACACGCGTCAGTGTGATATCTGCATTCTGCATTTTGGCTGATTGCGCAATGACATGAGGCATCACCGCATCAAAGCGTTGGCGACTCAACTCAGGCAATTGCAAATAGCGGCTACTTTGATGCAAAGTATTTAAACGGCGCAATGTTTCATGTGCATCGGTAAAGCCGATTTCCTGCAAACCGCCTATGGCATCAACTTCTGCAAGCGCACCATTCCAAATGGACTTTTCTGACGCTAGCGCATCTTCACCTGCGTCAGCTTCATCAAAAGTCGCATTAAAATGTTGCTGCACTTGTGCACGATAAGCGTCCAGCTTTGCCAAAAAGTCTGACCAGCTGGCAAAATTCATTGCCTTAGCAATGCGCACTTTCGCCTCATCTGTCTTTGGCAACTCCTGTGTTTGCGCATCTTCAACATACATTAGGCGATGTTCTAAATTGCGTAAAAACACATAAGCATCACTCAGCTCAGCTACGGTTTTTTCAGGTAACAAGCCTCTGTTTTTTAACAGCGCTAACACTGAGAGTGTTGGTTTAATTTGCAAGCTTACATCTTGCCCGCCTCGAATCAGCTGAAACACTTGAGCAATAAACTCAATCTCACGAATTCCACCGCGACCCAGTTTGATGTTGTCATGCATGCCTTTGCTGTTAACGTCGCGCTGAATTTGAATTTTCAAATCGCGCATGCTGGTAAATGCGCCAAAATCCAGGTATTTACGAAACACAAACGGTTTTAGTAATTTTGCGACAGCATTGCCGCCCGTGACTTCACGCCCTTTAATCCAAGCGTAGCGCTCCCACTCGCGCCCGTTGTTTTGATAATAATCTTCAAGCGCATCAAGGTTACTGACCAATGCGCCTTCAGAGCCGAACGGGCGCAAACGCATATCTACGCGAAACACAAAACCGTCTTCGGTAATTTCATCAATGGCAGCGATCAGCCTTTTAGCCAAGCGTGTAAAAAAATCTTGATTGCTAATTGGTTTGTCACCCTGAGTTTCGCCCTCTGCTTCATAAGCAAAAATCAAATCAATATCAGATGAAACATTAAGCTCACAGCCGCCTAGCTTGCCCATGCCAATCACGATTAAATTTTGCAGACGACCTTCAGTATCTACAGGCTGGCCATACATATCTACCAGCCAAGTATTCAAGTAATCAATTGCGGTATTGATCACACACTCTGCCAGTTGCGAGGTTGTTTGCATCACTTCATGCAAATCTGCCAAACAGTTTAAATCCCGCACAATCACGCGTGCCATCACGTGGCTGCGCAAAACCCGCAATGCACGCTTTAAGCTAATCTCATCGACAATTTTTTGCTGCGATAAAAAGCTTTGCATATCACTAAGCTGGTATGGCTGATGCAGATTTGTCAGTAAATTCTGCATTAAGGCCACATCTTTTCTAAACAATCTAGCCACAAATGGACTACAAGCAACGGCATGAAGCACGCAAGCCTCATCACTAGAATGGGCGCGGTTGTCAGATAACAAATTATCGAGTGTTAGCATAAGAATTTTCAGGTAATATGGCGCTGTTACACATTTGCAACAACTTATTTTTAGTATTTATCTATAGGATTTATTTAGGTAACCTTGAGGCAAATTATAAACGGCTAACAAGGATTTAAGGGGATTTTAAGCATGTCAATTGAGTCAGTTCTTCATGAAAACCGCGTTTTTGAGCCAAGTAGCGATTTTGTAAAAGCTGCCAATGTTTCTGGTATGGCTGCCTATAACGCACTTTGTGCAGAAGCCGCTGCTGATTACGAAGGCTTTTGGGAAAAATTAGCACGTGAATTACTGGTTTGGCACAAACCCTTTACCAAAACACTCAATGAAGAAAACGCACCCTTTTACAAATGGTTTGAAGATGGCGAACTCAACGTTTCAGCCAACTGTTTAGATAAACACTTAAGCACTATCCCCAATAAAGTCGCCATTATTTTTGAAGCTGACGATGGCAGTAGCAAAACCGTGACCTACAAAGCGCTTTACCACCAAGTTTGCCAATTTGCTAATGGCCTAAAAAAACTTAATCTTAATCTGGGTGACCGCGTTATTATTTACTTACCGATGGGCGTTGAAGCCATTGTGGCGATGCAAGCCTGTGCCAGATTAGGCCTGGTGCACTCAGTAGTATTCGGCGGCTTTTCTGCCAAAAGCTTGAACGAGCGCATTATCGATGCCGGTGCCAAAACTGTTATCACCTCTGACGGTCAGTTTCGTGGCGGCAAGACTATGCCACTCAAAGCAGCAGTGGATGAAGGCATTGCCATGGGCGGCTGCGACTCTATTCAAAAAGTAGTGGTACTTAAAAAAACCGGGCTAGATGTTACCTGGAATAGTAACGACATCTGGTGGCATGACCTTGTTGCAGGTGTTGCAGACACGTGCGAACCTGTGATGGTCAATGCAGAGCACCCGCTATTTTTACTCTACACTAGCGGCTCAACAGGCAAACCAAAAGGCGTACAACACAGCTCAGCTGGCTATTTACTCCACGCCATGAACACCATGCGCTGGACCTTTGATATTCACGCGGATGATGTGTTTTGGTGTACCGCGGACGTGGGCTGGATTACAGGCCATACTTACGTGACTTACGGACCGCTGGCAATGGGTGCAACACAAGTGGTGTTTGAAGGTATCCCCACCTACCCTAATGCTGGGCGTTTTTGGCAAATGATAGAAAAACACAAAGTGTCGATTTTCTACACCGCGCCAACCGCCATTCGTTCGCTGATTAAAGCTTCAGAAACCAACCCGGAAGTACATCCTAGAAACTACAATTTATCTAGCTTACGTTTATTGGGTTCCGTGGGTGAACCCATTAACCCAGAAGCATGGATGTGGTACTTTGAACAAGTGGGTGGAAGCCGCTGCCCAATTGCTGACACTTTCTGGCAAACCGAAACTGGCGGCCACGTCATTACCCCGCTACCAGGCGCAACGGCTTTAGTGCCTGGCTCATGCACACTGCCCTTTCCAGGGATTGATATTGATGTGGTGGATGAAGCAGGCAAAGACGTGCCATGGGGCACAGGCGGCTTATTGGTGATCAAAAAACCATGGCCAGCCATGATCCGCACCATTTACAACGACCCTGAACGTTACAAAACCAGCTACTACCCAGCAGATTTAGGTGGCAAAATCTATCTGGCAGGCGATGGTGCCGTGCGCGATGCTGTCACTGGCAACTTCACTATTATGGGGAGAATTGATGACGTGCTTAACGTGTCTGGCCACCGTTTAGGTACCATGGAAATTGAATCTGCACTCGTTTCTAACCACTTGGTGGCAGAGGCCGCCGTGGTGGGAAAACCACACGATGTAAAAGGTGAATCTGTGGTGGCCTATGTGGTGCTTAAAGGTGCCCGCCCTCAAGGCGAAGAAGCTAAAAAAATCGTTGCAGAACTGCGTGACTGGGTAGGCAAAGAAATTGGCCCAATCGCCAAGCCAGATGAAATCCGTTTTGGGGATAACCTGCCTAAGACCCGCTCTGGCAAAATCATGCGCAGACTCTTGCGCACCTTAGCTAAGGGCGAAGAAATCACTTCGGATATCTCAACACTAGATAACCCTGCCATTTTGGAACAGTTGAAAGAAGTGGTAAAGTAAGCGATGAAGCATCATAAAACAGCTTATAAAATGAATAAATCCAGATGTATTCGCAAACAAGGGGTCACGCAAACAAGCACGCAAACAAGGGGTCAGGTCTTGCAATAACGCATAATTGAGTTATACTCCAACTCATGGCGAGACCTCTGAGATTAGAATTACCTGGCGGGTTATATCATGTAACCTCTAGGGGTAATGCAAGAAGCGAAATTTATCTTGATGATGAAGATAGATTGAACTGGCTTACATTGTTGAATGATGTTTGCGAACGATTTAATTGGATTTGCCATGCCTATTGTTTGATGACTAATCATTATCATATTGTCATTGAAACAATAGAAGGAAATCTTTCAAAAGGTATGCGTCACTTAAATGGCGTTTACACACAAAATTTTAATCGCCACCATCATCGCGTCGGCCACGTATTTCAAGGGCGATATAAAGCCATTTTGGTGGAAAAAGACCATTACTTACTGGAATTATGCCGTTATGTGGTGCTGAATCCCGTTAGAGCGAAAATGGTAAATGATGTGGCAGACTGGCCATGGAGTAGTTATCTAGCGACAGTTAATCAAACCACACCGCTAAAAAGCTTGCAAGTTGATTGGTTATTAAGTCAGTTTGAAGCTAATAAAGATCAGGCAATCGTTACGTATCAGAATTTTGTTCGCGCAGGCGTTGGTTTAGCACCTATTTGGGAAAGTCTTAAGAATCAGATATTTCTTGGCAATGACGACTTTGTGGAAAGATTGCAATGCCACATCAAAGCAGAACCAAACGCGTTAAAAGAAATCCCTAAAGCTCAAAGAAAACGTTCAGGGCAGCCTTTAGCTTATTATGTTCAAACTATTACAAATACTAAGAATGCTATGAAACAGGCTTATGAAACTGGAGACTATACGATGCAACAAATTGCTGATGCTTTTGATGTACACTATTCGACTGTCAGTCGAGCAGTTAATCAAGCTAAAATCAAAAATGAGTGATTGCAAGACCTGACCCCTGATTCTGCTGATTCTCTGCTTTAGAACTGACCTCGTATTTCGGTTGTTTCATCGACACCGTGTACTGCAAATATGTTCTTGGCAAGATCAATTCCTAGAGTAATAATAGACATGACTTTCCCCTTTCGAGAGATTTGATGAGATTAATTGACACCCCATCTTGGCACTTGGCTGCCGTGCTCGGGATCCATGGCAGCACTGGGAATATTGCAGATCCTAAACTTACGTAGGAGAAAAATATGAAGATTCTGAAAATAGCGGTTGCGTCTATGGCGTTTGTGATAGCCACAACTATTGCCCCAATTGCAACGGCACAACAAGCGGGTACG
>Ga0156104_131_pt5 | contig 96465 bp, 91 predicted proteins | sample RifCSPlowO2_02_FD_107757 | JGI IMG/M metagenome (GOLD analysis project Ga0156104, IMG submission 107757) | Methylotenera sp. RIFCSPLOWO2_02_FULL_45_14 | reverse complement strand
TTTTGTACGCGCAGTAGCCATGTTATTTGATCGCTATTTACAAACCGACCGCAATCGCGCGCGGTTCTCTAAAATCATCTAACCATTCCTCGAAAGAAGTAGCCTCGATGCAATGAATCAGAAAAACTGATAAGCACTACTAAAGCCTGCAAGCTGGCAAGTATTGCTAAATGGAATCGAGGTTTATGCACAAAACCGCCTACATACGACTTTTCAAGAGATAAATCTCTTAGAAAATTAGCGACACTTGCCAGTTTACTGGCTTAGTGTTGGTTATCAGTTTGTTCTGAGCAGGCTACCCTTGTAGTACAAAAACCACATAAAAAAAAGCCTCTACCGATAAAGGCAGAGGCCAACGTGGAGCTTAAAAACTTTACTGTCTTAAATTATTTAACTTTTATTAAAGTTCAACAATTAGAACTTTTTACCGATACCAACACCGAATACCCATGGGTTGATGTCAAGTGAGTCGATCTTTGTCCAACGACCAGTAACCGGACTTTTCAATTGAACATCAGTTTCAATGTTGACATACTTAACGTCAGCATTAATCAGCCAACCATCCTTTAAATTAACATCGAAACCTGCTTGTAAGGCATAGCCCCAGCTATCGCTATCAATCTTAATCTTACTACCATCGATTGCACCTTGTGAGCCTTTAAGATTGCGATCAAGCATGTAAGTGTAATTAATACCTGCTCCTACGTAAGGGTCAAAAGTTTGGTCAGGGTTGAAATGCCATTGTAAAGTAAGCGTTGGTGGTAAAGCATCAACACGACCCAATTTTTGGTTACCTATAGCCTCAGTAGATGCTGCCCCTTTGATGCTAACATCATGTTTAGAACCTACTGCAAGAATCAATTCTGCGGCAATGTTTTTAGTAATGTAATAAGAAATATCTAACTCAGGAATCCAGTTGTTATCAACAGATAACTCTGCACCTGGGGAAATTAACTGTGTTCCTGGCAATACATTTTTATTGACAGTCTTACCCAATTTACTATCTTCATTTGGGCTAACATTCGCAGCGCGAACGCGAACAACCCAATCACCCGCCTCGGCTTGTGCTAATACAGGCGCAAATGCAGCAGCAATCGCTAAAACTAATACTGATTTTTTCATCTTTATATTCTCCACATTAAAATAAACAAATACACACAAATTCGATGGGTGAATTATACGAGCTTAATATGCACTGTATTTGATATGCATCAATAAATCCCACTTCAAACAGCTGGTTGTTGTTTTTTTACAACGTAAATTTGTTGTTTATTAAATGAATGATCTAAACGAGACCATGTACTGAAGTGTCTGTAGGATCGTAATTTATTGCGCGAATGAACCTCTTATATAAAATAATTCGCGCAATAAATTACGATCCTACAAAATTAGGCAACCAGCTCAAACAACGCAATAGATTCCACATGCGCGGTATGCGGGAACATATTGATCACCCCTGCTGCGCTTAAGGTGTAGCCTTTTTCATTCACCAGCACACCGGCATCGCGCGCTAAGGTTGCAGGGCTACACGATACGTACACAATCCGCTGTGGGCTATTGCTATTGTCTAGCGATTTAATCAACTCGAATGCGCCATCACGAGGTGGGTCCACTAGCCATTTATCAAAAGCGCCTAAGTTTGTTAGCGCTTCTGATGTCATTTTAAATAAATCAGCCACGCCAAACTTAACGTGACTGATGTCATTCAGCTGTGCGCTTTCATTGGCGCGATCAACCAGATTAGCCAAGCCTTCTAAGCCCAGCACTTGTGCGCCGCTGCGTGCGATGGGTAACGTAAAATTGCCAATGCCACAAAAAAAGTCAGCGATATTCTCATGGGCTTGCGGCGCTAGCAACTGCATGGCACGGCGGATCATCACTTGGTTAATTTGCGGGTTTACCTGTGTAAACTCATTGGGTTTAAATGGGTAGGTTAAACCAAACTCTGGCAGGCTATATTGCAATTGCGCGCCGTCAAGTGGATAGAATGGCTTAATCGTATCCGGTCCTTTGGTTTGCGTCCAAATTTGCACTGCGTGATCGTCAGCAAAGGCTTTAAGTAGCGCTTCGTCATTGGCGCTCAACGCATCCATAATGCGTAAAATCAACACAATCACCGGGTTAGAATTACCCTCCACAGGCTCGCACTCGTTATTTGGGTTGGCTTCGCCAACGGCCAGTTCAATTTGTGGCAATTTATCTCGTATGCTGAGCTGCACAATCAAGGCTTGTAATGGCGCGATTAAAGCGGAAACCTCAGGCACCAACACCTCACAACTATCCATATCTGCCACATATCGTGTGGATTTTTCATTAAAGCCAACCAGTACGCGCTGTTTTTTTTCCACATACTTGACACTTAAGCGCGCTTTGTGGCGGTAGCCCCAAGTAGGGCCATACAGCGGTGGCAGCATGTTTTCAGCTTTAACTTTGCCAATATGCCATAAATCATTTTCAAGCAAACGTTGCTTGGCAGCCACCTGCGCGGCAAAATCCAAATGTTGCAGCTTACAGCCACCGCACAAACCAAAGTGCGGGCATTTTGGCGTGACACGTTGATTTGATTGCTTTAACACCTCAACTACATTAGCCACTTCATAACTTGGCTTAATACGAATTGATTGAAAGGTGACTTTTTCATTAGGCAGCGCGCCATCAATAAAAATAGTTTTGCCTTCTACATGGGCAACGCCGCGCCCTTCTTGGTCCAGCGACTCAATTGTGGCGTGTTTAATTTCGGGAATGACTGGAGTTTGATTGCGATTTCTAGAGCGACGTGCCATGAAAAAACCTGTGTTTCAAAGTGAGGTGTGATTTTAACGCATTATCGAACAGAAATATTTTGCAACTTTATGTAGGAGCGCAATTTATTGCGCGAATACCATGTAACTTTAAACAGCCACTTTGCGTGCATCCACTTCATTAGGTTGCTTACTTAAATCACTTCGCGCAATAAATTGCGCTCCTACAAAAAGGATTAAGGCATTCTCCATGCTGCCAAAAACTCTGCCCAGTGCGGCGCGGTGTAACTTGCAAGCGTATCGCGCACCAACGTAATCTCCGCCTCATAAGCCGCTGGCGTTAAATGCCCACGCATCAATTGAAAGCGTAAAAACACCAAATGTGTGTTTGCCACGTCAGTCTCGCAATAATTACGAATATCTTCAATGCCACCTGCTTTGTAGGCATCCCACACTTTACTGCCGTCCATGCCAAGTTTGCCTGGAAATCCGCATAACTTGGCCAAATCATCTAACGGTGCATTGGCGCGGGCGTTGAACATCGCCATCACGTCCATTAAATCCAAATGGCGAGCATGGTAGCGGCTGATGTAATTATTCCACTTAAATTCCTTGTCATCCTCGCCTAAATCCCAATAACGGCTGGCGTTAATGCCATGAATTAAGCCGCGATAATGCAACACGGGCAAATCAAAACCGCCACCATTCCACGAAATAATTTGTGGGGTGTATTTCTCAATACCATCAAAAAAACGCTGGATAATTTCAGCTTCAGATGCGTCGGCATCGCCTAATGTCCACACTTTGAAATTTTTACCTTCGCGCAAAGCACATGATATGGCGCAAATACGGTGCTGATGCAGTGGCAAAAAGTCACTGCCATTGTGCTGACGACGTTGATGCAGGGCAATGTTGGCAACATCCTCAGCACAAGTTTCTGTAGGTAAATCCAATAATGTACGCAAACCATCCGTATCGGGGATAGTTTCAATGTCAAATACTAAGGTAGGGGTCATGTTGAATAAACACCATAAAAATTACTTAACATAGGTCTTATTTCTTCACCCAACCACCCGCACCTTGCACCCACCAACCAGCTTGCGCTTTATCTATCCAGCGGCCTGCAAACGTACTTTGGATTTCCGCTTGCCACTCTGGGTGGCCATTGGCGGTGGCGATTTCTTTATATAATTTGTTACGATCTGCATTTTCTGCAGCAACGGCGCTATTTAAACCTCCGCGATCTTTCAGCGGTACAGCATTCGCATCGCGCACCGCAATCAAACCATCGTTAGTCAACCCAATCGCACCACTTGCATAGTATGCGGCTAATTGCCCATGGCGCGCTTGCATGCTATTTTTAATGGCTGAAATGGCCGGGGTGTTAATTTCTAAATCCGCCGCCGCAGCTACAAATTGGCTTGTAAACAAAGCGCTCAATAACAGCACTAAACTGAATAGTATTTTTTTCATCATGATTCCTTCAAGTAGATTTTTTATTTTGCTGGGGTTGAGGCTGGCTCAACAGCATTAACATTTGGTTTATCGCCACCATTTTTTAATTGCCATACATCATCAATAATTTTATCTGCGGCTTTTTCTGCCGCTGCCGCCGGAAAGTAAATATTGATGGTGACGCATGCAGGTAGTACGCATGCCAATGTCACACCAATCATCCAATTTTTCATTTTCTGTCCTTTTAATTAATTTAAAGTATTTTTAAAATTTAATTACTTAACGATTGCCTTGCTGTTGCCGTCCGTCACACGCTTAATGCGCGCCAACAATTCACTCCAACCCACAGTTTGATTGTACCCCATCACCGTAATCGCAGGGATACCACTGCCTTTAACGATGATATACCCATGTGGCGTTGACTCAATGCCGCCCATTTGACAAATATCATTACGCAACCGACAACTTAAGCCCATTTTTCCATAATTAAATTGCTCAAAAAAACGTAAAAAGCTGCGTTGTACCGCAGCGGCAGCACCGCCGCCACCTAACGCTGATATGTTTTCTACCGCACGTTGCGATATTTTTTTCGGGTACTTGCCTGGGCTGCTCTGCACCATGGCATCAAACTGTACCAGCTTCCAATTTTGCAGCTCTAAATCGTCAATATCGCCGTCCAGCTTACCTTCAATCGCACCGAATGAAAATGTGCGTGTTAATTCACCTAAATCCAAGTTTCTTAAAGCAATATCCGCATTGAGCTTAGGCGCGATACCAAGCGGGGTTTGCATGGTGAGTTGGGTGACGGTTGCCGTGCCATTAAACACATGAAGCACCACACTACCATCTGTGGTGAGTGTGCCACCACTATAAGTAACTAATGGAATTTCAGCCGAAGCTTTACCCTGCATTTTTGGCAAGTTAAGCTGGGCACTAAAATCCACCATAGAAATGGGTTCTAACTTGGCACTCAAGTGCCAATACCATTGCCCACCAATGCGCGCGGCTGAAATATCAGACAAACTCAGCGCACCATCTAAAATTGGTAATAGAATACTGGGCGATGTTAGCGAGTAGCGATTCACTTCAGCTTGAAGTTTAGTTTTACCCAAAGGTAAATTAAGTAACTCACCACTTTCATAACTCAAACTCACATTTTTTGGGTTATCAAAGCTCCACGGCAAGTCAGCATTGAGTTTATAAAGCGCAAATTTCTGATTTTTATCAGCGAGATCGACATTTTTAAGATGCAGCTCAAATGATTTTAGTGCTGTATTGACTATTTGCAATGATAGCGCCGCTTTGCCTTCTATCTCAGTATTATTAAAGGCGGTTTTCTCTAAAAATGGCTTAAATAATAAGGGGTAAGCCGTGCTTAAATCTAAGTCTGGTAAGTTTGCATTTAAATTGATCAACTTAAAATCAGTAAGCCTGATTTGGCCATCAGCTTTAAGTTCGCCTACGTTTTTAATGTTTAAATTTGCAGTGTTAACGGTAAATGTTTCACCTTCAAAGCTACCATTCGCTACCAGCGTATGCCCGCCATTGGCCAAATAAAACGGCTGCCAAAACACCTCGCCCGATTGCCAATCCAGCGCGGTTTTCCATTCCCAAACCTGCCCTGTTTGTTTGAGTGCGATAGCAACATTGCCACTCAACTTCTCTGCCGCATGCAAGCCAGCTTCATCACTGAAATTGGCATTTTTTAATTGCAATGTTGCTTTTACATCTGGCACACCATGACTAAATAACTGGTTGATTTCAAGGCTAAATGGTAAATTGATGCGCGAGTTTTTCAGCGAACTATCCGCACAGTTAAATGCACCAAATTGAGCATTTTCTGGAATTTCACAACCAAGATTAAGTTGTATCCAGTCTTTTTCAGATTTTTGTTTGAGTACTACGTTTGCGCTTAAAGTTAGCGTAGGCTTACTAAGATTTAAATGCAACGCAACATTTTGCGCATTCCCTTGGGGATGCTCAAAATGCTGAACTTTAATTGCAATTTCACTGACTGCGTAAGCGCTAATGCTGTACAAACTCACGCAAAATGCACTTATAACGATGTGAAATAAAACCCTCATCTCACTTTTCGTCTAACTATGACGGATACACACCCGTAGATAAATAACGATCACCCCTGTCACACACTATCGTCACAATCACTGCGTTCTCTACACGTTTAGATAGCTGTAACGCTGCATATAAAGCACCTCCTGATGAGATGCCTGCAAAAATACCTTCTGTAGCAGCTAATTTTCGTGTGGTATCTTCAGCATGATATTGGCTCACATAAATAAGCTCATCCACGCGTTTTGCATCGTAAATTTTTGGCATGTACGCTTCTGGCCATTTACGAATACCCGGAATTTGCGCACCATCTTCAGGCTGTACTCCGACAATTTGAATGTTGGGATTCTGCTCTTTTAAAAAACGTGATGTCCCCATAATCGTACCCGTGGTCCCCATGCTGGAAACGAAATGAGTCACCTTGCCTTCTGTATCGCGCCAAATTTCAGGACCCGTGCCCTCATAATGCGCGAGCGGATTGTCCTGATTACCAAATTGATCTAACACCATGCCTTCGCCTTCTGCTTGCAACTTCATTGCCACGTCGCGGGCGAGTTCCATGCTGCCATCTTTAGGTGTTAACACTAACTCGGCACCATAGGCTTTCATACTTTGGCGTCGCTCTACGCTTTGATTCTCAGGCATCACCAATACCATTTTGTATCCACGCATGGCAGCCACCATGGCTAATGCAATACCAGTATTGCCACTGGTCGCCTCAATCAGTGTATCGCCTGGCTTAATATCACCGCGTGCTTCGGCCCGTGTAATCATCGAATATGCCGGCCTGTCTTTTACTGAACCTGCAGGATTATTGCCTTCCAGCTTCAATAAAATGGTGTTGGTGGTGTTTCCCGCCATGCGTTGCAACTTCACCAACGGCGTATTACCAACAAAATTGTCTATGGTTTTGTACATAAAATGACTTCTCTATCTTTTATTCAATTTATTTTTTAAGTTTAATTGGGCTAAATAAACCGCGTAAATGCCAAAACCAACAAACGCAATCAGCGACAATTGTGGAATGGTCAGCCCTAAAAATGTCCAATCAATGGCAGCACAATCACCCGTACCCTTAAACACTAACTTCAGTGCTTTTTCTAACGGAAAGTTCTCAAACATGTAATCAAACCCTACGCCACAATCAGCAATCATGCTCTCGCGATGTGCTTGTATCCACCAATGACGAATTGCAACCCCTGCCCCACCTAAAGCCGCAAGTACTTGTAACGCTGCAAAAAATTTTAGGTATTTATTAAAAATCGCAGCCAATAAAAACAACACACCCAACGCCATGAACACAATACGTTGCGAAATGCACAGTGGGCATGGCTCCAAGTTGTAGCGCGTTTGTATCCACAATGCCAACCCGACCAAAACAAAGCAGACAATAAAGCCTATAAAATATCCGGTGCGACCCATAAGAAGTTTATTTAGCATGCAGTTCTACCATATATAATCTTAAAAAATCATTTTAACCCAGATAATCTATTAGGCGAGCCAGTTTTGACAGACTTTGCAGCAAATTTAACTCAAGTACAGGTGTTGACCGTTAGCGAGCTTAATCGTTTAGCGCGTAACGTGTTAGAACAAAGCTTTCCGTTATTCTGGGTATCGGGCGAGGTTTCTAACTTTACCCGTGCGGCCAGTGGCCATTGGTATTTTTCACTTAAAGATACAGGCGCACAGGTGCGCTGCGTCATGTTTAAAGGGCGCAATAGCTACGTGGATTTTACGCCACGCGAAGGCGATAAAATCGAAGCACACTGTACGGTAACCCTTTATGAAACGCGTGGTGACTTTCAGCTAACTGTGGAATTTGTGCAGCGCGCCGGCTTAGGCGCATTGTTTGAAGCGTTTGAAAAACTCAAAAACAAACTGAGCAACGAAGGTTTATTTGACGCTGCTTCGAAGCGTGCTATTCCAAAGCATCCCCAACAAATTGGCATTGTTACTTCAGCCGATGCTGCAGCCTTACGCGATGTGTTAACCACACTCAAGCGCCGCATGCCGAGCATCCCTATCATTATTTACCCAACGCCCGTGCAAGGCCGCGGTGTCGCGCATCTGATTGCCAATGCAATCAACACCGCAAACGCGCGCGCAGAATGCGATGTGCTGATTATTTGTCGCGGTGGCGGCAGCATAGAAGACTTATGGCAATTTAATGAAGAAATTGTGGCTCGCGCAATCGCGCAGTGCAGTATTCCTACTATTAGCGGCGTGGGACATGAAACTGATTTTACTATTTGTGATTTTGTTGCAGACATGCGCGCCGCCACGCCCACCGCCGCAGCTGAGCTGGCAACACCATCGCGCGATGCGGTACTCAGTGCACTTAAACAATTAAAATTACAACTCGTTAAAAATATACAATTCGCCTTAAACCAAAAGGCGCAAGCGCTAGACTACTTAGCACGCAGATTGATTTCACCCGCGCAACAAATCGAACAACAAAAAACGCGACTGCTACAACTTGCAAATCGCTTAAATGTGAGCGTTAATCAACAACTGCAAACCAAACAACACAATTTACTGCGCCTGAGCCAAAACCTGACACACCTGAACCCACAAGCCGTTCTTACACGCGGCTACGCCTTTGTGCAAAATAAACGCGGAGAAATTGTCAGTTCAAGCCAACAATTACAAAGCGGTGACGAAGTAACGCTGACATTTGGCGTCGGTTCGGCAGAGGCTACTATTAGCCAAACAAAGATCTAACCCGAATGTTTGCTCAATCGACTGTTGAAAACCACTCACCCCATTGGGTTACAGGAAAACAACGCCTCAAAAAAACAATTGGTTTAGTCATGCACTTGGTTGATAATAACCAACTCATCTAAACCTCAACGTATTTTTAATGTCATCACCTACTGGCAGTAAAACCAAACTTTCTGCACTTACGCTCGCCGCACTTGGCGTGGTGTTTGGCGACATTGGCACCAGCCCGTTATATACGATTAAAGAGGTTTTTTCAGTGGGCGTACACCCTGTGCCACTTACCCCAGAAAATATGTTCGGCATTTTGTCGCTCATTGTGTGGGCGCTAATTATGGTGGTATCGGTCAAATATGTTGCGTTTATTATGCGTGCAGATAACCGTGGTGAAGGCGGCATTATGGCGTTACTAGCCCTTGCCAGCAGCAATGCCGCCGATAATCTGAAAAAACAGCACATTATTATGCTACTGGGTATTTTAGGCGCCTGTATGTTTTATGCCGATGGCATGATCACACCCGCCATTTCAGTATTATCCGCAGTTGAAGGTTTGGAAGTTGCCGCGCCCATACTGCATCCACTGATATTGCCGATTACACTAGTCGTATTATTTTTACTGTTTTGGGCGCAAAGCAAAGGTACTGCATTAGTCGGTGCTTTTTTTGGCCCAGTGATGTTGCTGTGGTTTAGCACATTAGCCATTTTAGGCATCGGTGGCATTATGCAATACCCCGCCATTTTGAACGCGCTCAACCCTGTCTACGGCATACAATTTTTTCAAGTAAGCCCGTGGATAGCCTTTGTGGCACTAGGCGCGGTAGTGCTTGCGGTCACTGGAGCTGAAGCTTTATACGCAGACATGGGACATTTTGGACGAGTGCCTATCCGTCTGGCCTGGTTTGGTTTTGTGTTGCCAGCCTTGATTTTGAACTATTTTGGTCAAGGTGCCTTAGTATTAAAAAATCCAGAAACGGTAAAAAATCCTTTTTACTTACTAGCTCCCGAATGGATGTTGTATCCGCTGATTATCTTGGCAACAATGGCCGCCGTGATTGCCTCACAAGCCGTCATCACCGGTGCATTTTCTGTATCGCGTCAAGCACTGCAACTAGGCTATTTGCCACGCATGCACGTTGAGCACACCTCTGAAAGCCAAAAAGGCCAAGTCTATATGCCGCGCGTTAACTGGGGCTTAATGATTGGCGTCATGGTATTGGTTATCGGCTTTGGTTCATCTGGAGATTTAGCAGCCGCTTACGGCATTGCGGTCACTGGCGACATGGTAATTACCACTTTATTAGCGGGCATTGTATTTCACAATATTTGGGGTTGGAGTAAATTACGCACAGGCATGTTAGTGACACTGTTCTTAATGGTTGATGTCGCATTTTTTAGTGCTAACGTGTTAAAAATTCCTGACGGCGGCTGGGTTCCGCTGGCGATAGGTATTATCATTTTCACCCTAATGATTACGTGGAAAACCGGCCGTAGCATGCTGTATCTACACCTTAAAAATGAGGCAATGGCACTTGACCCGTTTATTGAAGCGATTGGCTCACATCCACCCACACGCGTGCCTGGCACCGCATTGTTCATGACCCCCAACCCCGAAGGCGTGCCACATGCCATGTTGCACAATTTAAAGCATAACAAAGTGCTGCATGAACGCGTTGTCATTCTTACCGTTAAGTTTTTAGACTTTCCACATTCATCGCTTGAAGATCGCGTGGAGGTAGAAACCTTACCGCACGAGTTCTACAAGGTGACCGTGCGCTATGGCTTTAAAGATGAGCCTGATTTACCAAGAGACTTAAAACTTTGTGCAGAAAAAGGCTTAGTATTAGAAGCCATGGACTCCTCGTTCTTTATCGGTAAAGAAATTCTTATCGCCCATGAGTCCTCCGAAATGGCTTACTGGCGTAAAAAAATCTTTATCGGGCTATTTAGTAGCGCAGAAACGATTACCAACCAATTTAAATTACCGCCAAATCGAGTGGTTGAACTTGGCGCGCAAGTTTCTTTCTAACTTGAGTTATCAGAAGCTTCTGACAATTTAAACTGAAAATTTATGGTGAGTGCCGGATGCAAAAATCAACCGTTTTTCATATCAAGCGTTAAAGCTAAATCATTAATTAAGGTTTCATACAAAATGAAAAAACTCACACTTAAAAAAATGTCATTAGTGATTGCTACGATTCTTGCAACCCAATTAAGCAGTTGTGCTACCACCACCAAGGACAGCGTTTCTGGTGTGAGTCGTTCGCAGTTCATGTTGCTGCCAGCCTCAGAAATCACGAGTATGTCCACCCAGGCTTATACGCAAACACTAAAAGAAGCGGAAAAGAAAAATACGCTCAATGCAGACAAAGCTCAAGTTGAACGTGTACGCAAAATTTCAAACCGACTGATTGCCCAGGTTGGCATATTTAGACCCGATGCAACACAATGGAAATGGGAAGTCAATGTAGAAAAAAATGATGCACTCAATGCCTATTGCATGCCAGGTGGAAAAATCATGGTGTATTCGGGCTTAATTGAAAAACTCAATGCCACCGATGATGAACTCGCCGCTGTGATTGGTCATGAAATTGCACATGCACTGCGTGAACACGGCAGAGAGCGCATGTCGCAAGCCTATGTACAACAATTCGGTCTGCAAGCACTAGGCGCCATACTGTCAAAAGGCACCAGTGCCGTTGTTGGCAGCGCCTCAATGCAAGCCGCAGGCATGGGTTCACAACTCTTTTTTGCGCTACCCAATAATCGCGAGCAGGAACGGGAATCAGACAAAATTGGGCTAGAACTCGCTGCGCGCGCAGTTTACAACCCAGATGCAGCCGTAACACTTTGGCAAAAAATGGAAGCGCAAGGCGGTGCAAAACCACCTGAGTTTTTAAGCACGCACCCTGCCAGCGCCAACCGCATTTCTGAGTTACGGGCATTGACTCCAAAGGTAAGACCACTCTATGAGGCAGCGAAAGCAGGCAAGTGAAAATATCGGATATCTATAATTTCATGATTGAGACGGTCAATAAATTACCTGATTTAAAAATTTCCGATTAATATTGATTTACTTTTATCCCAAATTTTCCATTACTCAAATTCCGTCATGCTTCGCTACGCTCAGCATGACAAAAATGACAGTATCTTTAGGGTCTTCTAATATAAAAATTGAACTAATTGGAGTTTCCTGCTAGTTCCAGCAATCGGCTAACCCCTGTTGGCTCATCCTCTAGCATCGGCACGACTGCATAACGCTTAGCGTGCTGTTTGGCAACAGTATTGATCTCTCGTAATTCGTTGATGGCCCTCTGATGCAGCAATGGTGAATTGGTAGAAGCCGCGGCAACACTGTTATTAATAATCCATGCCCAAGGCTCAATGCCTGCCCGACGCAGATCCACTTGAAGGCTTGCAGCTTCCAACACCGGCGTTTGTTCCGCTAACGTAACAATCAGTACCTTGGTTTGTTTGGTATCCTGCAACTGCATCATAGGCGTGGTGAAATGTAAATTAGTATTACCCATTTGACGTGCCACTTCACGGTGGTAAGCGCCAGTGGCATCTAACAACAGCAATGTGTGTCCTGTCGGCGCGGTATCCATCACAACGAACTTTTTGCCGGCTTCACGAATGATGCGTGAGAATGCCTGAAATACAGCAATTTCCTCGGTACATGGCGAGCGTAAGTCTTCTTCTAATAACGCACGGCCCTCGGCATCCAATTGTGCGCCCTTTGTTTCTAATACGTGCTGGCGATAGCGTTCAGTTTCAGCATGAGGATCAATACGGCTCACCGTTAAATTATCGAGCGCACTATTCAGGATTTCGATCAGATGGGCTGCAGGGTCAGAGGTAGTCAAAAGCACGGATAATCCTCGATGCGCCAACTCAACGGCAACGGCTGCGGCTATCGTAGTTTTACCAACGCCGCCTTTTCCCATCAGCATCACCAAGCCATGTCCATCTGCTGCGATACCATCTACCAACTTAGATAAACCAGGTTCATCCAGCCCAACAGGGGAATCAGTAGCTGCTTGCGCTTGATAGGGAGTGTCGATCAGTAGTTGGCGTAAAGCATCCAGGCCAACTAAATCGAAGGGTTTAAGTACCACTTGATCTTGCGGTAACGCTTTCAATACATCAGGAATCGCATGCAGGGCAGCCTGCTCACGTTTATAAATAGCGGCAGCTAGTGCATCATTCTCGGCTTCTATTTTCGGCAGAATGCCATTGATGACCAGATACTGTTGCTTGAGACCAATGCCAGCCAGCTCTTCATAGGTACGAGCAACTTCACGTAATGTAGATTGCTGCGCACGTGCTACTAGTATTAACCGAGTACGCTTATCATCGGCAAGTGCATCCACAGCGGCTTTGTATTGCTCACGTTGCTTCTCAAGTCCAGCCAATGGACCAAGGCAAGAAGCATCACCTTTGCCTTGTTCTAAAAAGCCACTCCAGGCACCAGGCAGTTGCAGTAAACGAATCGTGTGTCCGGTAGGGGCAGTATCAAAGATGATGTGAGCGTAATCAGCCGTTAAGGACGAATCAATTAACAGTGCGGTAAATTCATCAAATGCTGCGATTTCAGTCGTACAAGCGCCTGAGAGTTGCTCTTCAATACCCTTGACCACAGCCTCTGGCAGTATGCCACGTACTGGCCCAACAATACGATCTCGATATAGTTGAGCCGCGGCTTGGGGATCTATTTCCAGTGCAGATAACCTTGGCACAGCAGGCACCACAGTTATGTGATTGCCAATACTAATACCGAATACTTGTCCGACATTTGAGGCGGGATCGGTGCTGACCAGCAACACTTTCTTGCCTGCTTCTGCTAATTGGATTGCCGTCGCACAGGCAATCGAGGTCTTGCCAACGCCACCTTTGCCAGTAAAAAATAGAAAGCGTGGCGGCTGATCAAGAAATTTCATGGCTGTGCCTTGAAGCTAATTAACAGCATTTGCCACCACTGCAGCATCCAGTGACTGGTTTTGTTTCTGCAATAATTTCGGCAATGGCCGTCCAGCGTGCGAGTTCAGTGCGATTTGGATAACGACCCGCCAAAGCGAATTCACCATCAACCAAAATCAGTGGCAAAGCTTCATGTCCAGAACGTTCCAGGAAGTCTCTGGCGACCTTGTTATTGGCAAAATCCATCGGTTGTTGTGCCAGATTAAAGCGCTCGATCTGTGCGCCATTTTGCTTAGCCCAATCGACGTCGGCAGCAAAACTAACTGTTGATCCACATCCACACCACATACGCCGCTGTTGCAGCACATGGCTGGGTCAAATACTTGTATTGATTTCATCATAACTCCTTAAATAATGGTAGCAATTTCATCCGGTACTAGACCCTTGCTGAGCAGCTTGAACTGCACGCACATCGACACACTGCTGAGGATTACCTGAGCAGCACTCCTCTGTAAGATAGGCAATCATGTCTAACATCAATGGGATATTGGCTCGATAACGCTGATAACGTCCCTCCTGCCCTACGCTTAACAGGCGCGCTTGCGTCATAGCCTTTAAGTGAAAGGAAAGATTGGTAGGCGGCACATCCAGCGTGGTTGCAATTTCACCAGCGACCATACCGTCCAAGCCCTGTTTGACTAATAGTCGAAACACATCCAGCCTTACGCCCGAAGAGAGCGACTCAAAAATAGTCGTTGCAATAAATTTATCCATGCATCAATAATACAATAATTATTGAAATATTGTATTATTAAGTTAAATTATTTTTTTAAATATCTTAAGGACATAAAAACTATACGCTTTATTTTTTGGCTATGGCTTGGTTTGGGTTAAAATGCTGTTTATTCAATTTACCAACTTATTTAATTAAATCACTAGAGACTTTTATGGATTCACGTCAAAGCATTATCGAAACCGCGTTTGAAGACCGCGCCAACATTAACCCAGCCAACGCATCTGCTGAAATCAAAGCGACGGTAGCCTCAGTTTTAGCCGATTTAGACAGCGGAAAATTGCGCGTTGCTAGCCGCGTAGGTGACACCCAGCAATGGGAAACACACCAATGGCTTAAAAAAGCAGTGTTACTCTCATTCCGCCTGGACGATAACGTATTGTTAGACGGCGGCTGCACCAAATACTTTGACAAAGTACCGCCTAAATTTGCCGATTACACTGAAGAAGACTTCAAAACCGGCGGCTTCCGCGTGGTGCCAAATGCAATCGTACGCCGTGGCTCATTCATTGGTAAAAATGCAGTATTGATGCCTTCGTACGTGAACATTGGCGCTTATGTAGGCGAAGGTACCATGGTTGATACATGGGCGACTGTCGGCTCATGCGCACAAATCGGTAAAAACGTACACTTAAGCGGTGGCGTAGGTATTGGCGGCGTATTAGAACCAGTGCAAGCTGGCCCGACTATTATTGGCGACAACTGCTTTATCGGTGCACGTTCTGAAGTGGTTGAAGGCGTGATTGTTGAAGACAACTGCGTGATTTCAATGGGCGTTTATATTGGTCAATCTACCAAAATTTACGACCGTGAAACTGGCGAAGTATTCTATGGTCGTGTACCTTCAGGCTCAGTTGTTGTTTCAGGTAACTTGCCTTCAAAAGACGGTAGCTACAGCTTGTATTGCGCAGTGATCGTTAAAAAAGTGGATGCCAAAACCTTAGGTAAAGTTGGCATTAACGAGTTATTGCGCGGCATTTAAGCCTGACTAATATGTTGACGCTATACGGCATCCCCAATTGCAACACAGTAAAAAAATCCCGCGATTGGCTGAATGCAAATAGCGTCAGTTACGTTTTTCATGATTTCAAAAAACTGGGTATTGATGAAGTCACAATCAATCACTGGCTGACCCAATACCCTTGGGAAAAACTCATTAACCGCGCAGGGCTAACCTGGCGTGATTTAGATGATGCTACAAAATCCAGCATTACAAATAACGCTTCTGCATTGACGTTAATGCAAAATAAAACTTCTGTGATTAAGCGCCCAATTTTAGTCAACAATGGCAAAGTATTATGCTTGGGCTTTGATGAAAACTTATACAAAGAAACCTTTAAACCATGAGCAAAACTTTAGAGTTAGCGATTGATCTGCTGAAACGCCAGTCCAATACGCCATTAGATGCAGGTTGCCAAGAACTGATAATTTCACGGCTGGAACCGCTAGGCTTTAAAATCGAGCGTATGCGCTTTGGTAACGTGGATAACTTTTATGCACGTCGTGGCACAACTGGTCCACTTTTGGTGTTTGCAGGTCACACCGATGTTGTACCAACAGGACCGCTTGATAAATGGCATACACCTCCATTTGAGCCTACGATTAAAGATGGCATGTTATACGCACGCGGCGCGGCTGATATGAAAACCTCTCTCGCAGCATTCATCACCAGCATTGAAGAGTTTGTTGCTGAGAATCCAAACCACACAGGCTCTATCGGTTTGTTGATTACGTCCGATGAAGAAGGCGTAGCCGTAGATGGCACGATAAAAGTCGTAGAAGCGTTAAAAGCACGTGGCGAACTGATTGATTATTGCATCGTTGGCGAACCCACCAGCAACAAAGTCGTTGGCGACATGATTAAAAATGGCCGCCGTGGTTCACTTTCTGGCAAGTTAATCGTCAAAGGCGTGCAAGGTCATATCGCCTATCCACATTTGGTAAAAAACCCCATCCACATGGTCGCACCAGCCATTAAAGATATGGTAGAAACCGTTTGGGATACAGGTAACGAATATTTCCCACCTACCTCATGGCAAATATCCAACATGAACGGTGGCACGGGAGCTACCAATGTGGTGCCTGGCGAAGTAGAAATTCTATTCAATTTTAGATTTTGCACTGCAAGTACCGAGCAAAACTTAAAAGAACGCGTCTATGCCATTTTAGATAAACATGCTTTAGAGTATTCACTAGATTGGGAATACTCACCGCCTTACATCACGCCACGCGGCAATTTAGTGGAAGCGATTACAGAAGCGATTCAACAGGCTTATGGCGTAACGCCGGAGTTATCTACTACAGGCGGCACTTCAGATGGACGCTTTATCGCCGACATTTGCAAACAAGTGATTGAATTTGGCCCGCTTAATGCGACCATTCACAAACTGAATGAGTGTGTAGGCGTTGCAGATATTGAACCGTTGAAAGAAACCTATAAGTTAACTTTGCAAAAACTTTTAAAATAAGCCACAGAGAACACAGGGCGCACAGAGAACATCTGTGAAAAGCTTCTGTGTTCTCTGTGCACTCTGTGGCTAAAATAATGACATACAAACAAGAAACAACTGAACTATTCACCATCCGCGACTGGATACGCTTTGCTGTAAGCCAGTTTGAGGCCTCCGACATTTTTTATGGTCACGGTACAGATAACGCTTATGATGAAGCGGTTTGGCTCATCATGAGCGCACTGCATTTGCCGATGGACACACTGGATAACTTTTTAGATGCCCGCTTAACCGAAGCAGAACGTACTAAGCTAGCGAATTTTATTGAGCAACGCATTACCAAACACACACCAACAGCTTACCTGCTAAAAGAAGCTTGGTTACAAGGCCTTAAATTTTACGTGGATGAGCGCGTGCTTATTCCACGCTCATTTATTGCAGAACTACTGGCTAACAGTTTAAGTCCGTGGATTGAATTTCCTGAAATGATCAAAAGCGCTGCTGACATCTGTACAGGTAGCGGTTGTTTAGGCGTGTTGCTTGCCAGCGCTTTTCCCAATGCAGCGATTGATGTAATTGATATTTCACAAGATGCCATTGATGTAGCAAATATCAATATCGCAAATTATGGTTTAGAAGCGCAAATCACGGCAATTAAGTCCGATATGTTTAGCGCGCTTAAAGGCAAAAAATATGATGTCATTATCAGCAATCCACCCTATGTAGATGCGCCAGCGATGGCCGCATTGCCAGCGGAATATCGCAACGAGCCACAATTAGCACTTGGCAGTGGCGTGGCGGGCTTAGACCACACACACACTATTTTGCGCGAAGCTGCAAATTACCTAAGTGATGACGGCATACTGATTGTTGAAATCGGCCATAATCGTGAAGCATTAGAAGCCGCGTATCCAAACATTATATTTAACTGGTTAGAAGTTTCATCAGGCAACGAATTTGTATTTTTACTTACTAAGTCTCAACTAGCTTAAACCTGCCCTTCGACAGGCTCAGGGGCCATCCATCCGTTCCCTGAGTTTGAGAGGGTAATTTGTGAGTTCGTCGAAGGGTGGTTCCTGAACCCGTCGAAAGACACTCACCAACACTAACAGGCCATAATATTTTGAACACAACCAATACAATCAACTGGCAAGAAGCTGGCAAAACTAAAACTGGCATCTGGCATTCTGAAAACGCCGCACCAGTGCCTAAGCGCGTACAAATTGCTGACGACACCACCAAAGCAGATGACGCTTATAAGCTCTGCTGCGAAGGCACCGCCTTACTGTGGCGTGGTGACTTTCAAAATGCCAAAATGCTCATGCAAGCCCTATCACGCCGAATAGACCGTCCTGGCAAAAAACCGAAAAAGGCGGCAAGCACCATGCTTGAGGCGTTTCATTTGCACCGCCAGGCGCAATCGCAAAAAGCACGCATTTTGGGCATGTTAGTCATTGAGCTGAATGTAGGTTACAACATTAACTTACGCCGCGCACCAGACGTTAAAGCCGCCTGCGAGCATGCCTATGGAAAAAGCACGCAAAGCATTATAGTGTCATTACGTGAGATTTTAGGCTTAGTTGGCGCATACGAATGGAGCAAAAATGGCGTTGAAATTAGCGTCATCAACAATAAAATTTATCCAAGTTATGGCGTGTTCTCGCCTATTCGTGGTGAATACTTAGATTTAGTTGATGTTGCGCCGTTACCTGTACCGTGTAACCTGGCCTTTGACATAGGCACTGGCACTGGCGTACTAGCCGCCATACTCGCCAATCGTGGTATTACAAAAATTGTTGCCACCGACAATTCACACCGCGCATTAGATTGCGCACTCAAAAACATCAATCTGCTAGGCTTAAAAAACAACGTCACGTTGGTTGAAGCTGATCTATATCCGTCCGTAGAATATGGCAAAGCGGATTTAATCGTCTGCAACCCGCCATGGTTGCCTGCACACCCAAGTTCAGCGCTGGAATCTGCAATCTATGACGAAAAAAGCAAAATGCTCAAAGGCTTTTTAAATGGTTTAAGCGCGCACTTAAACGATGCTGGTGAAGGCTGGCTGGTGTTATCAGACTTTGCTGAACACTTAGGCTTAAGAACACGCGATGAACTACTAGGCTGGATAGCCTCAGCCGGCTTAAAAGTAATTGATAGAACCGATACCAAAGCCAGGCACAGCAAAACACTAGATGCCAGCGACCCGCTACATGCGGCGCGTAAAGCAGAAGTGACTTCTCTATGGCGATTAGCAAAGCAGTAAATTTGTTATGTGTTAATGCTGTGAAAATTAAAAATTTGCACAGCCTATGTACGTTACTCAAATAGCTTTAGCGTTGAGTTCCAGATGATTTTCAATCCCCTGCTACCGCGCCTGTACTGCGACAAGAAGTTGGGAGATTTCAGCGAGAACTGTTTGAGCGTAGCGAGTTCCGCAGCTGCCCGGCTTTTTGCAGTGACACAGAAAGCAAGCGGTAAGGGGTAGCCTTTTCTTGAGTTACTTTCTTTTGGCTAAGCAAAAGAAAGTAACCCGCAAGTCGCGCGAGATCGACAAATACCTAATTGCCTATACTAATATTACCTAGCCGCGACCTCGGTTACGATCACTTTTCTTTTGCATGGCTGGAGCCGCCAAATCGCTAGTCTGTCGCACGCGGCGATTCTCATTTTTTCTAGGTGCGGGCTTTTTAGGGGCTTCTTTACGAGCAGCATCCGTTTTTCCACGATACGGTCTAGCTTCAGCAGTTGTCGCATCTCGTGGCGGTCTATCCAGCGCGCTTACCCGTTGTTTACGCACTTTTGGCATGAATACAGTGGTGGCTTTTAATTTTTCACGTTGTGTAAGTTGCCTGAGCGGTGCGCTTGGTACAGGCAAATCAGCCCATTCTAACAATCCAACCACTTCTTTTTGTTCTAGCTTTAACATCTGCCCACGTTTAACGCGTGGTGGCAAATTAACAGGGCCAAAACGCACACGCATCAAACGGCTGACTGGTAACTGAAACGCCTCAAATAAGCGACGCACTTCGCGGTTACGGCCTTCACGTAAAATCACTTGATACCAATGATTAGCGCCTTCGCCGCCTTGTGCGGTAATGCTATCAAAATTAGCTGGGCCATCTTCCAGCTCAATACCTTCTTTTAACTGCGCCATTTGACCTTCTGTCAGCTCACCAAAAATACGTACTGCATACTCACGCTCCACTTCATAACGTGGATGCATAAAGCGATTGGCTAACTCACCAGAAGTAGTAAATATGAGCAAGCCACTGGTGTTCATATCTAAACGGCCAATGGCAATCCATTTGGCATTTTTTACTTTTGGCAATTTATCAAACACGCTGGCACGACCTTCCGGGTCGTCTTGGCTGACAATTTCGCCTTCTGGTTTATGGTAAATCAACACTTGCGGAAGCTCTGCTACAAACGGTAGCTTTAATGGGCGGCTATCTAAACGCACTAGGTCATATTGCGTAACGCCTTGGCCTGCCGTGGCAGGTACGCCGTTCACAGTGACGCGCCCACTTGCGATAAGTAACTCCATATCACGACGTGAACCTAAACCAGCCAGCGCTAATAGCTTGTGTAGCCGTTGCGTGGGTTCTGGCGGTGCATTGGGGTCATCGGCTAATTTGGTAAAATTAGTTTTCGGGCGGCGAGGCGTAGCCTGCGGGTCGCGTTGGGTTTTAAAAGGACGTGCCATGATAATTCGCTAATTTGATTGAATAGCGCAATTTTACCGCAGATACGGTGAATCACCGCAGATAAAAAATAAGCTTAGAGTTCCAACTTAATTTCAGATTGTACAAAATCATCCATCGGCGGCAATTCTGCAAGCGATTTCAAATTAAGGTCATCCAAAAAATGTTTAGTGGTAGCGTATAGTGAAGGCCTCCCTGGCACTTCGCGCTGGCCTACCACATCAATCCAATCACGCTCTTGTAGCTGGCGCATCACATTGGAATTGACAGCAACACCACGAATTTCTTCAATATCACCGCGTGTTACTGGCTGACGATAGGCAATAATCGCCAAGGTTTCCATCACGGCACGTGAATATTTGGCTTGCCGCTCAGGGTTTAATCGCGCCAAATAATTCGCATATTCTTCCCGCGCCTGAAAACGGTAACCTGAAGCCACTTGCACCAATTCCATGGTGCGTTCAGCCCAATCCTGCTTCAGTTCATCCAGCAACATGCGTAACGTTGCGCGCTCCATGCGCTCTGCAAATAATCGCAGCAAGTCATCTAAAGACAATGGCTCATGCGAGGTTAACAACGCAACCTCTAATACATTTTTTAATTCAGCGATGTTACTGGTTTCACTCATGGCCATGATTTAAATCTAAAGCTATTTGTACGTAAATAGGTGAAAAAGCTTGCTGCTGGGTAATCCGCAACAAGCCCTCGCGTGCTAACTCTAATATCGCTAAGAAACACACGACTAATTTAGGAATACCATCATTCACCACATCAAATAACTGCGTAAATTCCAGCAATCTATCAGTCTTTAAACGACGTAGAATAATACTCATATGCTCACGCACCGAGAGTTCTGAACGCCCTACTTTATGGTGCTTAAAATGGCTGGCACGCTTCAGCACATTGCGCCATGCTTCGGCTAAGTCATCCAAGCTCACTTCAGGCGGCTTCACTTGGCTAATATGCTGATAATAAGCACTGGCAATGCTTATGCCATCGCCAACTTTTGGCATATCATCCAATTGTTGCGCCACGAGCTTAATGGCTTCGTATTCCATCAAGCGCCGCACCAACTCTGCACGCGGGTCATCTTCTTCAGCAATTTCAGTTGGCTTGGGTAAGAGCATGCGCGACTTGATTTCAATCAGCATGGCAGACATCAATAGATAGTCCCCTGCCAACTCCAACTTAATAGCACGCATTTTTTCAACATATACCATGTATTGGCGCGTTAAATCGGCCATTGGAATATCAAGAATATCCAGATTATGTTTGCGGATTAAATACAGCAGTAAGTCTAGCGGGCCCTCAAATGTCTCTAAATAGACTTCCAATGCGTCGGGTGGGATGTAAAGGTCTTTGGGAAGCTCCGTAAAATCCTCGCCCTTTATTTTGGCATTAAGTGGGGTCTCTATCACGATATTTTAGGTTAACTGTACCCAATTAACTATAATTTAAACCCATGGCGTCACGCACATCACGCATGGTTTCACGGGCTAATTTACGGGCTTTTTCACAGCCTTCGGCCACGATATTTTTCACTAACGTTGGGTCTTCTGCATACTGCGCAGCGCGTTCTTGAATTGGTTTTAATTCTTTTAACACGCCTTCAATTACCGGACCTTTACATTCAATACAGCCGATAGATGCACTTTTACAGCCATTTTGCACCCAGTCTTGGGTGGACTTATCAGAATAAATCTCGTGCAATTGCCATACTGGGCATTTAGCAGGGTCACCTGGGTCGGTGCGGCGCACGCGCGCAGGATCAGTAGGCATGGTTTTGATTTTTTTCGCGACTGAATCTACATTTTCACGCAATGAAACGGTGTTGTTATACGATTTAGACATTTTTTGACCATCAAGCCCAGGCATTTTTGAAGCTGGGGTGAGCTTGTATTCAGGTTCCAGCAAAATCATTTTGCCGCCACCCTCCAAATAGCCAAGCAAGCGCTCTTTATCACCCATGCTCATGCCTTGCTGTTCTTCAATCATGGCACGTGCTGAATCTAGCGCTTCTTCATCACCGCTTTGCTGGTAGGCGGTACGCATTTCTTCATATAAAGCGCCACGCTTGCTGCCCAATTTCTTAATCGCAGCTTCGGCTTTTTCTTCAAAGCCTTTTTCTTTGCCATAAATATGGTTAAAGCGGCGTGCAATTTCACGCGTAAATTCAATATGTGGAATTTGGTCTTCGCCCACCGGCACTTGAGTGGCTCTATAAATCAAAATATCGGCGCTTTGCAGCAATGGATAACCCAAAAAGCCGTAAGTTGATAAGTCTTTACTCGATAATTTCTCTTGCTGGTCTTTGTAGGTAGGCACACGTTCTAACCAACTGAGTGGCGTAATCATGCTTAACAAAGTATGTAGTTCCGCATGTTCTGGCACGCGTGACTGTATAAAAATCGTCGCGTTTGCAGGATCAACGCCCGCTGCTAGCCAGTCAATCACCATTTCCCACACGCTTTCTTCTATGATTTCAGGCGTGTCGTAATGCGTAGTCAGGGCATGCCAATCTGCTACAAAAAATAAGCATTCATGCTCATGTTGAAGCTTAATCCAGTTTTTAAGCACGCCGTTGTAATGCCCCAAATGCAAGTTGCCCGTGGGGCGCATGCCTGATAAAACCCGCTCTATTGCCATGTGATGTAAAACCTTAAATTAAGTAAGTAGTATTATAGCAAGTTAAACCAAACTAGAAATTAGGCTATACACAACGCTAATCAGTGGCATCAGTATCTTGCTCAACACACCCGTAAACAAAAGTACAATTAAAATGATAAAACCGTAACGCTCAAGTTGTGCAAAAGGCTGTGCCAAATGATGCGGCAACAAACTTACTGCGATACGGCCTCCGTCTAATGGTGGCAGCGGTAATAGGTTTAACACCATTAACACGATATTAATCATCACGCCAGCTTTTGCCATTAGTGCTAACGGCAAGATAAATGCCTCTGGCATCAAAACCGAATATTTAAGCATTAATGCCCAAAATACTGCCATCACCAAGTTTGAGGCTGGTCCTGCAGCTGCCACCCACAGCATATCTTTTTTAGGATTGCGTAAACGAGAAAAATCCACAGGTACCGGCTTAGCCCAGCCAAATAAAATACCACCCAACATAATCGTTAAAGCTGGCAGCAAAATCGTGCCGAACGGGTCTATATGTTTAAGCGGATTTAAGGTGATTCGTCCTGCATTATGCGCAGTCATGTCACCAAAGTATTTAGCCGCATAGCCATGCGCCGCCTCATGCACGGTAATCGCAAAAATAACGGGTAATGCATAAATAACTATTTTTTGTATCAGGGATAATTCCATTGTTTACTCTTTATAAATGATGCTTTAAAAATCTGACAATTACAAACCAAAAGGTGCCAGCTCGCCCAATCCTTCTCGAATCAACTCAGGGGACTCTCCTGTTAAATTGATCACCGTCGTCGCACCCGCCACGCAATCGCCAGCGTCAATCACCAAATCCACTTGCTGCTCCAAGCGGTCGCGAATTTTCCACGCTTCACTTAACGCGACGTCATCATCGGGGAAAGAAAGTGTCATACTTAACAATGGTGCGTCTATGGCCTCTAATATAGCCCGCACAACATTGTGTTGCGGCACACGGATGCCAATCGTACTACGTTTTGGGTGCTGCAATTTACGTGGCACCTCGCGCGTTGCATTCAAGATAAAAGTATAGGCGCCTGGCGTATTGGCCTTAAGCAGGCGAAACTGGCTATTACTCACCACTGCATAATTGCCTAGCTCACTTAAATTACGGCACAAAAGTGTAAACAAATGCTTATCGTCCACGCCGCGAATTTGGCGAATCCTCGTTTGTGCGTCACCATGACCCAGCATGCAACCTAGCGCGTAGCCTGAATCTGTTGGATAAGCAATCACACCGCCTTTACGCAGAATATCAGCGGTTTGTGTAATCAGGCGTGGTTGCGGATTATCTAAATTGATATTAAAAAATTGTGACATGCTAAGGGACTCTCAAGAGGCTGCTAATGCATTAATTTGTGGCCAATCTTGCCAAACAGGAACACAATTACTTGGCAAAGCTGGCAATCGTCCCATTTCCATAAAACTAATACCCTTGCCATGATAATCAGAGCCTTGCGATGCTTTTAAGCCGAATAGTTGGGCATATTTTGCATACTCAACATACTGCGCAGCGGTGTGGCTACCTGTCACCACTTCAATTGCCGAGCCACCCAAGGCTCTAAACTCTTCTAGCAACAACAACATATTAGTTCGGCGTATATCATAACGCCCAGGGTGCGCCAATACAGCCACACCACCACTACCGGTGATTAAATTCAGTGCAGATTCAAGGCTCATCCATTCGTGATCTACAAAACCTGGCTTACCTTTAACGAGGTATTTTTTAAATACAGACTTAGCATTTTTAGCATACTGACGCTCCACTAAAAATCGTGCAAAGTGCATACGCGTTAATATACTTTGCTGTGCTAAAGTCGATGCCGCTTCAAAGGCGCCATGAATACCAGCTTTTTCGAGGCCAAGCGCCATTTGTTTGGCACGGTCTAATCTGCTTTGCCTGACGGTTGCTAAACTTTTTATGAGTATTGTGTTTAGTGGGTTAATGTTTAATCCAACCACGTGCAAAGTACGTTTTTTCCACGTCACCGATATTTCAACGCCATTCACCAATTGTATGCCGTGCTGTATTGCGGCTTGCTGCGCTTCAGCCAAGCCGCTTATGTCATCATGATCCGTCAAAGCTAATATCTTTACGCCATGAGTCGCGGCATGCTCAACCAAATCGGTTGGCGAAAGCAAACCATCAGAAATACTGGAATGTGAGTGTAGATCTATCATTAAAGCATTTATAGTAAATGACTTGCGCCAGCATTACACCTAAAGAAAAACAGAATTTGTAACAAATTGAAAACTCTATAAAACACTTGAAATTACGCCTTGCGGCACAACAACTATCATAGCAAAATAGCACATTAGGCTAAAGCATTGTTTTTTTATTTGTTTTTTTAGCCTATTGATGTGAATAGTTTCCAACTTTAAAAGAGCTGATATGAAGTTTCTGTTTGATTTATTCCCCGTTATTTTGTTTTTTGTCGCATTTAAGTTTTTTGGCATTTTCGCTGCAACCGCAGTCGCCATGGTGGCCACGATGGTACAAATTATTTACGTCAAAATTCGCCATGGCGTAGTAGAAAAAATGTTACTCATTAGCGGTGTAATTATTACCGTGTTTGGTGGTGCAACCTTATTACTAAAAGACCCGACATTTATTCAATGGAAACCCAGTATTTTATACTGGCTATTTGCGGCAGGGCTATTAGGCTCTCAACTGTTATTTAACAAAAACCCCATGCGCAGCATGATGGGTAAACAAATTCAATTACCAGATGCAGTCTGGTCTAAACTCAATGTTGCCTGGGCGATACTATTTGTAACGTTAGGCTTTTTAAATCTTTATGTGGCTTTTAATTATTCACAAGACACTTGGGTAAACTTTAAGCTTTTTGGCATCACAGGCATTATGTTCGTTTTCATTATTTTGCAAACGCTATTCATTAGCAAATACTTACCTAAAGAAGACAGCAAAGAGGATGCCCAGTAATGTGGTACGCCATTGTCGCCGAAGATATTCCCAACAGTTTAGATAAGCGTTTAAGTGCCAGACCTGAACATTTAGCAAGACTACATGCCCTACAAAACGCTGGGCGCCTGTTACTTGCGGGGCCGTTTCCTGCCATTGACAGCACAGATCCAGGGCTCGCTGGCTACTCAGGCAGCCTGATTGTGGCAGAGTTTTCCAACCTTGAAGAGGCAAAACAATGGGCAAATAATGACCCTTTTATCATCAATGGTGTTTACAACCAAGTTTCAGTGAAACCTTTTAGAAAAACCTTACCCTAAGATACAGATGACTTTAACTGATGAAATTACCGAACGCTTACAGATTCTAGAGCCTACAACGCTGAATCTGATAGATGAAAGTGCCTTACACGCAGGACATAAAGGCAATGGTGGGGGTGCTCACTTTATGCTCAAAATTACCAGCTCGCATTTCTGTGGGAAATCACAGATAATGCGCCATCGCCTTATTTATCAAACCCTAACTGATCTCATGCCGCACAAAATACATGCTCTTAGCATTGAAGCCATTGCAGCGGATGAGGTTTAACATTCTATTCAACCTTTTACTCTTACATTAACCAAACCAAATTTCAACTTTGAGGACTTTTGCATGAAATTCACCCAAACTTTAATCGCAGTAGCCATTCTTTCTCTAGCACCATCAGCTTTTGCGGCAGATGCTGTCGCTACCGTTAACGGCAAACAAATCAAACAATCTGTTTATGATTTAATTGCCAAAGACGCAGTCGCCAACGGTCAAAAAGTTGATGCGAATATTAAAGACGCCATTATCAATGAATTAGTCAGCTCTGAACTTATATATCAAGAAGCACAAAAACTCGGGCTTGATAAACAACCAGATTACATCGCGCGTGAAGAGCTTGGCCGTCGCAAGTTGCTAACCAATACATTTTTACAAGATTACGTCAAGAAAAACCCTATCTCAGATGCAGACACTAAAGCTGCTTATGAACAATACAAAAAAGCCTATGGTGAAAAAGAATACAGCGCGCGCCATATTTTAGTTAAAACTGAAACTGAAGCCAAAGACATCATTGCTCAACTGGGCAAAGGCGGCGATTTTGCAAAAATAGCTAAAGAAAAATCATTAGATCCAGGCTCAAAAGAAAAAGGCGGCGATCTTGGCTGGTTCTCACCAGCTACCATGGTTAAACCATTCAGCGATGTTGTTGCCAACCTGCAAAAAGGTGCAACTTCAACCAGCCCAGTACAAACTCAATTTGGCTGGCATGTAATTAAGCTGATTGACACGCGCGCTGCTCAACCCCTGGCTTACGACAAAGTAAAAGACGGCTTGCAAAAAAACCTGCAACAACGTAACTTAGAAAAACTCATGGCTGATTTACGTGGCAAAGCTAAAATAGACATCGCAAAATAAAAAGTTGGTTTATTTAAAAGGGGCTCTAAATCTGAGCCCCTTTTTGTTTACCTTACTTACCCTAAAATCTACAGTTATCCAAATAGCTTCTTACTGACACGCACTACAATAAAAAATATGCGATAATAAGAACTATTATCATTTAAAAAAATAATGTACGCTTGAACTGGTATGCAATTTTTATCACAATTAGAAACTGGTCAATATGCAGTGATCTCTGCCATAGAGGCTGAAGAGTCACTATTTCATCGTCTATCTGCATTGGGTTTTCGTGTGGGCAAGCCGCTTAGCATCATCCGCCGTGCCAATTTCAATGGTCCACTGCATGTGCGTTTAGGCACCACTGATATTATCTTGCGTATTACCGATGCCGCGCGCATTCGTGTTAACCCAACTTAAATATTTGTAACTTAAGGGCACCTCTAATAATTAAAATTTTTATACCAGACAGGCGCGAACAAAAAATATGACGCGGTATATGTTTGATATATTAGCAACACTTGCCATCGAAGCTGGCTTAGTGGCGCTTATCAGTTTTTCCTGATAAGGAGTAATTTTTTGTGAGTAACGACGTATGGTGACGGAAGTTGAATTATTAGAGGTGCCCTTATGAAGCGCATCGCATTATTAGGCATGCCCAACACTGGTAAATCTACGCTGTTTAACCGCATCAGCGGCGCATCCGCTAGAGTGGGTAACTGGCCTGGTATCACCGTCGATTTAATGAGCGCTAAAATACTCATCGGCGGCCACATTGCTGAACTCATTGATCTACCCGGCATTTATGATCTGCATGGCTTCTCTGACGACGAACAAGTCGTGCGGCATTTTTTAGCTAACAATTCGGTAGATTTGGTCATTATCTTGCTCAACAGTTCGCAAATTGACCGTCAGCTTTCTTTAGCACTGCAAATAAAAAAACTAAATCTACCCTCTGTGCTTGCTTTGAATATGACAGATGAAGCCAAGCAAGCTGGTATCACCATAGACACCGAAAACTTTGAGAAGGCATTGCACATGCCTGTGATACAAATCAGTGCCAAATACGGCGATGGTTTACCAAAGGCACTGCAAGCTGCCACACAAATAATCAATCAAAATCAAAAATCCACCAGCCCACAAACGATTAGTCAACTATTAAAGGAAGACAATCAAATTGAACGGGAAATGGAAACCTTGATTCAACGTCATGTGCATATTCCCGTTACACTTTCAGACAATACAACCGACAAAATTGATCAAGTCTTGCTACACAAATGGTTCGGCCTGCCATTGTTTTTTATCGCGATGTATGCATTATTTCAATTTATCTTTACTGTCGGCAAGCCCCTGCAAGATGGCCTTGCCTGGGCTTTTAACTTATTGCGCACAGGGATTTTAGACGCAGTATTTTCCTCTAGCCCAGCATGGCTAAGTGGTTTAATGTTAGACGGCGTTTACAATGGCGTAGCCACTGTAGCGGCATTTGTACCAATCATTGTGCTGTTTTTTTTAGTGATGGCCATGGTTGAAGATAGCGGCTATTTATCACGTGCGGCTTTTCTCATGGATGCACTCATGGCAAAAATGGGCTTAGATGGTCGCGGCTTTGTAATGATGCTGATGGGCTTTGGTTGTAACGTGCCCGCACTCATGGGAACGCGCGTTATGCGCTCGCGCCCCATGCGCTTACTTACCATGTTGGTTATTCCGTTCTCACTATGCTCGGCTCGCTTACAAGTATTTATTTTTATGATAGCGGCATTATTTACTGCACAGCAGGCGCCCATCATACTGTTTGCACTGTATGCCATAAGCTTTTTAACCATGTTTATTACGGCGTTGCTGTTTCAAGGTCAATACAAAAACTCAGAACCATTTATATTAGAATTGCCGCCTTACCGCTTCCCCACTCCACGGCAAATCGCATTACGTGGCTGGCATGAAGTAAAGCACTTTTTAGTCCGCGCCAGCAAATTTATTATCATCGGCGTCGTGCTGGTTTGGTTTATGACTAACTTCCCCAGCAATGTAGCGCCTGCAAGCGTTGGCACTTACGCTGGTCAAATTGGCACGTTGTTTGCCCCGATATTAGACCCCATAGGCATTAATCGTGAGCTTGCCGTTGCGTTGATCTTTGGGTTTGTGGCAAAAGAAATCGTGGTCGGCGCGTTGGCGGTGATTTACGGTTTGCAAGGTGATGCCCTGATGGCGCAAATGGCAACCCAAATTGATTGGGTACAGGCAATGAGCTTTATGCTATTTACCTTAATTTACACACCTTGTCTTTCGACCATTGCAACACTTAAGAATGAATCTAAAAGCACTGCATTCATGTGGCTATCGATTGCTTGGTCGCTAGGTCTAGCTTGGATTGTGAGTTTTGTGTTTTATCAAAGCGCGCGCGCACTTGGATTTTAAAGACGCATGCATTACGTGGCAATAGCTAATCCCACAAATATCGGCATACCAGCCGCTCCCTGAGTCTGGGCGAAGGGTGACTAGTATGACGGGGATAGCTGCTAATTCACATCAAAAATTAAACCGCAGATTCGCCGGTTTCACCAGTACGAATACGGATCACCTGCTCAACTGCGCTCACAAAAATCTTACCATCGCCAATTTTTCCGGTATGTGCTGCTTTAATAATGGCTTCAACAGCAGAGTCAACAATATCATCGGCAATCACGAGCTCTAATTTAATTTTTGGTAAAAAATCAACCACATACTCTGCGCCACGGTAAAGCTCAGTATGGCCTTTTTGGCGACCAAACCCCTTTACTTCTGTGACCGTTAATCCATTCACCCCAATATCAGATAACACCTCGCGTACTTCATCTAATTTAAATGGCTTGATGATCGCTTCAATTTTTTTCATGTTGGCAAACTCCTAAAATACGTTTTAATAAAATTGTTGGATTGGTAAGATTGATGCGATAAGTTAGTTTAATCTTTTTTTACTTGCAACCATCAGTCTAATTGTAATTGGTGAGCCTGACGGTAATAGGGTAACGCCTATCTCTACCGAAACCTTTGTGCGTAATACGCACGCCTACAGGTGATTGGCGGCGTTTATATTCGTTTCTGTCAATCATCGTGATTACACGATTCACATCATGCGCCAAGTAGCCCTGAGCAATAATATCGGCATGACTAAGGTCATCTTCAACATAGGCTTCAATAATGCCGTCTAACACATCATACGGTGGCAAACTATCCTGATCTAGCTGATTTGCGCGTAACTCGGCTGATGGCGGTCGTGTAATGATGCGTTCCGGAATCACTCTTGATAACGTATTGCGGTAATTTGATAGCTGATATACAAAGGTTTTAGGTACATCTTTTAATAAAGCAAAGCCGCCCGCCATATCACCGTACAATGTACAGTAACCTACCGCCATTTCGCTCTTATTACCCGTTGTTACGACAATGCTGCCAAATTTGTTGGATATTGCCATCAGCAGCATACCGCGAATACGTGCCTGTAAATTTTCTTCAGTGGCATCAAATGCTAAATCATCAAATTGTGGCGCAAGTGCAGTTAAATAGCCGTCAAATAACGATTTAATCGCAATTTCGCTATACTTTACACCCAATATATTCGCCATTTCACGTGCGTCATTCACGCTCATATCCGCGGTAAATTCGGAGGGCATCATCACGGCATGCACGTTTTCTGCGCCAAGGGCATCTACTGCAATTGCCAGCGTTAAAGCAGAGTCTATGCCACCAGACATACCCAACACCACACCAGGAAAGCCATTTTTGTGCACGTAATCTGCAAGTCCTAGTTTTAATGCGCTATAAACTGAAGCTTCAATGGTCAAAGGTTTAGCAATGTTGCCGAGCACTGGCTTACCATGCTCAAATTCAACATACGCTAAGGCAGATTCAAACGCAGGCAACTCATGCGTTAACTCTCCTCTGGCATTTAATACAAACGATGCACCGTCAAACACCAACTCATCCTGCCCACCCACTAAATTGGTGTAAATAATAGGCAGCTGTGTTTCTGTTACACGTTGGCGTAATTGTTTCAATCGCGTCGATTGCTTTTCCATATGAAAAGGTGAGGCGTTCAACGCAATCAGCAACTCCGCACCAGAAGATTTTGCTATCAATGCAGGCGATGACTCCCATACATCCGCGCAGATCAGCACGCCTACATTAACACCCTGATGCTCGAACACTAACGCATCGCACCCGGCAGCAAAGTATCGCTTTTCATCAAATACGCCATAGTTTGGTAGAACATGTTTGTGATAGGTCGCCATCACCTTACCATCTTGCAAAACAGAGGCCGCGTTATAGCACTCATCCCCAACTTGATGCGGATGCCCCACAATGACAGTAACACCCTTTAACTGGGCACCGATACTATTTAAAGCACTAGCACATGCAGCCAAAAAATCCGGGCGTAATAGCAAATCTTCTGGCGGATAACCACATAATGAAAGCTCAGGCGTTACCACTAAGGTAGCACCCTGCGCGCTTGCCTGCACCGCACTCTCGATGATTTTTTTTGCGTTTCCTGCTATATCACCGACGATACAATTGATTTGCGCGATTGCGATTTTCATTAAGTGAACGTTATTCTTTTATGTAGTTAAAAACTAATGCGCATTGAAAACTAAAAAGCAAGTTTAGTAACTACCACCAGCATCTTTAATCAGCTTAATAATCTCCGTATGCTGGCCTTTAAGCGCATACACCAAAGCAGTTAAACCGTATTGGTCTTTGGCTTTCACTTTTGCATTATTTTCAAGCAGTAACTTAACCATCTCCGTTTGGCCTTTATCCACGGCAATATGCAATAACGGCGTGCCTTCAGAATCTAAATTATTCACATCAGCACCCGCCGCAATTAACGCTTTAGCCGCTTCTAGTTGTGACTTTTTAACCGCCCAGGTCAGCGCTGTCCATTTTGAAAAATCCTTTTGATTCACTACCGCGCCACGCTGAATTAATAAATCTATCACAGGGGCATGACCTTCACGTGCGGCAATCATCAAGGCTGTAGCACCTAATTTATCACGCGCGAGTAAGTCTGCTTTGTTATCTACAAGCACTGTTACAGTGGCAATGTCCCCACTTTTAGCAGCGTGCATCAACACAGTTTTTCCATCATCACTCTTTGTATTTACATCCGCACCATGCTTCACCAGCAGCTCAACAGTTTGTGAAAAACCTGCCACCGCCGCCAACCCAAACGCGCTCCAACCTGCACTATCTCTAACTTTAGAATCAGCGCCCTTTTCTAACAACACTTTAACGGAAGCAACGTGGTTTTTCTTGGCAGCATACATAAGCGCAGTCCAGCCACTATTATCTTTGGCATTGACATCAGCACCTTTGCTAATAAGCGCAGATGCTACATCGGCTTTATCTTTACGCGCTGCATACATAAGCACAGTAACGCCATCTTCATCTTTTGTATTAGCGCTAGCACCACTATCCAGCATGGCGTTCACCATCGCTAAATTACCTTTAGAAGCCGCTGTAAGTAGATAAGAAATATCTTCAACAGCCACTGCTTGCGGCATTGCAATGAATGACATTAAAAATAAGGCGATAAAACGTTTGAGTAAAATAAACATGTGATTGATTAAAAAATCTCTTTCTTAGTAAAAATTTAATGGCTACTTTTTGTTATAGCTATTTTTGGTTATAGCTATTTTTGGTTATAGCTATTTTTTGTTATTGATGGCCGCAAGCACAGCTTCACCCAGCCCTGCGGGTGAACTAGCCACTACTGCCCCCGCAAGCTCCAGTGCGCGAATTTTATCTGCAGCTTTACCGCTACCGCCCGATATAATCGCCCCGGCATGCCCCATGCGCTTGCCTGCTGGCGCAGTTTGCCCGGCAATGTAGGCGGCTACAGGTTTAGTCACATTACTTTTAATAAACTCAGCTGCGGCTTCTTCATCTGAGCCGCCAATTTCGCCCACCATAATAATGGCTTCAGTTTCATCATCGGCTTCAAACATTTGCAAACACTCAATAAAATTCAGGCCTTTAATCGGGTCACCACCAATGCCCACGCAGGTGCTTTGGCCTAATTTCAACGCGGTAGTTTGATGCACAGCCTCATAAGTAAGCGTACCAGAGCGCGAAACCACGCCTACCTTACCACGCAAGTGAATACTGCCCGGCATAATACCAATTTTACATTCATCAGGTGTAATCACGCCTGGGCAATTGGGTCCAATCAATCTAGTGCCAGTCGCCCTCAAAGCGGCTTTTACATTGAGCATATCCAACACTGGAATGCCTTCAGTGATACATATAATCAGCTCAATACCCGCGTCGCACGCTTCTAAAATTGAATCCGCCGCAAACGCTGGTGGTACGTAGATCACGCTCGCATTTGCACCCGTAGTGTGCACCGCTTCACGCATGGTGTTAAATACTGGCAAATTAAGGTGTAACTGCCCACCCTTGCCTGGCGTAACACCGCCCACCATTTTTGTGCCATAAGCGAGCGCTTGCTCAGAATGAAATGTACCTTGCTTGCCGGTAAAGCCTTGGCAAAGCACTTTGGTGTTTTTATTGACTAAAATACTCATACTGCCACCGCTTTCACCGCTTGTTGTGCCGCATCAGTCAAACCATCCGCTGAAATAATATTGAGCCCGCTTGTTTGTAACATTTTTTTACCTAAATCCACATTGGTACCTTCTAAACGCACGATGACAGGAATTTTCATACCGACTTCTTTCACCGCGGTAATAATGCCTTCCGCGATGATGTCGCAGCGCATGATGCCGCCAAAGATATTCACTAAAATCGCCTTAACATTACTATCCGCCAAAATAATCTTAAAGGCTTTGGCTACAGTTTCAGCCGTAGCACCACCGCCTACATCCAAGAAATTAGCAGGTGCGCCGCCGTGTAATTTAATTAAATCCATGGTCGCCATTGCCAGCCCCGCGCCGTTTACCATGCAACCAATGTTGCCGTTTAACGCAATGTAATTTAAGCCCGCATGATGCGCAATCGCCTCTTTACTATCTTCTTGACTCCAATCACGCTGCTCGGCCAAAGCTTTTTGGCGATACAGGGCGTTATCATCTACGCTCATTTTGCAATCTAACGCATATAGCTTGCCATCCGTTGTCACCACTAACGGGTTAATTTCCAGCAATGCCAAATCATTTTCTTTGAACAAGCGGTACAAGCCTTTAAGTAACTTGGCAAAAGCACCCACTTGATCACCTATTAAATTTAACTTAAACGCTAAATTACGTGCCTGAAAATCTACTAAACCATTGAGTGGGTCACATACTTCTTGCAGGATTTTCTCAGGGCTGGTTTGCGCGATTTCTTCAATATCCATACCACCTGCGACGGATGCCACCACCACAATCCGTTCTAAAGTTCTATCAACCAGCATAGAAAGATAAAGCTCACGTGCAATTGGCAACGTTTCTTCAATCAGCACTTGATTAACAGGCTGACCATCAGGTGCATTTTGGTAAGTCACCAATGTTTTACCCAATAATTCGCTCGCCACATTTTGCGCTTCCGTCGCCGATTTAACCAGTTTAACGCCACCGGCTTTACCACGACCACCCGCATGCACTTGGGCTTTTACCACCCAAGCGTCACTGTTAATTTCAGTAGTCACTGCCACCGCCTCTTTAGCCACTGCAACCACTTGCCCACGCGGCACAGGAATGCCGTATTTTTGTAACAGCGTTTTAGCTTGATATTCATGCAAATTCATAAAAAATAGCTCTAATTAAAGGTTACGCACATTTTCTCGCAATTCAGACAAATGCGCTAGCAAAGTAATGTGATTCGGTGAGTTAAAATAAAGGTTATGTGCAAGTGTATAATTAAATTTTTATAACAAAAGTTATTCATTTATGCGTTTAGTTGTTCAAGGCTCAGCCATTAGCGTTTCACATTTAGCCCACATTCATCAGCTATGTAGTACCAGTGTTCAATTTGTACAAATTGCGCAGCATGCTTACTACTTAGCCAATCAGTCACCATTGCCTACCGTACAACAATTTTGTGCAGACCAGCACATTGATTGCGCCTACGTAGATGATAAGCAACATATTAAAAACTTTGGCCTTTGTGTCATGGACATGGATTCCACGCTGATTAACATTGAGTGTATTGATGAAATTGCCGACATGATGAACTTGAAACCGCAGGTTTCAGCCATTACCGAAAGTGCCATGCGCGGTGAAATTGACTTTGCAACCAGCTTAAAACAACGCGTAACCTTACTTAAAGGCCTGGATGAAAGCGCACTACAACGCGTTATTGATGAACGGCTGAAACTCAATCCTGGCGCACGTGAGTGGATTGCCGCATGCAAAGCCAACAACATTAAAACCATGGTAGTTTCTGGCGGATTCACTTTATTTGCCAACCATGTACAAACGCTACTTGGGCTAGATTATGCAGTTGCCAACAGCTTTGAGGTGATTGATGGAAAACTTACCGGCCATATATTAGGTGACATCGTAGATGCTGACCGCAAAGCACAAGCGCTAGTAAAACTACGTAATGATCTAGGCCTAACGCCTGACCAAACCATTGCTATAGGCGATGGCGCAAATGACCTTAAAATGATGTCAGCCGCCGCAGTGGGCGTGGCTTACCATGCCAAACCCATCGTGCAGCAACAAGCCAATTATGCGCTGAATTTTGTAGGCTTGGATGGCATAGTAAGTTTGTTTACAACTTAATCTAGATATTTCAATTGCAATAAATTTAAACTCAATGTGAGCCACGATGTTTACAACCATCAATTACCTGCATTTGCACAAAACTACCTAATCCTAACGCTTTCATTGTTAACACTTTCATCCTTGACCAAATACGCTCAAACCGTTATCGTATAGGGTTACCTAATAAACTATTAAAAATCAAAAAGATTTATGGCAGATACAGCACATCCGCATCAAATCACTGGCGCAGAAATTGTTATCCGCTGCTTGGAACAAGAAAAAGTTAAATTCGTTTTTGGCTATCCAGGCGGCGCGGTTTTACACATCTATGACGCGATTTACAATCAAGACCACTTTAAACATATTTTAGTGCGTCACGAGCAAGCTGCCGTTCACGCGGCAGACGCATTCTCGCGCGCTACAGGTGAGGTGGGCGTGGCGCTTGTCACTTCAGGCCCCGGGGCTACCAACGCTATCACAGGCATTGCGACTGCTTACATGGATTCAATCCCATTAGTGGTCATTAGTGGCCAAGTACCTGTACCCGCTATTGGTTTAGATGCTTTTCAAGAAGTTGACATGGTTGGCGTCACTCGCCCCTGTGTAAAACATAACTTCTTGGTTAAAGATGTCAAAGACATTGCCATCACCATGAAAAAGGCTTTCTACATTGCCAGAACTGGTCGTCCAGGTCCTGTGGTAGTGGATATTCCTAAAGACATTACAGCCCATTTGAGCGCGTTTATTTACCCAGACACGGTAGAGATGCGCTCATACAATCCGGTTACCAAGGGTCATAGCGGTCAAATCAAAAAAGCTGTTAAGTTACTGCTTGAAGCTAAACGTCCAATGGTTTACACCGGTGGCGGTGTTGTGCTGGGTGATGCATCTGCAGCTTTGGTTAAACTGGTTAAAGCGTTAGGCGTGCCTGTCACCAATACACTAATGGGCTTAGGTGGCTACCCTTCAACCGACAAACAATTTGTCGGCATGCTGGGCATGCACGGTACTTATGAGGCCAATATGGCGATGCAAGGCTGTGACGTGTTACTCGCGGTTGGCGCACGTTTTGATGACCGCGTGATTGGCAACCCTGAGCATTTTTTCAATAAATCGCGCACAATTATTCATGTGGATATTGATCCGTCATCCATTTCTAAACGTGTAAGAGTTGATGTGCCAATTGTCGGTGACGTAAAATCCGTGCTCGCTGAAATGAACGAGCTGGTTGCGGCAGAAAAACCTAAGCAATCACCCGCATTAAAAGCTTGGTGGGAGCAAATTGAAGCATGGCGTAGCAAACTCTGCTTAAATTATGACAACAGCAATGGTTTAATTAAACCGCAATATGTAATTGAAAAATTGTGGGAAGTCACCAAAGGTGAAGCCTATGTAACTTCTGACGTTGGCCAACATCAAATGTGGGCGGCACAATATTACAAATTCGATCAACCACGTCGCTGGATTAACTCAGGCGGCTTAGGCACGATGGGCGTAGGCTTGCCTTACGCCATGGGTTGTCAGTTTGCCAACCCTAACGCGCAAGTGGCTTGTGTCACGGGTGAAGGCAGTATTCAAATGAATATTCAAGAGCTTTCAACCTGCAAGCAATATCATTTGCCCATTAAAGTGATTTTGCTCAACAATCGCTATTTAGGCATGGTGCGTCAGTGGCAAGAGTTTTTCTATGAAAATCGCTACTCAGAATCTTACATGGATAGCTTGCCTGACTTTGTCAAACTGGCTGAATCTTATGGGCATGTGGGTATGCAAATCACCAAACCTGAAGACGTAGAAGGTGCGCTAAAAGAAGCGTTTGACATGAAGTCACGCTTTGTATTTATGGACTTTATTACCGACCAAAAAGAAAATGTGTTTCCGATGATTGCAGCGGGTAAAGGTTTGTCTGAAATGATCATGTCTAACAACATTGGCGCGGAGGATTTATAATGCGTCATATTATTTCACTGTTAATGGAAAATGAAGCAGGTGCCTTATCACGCGTAGCAGGTTTATTCTCTGCGCGTGGCTACAACATTGAGTCACTTACGGTTGCACCGACTGAAGACCCAACGCTATCACGCATGACCATCGTCACTTCAGGCTCAGATGATGTGATCGAGCAAATCATCAAGCAACTCAACAAGCTCATTGATGTGGTCAAAGTGCTGGATTTAAATGATGGCAAATTCATCGAACGCGAACTGATGCTGGTGAAAGTAAAAGCAACAGGCGCGTTCCGTGAAGAAATGAAACGCATGTGCGATATATTCCGTGGCCGTATTATCGATGTGGCCGACGGCAGCTTTACCATTGAGCTTACCGGCTCAGGCAATAAGTTAGACGCTTTTATCGAAAGTTTAGATAAAGCCGCGATTCTAGAAACAGTGCGCACAGGCGCATCTGGTATCGGGCGTGGCGATAGAATTTTGAAAGTGTAGTTAGCCGTGAGTTAAGAGCCGAGAGCCGAGAGTAAGTAGCGTTGATGTTTCATCCACGCTTAACTCTCCACCCTCTACTCACCACTCTCAGCTAGAAATTTATTATTTTTAGAGGAAAAAGAAATGAAAGTTTATTACGACAAAGACGCTGACCTTGGCTTAATTAAAGGTAAAAAAGTAACAATCGTTGGTTACGGTTCACAAGGTCACGCGCACGCGGCAAACCTTAAAGATAGCGGCGTAACCGTCACTATCGGCTTACGCAAAGGCGGCAGCTCATGGGCTAAAGCCGTAGCCGCTGGTCACAACGTATTGGAAATCGCAGAAGCGACTAAACAAGCTGACGTAGTCATGTTGTTGTTACCTGACGAAACCATGGCACAGATTTTTAACGATGAAATTGCAGCCCACTTAAAACAAGGCGCATCACTAGCGTTTGCGCACGGTTTTAACATTCACTACAACCAAATCACACCACGTGCTGATTTAGATGTGATCATGATTGCACCAAAAGGCCCAGGCCACACCGTGCGTTCAGAATACCTTAAAGGCGGTGGCGTACCCTCACTAATCGCGGTATATCAAGATAAATCAGGCAAAGCTAAAGAGGTTGCGCTTTCATACGCAGCAGCTAACGGTGGCACCAAAGGCGGCGTCATTGAAACTGATTTCCGCGAAGAAACTGAAACGGACTTATTCGGCGAACAAGCGGTATTATGTGGCGGCGCAGTTGAGTTAGTAAAAGCTGGTTTTGAAACATTGGTAGATGCTGGCTACGCCCCTGAAATGGCGTACTTTGAATGCTTGCACGAATTGAAATTGATTGTTGATTTGATGTACGAAGGCGGCATTGCCAACATGAACTACTCAATCTCAAACAACGCTGAATACGGCGAGTATGTAACTGGCCCTAAAGTGATTAACGAAGAATCACGTTATGCCATGCGCGAAGCCTTAGCGAACATCCAAAATGGTAACTACGCAAAACAGTTCATTTTAGAAGGTCGTACCAACTACCCGGAAATGACAGCACGCCGTCGTTTAAATGCGGCTCACCCCATTGAGCAAGTGGGTGGTCAATTGCGCGCCATGATGCCTTGGATTGCTAAAAACAAATTGGTTGATCAATCTAAGAACTAACTGTAATTTGGTTTAAAAATAAAGGGCAAAGCGTTTATCGGTTTGCCCTTTTTTATTGAGTCTATTTATAAACTCACTGGATTCCGACCTCCGTCGGAATGACAATGGTGATAATTGGAATGATCGTGCACACAAACATTACAGTACTTTTACAATACATCATGCCCAAGCAAGCCATTACCGTGCTTGCTGGCAAGCTCGCGCACTTACAAGGTGGCAACGTCACCACTGCTGTTATTCGCTGGTTTGTAAAACGTTATAACGTCAACATGGCTGAGGCAGCCAATCCTGACATTACTTCATACCAAAGCTTTAATGAATTTTTTACGCGTCCGTTAAAAGTTGGCGCACGCCCACTCGCCAAAGCAGCTTTTATTTGCCCTGTCGATGGCGCAATTAGCCAATTTGGCAACATTGAAGCCGACCAAATTTTTCAGGCTAAAGGGCATGCTTACTCAACTGCCGCGCTAGTGGGTGGCGATAAAAATTTAGCCGGTAAATTTGAAAACGGTCACTTTGCTTGCCTGTACCTAAGCCCAAAAGACTATCACCGTATTCACATGCCTTGCGATGGCACGCTAAAAAGCATGACCTATGTGCCAGGCGCGTTATTCTCCGTGAACCCGACCACCGCGCAGGGTGTGCCAGGCTTGTTTGCACGTAATGAGCGTGTGGTATGTGAGTTTACCTCAGTCACACATGGCAATTTCGTCGTGGTGTTGGTTGGTGCCACCATTGTAGGTAGCATGGCAACGGTTTGGCATACTGCAAAAAATGGCATCATCAACCCGCCGCGCACTCGCAATACCAGAGCATGGAAATATACCGATCAAAACATCACCCTCAAACAAGGCGATGAAATGGGCAGGTTTTTACTAGGCTCTACCGTAGTGATGTTGTTTGAAAAAGATGCGCTACAATTTAATGCCGATTGGCAATCAGCGAGAGCAATTAAGTTGGGTGAAATGATGGGGGTTAAATCATAGGCTTGGGTTTGTAGGAGCGACGACCCGTCGCGAAGCAATGGCACAATCGCGACGGGTCGTCACTCCTACATGACTACTTAACAACCTTATGATGCAAATGCGGCGCCAGCTCATTTAACGCAGACTCATATACCCCGCGCTTAAACTCAATCACATCTTCAAGTGGCACCCAGTATTCGCTCCAGCGCCAAGCATCAAACTCAGGATGGCTGGTTGCGCGCAGCGACACATCGCTATCACGCCCTACCATACGCAACAAATACCAAATTTGCTTTTGACCTCGGTAACTGCCGCGCCACTCGCGTTTTACCCAGCTGGTGGGCACTTCGTACCTGAGCCAGTCTTTAGTGCGACCTAAAATTTTAACATGCTCTGGCTTTAAGCCTACTTCTTCCATCAGTTCACGATACATGGCCTGCTCCGGGCTTTCGCCATAATTGATTCCACCTTGTGGAAACTGCCAAGCATGCTCACGGATACGCTTACCCCAAAATACCTGATTGCTGGCATTACATAAAATAATGCCAACATTCGGGCGAAACCCGTCTCGATCTAACATAACAATTTACTGCCTTAATTATTTAGTGCAATTTTTTCATATTTCTTGCATTATTGAAAGCAACCATTTGCTACAAAGCCAATTAAAATCAACCTCAATGAATATCAATTGCCTATCAATTGAATACAAAATGAATATAAAACACATGACACTATTTAAAACACACTATTTTGTGCCCCTTGCAATCGCCAGCATCCTGTTAAGTTCCTGCAGTTCAGGGCCCAACAATTCATATGCCTACATTACCAACCAAGGTGACAATACCGTATCTGTCGTTAACACTACATCAAACCAGGTCATTAACACCATTAAAGTAGGTAAAGCGCCTGTTGGCGTGGCGGTATCAGCCAAATTGCAACACGCTTATATTTCAAATGTTGAAAGCCAAAACATTTCTATTATCAACACGCAAACCAATAAACTAATCGACACCATAAAAATAAAAGGCTCGCCAGTAGGTTTAGCGTTATCGCCCGATCATAAAACACTCTATGTCGCCGACTGGTTTGACAATCGCGTACTCGCTATTAACACAGCGCAAACCAGCTTAATGCAAGAAGTTAGCGTAGGTGATGCGCCAGCAGGCTTGATAGTAAGCCCCAATAACCAATGGTTATATGTAGCTAATCGCAATAGTAACGACATTGCTGTGATAGAAATCGCCACGCTCAGCACCAAAAAACGCATCAGCGTTGGCAAACACCCGTTTGGCCTTGCGTTAAGCAATAGCGGCAATTTACTAGCGAGCGTCAATGTACAAGAAGACACAGTAAGCATTATCAATACCCAAACCAATACACAACAAACCATAAAAGTAGGTTACCACCCCTACTGCGCCGCATTTAGCCTGGATGAAAAAACACTATATGTAACCAACACGCAAGACGACAACGTAACCGTGCTGGATCTAGCCACACAAACAACCATAGCCACCATCAATGTAGGCAGCACACCGGAAGGCATCAGCCTGGACCACGCCAACCACCGCGCCTATGTGGCCAATTGGGGCAGCAATAATGTAAGCGTAATAGATACCAAGACAAATAAGTTAATAACCACCATTAAAACGGGCGACAAAAGCCGCGCATTCGGGCAATTTGTTTTAAGTCAATAAATTTAGGAGCGGCGACCCGCCGCGAAGTAGTGCAATCGCGACGAGGCGTCACTCCTACAAGAGTGGCTCAATTCACTTCTTTGTAGCCTTGATGAAACAAAGTGCAATCGAGGGATTTTTTAATGGTTAAACCTCGATTACGTTTCACTTCATCGAGGCTACGCTGGCTCAGGGAATGGAGTGAGTGTAATTGAGACTACTTTAACCCCGTTCCCTGAGCCTGTCGAAGGGCAACAACCCACCACCACCGCTCCTTGAGCCATGCAACAAACCCATGAACCACCCGTCAAAGGAAAAACATCAACGCAACCCCACTCACCCCTGTCAACCAAGCCCCAACTACATCGTTAACACAAATACAATCGCCAATGCATTCAATCAAATGTAATTTCATTTATAATGCATGGTTGTTTTTGAATAATTTCACCCATCAATAAAGAATTTTGGAGAAAAATGAATGAAAAAAATCCTCGCGTTAATCGCACTTGGCTTAAGCGCAAGTTTGGTTTCTTTTACGGCAGCCGCACACGGCCCATCACCGCTCAAAGTAGATAAATCTGTCACCATTAAAGCAGACCCGGCAAAAGTATGGGCTTTGGTTAAAGATTTCGGCAACATGCAAAAATGGCACCCAGCCATTGCCAGCACCAAACTAGAGAAAAAAGGCGATGATACTTTCAGAACTTTAACGCTCAAAGATGGTGGCGCCATCGTTGAAAAACTACGTAGTGTTGATGATGCCGACATGAAAATCCGTTACGAAATCATCACCAGCCCACTACCACTCACCGATTACAATGCGTTCATGTTAGTCACTAAAGGTGCAAACCCTGGTGAAACTAACGTGCAATGGGTGGGTCGTTTTTACCGCTTATACAAGCTTAACCCGCCAATTCCAGCAGGTCAGGATGATGAAACCGCATTAAACGCCATTAACGGCATTTTTGATGCCGGTTTAGCAGGCCTAAAAAAGGCAGCCGAATCGTCAAAGTAACGGGCCAGGAAGCTGGCGCATTATCTAACAAAAAACCTTGGTGGAAATTTTGGTAACAACCTTACGTTAGTTCAAAATTAAAAGTGACTTAAATTGCACATAAAGTGACAAATTTTGTCAGTGATGTATTTAAAAAGCGGGGGCAACCCCGCTTTTTACATTAAAAATGTTGGCATACCTATTGCATATATCATTTCAAGCACGGCAGCTTATCAACGTTAAGAGCTTGCATGTGTACGGTAACTTAAATTTTTTTACGCAAAGGAAATTAAAATGAAACAAGTACAAAAAGGTTTTACCTTGATTGAGTTGATGATTGTGGTGGCGATTATTGGTATTTTGGCAGCGATTGCTATTCCAGCATATCAAGATTATATTGCACGTGCGCAAGTGTCCGAAGCATTTGTTATGGTTGATGGCGTGAAAGTTGGTGTTGCTGAACAGTGTATAGATGCTGGAACTTGCACGGCTGGAGTTACAACGATACCAAGCTATCCGACTGGCAAATATGCGAGCGTTACTTCAGTTGATGCTGATGGCGTAATTATCGCAACGATGGCCACAACTGCAAACGCAGCAGTAGCAAGTGAAACCGTAACATTTACGCCGACCTTGAACGCAGCCTCAGTTACATGGGCGTGCGCTAGCTCGCTTGCTGCAAAATACTTACCTAAGAGCTGCACTTAATATAATAGCGAGCGTAGCCTCGACGCAACGCAGTGAAATCGAGGGAATTGTCACCTTCCCCTTGATTCTCGCTTCGCTTCATCACGGCTACAAAAACTAAACCCCATCTTCCGGTGGGTTTTTTTACATCTGCTACATTGCCCCTCGATTTCACTGCGTTGCATCGAGGCTACAAAACAGCAAAAGGCGACTCGAAATGTATTTTCACGGCTCACCAAAACCGCCTTCATTTTGCACTGTCCCTGCCCAATCACTTGGGTAAATGCCACGCTTAACATCCCGATGAAAACTGGAATATGGCCAATCTACTACTGCTTTTACCAAACCATGTTTTACGGAATTGATATAACAATAATCAACACAACGACGTAAATTATCCTCATCTTTAATGGTATGCTCCCAAAATCGACGTTGCCATAAAAGTGCTGAGGCATCAGTACGCATGCTGATTGATACGCCTTGGCGCTTAAGGCTACGTACAAAATGTGATTTAATGATCCGCCATCGGTTAGAATAATCACAATCACCTGTTGGCATTGTCCATACTGCATGCAGGTGATCTGGCAACACCACCCAAGCAACAATTTCAAAGAGCTGCGTTTGCTTTACCCACTCAACTGATGTTCGCAACGCATCAATGTATCGCGTTAAAATACCAGAATCGCGATCAATCAACGTCACCGTGAAAAAATACGTTCCGCCTGCTACTAAATTGCGTCTATATTGCACCATGTATCAAAGTCTAACCGTAGCCTCGATGTAGTGCAACGAAATCGAGGCTACTTGCTGCGTTGCATCGAGGCTACTTGCTCAATCCAACAACGCCAATTCTGCCTCGCTAAACCCGGCTTTGCGCCTGGCTTCCAGGTTAAATGGTTTACGCAATTTAGGTGCACTATACTGTTTAGCTAAGCCATCATAAGCTGCTATCGAATCCAGCCCGCGTTGTTCACACAGCCAATTAAACCAGCGGTTGCCAATAGCCACATGGCCAATTTCATCACGTAAAATAATGTCTAAAATTTCAGCGGCTTGCGTATCGCCTATCTGCGCAAATTTATTGCGCAACAGTGGGCTGGCATCTAGACCGCGTGCTTCCATGGTGCGCGGCACCAATGCTATCCTGGCTAGCACGTCCGCTTGCGTTCTTTGTGCCATCTCCCACAGGCTGTTATGGCCGGAAAAGTCGCCATAGGTGTAACCTATAGTTTGCAAATGGTTATTGAGCAAATTGAAATGATAAGCTTCTTCAGCCGCTACTTTGAGCCAATCGGCATAGTAGTCCTGCGGCATATTGGCAAAACGCCAAATAGCATCTAAAGCGAGGTTAATGGCGTTAAATTCAATATGTGCCAGCGCGTGGATTAAAGCCGCGCGGCCTTCAATGGTGCGCATGGAGCGTTTTTTGACGGTTAGCGGCGACACTAACTCTGGCTTAGCAGGATGACCAGGAATCGCCAAGTTTGCGGCAATTCCTGTATTTACATCAAGACATACTTGACCTGCCAGCCAAGCCTGATTAAGCGCGGCAACACCTGCGGTTTTGTTGCTAACGCTACACTCAGCCAGCCAGTGCAAGGCGCTTTGTCTTAATTCGTTCACTGAGTTTTGTTATTGCAGCGAAATAAAATCCAGCTCGCCCGCTTTCATATCCGGCACCATGATGTATTTTTCATCTTTGGTAATGGCAATATCTGCCGCTGCTTGATAGCCGCTTTTTAGCAGTTCAACATCACCTTTGGTATTGATGCTAAACACTTTACCGTTGTTCCAATCGCTCACGTACATGGTGCCATTAGAATGATGCACTACACCATCACCACCGCCAAAACCTTCACTAATATCAGTTAAAGCCTGTGTGCGTGTATTTAAGCTGTAAAGTATGCCAGAGGCAAAATCTACAATGATCAATACATTGCCGGTGTCATCTGCTAATAAGCCATTAGGGGCTTTAATACGCGCGTCTTGTGTGTCGTTAATGAGCAGCTGTACGCTGCCCTGTGGGTTGATTTTATAAACGGCGCCACCTTTACCTGTTTTAAACAGGTCGCCACTATCACTCACATATAAGTTGCCTTGCGGGTCAGCTTCTAAATCATTTAAAAATAATGGCGTAACTGGAAAGCTTTCTGCCGCAACAAATACGCTCACTTTGCCAGTTGGCGTAATTTTTAAGATTTTTGTTTTATCCGCTACGTATAAATCTTGACCAATCATTGCCAGCCCTTTGGGGTCATCTAATCCGCTCGCAAAAATGGAGGCTTTACCTAATGCGTCAATCACCGTAATTTGACCATCACCATCTTTACCAAAGCCGTTGATTTCTGATACAAAAATACGGCCATCTTTGGCTTGTACGACAGATTCCGGCGTTTTTAACCCGGTAATTTTTTGTGATGTGTATTCAATAGGTTTTGAGATGCTCTGGCAACCAAGGATTAAGGCACTGAGTACGAAAATTGATGCTAATGTTATTTTTGTATGTGGCATGATTGCTCCTAAATTCTTTCCTGAAAAGTCTTTTCTAAAAGTTTTCCTAGAAAGACATGGCTCTGATTTTTGGTGTTGGCAGCAAAGTTACCATGCTGCAAGGGGCTGCATTTGCACTATTTGCTTGCGGCGTATTGATTAAAGCTTGCAAAGTGTTGTCAGCTTGCATTTTACCTATCATTTCATCAATAGCCAGCGCGTAGGCTTTTTCTATCCAATAATCTGGTTTTATATCTAAAAAACCATGTTGCTTAGATTCCCCCACATAAGTACCTACAAGCTTACCGACCCCTGTGTAAACATTGGCTGTTACCTTGCCATAAAATACTTGTACCTGTGGGTTATAAAACATTCTAGGTTGCAACCAAACCAAAGTATTGGCGGATTGATTGCTTTCACACAGGCTCACCGCACCATATAGTTGGGTTAATTTAGGCATGGCTAAATGCTCTACCACCGGGCCTTGGTAAAACCAGTAATCGCGGTAGTAATGCCATAACTTGATGGGGTTGGTATATTCCACGGGCTGAATATAGACCAGCATATTGGGAGTGCTATTGGCGCCGCTGGCTTCATCGGCCTCTGCATTTAAATTCAACAGTAATATTAATGCCAACAAAATGTGGGGGATGTATTTTTTCATATTATTTACTCCTTACTTACCTTGGTAGCTAATGCGGTAAATTGCATCTAGTTTATCATCAGTGACATACAGCGCACCATCTGCGCCAACGGCTACATCAACGGGTCTGCCCCAAGCCCGATTATTTTGTAACCAGCCTGTTGCAAAATCTTCAGCCACGTGCGCTTGATGATGTTTGAATTTTACACGAACCAGCTGGTAACCTGCGGGTTGTTTACGATTCCAAGAGCCATGCATTGCCACAATGGCATCTGATTTATATTCAGCGGGCCAATTGGTTTTATCTAAAAAAGTGATGCCTATCGGCGTGGTATGTGAGGTAAAAGTAATCGCAGGCGGCTGTGTGGTGCTACAAAAATTGGGCTCTGCTCTAAAATTTGGATCTTCCACCTGTGCATTCAGATTACTGGGGTCTGCCCAGCAATGTGGCCAGCCGTAATGTTTACCCGCTTCAATTTTATTTAAATGTTCTGGCGGCAATTCGTCATTCACAGCGCCATTCTTAATAGCAGAGCGATTATCAGCCCCATTGTTGGTGGCAAACATTTGTTTTGTTACGGGGTGCCATGCAAAACCTTGCGAATTACGCAAACCACGCGCCCAAACAGCTGATTGCTGGTGACGGCCTAACGTAACTAGCGCACCTGCTGGCTGGCCTGCTGCGGTATAGCGTAATATCGTTGCGCGCAACGGGTCATTTTCAAGGCACACATTGCAACTTGAACCTACATTGATATATAAAAAACCATCGGCACCCAACTTTATATTTTTAAGGGTATGCCCGCCAGCCGGTAGGTTTGTTATCAATGGCTGCGGCGCTGACCATTGTCCGTTTTCCTGTTTAAGCTTGACCACGCCATTTTGATTAGCCACTAAAAGATCATCTCCCACAAAGGCTAACCCTTGTGGGGCATTTAAGTTTTCTGCCACGGTGATTACTTCATCGGCAATGCCGTCTTGATCGGCATCGGGCAGCATCAGCACTTTATTCGCTTTTGTTACAGAAACATAAAGATTGCCTTTTGCGTCAAACGCGATAAATCTAACCCCGCGCAATGCCGCGCTATTTTTAGTAGCAACGCCAGCAAAAATCTCAATTTTAAAACCAGCGGGGAGTTTGATCTGCGTTAGATCAGGGCTGGCAATGGCTAACGGCGTAACCAACAAAAATGCCAAAGTCACTAGCTTGAGAATATTTTGTGTTAAATAATCAGGCATTTTTTTGAGTCGTGCTAGCGTAAGGGTATATTTAAGAATCAAGTCAACACATCGGTCCAAATGTTTTGTGCCCAACTTGCCGCATAGTCGCCTTCTTTGTCAGAAGGGGCTAACGACACACCTCCACCTTCAGCAGATATCATGATTTTTTTAGCTTCATCATAGCGATACACATTGGCCACATGCATGGCAGATTTATCAGTGACAAAACTATAACAAGTATTAGCGAATACGGGTGCCGGGTCTGGCGCTAAGCCTGCCATCAATTGCACAATCGCGTTAGCGCACACTTTAGCCTGGTTGGTGGCCATGTGTGCGGATTTTGGCAGACCTGCTGCAACACTGTCGCCCAGCACGTGTACATTTTGCGCCAGTTTGGATTCATACGTTAAAAAATTAACTTCGCACCACGGGTAGTCTTTTTCGGTCAAGTTCGCTATTTGCGCGATTTTGCCCGCACGTTGTGGCGGAATGATATTAAGCACATCTGCGCTTATTTTATCAAAATCCGTGGTGACCGTTTTGGTCGCAACATCCACACCTGTAATCATACTATCGGAACGGTAATCTACAATGCCTGGGTACAAATTAGCCCAGGCTTTAGTAAATAAGCCTTTTTTAGAAATAATTTCTGCATTGGCATCCAATACAATAATTTTACTTTTTGGCTTGTGCACTTTGAGGTAACTCGCCACCTGGCACGCGCGCTCATAAGGTCCAGGTGGACAACGGTAGGGTGCTTTGGGTACGTTCATCACAAATACGCCGCCATCTGGCATGGCTTCTAATTGCTTACGCAAATTTACCGTTTGCCAGCCTGCTTTCCAAGCATGCGGTATTTGTTGTTGTGCTTCAGCACTTGCCAGCATAGGTAAATCATCATAAATAAAATCAACCCCAGGCGCGACAATCAATCTATCGTAGGTCAAGTCACCACGCAGCATCGTGACTTTTTTTGCCGTGCTATCAATGGCAGTCACCGTATCCTGCACCCATTGAATGCCATGGTTTGCCTTAAGCGCATCGTAACCAAAAGTTAAGTCATTGATGCTTTTGCTGCCACCCAATACCAAATTGCTTAATGGGCACGATACAAATTGTTTATTGGCTTCAACCACAATCACTTCAATGGCGCCTAAGCTCCATAGCCGCAGATACTTGGCAGCGGTTGCGCCTGCGTAACCACCACCGATAATCACCACGCGACCAATCGGCAGTTTGATTGCTCTGGCAAAAGCTGGCAAACTTGCATTCGCCAGGCCTAAACCTAAACCAACACCCGCTAACTTTATAAAATCGCGACGGTTAGTTTGCATGATTTTTATTTAAAACTTGTGAAGTTAACGCTGATGGTTGACGTGGTATTTGCGATGAGAAATAGGTTGCCAAGCCTTCTATCTCTTGTGTATTCAAACCTCTAGCATGCCTATGCATGACGGTCGCCTCGCGCTCACCTGATTTAAAGGCTAACATTTTTGTTAAAAAATCTGTTTTTTCAATGCCGGCTAGTAGTTTCGCCTTATCAACACCATTGCCATTGGTTCCGTGACAAGCGGCACAAGAAGCGGCTAATACACGTATATGGTTACTTTGGTCTGCGGATAAAACAAAAACCTCAGCAGCGCTTGCTACTGAGGTTATCAATAATGTTGCCAAAACCATCATGGTAATTATTTTTTTCATGGCATTTTGAAAGTAAATTAAAACCCCATTCTAAATAATTTTTATGAATAATGCGTGACCTAAGTCACACTTTTAAAAACATTTTTCTTCCTGGCAACCTTCATCTGTCACGCCCAAGCTTGTAAGCAACTCCACCATGTGTGTGTTACCTGCATCTTTCAAGGGGCGAAGGATAGACACCTCTGCTTTTAATTTTTCGTTAACATTTGCACCACTACTTGCTAACAGTTTAACCATATCATCAAAGCCATTAAATACGGCTAAATGAAACGCTGAGTTATGTGATAAAGGATGTACATAATTGATATCAGCACCTTTGCTCAATAAATACTTTACGGTTTCAATTTGGTTTTTATTAGCCGCCATTTGTACCGGTGACCATGCAAATGATTTCTCATTGGCATTTTTAGCATCAGCCCCTACATATTTTTTGACTATTTTCAAATTACCAGTTGTGATAGCCTCTACGAATTCCATATTCTCATCATCGGTGAGCGCCATGGCATTGATAGAAAAACTTAAAACTAGTGTAGCCAACAGTGTACTAATGAATTTCATGTTACTTTTCTCCAAGGTTATTTTCAACTTAATTTACAGCTTTTAACTTATGCAATATTGCGTCTTGCATTACGGAACATTCTCATCCAAGCGCTATCTTCGGCATCTTCGCAACGTTGCCAAGTGTTTTGCACGTTACGAATCACACGTTCAGGATGTGGCATCATAATACTAAAACGCCCATCTGTGCTGGTTAATCCGGTTACCCCTTGCGGTGATCCGTTTGGGTTAAACGGGTAAACCTCAGTGGGTGTTGACGCATGATCAATAAAGCGCATGGTCACTAATTTTTTCGCCAACAATTCATTGACAGCGTTTGTTTGAGAAGGTTCTTTTGAGAACTCGGCAAAACCTTCACCATGTGCCACTGCAATCGGCATTTTGCTACCCGCCATGCCGTTAAAAAATAGTGAAGGCGACTCTAAAACCTCTACCATGGCAAGCCTGGCCTCAAACTGCTCAGATTTATTGCGCACAAAATGCGGCCAGTGTGCCGCACCTGGAATCAACTCACGCAGATTGCTCATCATTTGGCAGCCGTTACAAACACCCAAAGCAAAGCTATCCTGGCGATTAAAAAACGCTGAAAACTCATCGCGTGCACGCGTGTTAAATAAAATAGATTTTGCCCAACCTTCACCTGCACCGAGTACATCACCGTAAGAAAAACCACCACAGGCCACAAGCCCAGCAAACTCTTGCAGCGATACACGGCCAGCAATAATGTCACTCATGTGTACATCAAAAGTGGCAAAGCCTGCGCGATCAAACGAAGCTGCCATTTCCACATGTCCATTGACGCCCTGCTCACGTAAAATCGCCATTTTAGGACGAACACCAGTATTGATATAAGGCGCTGCGATATTGTCACTTGGATTGTATGTCAGCTCCGTAAACAAACCTCGGTCACTTACATTGAGTAATTTGTCATATTCTTGCTGCGCACTCACTGGGTTATCGCGTAGCTTTTGCATTTGGTAGGTGGTTTCAGACCACATGCGATGCAAATTGACACGGGTGTCACTGAACATGATCTTGCTGTGTTGCTTAATTTCGATTTGGTTAGCCTCGGTTACCTCAGCAATCACATGTGCCAAGCCGTTAAATTGCGCAACGATGGCTGGTGCATCTTGCGCCGGCACTTGAATAACCGCACCTAGTTCCTCGTTATATAGCACTTCGACAATGCCGCCTGGCAAGCTTGAAACATCAACATTTAACCCGCAGTGGCCTGCAAACGCCATTTCAACCAAGGTGGTAAATAAACCACCATCTGAACGGTCGTGGTACGCTAGAATTTTTCCCGCTTTATTCAATTGCTGGATGGTGTTAAAGAAGTGTTTAAGCTGATTAGCATCATCCACATCAGGTGCCACATCGCCCACCTCACCATAAACCTGCGCCAAACTAGAACCGCCCATACGATTTTTACCTGCGCCCAAATCGATCACGATTAACTTAGAGGCCACATTGGTTTGTAGCTGTGGCGTCAGGGTTTTACGTGCATCTGGCGTTGTAGCAAATGCCGTTACTACCAATGAAATTGGCGAGGTAACCGCTTTACTTTCGAGCTCCCCATTGGCTCCCACCTCACTCCACACCGTCTTCATACTCATGGAATCTTTGCCGACGGGAATACTAATACCCAGTTGCGGGCAAAGTTCCATACCAACCGCTTTTACGGTTTCATACAAGGCCGCATCTTCACCCGCATGCCCTGTTGGCGCCATCCAGTTGGCAGATAATTTCAAATTACTTAAATCATCAATGAAACAGGCGGCAATATTGGTGATTGCCTCACCAATGGCCATACGGCCTGATGCCGGCGCATTCACGAGAGCTAACGGCGCTTTTTCACCGATAGCAAACGCTTCACCAATATACGTCTCAAAGCCCGCAAGCGTCACCGCCACGTCAGCCACAGGCACTTGCCACGGTCCAACCATTTGTTCACGCGCCACTAAACCGGTTACGGAACGGTCACCAATCGTAATCAAGAAAGTTTTATCAGCGACACCAGGCAATCTTAATACACGCGCCGCGGCTTCTTTTAAATCAACTTTGCTGGGTTCAAAAGCGCGCAATTGTTTTGCGGTGCTTTTAACATCACGTGTCATTTTTGGTGGTTTACCGAGCAATACCGATAAATCCATATCCACAGGTTTGTTATCAAAATGACTATCTGCCACGGTTAAATGGCGTGCTTCAGTGGCAACACCCACCACCGCAAACGGGCAACGCTCGCGCTCACATATCGCTTTAAAACGCGGCAAATCTGCTTGCGCAATTGCCATTACGTAACGCTCTTGCGCCTCGTTACTCCATAGCTCGCGTGGCGACATACCAGGCTCTTCATTGTGTACATCACGTAATTGAAAAATTGCACCTACGCCTGCATCATTCACAAGTTCAGGAAAAGCATTTGAAATACCCCCTGCGCCTACATCGTGAATGCTTAAAATTGGATTGTTTTCACCCAACTGCCAGCAACGGTCAATCACTTCCTGCGCTCTGCGTTCCAGCTCAGGGTTGCCGCGTTGTACCGAATCAAAATCCAGGTTTTCAACATTGCTGCCTGTATCCATGCTCGATGCCGCACTGCCACCAAGGCCGATCAACATGGCTGGACCACCCAGTTGCACTAAAGCCGCGCCTGCTGGAATCGGGTTCTTTTTAGAATGTTTGGCAGAAATATTACCGATGCCGCCAGCCAACATAATGGGCTTGTGGTAGCCACGTACTTCGGCTTTGCCATTGGCATCTTGGGCTTCCAACTCAAACGTGCGGAAATAGCCTGCAATGTTAGGACGACCAAACTCGTTGTTATAAGCCGCGCCTCCAAGCGGGCCATCTACCATAATCTGCAACGGTGAAGCGATACGTCCTGGTTTGCCGTAGCTACTTGATTCCCACGGTTGATTAAAGTTTGGGATATTTAAATTAGAAACTGAAAAGCCCGTCAACCCCGCTTTAGGCTTAGAACCGCTGCCAGTAGCGCCTTCATCACGAATCTCGCCACCCGCCCCTGTGGCCGCACCGGCGAAAGGTGAAATAGCAGTCGGGTGGTTATGCGTTTCCACCTTCATGAGGTAATGCATTTCTTCTTCAAGATAGCCATACGCACCATTATCGGTTGGATAAAAGCGTTTAGTGGCTTGCCCCGGGTTTTGCCCGGCGACGATAGAAGAATTATCGGAGTAAGCCATCACCGTGTTACCAGGGTTAAGCTTGTGCGTATTACGTATCATGCCGAATAGCGACAGCTCTTGCTGTTCACCATCAATCACCCAGTCTGCATTAAAGATTTTATGTCGACAATGCTCAGAGTTGGCTTGTGCAAACATCATCAATTCAACATCGGTTGGGTTGCGTTGCATTCTCGTAAAATTATCAACGAGATAATCCACTTCATCTGATGATAATGCCAATCCCATCTCGCTATTGGCCTGATTAAGCGCCGCTTTACCACCCTGCAAAATATCCACTGTACTTAATGGCACAGGTGACGCTGTATGATAAAGTTTTGCGGCATCCTGCAACTGAGAAAATACAGATTCCGTCATGCGGTCGTGAATTAAAGGCAACAGTTGTTGGCGCTCTGCAGCCGTTAAAGCTTGTCCATTTTTAGTTTGCACATAATAAGCAATGCCGCGCTCCACACGCGCAATCTCGGGCAAACCACAGTGCTGCACAATATCGGTAGCACGCGATGCCCATGGTGAAATCGTACCCACTCTGGGCAACACTAAAATCAGCTCGCCTTGCGGATCTTCTGCCTGAAGACTTGGGCCGTAAGTCAAAATTTGATTAAGCTTACTTGCTTGCTCTGCTGTTATCGCAGCGTTATCAACCCATGCAAAATGCCAAAACTCAGCATATAAATGCCCAATATTCGGACAAATATCGTTTAATTTGTTTTGGATTTTTTCAACGCGAAAAGGTGATAAAGCAGCGCTACCGCGCAAACTAATCATTTGGGGATTGGGTTTAGATTGGCTCATTAAAACTCAGCTAAATATCAATGGTTTGAATAAAGCAGAATTTTAACAGATTAGCGACAATTAAGCCTAAATTGACCATTGCCGCTGATTGAAATTGCTAGTTTAGATGTGAATTTATAGAACTCACTGAATCGTTACTTCAACTAGACTTAATAATTTAATGCGCCAAACACTTTCTTCAGAAGATTACTTGTTTGCCCTACCGGGTCTTTACGGATGGCGGCTTCTTCTTTTACCATCATTAAATACACGCCATCAAGCGTTTTTTGAGTAACATATTGCTCTAAGTTGACCTGGTCTTTTTTCACCAACCCAACCTTATTGCCCATTTGTGCAAATTTATTATATTGCTGAGCCAACTGCACATCTTCAGTGGCTTTTTTAACAATAGGCAGAAATTTCTCGGCCATGGGTGCTGATGTGGTTTTTTTGAAGTATTGCGTTGCAGCATCATCACTGCCTGTCAAAATAGCTTTAGCATCGGTTACGCTCATTTTTTTGACTGAATCCACTAATAATGCTTTTGCTTCAGGCACCGCCGCCTCTGCCGCACGGTTCATTCTCAGCACCAATTCATCCGCCTGCTTACCCATCCCCAATATGCGCATGGTTCTCTCAGCTTTTTTCAGGGTATCGGGTAACGGAATTTTGACTTCTTTATTACCAAAAAACCCATCCGTTGCGCTTAATTGATTAACGGCCTTATCTGCTCCCTGAATCAGCGCGGCTTTAAGCCCGCTACTGGCTTCGGCATTGGTTAAATCACTGACACCCAGTGCATTAGCATGGCCAACAAACAAAGCAAAACTTACAGCTGCAATAAAAAGGCGCATGACCATCTCCAATTAACAAATACCAAAAATTAAAGCTTAACGTAAATTTATGTCATTTAATTAAAAGTAACAATAATTTAGGCTAAGCTTTAAAAAAACCCAGACTAAAAGTCTAAAGTCTTAGGATTACTTGTAAGTTAGGATTACTTGTAAGTTAAGTACGCTGCTTATTTTTTTGTCTTAGCTTTTACGTTTGGCGTCACATGCCAAATATTATTAGCATAATCACCAATAGCACGATCGCTTGAGAACTTGGCCATATTGGCCACATTCAAAATCGCCATACGCGTCCATTCATCCTGGTGTTGATACAATTTACCTACTCTATCTTGCGCATCTATGTAACTGGCGTAATCCACTAAAAGTAAATATTGATCATTGTTCAACAAATTATCAACAATCGCTTGATAGCGGTTTGGTTCATCCACTGAGAAATAGCCACTCGCAATCATATCCAGCACTTGTTTTAACTCTAAATTACTATGGTAATAATCACGCGGGGTATAACCACTGGCTTTCATTTCAGCCACTTGCGGGGTTGTTAAGCCAAAAATAAAGATATTTTCGTCACCCACTTCTTCTTTAATTTCAACATTGGCGCCATCCAATGTACCAATGGTGAGCGCACCATTTAAAGCCATTTTCATGTTGCCGGTGCCGCTTGCCTCGGTACCCGCAGTTGAAATTTGTTCAGATAAATCACTGCCCGGGAATAAAATTTCAGCGGCTGAAACTTCATAATTAGGGTAATACACCACTTTGAGTTGATCACCAACGGCAACATCCTCATTCACAATTGCCGCAACATCGTTGATTAAGCGGATGATTTGTTTTGCCATCCAATAACCGGGCGCCGCTTTACCGCCAAAAATAATAGTGCGTGGCGTAATACCTTTTTCGCCACTACGAATGCGGTTATACAAAGTAATCACGTGCAATACATTAAGCAATTGGCGTTTATATTCGTGAATACGTTTAATTTGCACATCAAACAAACTATTGGTGTTAAGTTTAATGCCTGTTTTTTGTTCAATTTTTGCGGCCAATCTTACTTTATTGGCATACTTTACCGCCGCAAAGGCTTTTCTAAAATCTGCATCATCTGCTAAAGGCGTGATTTTTTTAATTTGCGTGAGGTCTTTTTTGAAGCCCGCACCAATGGCCTTTTCAATCAGTGCAGTTAATCCAGGGTTAGCCTGATTTAACCAACGGCGAGGGGTAATGCCATTGGTCACATTGGTTAATTTTCCAGGGTAAATACGATCAAAATCTGCAAAAAGATGCTGCTTCAATAACTCGCTGTGCAGTGCCGCAACGCCGTTAACGGTATGACTACCCACTACCGCCAAATGCGCCATGCGCACACGGCGACCATTAGTTTCATCAATAATTGATACACGTTTGAGCAAATCAGCATCACCTGGGAAGTGATGATTTACCATGTGTAAAAATTCAAAGTTGATTTTATAAATAATTTCTAAATGGCGGGGTAATAAACGGCCAAACAAATCAACCGTCCAAGTTTCTAAGGCTTCTGGCATGAGCGTGTGGTTAGTGTAAGCAAAAATTTTACCTACCAATTCCCAAGCAAAAGCCCAAGGTAACGCATGCACATCTACTAATTGATACATCATTTCAGCCACACCAATGGCTGGATGCGTATCATTGAGTTGAATGGCGATTTTTTCTGGCAGGATTTTCCAATCCGCTTGTTTCTTCATTTCATGCGTGTTTAAAAAGCGACGTAAAATATCTTGAATAGAGGCAGATACAAAGAAATACTGCTGTTTTAAGCGCAACTCTTTACCCAACACCGAAGCGTCGTTTGGATACAATATTTTAGAAATGCTCTCTGTAGCATTACGTTCTTCAACCGCTTTTTCATAATTACCATCATTAAAATGCTTTAAATCAAACTCACGCGCAGCTTTGGCTGACCATAAACGCAAGTTGTTTACGGTATCAGTACCATAGCCAGGGACTGGCACATCATAGGCCATTGCCACCACGTGTTCAGCATCCACCCAACGTTCCACTTCGCCATCATCCGTTGGATACTTCAACACATGGCCGTAAAATTTGATGCCGTAGGTAGCCTCAGGGCGTTGAAACTCCCAAATATTGCCATAACGCAACCAGTTATCAGGGTTTTCAACCTGCTGGCCATTTTCAATCGATTGCCTGAACATGCCGTATTCATAACGAATGCCATAGCCTGCCGCTGGAATATCCATGGTTGCCATAGAATCCAGGAAGCATGCAGCAAGCCGACCTAGGCCACCATTACCCAATGCGGCATCTGTTTCTAATTCCACGGTGTTTTCTAAATAGTGTCCTAATGATGCCAAACCTTCTTTCAACTCATCATTAACGCCCAAATTTAGTGCAGCATTACTCAACATACGGCCGATTAAGAACTCTAATGATAAATAATAAACGCGCTTAGGATCATCACGATAATAAGATTCCGCCGTTTTAATCCAACGTGCCACCACATGGTCTCGCACTGTATAACTGGCGGCTTCATACCAATCTCTAGGCGTAGCAGCATTGCTAGTCTTGAAGCTTGAGAAAATCAAATGATTTTGTAAAGATTGATGAATCGGCGTGAGCTTAGGAATAACACTCGCTTTAGCTTTAAGCGTTTTTTTTGATTTTGCTGTTGTTTCATTTGACGTTTTCATTTTGCAGGTCTTGTAGTGATGAATACACGCCATTCTAGCAAAAAATGCACCGGCTTTTGTAAAAGTTAAATTGGCATTACCAAATAACTAAAGGGCAACTCAATAGTACCTAGACATTTAACTGAGTGAAACCTTTGCAAAAGTATTTATGGCGGGCGTAAATGACGTGATGATGATCACTTCAAATGGTACGACCAAATCTGTGCACTGATGTTGAATTTAGTCATTTCCGACTGTGTCGGCTGACGAACTCTGCCTGTAACCAATATCTGAGCGGAGATAAACCAAGTGTGTTTTCAGCACCGCGCAGCGCGCCAATAATGGCTATCGGATCTTCTCGCTGCATATCCATAGACACCACTACACATCGATAGCGTGCCGTTGTGATTGCGGACAAAGCACTTGATCCTGTGCTGCAATATTCGGCCACCAGATTTCTGCTGGTCATGAATGTGTTATCGTCAAACGAGGTTGTTTGACTGTCTTGTATCACCAATGCTTTGTTGTTCACTGATCACTTTCCTCTCGCTAATGAAGTTGATAGATATGTTCCAGCATGTTTTCCGGACCAATCTGTGCGACTAACCCAGCCAGTTTTAATTTGTTAAACACATTGGGTCGTGGCTCACACAATACCAAACGCGTTTTATGTCGCCTGCAAGTATCAAGCAAACCCCATAGTGATTGCATCGCAGTGGCATCGATAAATGGCACCTTGCCTAAACGCAACACTAATATCTCAGCGTGTCCGTGAACACTCTCCAGCGCGCTTTCAAGATGTTGTGCGGCACCAAAGAAAAATGGTCCTTCAATATCGAATACAACCGTTTTAGGAGGAAGTTGAAAATCTTTATTATCAATTTCTAATATCAATTTCTCATGTGTCTGCTGCTTAATAACAACAGCCTCAGACATACGCTTCATAAACAGCAAACAAGCCAGCAACACACCAATGTTGACGGCGATGACTAAATCACCAAACACCGTCAACACAAATGTAATTATCAATACCGCCACATCTGGCTTTGGTGCAGTACGTACCATGTGAGAAAAACGGTGCAACTCACTCATGTTGTAAGCCACGACAAATAAAATGGCTGATAGCGCACACAGCGGAATATGAGAGGCTAATGGCGCCAGTACTAACACGATGATGACAAGCGTGACCACATGAACGAGACCTGCTAATGGACTGGTTCCGCCGTTACGGATATTGGTGGCGGTACGAGCAATAGCACCAGTGGAGGCGAAGCCGCCGAACAGCGGTGAAAAGATGTTGGCAATGCCTTGACCGACCAGCTCCTGATTGGAGTCATGTTTGGTACTAGTCATGCCATCTGCCACCACGGCTGATAGCAGCGATTCAATGGCGCCTAATAGGGCAATAGTAAAAGCTGGGCCGATCAATTTCAATACTTCAGAAAACGTTACCGAAGGCACTTGAAAGTGTGGCAAGGTTTGTGGAATTCCACCAAAAGCGCTGCCAATAGTAGCCACGTGTTCAAAATGAAAGAACCACTGCACTACCGTAGCAACTACCATTGCTACCAGCGGTGATGGGATGCGCTTAAATACACGCGGAGATAGTATAAGAACCGCCAGCGTCAGCAACCCAAGTACGGTAGATTCAAGTTGCAAACTCGGAAAGGCTTGTATCAGATGCCAGAACTTCTCATGAAAATGCTCAACACCTATTACTGGTGACAATCCAAAAAAGTCCTTCCACTGACCAACAAAAATAATGATGCCGATACCACTGGTAAAGCCAACAATAACAGGGTCTGGAATAAACTTAATGACACCGCCCAGTCGCGTTAGCCCCATCAACATGAGCATAATCCCTGCCATCAGCGTCGCTACCTGCAAACCTTCAATGCCGTACTTGGCAGTGATGCCTGCCAGAATCACGATGAAAGCCCCAGTAGGGCCGGCAATTTGCAATCGGCTACCGCCGAATAACGAGGTCAAACCGCCCGCCACTATCGCCGTATAAAGACCTTGCTCAGGCTTAGCGCCAGACGCGATAGCGAACGCCATCGCTAACGGCAACGCAACAACGCCGACAATCACGCCGGCTAAGACATTGTTGAGCCAATGACCCCTTGATAGCAGACCAGCACGCTTTGCTTCGAGAATAGCAATCATGATTAAAAATTAAGTTTGTGATTAAGCGTTAATTATATTAACATAAGATTAACATTAAATGAAAGCAACCTTATGGAAAATCGCACTGCCCGACTCACATTGTTAATTGACCCAACTAAAAAGCAGATATTTGATGAAATCTGTACATTACGTGATTTGACGCCATCACAAGTCGTGCGTCAGATGATTCGGGATTACGTTCAACAATATGGCAGTCCTGAACAAATTGCCCGCATGCCGCTTAATAACTAAGTGAATGGACGATGAGGCAACCGGTTGTTTTAGATTCAATACGTGAAAGAGACTATCCTAAGCTAATCAAACTATGGGAAGTCGCTGGCAATATTGATGTGCGGCAAACGGACACCCCCAAAGCATTGGTACTCGATTAGTGAGTGCCGCCGCCCGTGCAATTAAAAGCGAAGATATTCAAAAAATACACCGCTTAGTGAAACGCAATAACGTGATTGCTCAACAATTTTAGGAGGCTTGCAGCTTCGAACAACGAGAGAATTTGTTTGATTACAGTTTGCGTTAATGTGTGGGCAAATATAACAGCTGGAAATCAATTTAACCGATTTTAGGTTCGCGTATTAAAGCAACACTTGGCGCGTTTCAGCAAGAAAGCAGTGGATTTTGCGCTCTATTTCCGGCTCAATCATGACCGTGGGTCTTCTGCCGTTTGGGCAAGGCAAATGAGGTGTGGTTCCAAACAAACGACAAATCAAGGGGCGCTCGCCATAAACCTGGCATCCATGCTTACCCAGATATGGGCAGCTTAACTCTGCCAGCGCCTGATCATGCTCTAAATCGCTTTTTACTGGCAGTCTGGATATTTCTTCTGAAGAGGCTGTTACAGGTCCACAGCAGTCATGGCAGCCTGGCGTACATTCAAAGGTAGGAATACGTGTGCGAAAAAATCGAATGACTTGACTATTTTTGGTCACAGAATCACCTTGTTTTGGTTGACTAATTTAACTACCACTAGATTTTATCACGATTAAAATATGACAAACCCTGCAATTCGACTCAAAGATTTCCAAGAACAATTCAAAAAACGTCATCTAAAAATCATGCAGCGCCTAAAAACACATACTACTCATTCTGAATGGGAGCAAACATTTGGAGCTAACTTATGAATAAAAAGTCTAATGAAGCCAAAGCTAAAAACACAACCTCTAATTTGCATGCTGATTTAACCCCCTAAAAATTAGTCATAAAATCTTTCTGTGCTTGGGATGATGAAACATTGGTACTCAATATTCTCAGCACCCCTAGCGCAAAGCTGAATGCTATTGGCAAACCAAAAGGCAATCAACTCAAAGTAAGTGTCACCACTGCCCCGGTGGCAGGCAGAGCCACTGATCATATGGTTAAATTTCTTGCAGAGGTATTTGGCGTAAGCGCCAAAGATATTGAAGTGGTATTTGCCAGGATGAATATCAATAAACAATTGCGCATTAAATCGCCCAAAATGCTGCCTGCTGTTATCAGTAAACATTTATCACAGGATATGAAAATGTTTAACAAGCCAAATTTATAGTCCATGTAACGCGTTGAGCCTTTTGAGTTTACTTCAAAAAGAAGTCAGCTTACTTAAATTGTCACGCAAGAAAAATGTCTCTTTGTGCAAAAATGCAAAAACCGCCAAGCTCACGCAAGGCGGTTTTTTTACCGAACTTAATAGTTAACTAATCAAGCTATTCATACGTTTAACAAAGCTGGCAGGGTCATCCAGCGTACCACCTTCAGCCAGTAAGGCTTGATCAAACAGCACATACGCTAAATCACCAAATAAATCATCCGCAGTTTCACTTTCAAGGCGTTTCACCAACTTGTGCGCTGGGTTAATTTCCAGGATAGGCTTAGCCTCTGGCGCATTTTGACCTGCGGCCTTTAACATACGTGCTAAATTACCTGACAAATCTTGTGCATCACTCACTAAACACGCTGGAGAATCTGTTAAACGATGGGTCACACGCACATCTTTTACTTGGCTACCCAATGTTTGCTTGATTCTTTCCACTAATGATTTGGCTTCTTCTTCAATTTTCTTTTGAATCTCTTTTTCAGTGTCAGATTCCAGCTTGCCTAAATCCAAGTCACCTTTGGCAATTGATTGTAATTTCTTACCTTCAAACTCAGTCAAGCTACCCAATAACCACTCGTCCACTCGGTCGCTCATCAGCAACACTTCAATACCCTTTTTACGGAAGATTTCCAAATGCGGGCTATGTTGTGCCGCAGCAAAGCTATCAGCGGTAATGTAATAAATCACATCCTGTTCTGGCTGCATACGCGCAACGTAGCCTTTAAGTGACACATCCTGTGCGTCTGTATCAGCCTTCGTAGAAGCAAAGCGCAATAACGCCGCGATTTTTTCTTTATTAGCAAAATCTTCGCCTGGGCCTTCTTTTAATACGCGGCCAAACTCTTTGTAGAATTTAGCGTAATCTTCGGGCTTGTTTTCCGCCATATCTTCTAGCAGACCTAATACTTTTTTCACGGAGCCTGCTTTAATCGCCTCTACATCACGGCTAGATTGCAAAATCTCACGTGACACATTTAACGGCAAATCAGACGTATCAATCACGCCACGCACAAAACGCAGATATTGTGGCATCAGCTTTTCAGCGTCTTCCATAATAAACACGCGTTTTACATAAAGCTTAATACCATGACGACGCTCACGGTCATACAAATCAAACGGTGCCTTGCTAGGGATATAAAGCAATGAAATATATTCTTGCTTACCTTCAACACGACTGTGGGTATAAGCCAGCGGGTTTTCAAAGTCATGTGAAACGTGCTTATAAAACTCTTGATATTCCTCCTCAGAAATATCATTTTTATTACGCGCCCACAATGCAGAAGCCTTATTCACGGTTTCATCTTCATCGGTAGCCACTTCAGTACCGTCTTTCCATTCAGACTTCTTCATCACGATAGGCAAAGTAATATGGTCTGAATACTTACGGATGATCGATTTAAGCTTCCAATCACTTAAAAATTCATCTTCACCTTCACGCAAATGCAATACAACTTCAGTACCGCGCGTTGCTTTATCAGCAGCTTCTATTGTGTAATCGCCCTCGCCTGATGATTCCCAACGCACTGCTTCAGCAACCCCTGCGCGACGAGTAGTCAGGGTTACTTTATCGGCAATGATAAACGCTGAATAAAAACCCACACCAAACTGACCGATCAAATTCGCATCTTTTACCTGGTCACCGGAAAGTGCATTAAAAAACTCTTTAGTGCCGGACTTTGCAATGGTACCGATATTGACAATCACCTCATCGCGGCTCATACCAATACCGTTATCTGAAATAGAAACCGTGCGTGCGGCTTTATCAAACGCAATGCGGATTTTTAGCTCACTATCGTTTTCATACAATGCGCCGTTTGATAAACCTTCAAAACGTAATTTATCGGCGGCATCTGATGCATTGGAAATCAACTCACGTAACACAATCTCTTTGTTGCTATACAGTGAGTGAATCATCAATTGCAGCAGCTGTTTGACCTCTGCCTGAAAAGCCATTGATTCTTTGGGTTGAGTCTCTTTTTGTGCAGTCTCTGCGGACATAGATTAAGCTCCTGATGTTGGGGAAAATAACAATAAAAACTATGTGGGGATCATCTTAAGTTTTTCAAGCATGAAACAACTAAACCAGCGATTAGCTTCGTATTTAGCCAATTATATTTGGCATCGTCATCAAACTTTCAAACTATAATTACACAATAAACAATAATACTGTTTTTAAAATACTCAATAAAAGCCCTTAAATCATGCAAACTAATTCAACCAAACCACCTGTTGACAAAGCTTTACTCGCCGCAGTTGACCTAGGCTCCAATAGCTTTAGACTTGAAATTGGTCGCTTGGATAGCGGCCATATCCAGCGTGTGGAGTACTTAAAAGAAGCGGTGCGCCAAGGTGGGGATTTAGATGAAGATCACAACCTTACACCCGAAGCCATAGAGCGCGGTGTTCGCTGTTTAGCTAGATTTGGTGAGAGCTTGCAAGGTTTTGATGCCTCTCACGTACGCGCCGTAGCAACACAAACGTTGCGTGAGGCCAATAACCGCGATGCATTTCTTAAACTGGCTAAAAAGGCATTAGGCTTTGATGTAGAAGTGATTTCAGGTGTAGAAGAAGCACGGCTCATTTACCAAGGCGTCAATCGGTTTCTGCCTCAATCCAATGAAAAAAGACTGGTGATTGATATCGGTGGTCGCTCTACTGAATTTATTTTGGGTCATGGTTTTGAAGCGCAGCACACCGCCTCATTGCACGTAGGTTCTGTTGCATGGTCACTTAAACATTTCGCTACAGGTGAGTTTACCGAAAAGGCTTTCTCTCGTGCGGAGCTTGCGGCTGAATCCATCTTTGAAACCTTAGGTTCCAATTTCAATCATAATCAATGGGATGTTGCCTATGGTGCCTCTGGCACGGTGGGCGCAGTAGCCGATGTTTTAGTGCAATACGGCAGACCTGTGGACATGGTGACTAAGCAAGATTTGTACTGGCTACGTGAAGAACTGCTGCGCGCACGCTATGCTGACAAACTGCGTCTTGATAGCCTAAAAGAAGACCGCAAACCAGTGATTGGTGGCGGGCTATCTATCCTGATAGCCGTGTTTGAGTTTTTGAAAATTGAAACACTACATGTGGCAAAAGGTGCATTAAGACACGGCTTGCTTTATGACATGCTAGCGCGCGAAGACGACATACTGGATTTAAGAAATGCTTCCGTGCAACATTTAGCGCGCAAATTTGACGTGGATGAAAATCAAGCCAATACAGTAGCAGAGGTTGCAGAAAAGCTATTTGAAAAAATTAGTGAAGATGTCAATTTTGCAGCAAGTGAACGTCGACCGCATGCCAGAAAATTACGCTGGGCGGCTTTATTGCATGAAATAGGCAGCTTTATTTCACCCATAGACGCACATTTGCATGGCGCATACATACTGGAGCATACCGAGCCACCTGGGTTCGCTCAAAGTGAACTTCATCGCCTGAGCTTGTTGATATTAGGACATCGCGGCAAATTAAAGCGATTAGAGGCTGATTTTTCTGACCGTATTTTTATCATGCAACTGATATGTTTGCGCCTAGCGGTTATTTTATGCCACGCACGACAAACGCCTAATTTGCGTGGCATGCAACTGCTCATCGCAAACAATACAATTGTGCTGTCAGTAGCAAAATCCTGGACAGAAAAATACCCGCAATCAAATTATTTACTAGATGAAGAAACGCTTGCTTGGCAAAAAACAGCTTGGCGTTTTGAAACGGCTAGTATTTAACCGATTTAGCTATATGATTTTCATTGTTGATTTGGCCAGAAATCACTATTTATATTGATTTGTTATTTTGAATTGGTGAACGCCAGCTTTTAAGAAACTTGATTTGAAAGTAACCATGCATCTCTGGGCCAAATACAGCCATTAAAATTGCGTTTAAGCTGGTATGATCGAAATTTACAACTAATATACATATAGACAAAGGGGAAATAAAATGTATTCCATCATTGGTTTGCTCGTTCTTGTGCTTGATATATTTGCAATTATCAAAATAATACAAAGTTCAGCATCTGGTACTGAGAAAATACTGTGGATTCTTTGTGTCCTGATATTCCCTGTTGCAGGCATGATTATTTGGTTTTTTGCAGGACCTGGTGGCAAGAAAATTTAGTGCATAGGGGTCGAAAATTATGATTCATAATCATCAACTAACAAGAAACCTAATCTTGCATTAGTTTTTCGAATCAATCAGATAATGCTGTCACTATTACAAAGCATAAACTCAATCGCAAAAGTCATGTACTTAAATTGTCATAAATATTTCATTTGCAATGCTAATTAAACGGTATAAACTGTTTATACCGTTTAATTAGGATGCAATCATGTCAAAAATTAACCCCATACAAGCTGCTGCATTAAATGCACCAGTTAAAAAATCTGAACCAGCAAAGCCAGTTACAGTCAAAACCGTTGTGACAAAAACTGTCACGGCTAACCCCGCTGCATCTAGTGCAGCCACTAAAGCTGTAACCAGAAAAGTAGCTAGCCCTAAAACTGATAAAACAAAAGTGGCAAAACCTGTAAAAGAAAAAACACCAAAACTTAAAATGGAACGCGACAGCTTTACGATTCCTAAAACAGAATACGCGCAGTTTGCTGTTTTAAAAGACCGCCTAGCTAAACTCGGTCAGCCTGTGAAAAAAAGTGAGCTACTCCGCGCGGGCATTATGCACCTGACGGCCATGACAGATGCAGCTTTAAAAGCAGCCTTGAGCAAAGTGCCGGCGATTAAAACTGGCAGACCTAAAAAGAAGTAATTTGAACGATTAGATATCTGGGTGTTGCACTGCAAATAAATAGGTTTGCAGTGTCGTTTTTTGGGCATCATCAATATATCGCTGACGCAACCACCATGCAGCACCCTTTTTAACGACACAAGTACTTTCACTCAACCCCAGTAATTTAGCGATTAGCATGCCTAGATTTGGTTGGTGCCCAACCAATAATATCGTTTTACTGCTGTCAGCATTTGTGACTTCTTTAGCAATACGCTCAACCGAACTATCAACGCTTAAAAACTCCGCCACTTTTATTTTAACCCCATTCAGATCATGCAATGCGGCAGCAGTCTCTAAGCATCGTCGTGCTGGGCTGCATATTATCTCGGTATTGGCGGGCAGGTGCTGATTAAGCCATTTGGCGATTTTTACCGCATCTTTACGCCCTTTTTTAGTTAAAGCGCGATCACAGTCTTTTCCACTTGCGCTTTCAACTTCAGCGTCTGCATGTCGCCACAGGATTAGATTTGCCATGCATATTCCCTACCAAATTGTTTAATCGGCATATTTTTGCATCAGTTGCAGTTGCGCGCTAAATGCTTGCGTTTGTTCATGTGATTTTGATTTAGGCTGTAATGCGCATTGTGCGCTCAAAACATAGGTGCCATCCGCGTTTAGTAGCCATGCATCCTGATTATCCTGCAAATACATTTGACAACACTCTTGCAAAATACGGGCACGATTTTCACTATCCACAATTGGCCATGCAATCTCAACGCGTCGCATCATATTGCGGTTCATCCAGTCTGCGCTGGATAACCACATGTTTTCTTCTTGCTCAATTTTGAAATAAAACACACGTGAATGCTCTAATATCCTGCCTATAATAGACCGAACGCGAATACGACCATCCAAACCAGGGGCGTCAATAGGCAGGATGCATGCACCTCGCACAATTAAATCAATCTCTACGCCAGCACGCCCTGCATTTACCAAACCTTTAACTAAGGCTTCATCCGTAAGTGCATTCATTTTTAAGATAATCTGTGCCGTTTTACCTGCCTTTGCAGCAAGCTCTGCCGCCCTGATTTTGGCGAGCATTTGCCGATGTAAATTAAATGGCGCAACCAATAGTTTTTGCATACGCGGTAATTTAACCTGGCTGGCAATATGTCTGAACAAATACTCCATATCACGGGTTATTTGGATGTCCGCCGTAAGCATACTGACATCAGTATAAAGTCGCGCTGTTCCTGGATTGTAATTGCCCGTTGATACATGCCCATAATATTTCAAACGCTTATCTTCTCGGCGCATCACTAACAGCATTTTGGCATGCGTTTTAAGGCCCACAATACCATACACCACCTGCGCACCCACGGACTCAAGCGCCTCTGCCCAGTTAATGTTAGCCTCTTCATCAAAACGGGCTTTTAGTTCTACAACTGCCATCACCTCTTTGCCACGCCGCACCGCCTCTTGTAACAGTTTAAGCATGCGCGGGTCTGAACCAGTGCGATATATCGTTTGTTGAATAGATAGCACATCAGGGTCATGCACGGCTTCATGTAAAAAATCAATGACCGATTCAAAGCTCTCATACGGCTGATGAATTAAAATATCACGCTGTTTTAACTGCGTAAAAAATGACTGATTGGGTACTAATTGCTGGCTGATTCTAGGTTCATACGGCTTAAATTTTAAATGGTTGCCCTCCGCCAAACCCGCCAGTAGCATCAAACGCGCCAGATTCACAGGGCCTTGTACGCGATAAAGTGATTGCTTGGGCAAATCAAACTGTTGCAATAAAAGCCTGGCTAATTTTTCATCGCAACTATGCGAAACTTCTAAACGCACCGCCTCACCAAAATTACGCTGTACAAGACCTTTTCTTAAAGCGGTACGTAAATTTTTGACGTCTTCTTCATCTACCGCTAAATCTGAATGCCGTGTTACTCTAAATTGCGAGAAACTGAGCATGTCTCGCCCGGTAAATAAACTTGCCAGGTGCGCTCGAATCACGCTTGATAACGAAATAAATTTTTGCTGCTTAGCACTTAAGTTTTTAGGCAATTTAATGAGGCGTGGCAACGCTCTAGGTACCCTCACAATTGCGATATTGTTACTACGACCAAACGCATCATTTCCGCCAAGTAGCACGATAAAATTAAGTGACTTATTAGCCACCTGTGGAAAAGGATGTGAGGGATCAAGCGCAACAGGCACTAACAGCGGGCGTACATCGGATTCAAAATAACGCGCCACCCAGCGCCGTTGCTCTAAGGTACGATCACCATGCGAGACTAAATGCACGCCTTGCTCAGCAAGTGCCGGCATCAACTCTGTATTAAAAATTTGATATTGCTTATTGACTAACGCATGTGCGGCCTCTGCAATCGCCTGATAACTTTGCACATTGATATCGGTATGTTTCTCATCATCACGCATTGCATCTACATGCGGCGCGGCACGCACTTCAAAAAATTCATCAAGATTTGAAGAGACGATACAAAGAAAGCGTAATCGCTCAAGTAGGGGATATTCGGCATTTTGTGCAAGGCTCAATACGCGTTCATTAAACGCTAAGATGCTAATATCACGATTGAGTAGTTTTAAAGGCGGGGAAGGTAAACGCATAAACTTTATCAAATGGTATGTGAATTTGATGTTACACGCTAATTATGACAAATGGATGAAATTGTAACGAAATTGCTATTAACTCAGATAATCACTAGAGCAATCAGTATTGAGAACTTTGCACCGTTTAATTTACAGGCTTAGAGTTTTAGATGCTGCCAATAGTTATTTATTCAGCAATCCCTTTAACAGAACGCCCGCTGCTACAAAACCAAAGGGCGCGGTAACGCATACACTCGAGCCATAACCTGCACAGTTCAGCCCGGTAATTGCCGTATCAGCAACCTCACATGCACGATCAGGCTGAATAACTTTTTCATCGGAATACACACAGTGAACGCCTAACTTTGATGACTTACCTTTTGCGCTGTGACCATTGCTAAAGCCATAGTCGCGGCGTAATAAATTACGCACCTTAGCAAGCAATTTGTCATGGCTTACTTCACTTAAATCCGCTTGTTGAATACGCGTGGCATCTAAGCGCCCACCAGCTCCGCCTGTCATCACTAACGGTATATTTTTGGCGTTACAGAAATTGGCAATAGCAGCCTTGGCTTTGGCGTCATCAATACAATCAATCACGCCATCATAATCATGATTGAGCATCGTATTGATGTTTTCAATCGTCACGAAATCTTCAATCTCATGCACGGTTGCCAGTGGGTTAATACTGAGAATACGTTCACGCATGGCAGTGACTTTGGCTTTTCCAAACGCACCATCTACCGCGTGTAATTGCCGATTTACATTAGATTCTGCAATGTTGTCTAAATCAATTAAAGTAATAGTGCCCACGGCATTGCGCGCCAAGGCCTCGGCAGCCCAACTGCCCACACCGCCGATACCTATCATGCAAATATGCATAGCCTGTAATTTGGCTAAACCATCAATGCCATATAGCCGTGAAACGCCACCGAAGCGGCGATTTAAGTCTGGACGCTCAAAATCAAATTCCGCCATTTGTCCGTTCCGTCATGCTGAGTGCAACGAAGCATCCAGTACGTTGATACTGCGCAATGGATTCTTCGCTATGCTCAGCATGACAACAAAGTGATTTCATGTTTCAAGTACCACAAATGCGGCTGCCAGATTCTTTTCATCGCTAATGCTAATATGCGTTTGCGTGATATGTTTAGATTGCAAAAAAGCCTGTAATTCTGGTGCCAACACTAAAATGGGCTTACCTAAATCATCATGTGAAACCGCAATATTCTGGAATGTTGCAGGTGCGCGCAAGCCTGTACCCAGTGCTTTTGAAAAAGCCTCTTTTGCGGCAAACCGTTTGGCTAAAAACCTGGATTTTATTTGTGATTGCTGATAGCTGGCGAACTCGCTGTCCGCCAAAATGCGCCTGGCAAAATCATCGCCAAACTGTTGAATTGAAGACTCGATACGCGAAACTTCAACGATATCTGTACCTATGCCAAAAATCATATTCAAATACGCAACAGCCTATTTAGGCGCGGCCGCTTTCATCAAGGCTTTCATCTCGTGTACCGCGTTATCCCAGCCCACAAATAAAGCATGCGCCACAATAGCATGCCCGATATTTAACTCTTCAAAACCGTACAATTTGGCAACAAGATGTACGTTATGATAATGCAAACCATGCCCTGCATTCACGATCAATCGTGCATCTTTAGCATGTTGCAACGCTTGCTCAATGCGCGCTAGCTCTAGCATTTGTACCGCATCGATATGGGCGTCTGCAAAGGTACCGGTGTGCAATTCTATCACTGGTGCGCCAGCTTTAACTGCGGCATCAATTTGTGCTAGATCTGGCGCAATAAATAACGAAACGCGAATACCGGCATCGCTTAATTTCTGTACCGCATGCTTCACCTTATCAAAATGGGTAATCACATCCAGCCCACCTTCTGTCGTGCGCTCCTCGCGCCGCTCCGGCACCAGGCACACATCTTGCGGCATTACCTTAATCGCGATATCCAGCATTTCATCGGTGACTGCACACTCAAGATTCATCTTGGTTTGCAACAGCGGGCGCAGTGCAAAAATATCTGCATCTTGCATGTGACGGCGGTCTTCACGCAAATGCAGCGTAATACTATCCGCCCCGGATTGCTCAGCACGTAAAGCCGCTTGCACTACACTCGGGTATTTAGTACCACGCGCTTGGCGGATAGTGGCTACGTGGTCGATGTTTACACCTAATTTAATCATTGTTAAAACCTAAAAATATAGTTTTGCCACAGCTGCATCTGCATCTGCGGCTAATTAAAAAACTAAAGCCCTTGCAAATCGATCAATAACTGCCGCGTATGCAAGGGTTTATCACCCAAATAGTGCGCTAACAAATAACGCATTAACTGTTTACTTTGCTGTTGTGTTTGTAGGTTAGTGTAGTCATCATTCGACATATCAATTAATGTTTTTCCCGACAACTGTATGCCGTTATCATAACGAGTTATCGCACCATTGATCGGAATGGCGCCGTGTTCAGCTTCATAACGATAGCTTTGCAACGCTAACACTGGCGCTGCATTTATATCCAGTTGCAATGGTATGGCGTAACCAAGTTCTTGCAAAAACTTCAACTCAAAGCGGCGTAAGGTGGTGGCTAAATTTTCACCACTCGCTAAGGTTTTTAACGTATCGGCATAATATTCAAATAGAGCTTCATGTGGATCTTCACGCGGCAGCAACCTCAACAGCAGCTCATTTAGGTAAAAGCCGCACATGAGTGCCTCGCCTTGCAACAGCAACAAGCAGCCATTCCATTCCAGGCTATGCAAGGTTTTTAGCTCCAGCTTGCCTGACCAAGTTGCCAGCATGGGCTGAAATGCCTGTAGCATACCGCGCATGGCGGAGCGTGGACGCCTGGCACCTTTTGCTGTGGTGGCTACACGCCCAAAATCACGCGCGAACAACTCAACCACTAAGCTCGTTTCTTTGAACGGATAAGTGTGCAGTACATAAACTGCTTGATTGTCTTGACGATGCGTACTGATTGAAGCCATAAGTTTTTATTTAGCCGCTGATAAACGCAGATGCATGCAGATAAAAACAAAAACCATCACGAAATAAGCAATAAACCAGATAAAGCGATAATTAATACCCTAGCGATTTTAACGCCCGCGCGTCATCAGCCCAACCGCCTTTAACTTTTACCCAGGTTTCTAAGTAAACCTTGCCGCCAAACAGTTTTTCCATGTCTTGCCGCGCTTCAGTGGAAATTTGTTTGAGTTTCTCGCCGCCTTTGCCAATAATCATCGGTTTTTGGCTGTCTTTATCCACAATAATGGCGCAAAAAATTCGGCGTAGATTACCTACCACTTCAAATTTTTCAATTTCAACGGCTACTGAGTAAGGGATTTCATCGCCTAATAATCTGAATATTTTCTCACGCACTAGCTCTGCAGCTAAAAAACGTTCATTTTTATCGGTGAGTTCATCTTGTGAATAAACGGCGGCTTGCTCTGGTAAGTATTTGCGTATAGTTTGTAACAGTTCGTCTAAATTGAGGCTTTTTTTAGCACTCACAGGTACGATTTCTGAAAACGGAAACTCTAAGTCAAAGTCTTGAATTAACGGCAACACGTTACCTTTGTCACCCATTAAGTCTAATTTATTTACCACTAAAATCGTCGGCGTTTTTTCTGAAAGTAATGCTAATACTTTGCGATCTGCGTCGCCCAATTTCATCGGCTCAATCACAAACAGTACAACATCCACTTCCGTTAACACTTGAGTCACGGTTTTGTTTAAACCTTTATTGAGTGCATTCAGGTGTTTTTGCTGAAAACCGGGCGTGTCGACAAATAGAAACTGCGTATCATCCGTGGTATGAATGCCTAACAAGCGGTGCCGCGTGGTTTGCGCTTTCCGTGAGGTAATGGCTAATTTCATGCCTAAAATGTGATTTAACAGCGTTGATTTCCCCACGTTAGGGCGGCCAACAATCGCTACTGTTCCACATTTAAAGACGGAAGATGTTACTTCTGAATTTACTTCTAGGTCTGTCATATTTTAATTTTTTCCAATACGTACTTTTTTTAATTCAAGCAAAGCCAGCTGTGCAGCCTGCTGCTCTGCGATGCGGCGACTATTACCCTCGCCCACTGTGCGAATACTATGCTTTTCAACGAAACATTCCACCACAAACATCTGCGCATGTGCTTCTCCGCTGGTATGCGTAACGGTGTATTCAGGTACCGCTATTTTTCTGCTTTGTAATAATTCTTGTAATAATGATTTAGGATCTTTATCAATCACTTTGGGGTCAATGGAATCTAGCTTGTTAGCGTAAAGCCCCAATACAAAGACTTCAGCCGCGGCATAACCACCATCTAAATACACCGCACCAATAATGGCTTCTAGCGCATCTGCCAAGATAGATGGCCTGCGCCAGCCCGCACTTTTTAACTCACCCTCACCCATTTTGAGTGTATCGCCTAAATTGAGTGACAATGCGATCTCACTTAAAGTCGATTCTTTGACCATTTGCGCCCGCAAGCGGCTTAAATCACCCTCAGCTATTTTAGGAAAGCGTTGATAGAGCTGATTTGCAATAATAAAATTAAGTGCGCCATCACCTAAAAACTCTAAGCGCTCATTATTTTGAGCACCATAACTACGATGCGTTAAGGCTTGTGTGAGCAGATCCGCATTTAAAAATGAATAGCTTAAACGTCTTGATAAGTCTGAATGCATCATGCCTAGCGGTATAAAAAGGTACTAGAAAAAAAATGCGATAGCAAAAGACGCTTACTTACCATCACTACTTGCTGAAAAATCAATTAACACGCTGACATTGCCGGCAATAGGCTTAATGACCTGATATTCAACTGACACCACCGTATCGCCACCGACTGTTTTTTCAATGATCAAATCACTGCCCTTTACCACTTCAATATAGCCCGTTGATGCGCGTCGATCAAAAGAATTCATTATCTCTCTTTTACTCATAGTGCTTAACGACTCTTGCTTCATCGCTTTAAGCGCTTGTTTAACTGAGAAATATTCAGTATAGGCCGGCACCATTTTCATCGCAATAAGCGCAACAAACACGATCATAGCGCCTACGATAAGCATTCCAAGCAGGGTCGCTCCGCCTTGCGTTTTACGATTATTTAAACTATTAAGCACTTTAATCTCCATCACTTAAATCAGATTAGTATCAATAAAAAAAACTAACGTATTACAGACCCTATTCTAGAACCCTGATCAAAATTCATCCAGATAAAAAATGCTTTACCGACTAAGTTTCTTTCAGGTACAAAACCCCAAACACGGCTATCAGAACTGTTATCTCGATTATCACCCATCGCTAAATAATGTCCAGCAGGGACTACAATTTCCTCATCATTTGCAAATTTAGCCCCAATAGCATCTGCATCATAATTACCTATGACATCATGCACCAAAATATCATGCTTTACATCGCCTAACTGCTCACTGTATTGCTTGGCCGTCATAAAGTTTAGCCCCGACATCACGTACTCATAATCTCGACCATCTTGCACTAGCAATGGCTGGTCGTTAATCGTTAATCTTTTATTTTGATAACGAATTTTATCTCCAGGCAAACCAACCACGCGTTTAATATAATCAATCGACGGTTCTGGTGGGTAATGAAACACAAACACATCACCGCGTTTAGGATGATTCATCTCGATAAATGTGTTATTTAGAATAGGCACCCGCAAGCCATAAGTGAATTTATTCACCAAAATAAAATCACCCGCTAACAACGTTGGCATCATGGAGCCTGATGGGATTTTAAACGGCTCGACAATAAAAGAACGTACAAAAAACACCACTAAAATCACCGGAAAGAAGCTTTTAGCATACTCAACCACAATCGGCTCATCTGCGCCTGCTGGGCGTTTTTTGCTGAGTACAAAAATATCAAACAGCCAAACAAGCCCGGTGATTACTAGTATCACAATCATGAATAATGCAAATATCATTGTTGATGTATCCTAACTCATTATCTAATTTGTAAACTCATGCCCTTCGACAGACTCAGGGAGCACCTTCGACGGCTCAAAAAAGAACCCGCTCCCTGAGCTTGTCGAAGGGTTATTTATCTTCAACTCTTAAAATAGCCAAGAATGCTTCTTGTGGAATCTCTACATTACCCACTTGTTTCATGCGCTTTTTACCTTCTTTTTGCTTGTCTAGCAATTTACGCTTACGTGACACATCACCGCCATAACATTTAGCAATCACGTTTTTACGCATAGCTTTTACGGTTTCGCGCGCAATAATGTTAGCACCGATAGAAGCCTGAATCGCGACATCAAACATTTGGCGTGGGATTAACTCGCGCATTTTTGCGGCGACTTCACGTCCACGATGCACACTGGTTGATCGATGTACAATCATGGAGAGCGCATCCACGCGCTCGCCATTGACCATAATATCAAGTTTAACTAAATCTGCCGCACGGAACTCTAAAAACTCGTAATCCATACTCGCATAGCCGCGTGATACAGATTTTAGTTTATCGAAGAAATCCAACACCACTTCATTGAGCGGCATTTCGTAACTCAGCATCACTTGCCTACCCATGTATTGCATGTTTTTTTGTATGCCGCGCTTGTTATTACAAAGCGTCATCACTGGCCCAACATAATCTTGTGGCATCAACAAATTGACCGTAATCACAGGCTCACGCGTTTCTTCAACGCGTGAAGGTTCTGGTAAGCGTGATGGATTTTCTATCTGTACAACCGTGCCATCTTTTAACAATAACTCATAGACAACGGTAGGCGCAGTAGTAATTAAGTCCATATCGTACTCGCGCTCCAAGCGCTCTTGTACGATTTCCATGTGTAGCAAGCCTAAAAAGCCGCACCTGAATCCAAACCCTAATGCGGTCGAATTTTCAGGTTCAAACAATAAAGAAGCATCATTTAAACTAAGCTTTTCAAGTGCGGTACGTAATGCCTCAAACTGATTAGATTCTACTGGGTAAAGCCCCGCAAACACCTGCGGCTTCACCTCTTTAAAACCAGCCAACGCCTCTGCTGCCGGCCTTGTTGCTAATGTCACAGTGTCACCCACCTTGGCAGCAGCAAGCTCTTTAATGCCCGCAATGATAAAACCAACCTCACCTGCAGACAGTGAGGTTTTTTGTAATGATTTTGGCGTAAATACGCCCACTTGCTCACACAGATGCTCGGAACCCGTTGCCATTAAACGGATTTTATCTTTTGGTTTTAGTACGCCATCAATCACGCGCACCAACATCACCACGCCCACATAGTTATCAAACCATGCGTCAATGACCAATGCCTTGAGAGGTCCATCCACATTACCGACTGGAGGCGGCACTTTAGCAATCACTGCCTCCAGCACATCATGTACCCCTAAACCCGTTTTAGCAGAACAACGCACAGCATCGGTGGCATCAATACCGATCACATCTTCAATTTCTTGAATCACGCGTTCCGGGTCAGCGGAGGGTAAATCTATTTTATTGAGTACCGCTGTGACTTCCACGCCTAAATCAAGCGCGGTATAGCAGTTGGCTACGCTTTGCGCCTCTACGCCCTGACTGGCATCTACAACTAACAATGCGCCTTCACAAGCTGAGAGTGAGCGGCTGACCTCGTAACTAAAATCCACGTGACCCGGGGTATCAATCAAATTCAGATGGTAAATCTGGCCATCATCGGCCTTATATTCCAAGGCTGCCGTTTGTGCTTTAATGGTAATGCCGCGCTCACGCTCAATATCCATAGAATCAAGCACTTGCGCTTCCATTTCACGGTCAGCCAAACCGCCGCATAGATGAATAATACGGTCAGCCAGAGTGGATTTACCGTGATCGATGTGGGCAATAATAGAGAAGTTACGAATGTTTTTCATGGTATTTTTTAAAGATTGACTATTTAATCGCAGCGTTTTGCTGCAACAATGAACAAGCTGCCATCAATTAAGGCAGCTTGTTTAACAATAAGGGCGCACTTGGCGCCCTTTGTTGCTATTGAACTTGTCGGATTTTACAGCAAATTCAAAGTATTAGCATCTATTGATTGCTGTGTTGCCATGAAAGAGGCTTATTTTGAAGCTGGTATTTTCACGGGCACATAAAGCGTGCTTTCACCACGCAACACCAACAACGCAACAGTTTTACCCACCGCAAAGCTTGCCAAATGTTTATTAAATTGATCCAAACTTTGCACCTCAGTGTTATTAAGACCTAACACCACATCACCACGACGTATGCCAGCTTGCGCCACTGCACCTTGTGCATCTATCACTAACAAACCATTTTTGCCGTTTAATTTTTTCTTTTGTTGTGCAGTGAGTTCTTTAAGTACCAACCCAATACGATTAAGTTCTGGTTTAGTCGCGGGCTGACTAGATTGAGCTACTTCAGTTGCATCTGTTGGCATTTCACCCACGTTAATTTTGAGCGACTTTTCACTCCCTTTGCGTAAAATCTCAACAACGACAACCTTACCAGGTTTAGCTGCGCCTACCGCACGTGGCAAATCAGACGAAGTCAGAATAGCTTTGCCATCAAATTTAGTGATGACGTCCCCAGCCTCTAGACCACCTTTATCAGCAGGGCCATTTTTTTCAACGGCTGCCACTAATGCGCCGTTGGTATTTTTCATACCAAATGATTCAGCAAGTTCTTTACTAAGCTCTTGAATCACAACGCCTAACCAACCACGGGTGATTTTTCCAGACATTTTTAGCTGGTTGGAAATATCAAGGGCAACATCAATAGGAATCGCGAATGACAGGCCCATTGAGCCGCCACTACGGCTATAAATTTGCGAGTTAATACCAACCACTTCACCCGCCAAATTAAACAAAGGACCACCCGAGTTACCCGGGTTAATCGCCACATCTGTTTGAATAAACGGCACGAAGTTTTCTTGCGGTAGCGCACGACCTTTTGCACTCACAATACCCGCCGTCATGGTGTTTTCCAGCCCAAATGGCGAGCCGATCGCGGCCACCCACTCACCCACTTTAAGCTTACCCGGGTCGCCCGCTGTCACTTTAGGTAACCCAGTGGCTTCAATTTTCACCAATGCCACGTCTGTGCGTTTATCAGCGCCGATAATTTTGGCTTTAAATTCACGCTTGTCTGATAACTTTACAATCACTTCATCCGCTTCTGACACTACATGTGCATTGGTTAAAATGTAACCATCGCTGCTGATAATAAAGCCTGAACCTAATGACTGAGATTTATACTCTGGCTGCTGACCATTTTGCCCAGGAACACCTTGCCCTGGAAAGTTTGGAATACCAAAGCGCTTAAAAAACTCCTGCATTTGCTCATCCCCAGGCATACTAGGAAACGGCATTGCGTTTGCAGTGCGAATGCTTTGTGTGATGCTGATATTCACCACGGCAGGTCCTTGCTTTTCAGCCAACTCAGTAAAGTCTGGCAAATCTTTGGCATATCCGTTTAAATGAACCGCAGAAATCAAGCTAAAAGCTACTGCGGCAATCCAGTTTTTCATCATTTACTCACCTCGTTTAGTTTGAAATTTCACACCATTGACATCATCATTTTTACAATTAACGTTAGCAGAGTTTTCACACGATGATGCATCATCCGCTTGCCGCAAAATCACGGCTTGATATTGGCTGCTGTAAGCATGGCTGGCGTCACCGTAGCCCCTCAAGTGACCTTTTACCCACAAAAAAGCTAACACTAAGCCTGATGCTGCCGCCAAAATGACATAAAACTCATTATCAAAAGTGATGTCTGCCAAAACTGCAGCTATTAGCATACTAAGTAATGGCACAATATAGAGATAAAACACCGTACTTAGCAATGCCCGTTCATCTATCCCTACCACCACGCTATCCCCTACCTTAGCGCCAATTTCATTTTTAGCCCTGATTGTTTGGCTTTTATGCCCAAGTAACTTTCCCCAAGTTGCATTGCCACACCCGCGTTTTTGACCACACAAACCACAGGCTGTGCGTCTTTCAATTTCTATCAGCGCCAAGTTATCTGCGCACTCAGTAACAACTGCATATTCTTCTATCATATCAATGAACGACCATTACTTTCTAAACACAACAGCATTTGCAATTTGTACGATGGTGGCTTCTGGCGCTTCACCCACTACCGTGACGAGATGCCCTTTATTGACGCTGGTATAAAAACTTGTATTGCCTACGCTTCTCAGTAAAATTTTAGATTTATGACCTTTAAGCGCAGGCTCAATAAACAAAGAAACAGAAGCCAATCCATCAGAAAATATAATATGGGTAACCGGGTAAGGCTTGCCATTCACCATACGCGTCATTTGATCTATTTTTCGGTAACCCGCAGGTAAATCCTTGATGACCCAATCTACTGGTGTACCATTATCGGCAATGACCACCTGCTCATCTTCCATCTCATAATTTTTATTATGGTCTATTTTAGGTTTAAACCAGTCAAGCTCGACACTGCTTAGTAGTGCCAGTTGATTAAAGGCAATACTTTCCATAATTTCATCACGGCTATTAAACATCACCGACTTTAATAGCAAGCCATATTCGGTATCTATCCAAAACCGATAACTGTACCTTAATCCGTCTTTTGGCTCTAAAATCAACACTTGCGACTGACGCCCAGCAACGCGCTCTAACGCACCAGAGCGTAGTGAATAGTTTTCTTTGACAGCGTCTAAATTCACCGGCAATACAGCGGGAAACATATTCTGGCCACGCCGCTTTTCAATCACAATTTTTTCATTTTTGGGATTATAGATGACCAAATCACCACCTTGGCTCAACACTTCGCGCGGAGAGCCATCTAACAGCACGTTGCGTGCAAATTCATTTTTACCATCAAAAAGGTGGGTGATTTGAACCGATTTAACTTGCTGACCAGTTTGGCAGATAAATATACCTTGGTAACTTAATGCGCGTGCCGCTACTGCGGCTTTCTGTAGTACATCCCACTCATTTTCATCAGTAGCGGCTTGTACATTAAAGCTCATGCATAAAATAACGCCCAACACTAGCGCTGGGCTTGAACTGGCGAAAAAACGAGCCAGACCAGAACGCTTCATCGAGATGACTCCGAATAACTCACTGACTGAATATAATACGAACTTGCAGAAGGCGCTGATGCTTGGTGAGCCATTAAATACTCAGCCGGAATTGACTGTTCAGAAGGCTCTACCTTTGCGACTTCAATAGGCGCCAATTCATTATTAGGTTGGGTTTGCACCTGCATCGCCATCCAACCGACCACCATCACTGCCGCAAAAGACGCAGCGATTGACCAAGTAGCGGGTAGCTTGTTTTTCAATTGATCGACCTTACTCACTTTGGCTTGTATTGCGTTAGGGGCTAATACTGTTGGCTCAAGCTCCAGTTTTTGCATCAAGTTCTGTTTGAAATGAGGGCTAAGTGCTGCACCACCCCGCATCGCATCGCCAATTAAATGATACTGACTCCAAGTCTCGGCTGCCTGCTTGCTAGACTGCATCGATGTGAGAATGTGAGTAGCCTCTTCAATTGCCAGCTCATCATCCATTAAAGCGGATATTTGTTCAGTCATTATTCACTCCTAAAACGCATACATTCATTTTTTGCATGTTGTCCCTATTACCAACGCTTATTATCTGGCGTATCTAACAATGGTCTTAATTTAAGGGCAATGGTTTCACGTGCTCTAAAAATACGTGAGCGTACCGTGCCGATTGGGCAATTCATAACGGTTGCAATTTCCTCGTAGCTCAAACCCTCAATTTCACGCAAGGTAATTGCTGTGCGCAACTCCTCTGGCAAGCTTTCAACCGTATCATTGACCGTTTGCGCAATTTGCTTGGTCATCATGGTGGATTCTGGCGTTTCTGTCGTGCGCAACTCATCGCCACTATCAAAGTTTTCCACATCGTCAATTTCAATGTCAGTACTTACCGTAGGCCTGCGCCCCAATGAAACTAAGTGGTTTTTTGCCGTATTGATACCAATACGATACAACCAGGTATAAAACGCGCTATCACCACGAAAGTTAGGTAAAGCACGATAGGCTTTAATAAAAGACTCTTGCACCACGTCTTCTATCTCGGATTGATCACGGATCATGCGCGATAATAAGCGTCCCAGTTTGCGCTGATACTTATCCACCAATAAACCAAAAGCTCGTTTATCGCCACGCTGAGCGCGCAATACAAGCTCATGATCTATCTCACGATTACCAGGCGTTGGTGTAGTGGTCACTGCGATTAAATTTCCTGTAGGCCTTGTATTCTCAAGTTGAGTTTTACTTATCTGTCTGTCACTGACGTAAGTATAACCTCGGGCTACAGGTTGAATGAAGCTAAATTGCGCTAATTCTTGAATTTTACTGGGTCGTATCATAAATTTTGTCCCTTTAACTATCACCACAAATATAGCATTTAAGCGTTAAATTAGTTTTGTTAAGCAATTGCTATTGCCTTTTATAAAGACCGCGATACACTCTTATAAGTTCATTAAAGCTTCACTCTCAACAACGACTTACTACAAACCCAAATCATGCAGCAATATGACGTTCTTATTATCGGTAGCGGGCTAGCAGGCTTATCACTTGCGCTGCGCACTGCTACGCATAAAAAAATATGCCTGGTCAGTAAACGTAAGATTAACGACACTGCCAGCAACTGGGCACAAGGTGGTATTGCCGCAGTGCTGAATGACAACGACTCGATTGAAGCACATATTCAGGACACACTCATTGCCGGGGCTGGGCTGTGTGACAGCGCAGTGACTAAAAAAGTGGTCGAGCATGGCAGGGAGACCATAGAGTGGCTGATTGAACAAGGCGTGAGCTTTACGCGTGAGCAAGATAACAGTGGCTATCATTTGACGCGTGAAGGTGGTCACAGTCACCGTCGTGTTATTCACGCAGCCGATGCCACTGGTCATGCGGTACAAACCACACTCGCTGAAAAAGTACGTCAGCACCCGAATATCACCTTGCTCGAAGATCATATTGCGGTGGACTTAATTACCACGCGCAAAGTCAAAGACATGCACTCACAGCTTTCTAACAACAACGCGTGCTTGGGCGCTTATGTGCTTGATAACAGCACAGGAAAAGTAATTACCATCGGCGCGCAAAATACCGTATTAGCCACTGGCGGTGCAGGAAAAGTGTATCTCTACACCACCAACCCGGACATTAGTACCGGCGATGGCATTGCCATGGCATGGCGTGCAGGCTGCAGGGTTGCCAATATGGAGTTTATTCAATTTCACCCCACTTGCTTGTTCCACCCACATGCTAAATCTTTTTTAATTTCTGAAGCAGTCCGCGGTGAAGGTGGCTTGTTAAAACTGCCAGACGGCACAAGATTTATGCCTGAACATGACCCACGAGAAGAACTAGCCCCGCGCGATGTCGTCGCACGTGCGATTGACTTTGAGATGAAAAAACGCGGCCTGGATTGCGTTTACCTGGATATTTCACACAAATCTTTGGCATTTATTCAGGAACACTTTCCTAACATCTATCGCCGCTGTTTAGAGTTAGGGATTGATATCAGCAAAACGCCGATTCCCGTAGTGCCAGCTGCACATTACACCTGCGGCGGCGTGATGACCGATGACAAAGGCCGCACCGACATTAACAACCTTTACGCGATTGGTGAAACTGCTTGTACGGGTTTGCATGGCGCTAATCGCCTTGCCAGCAACTCTTTGCTTGAGTGTTTAGTATTTGGTCAGGCTGCGGCAGAGGATATTCTAAGCCAACCTAGCACAGCAATCCCTACGCTCCCCTACTGGGATGAAAGCCGCGTGACAGATGCTGATGAAGAAGTGCTCATCACGCATACCTGGGATGAATTGCGCCGCTTTATGTGGAACTACGTTGGCATTGTGCGCACCGATAAACGCCTAAGCCGCGCGCTGCGCCGCATTCACATGCTACGTGATGAAGTACACGAGTTTTACAGTAACTTCAGAATCAGCAATGACTTAATTGAGCTGCGCAACTTGCTGCAAGTGGCTGAACTTATCGTTAAAAGTGCCATGGAGCGCAAAGAAAGTCGCGGCTTACATTACAGTAAAGATCACCCCAATGCTGAGCTAGAACCTATCCCCACCGTACTTGAGCCTTCAAACTATTACAGCCTGCTTGACCGCGAACATGGACACGAGCACGAGCATGGTCATCACCTCGGTCATCACTAAGTGGCGTTATAAGGTGACGTTATAAGTGTCATTGCAAGTGACTTTAGCGCGCTTTGTTTTTGCAGGTTTGTTGTTACTGTTAGCCACGGCAAGTTGGGCTGATAATAGTTACACCGTGAACAAGGTGTATGATGGTGACACGGTTGAGTTAAAAAATTCCAGGGGTAAACTCAAATTACGCCTCACCGATATCGATGCGCCTGAACGCAACCAAGCCTATGGTAAAAAATCACGTCGCGCCCTGACTAAACTTTGTAAGGGCGACAAAATTATGGTCACCGCGCAAATAGTTGGCACTGACAAATACAATCGCACCTTAGGTAAGCTGGAATGTAACCACGCTGATGCGGGTCTTTATTTAGTCGAGCGAGGTTTGGCTTGGCACAACACAAAATACTCTAACAACGCCGTCACATTAAACGCTGAAGCCATGGCACGCCAAAAAAGATTAGGGTTGTGGAAAACCAAAAAGCCAATGCCACCCTGGGTTTGGCGGCAAAAACACCCGTATTAAAAATTCGTAAGCCAGCGTAGCCTCGATGAAGTGAAACGTAATCAAGGTTGAACCATTGTAAAATCCCTCGATTGCACTTTGTTTCATCGAGGCTACAAAGAGGTATTTATCGGCAGACAAACTGATTGTTACTACAATAAAATTGAGAATATCACCAATATCACCTTTAAAACATATGCTCTGCGAAGCCCGTCCCTATTGGCTTTTAGGGCATCTGTTTTTAGGTTGCTGAATGCCTTTGCATAGGGCTCCACTCGCTAAAAAATACAAAACTAGCTTTAATTTCAATCTACCGTATAATGCAGTTTCCCTACGCCAACCAATCTGCGTAGCGGTCTCTTTATCCTAATCCTTCTGATTTCTAAAATCACACATGAATGATTATTAAAATTGCCTACCTCGATTGGTGTTGCTTCATAAACAAGTAATAGGTCGGCTTAAACTCAAGCTGGAGCATTATTTTGACTATTGAAACAACCACCCTTAACTTTAACGAGTTAGGCTTATCCGAACCCATTTTGCGTGCGATTAACGACGCAGGTTACACCACACCAACCCCAATCCAAGCCAAAGCTATTCCGCAAGTGTTAAGCGGCGGCGATTTACTGGCTGGCGCACAAACCGGTACGGGTAAAACCGCTGGTTTTACTTTGCCTATTTTGCATTTACTCAACCAAAAACCTTTAGCTGAAGTTGCTAAAGGCCGCCCGCGCTGCCTCATGCTCACACCCACGCGTGAACTTGCCGCACAAATTGAAGAATCCGTAAAAACTTACGGCAAGTATCTGCCGTTAACTTCTACCGTGATTTTTGGTGGTGTTAATGCTAACCCGCAAATTGCGCGTTTAAAAAAGCCGCTGGATATTTTAGTCGCCACCCCTGGCCGCCTGCTGGATCACGCTAATCAAAAGAACGTCGATTTGTCAGGCGTTGAAATTTTGGTATTAGATGAAGCCGACCGTATGCTGGACATGGGTTTTATTCGTGATATCAAGAAAATATTGGCAATGCTGCCTAAGCAACGCCAAAACTTACTGTTCTCTGCCACCTTCTCTGACGAAATTAAAGCCTTAGCCGATGGTTTGTTGCATAACCCAGGCTTTGTTGAAGTGGCGCGCCGCAATACAGCTTCTGAGCTGGTTGAACAAACTGTGCACATGGTGCCTCAAGCGCACAAACGCGATTTGATGAGCCATTTGATTAAACATCACGACTGGAAGCAAGTACTGGTATTTACGCGTACCAAACATGGCGCAAACCGCTTGGCTGAAAAACTCATTAAAGATGATATTCAAGCCGCTGCGATTCATGGCAATAAAAGCCAAGGCGCGCGCACTAAAGCCCTTGCGCAATTTAAAGATGGCAGCATGCGCGTATTAGTGGCGACCGACATTGCTGCGCGCGGTTTGGATATTGACCAATTGCCACAAGTGGTTAATTTTGAATTACCTAATGTGCCGGAAGATTACGTACATCGTATTGGCCGTACCGGGCGTGCGGGTAGTAGTGGTGCTGCGGTGTCACTCGTTGACCGCGAAGAAATCAAACTACTAAAAGATATTGAAAAACTGATTAAACGTGAGATTCCCAAAGTGCATGTAGAAGGTTTTACGCCCAATGCAAACCCTGAACCTGAAGCGCCACGCGCACCAAGGCAGCCACATGGTCGCCCGCGTGAACAACAACGCAAACCGCAAGGCTCATCAAACAATACAGAAAACGGTGCTGGTCAAAAAACTGCTCGAAATCAAGGCCGTGATAAGCAGCCAGCGAGAAACCCTTCAACATCGAGCGCAGAAGGACGACCATCACACAAGTCTGGCAATCAACAACCACGTAACGCTCAAGGTAATGCGCAAAACGCACCAAGCAAACTTTTATCTGAAGCTGCTCGGCATCAAGCTATGCCGCAACCTGCTTTATTTGCGCCGCCTAGCCCTAACCGCCATCAGCCAAATCGTCAAAACACCAATCATGGCAGTGCGGGCAGAAGCAACACCAACCCAAACAGCACACACAGAAGCGGTGGCAGAGGTCGCTAAAATTTAAACACTAAGACCATACACGAAAGTAAATGTATTAGCCCGTACCCTTGGTACGGGCTAATACATTTGGAGAATCGCCTGGTAGCAATGTCGAATTTAGTGGCCCACCAGCATCAATCAATGCACCGAAATAGAGAGGTGCATCTGCACTTTATAGGTGCGCACTCCACCTTTACAGCGCCATAAAAATCATATATTAATATAAATTTAGATATTAAATCATCAGGTTAGATGGTTTAATAACTATTGGCACAGATATTGCTTATACTTTTAAGCAATGAATGGATTTTACTTACTATGTTAAGAGTAATGATTGTTGATGGCGATTTAGAGCGCACAAAACCCCTCAAGCAATCTTTGATTGACAACGGGTATCAGGTGATTGCGCATCTAAAAGATACCGTTAACTTAAATGATGCCTGCTGTAAGCTACAGCCCGACATTGTGATTATTGATACTGATTCACCTAGTCGCGATACTTTAGAGAATATTTGCGTGATGACGATGAATGAGCCTCGGCCCATTATGATGTTTACGCACGATGGTGATAAAGAACAGATTAAATTGGCTACGCAAGCAGGTGTTTGTGCATACGTGGTTGGCGGTATACCGAATGAGCGTTTACAGCCTGTGATTGATGCGGCGATAGCGCGTTTTGAAGAATTTAAGCATCTGCGTAAAGCGTTAAGCGAGGCGAATATCAAGCTTAGTGAGCGTAAGGTGATTGAACGCGCAAAAGGCTTGCTGATGAAGCAAAGAAAAATTGATGAAAATGAGGCTTATAGCATGTTGCGTACGATGGCGATGCAAAAAAACATGCGCATAGGTACATTGTCAAAGCAAATAGTGCAAGCAGCAGCGTTGTTGCTTTAACCTGAAAACGGCTGTTGTTCATAAAATTGTTTTTTCTAGGTTTAACGAAGTAGATGTAAATTAGCGGTATGGCATAAAAATCCAACGATGGACTTTTATGTATAGTTAACAACAAAATAGAGCCAAAGCAGGCTCGCATAAAGTAGTACAAGACAAAGGCGTCTTGATAAGAACTAAATTCTTTAATCGGAAATTAGCTTCTTATCAGACGCCTTTTTTGTTGGCAAAAATGATTAGATTTTAAGTTTTCAGGTGATAAATTTTTAGGAAATTTGATTGATTTTAAGGAGATAACCATGAGCAGTAACGACAATACATCCGATAAAAACATTAAAAATACTGTAACTAACATAGTTGACGCTGGTCGTCGCGACTTTTTTCGCAACACTGCGGCTGGCGCCTTTGGTGCGGCTGCGCTAATGGGGCTGGTACCTACTGCAATTAAAACCAACGCTTGGGCAGCTGGCTCCGATGCACCAGAAATTACCGAAGTAAAAATTGGTTTTATTCCATTGACTGACTGCGCGCCCATTGTTGTAGCTGCTGAAATGGGTTTTGATAAGAAATACGGTATCAAAATCACCCCATCAAAAGAAGCCTCATGGGCGGCCGTGCGCGACAAAGTAGTGAATGGTGAATTGCATGCGGCGCATGTGTTGTATGGCTTGGTGTATGGCGTGCAGTTAGGTGTGGGTGGCAAACAAAAAGACATGGCGGTATTGATGAATTTAAACCATAACGGCCAAGGCATTACGTTATCTAACCAGCTCAAAGAAAAAGGCGTTAAAGACGGCAGAAGCTTAAAACGCTTACTCGATAACGAAAACCGCGATTATACCTTTGCGCAGACATTCCCTACCGGTACGCACGCCATGTGGCTAAATTATTGGCTTGCGGCTAATGGTATTGACCCAGTTAAAGATGTTAAAAACATTGTAGTGCCGCCACCACAGATGGTCGCCAACATGCGCATCGGCAATATGGATGGCTACTGTGTAGGTGAACCTTGGAATGCGCGTGCAATTTACGACAAGGTAGGTTTCAGTGTGGCGACATCACAAGATATTTGGGTCGATCACCCTGAAAAAGTATTAGGCACTACGGCAGAATTTGTGGCAAACAACCCCAATACCTCACGTGCCATGATTATGGCAATTCTGGATGCTTGCAGGTATATCGAAGCAACTGAAAATCGCGCCAAGGTAGCCAAACTAATTTCTGGTAAAGCTTACGTGAATGCACCTGAAGAGGTGATTGCAGGCCGCTTCATTGGTGATTATGACAACGGTATCGGCAAAAAATGGAAAGATCCAAATTTCATGAAATTCTTTGGTGATGGCAAAGTTAACTTTCCGTACTTATCTGACGGCATGTGGTTCTTAACCCAACATAAACGTTGGGGCTTGCTCAAATCAGACCCTGACTACTTAGCCATTGCGACCAAAGTGAATCAAGTGAAACTGTACTCAGAAGCGGCATCACAACTCGGTATTAGTGTGCCTAAAGATGTGATGCGCAGTAGCAAGCTGATGGATGGCGTGGTTTGGGATGGCAAAAACCCTGCGGCTTATGCGGCTTCTTTCAAAATTAAAGCTTAAAGACTTACAACAACTTATGTGGAGCGATCTTCAGATCGCGAAGATGACATTGCAATCAACCATCATTGCTTTCGCGATCTGAAGATCGCTCCTACATTAAAAACGCTTCATACAGCGTAATGCACTGCTCGCTGGTATGCCGAAAGTTGAAAATTAAATTCTATTAAGAGGAACATTTATGAGCGCGATCAGCATCAGTAAAGAGAGCTTAAAAAGCATCATGCAAAGCAAAGATACGATGGTAAGTAAAGGAGTTGCAATGACTGAAAACAAAAATGAAGCGATTGAAAACGTAGCGAGGATTACCAAAACCCAATCAAGCCAATTAAAACCAAACAACCTGAGTATTAAAACTTATCAGTTTTTTAAATGGCTGCTCCCGCCTGTTTTTGGCATCTTATTGTTACTTGCAATTTGGACATTGATTTCACATCAATCACCAAACCTGCCTGGGCCGCTAAAAACATGGCACTCTGCCGTTCAGCTATTCAGTGATCCATTCTACGACCATGGTCCAAACGACATGGGCGTGGGTTGGAACATTTTGGCTTCATTGCAACGCGTAGCCTTGGGCTTTAGCTTGGCTGCGTTGGTCGGCATTCCGATGGGGTTCATTATTGGCCGGTTTAAATTTGCAGCACGCATGACCGCGCCAGTCATTAGCTTATTACGTCCAGTATCGCCACTGGCGTGGCTGCCTATCGGCTTGTTGGTGTTCAAAGCAGCCAATCCTGCGGCAATTTGGGTGATCTTTATTTCAGCCGTATGGCCGATGATTATCAACACTGCGGTAGGGGTTAGCAAAGTGCCGCAAGATTATATGAATGTGGCCAAGGTGCTGAATTTGAGCGAGTGGAAAATTGTGACGAAAATACTGTTTCCTTTTGCGTTGCCTTACATGATGACTGGCATACGTCTTTCTATCAGTGTGGCATGGTTGGTAATCGTGGCGGCAGAAATGCTCACAGGTGGCGTTGGCATTGGCTTTTGGGTGTGGGATGAGTGGAACAACCTAAATGTAGAACACATCATTATCGCGATTTTTGTAGTTGGTGTTGTTGGTTTGCTGTTAGAACTGGCACTCACGCAAATGGCTAAAAAGTTTAGTTACGAATAATTTACGGTAAATAACGCACTATCCTATAAGGAATTATTATGGAAAAAGTAGAAAAAGCAAACGCTGAGAAATATGTGCAGCTCGAAAATGTCGATATGACATTCTCTACTAAAAAAGGCACATTCAACGCACTTAACAACATTAACCTAAACATTAAAGAAGGTGAATTTGTTTCAATTATTGGTCACTCAGGTTGTGGTAAATCTACGTTGTTGAACTTAGTCGCAGGCTTATTGCAACCAACGGAAGGGCTGCTGTTTTGTGCTGGCAGAGAAATAGCTGGCCCAGGACCTGAGCGTGCAGTTGTTTTTCAAAACCACTCATTATTGCCTTGGCTCACTTGTTATGAAAATGTTTACTTAGCAGTAGAACGCGTGTTTGGTGTCAGTTCAAAATCAAGAGAATCTAAAGCGCAACTCGAAGCACGCACACATGCGGCGATTGAGCTGGTTGGTTTGTCACACTCGGCAGACAAGCGCCCTAATGAAATTTCAGGCGGCATGAAGCAACGCGTTGGCATTGCACGCGCTTTAGCCATGGAACCCAAAGTGCTGTTATTAGATGAGCCCTTTGGCGCATTAGATGCGTTAACCCGCGCTAACCTGCAAGATGAACTCATGAAAATTATGGCGAAATCCGGTTGTACCGCAGTCATGGTAACGCACGATGTAGATGAGTCAATATTGCTGTCAGACCGCGTGGTGATGATGACCAACGGCCCATCCGCTGGGATTGGCGAGATTTTAGAGGTGAATTTACCACGGCCAAGAACACGTTTAGATCTTGCAGAAAATAAAGATTACAACCATTTACGTAGCGAAGTGTTGCGCTTTTTATATGAGCGCCATGCCAAACAAGCCGCTTAACCCCGCTAGATCAATACATGCTTACAACAATTATTTTTTACAACTATGAAAGAACCAATCATGAAACCCAATGCAACATTTAAGCGCAATTTAGTGATGATTTGTACAGCTCTGGCTTTTGCGAGCATGGCGCAATCAGCCTTGGCAGAAGATGCACCAGAAGCAGAATACACATTATTGGACTCTATTAAACAAGGTAAACCATTAACCAACTTTAGATTACGTTATGAAAACGTTGATCAAGAAGCTTTTCAGCCAGCGCCTAATGCGACTAAAAAATTAGACTCTGCCGATGCTTTCACATTACGCAGTTTAATTGGCTGGCAAACGGCACCTTTCCACAATTTTAGCTTTGCCGCACAACTCACTGATGTGCACGAATTTAATGACAACTTCAACGATAGACGAGGTAATTTAAGCGAGCCGGGTAAAAGCAACTACCCGAATATTGTTGACCCGGGTTATACCGACATCAACCAACTTTATGTAGATTGGACCGGCATTAAAAACACCAAGTTACGTTTGGGTCGTCAACAGCTAAACCTGGATAACGTACGCTTTATTGGTGACATTGGCTTCCGCCAGAACATGCAGGTGTTTGACGGGTTTTCTGTGCTGAATAAAAGCATTGCAGATACCGAAATATTTGCCGCACACTTTGATAAGGTGCGCCAAATCAATACCGAACTGCGTGATGGCAATATTGATATATTGAATGCCAAATACCGCATCTCGCCTAGTGAATCATTGGTGGGTTATGGTTATTTTATTGATGCTGCCAATTTAAGCCAAAATAATGGTGACCCTACAAAACCCAGCGCTGCCGCTCAAGGTGGTAACGGGTTAGGGAATAGCACGGACTCCCCTCCAACCGCTGTTCCAATGGCAGATGCCAGTTCGAAAACTTTTGGCGCACGCTTGGATGGCGTGCGTAAAATCAACGACAACTGGAAAGTACTCTACACCGCAGAATATGCCAAACAGGATGATTACGCAGGCGGCAGCCCGTTAATAAACGCACATTACTTCAAACTAGGCGGTGGCGCCATGGTTGACGTCTGGTCGCTCAGAATTGATCACGAAAAGCTTTCTAGTAATGGTGGCAAATACGCGTTCCAAACCCCACTCGGCACTAATCACCTGTTTCAAGGCTGGGCAGACCAGTTCCTTACCACACCGCGTCAAGGTATAAAAGACACCTTTATTACCTTTGCTGGCAGCATCGAAAAAATCAAGCTCTATGTCGAGTACCATGTGTTCAAATCCGATGAGAAGTTTCAATCTATAGGCAAGTTGGGCGACAAATATGGCACTGAATTTGATGCCAGCGTGCTTTATCCATTCACTGCCAACGTTACTGGAAAATTGGAATATGCCAAATTTAACGAAGACGATGTGTATGGCTCCACCTTAAAAGGTGCAGCTCGTAAAGGTGATAAAGAAATCATCTGGGTGACAGGAATGTACACGTTTTAGCCCTCATGAGCAGCATTGAATTGAGCACTATGTCGCAGAGCAGAAAAATGCACCATTGCGGGATTCCATCTTGGTGCATCAGCACACTTTAAGCGCTTAGCTAATGGCTACAGAGGTGTCATAAACATCCAACTCATTGGATATTATAGAATTTTTTAATATTAAAAATGATGGCACATGATTTGCTTAATGTCTATAAGTAGGCTGAACGTCAATTTAGATTACAAAGATGGTAAAAAAAATGCAAAAAATGAAACTAGTGGTAGTAGGTAACGGCATGGCGGGCATGCGCACTGTTGAAGAGCTGCTGAAAATTGCACCCGACATTTACGACATTACCGTATTTGGTGATGAGCCCTACCCTAACTACAACCGTATTATGCTGTCGCCCGTATTGGCGAACGAGCAAACCATTGATGACATCATTTTAAATACGCGTGAATGGTATGCAGAGCACAACATCACGCTACGTACTAGTGCGCGCATCAATAAAATTGATCGTAAAAACCGTGTGGTCTATGCAGAAGATGGTGCCAGTGCTGAATATGATCGGTTATTGTTAGCTACTGGTTCTAAACCATTCATGTTGCCTATCCCTGGTAAAGATTTAGAGGGTGTCATTGGTTATCGCGATATCAAAGACACCAATGACATGATAGATGCTGCAAAAGTACACAAACATGCGGTAGTGATTGGCGGCGGTTTGCTGGGTTTAGAAGCGGCAAATGGCCTCAAAATTCAGGGTATGGAAGTGACCGTGGTACATAGAAACGAGTGGCTATTAGAAAAGCAGCTCGATAAAACCGCAGGCAAGATGCTGCAAAAGAACCTGGAAGCAAAAGGCCTTAACTTTTTACTGCAAAAAAATACCGAGCTATTGATGGGTGATAGCAACGGCCGTGTCAAAACCGCGCGTTTTACCGATGGCTTGGAAATCGCGGCTGATTTGGTAGTGATGGCGGTAGGCATACGCCCCAATTTTGCGCTGGCAGAATCGGCGGGTATTTATTGCAATAAAGGCATTGTGGTGAATGACACCATGCAAACCTACGACCCGCGCATTTATGCCGTAGGTGAATGTGTAGCGCACCGCGGAATTTCTTATGGCTTGGTCGCACCGCTGTTTGAAATGGCTAAAGTCTGCGCAACACATTTGGCGAATTTTGGTATTGGCTTATATAAAGGCTCAGTGACTTCAACCAAATTAAAAGTCACAGGCATTGATTTATTCAGTGCTGGTGATTTTGCCTGCAGTGAAGGTGCTGATGATGGCCGCGAAGAGATAGTTTTACACGATGCAGTTGGCGGGGTTTACAAAAAGCTCGTCATCAAAAATGACAAAATCATTGGCAGCGTGCTTTATGGGGATACCGCGGATGGTTCGTGGTATTTTCAAATGCTTAGAGATAGCAAACCGATTCACGAGATTCGCGATTCGTTGATGTTTGGGCAAGACTCACTCGGCAATACTGGCCACCAAGGCCAAGATAAAGCTGCCGCCATGACCAACGAAATGGAAGTGTGCGGCTGTAATGGTGTGTGTAAAGGCACCATTGTGAAAGCGATTCAAGACCAAGGCCTGTTCACCATTGATGACGTGAAAAAGCAAACTAAAGCCGGTTCAAGCTGTGGTTCTTGTGTAGGCTTGGTTGAGCAAATTTTAGCGAGCACCTTGGGCGGTGGTTACGCGCCGCCCTCTACCAGCAAGGCGGTATGCGGTTGCTCGGACAAAAACCATGAAGAAGTACGCGCAGAGATTCGTACTCACAAATACTTAAACATTCCAGCCGCAATGAAAGGCATGGGCTGGCGCACACCGAATGGCTGTGCAACTTGCAGACCAGCGCTTAATTATTATTTACTTTCAACTTGGCCGCATGAGGCGGTGGATGATCCGCAATCACGTTTTATTAACGAGCGTGTACATGCCAATATTCAAAAAGACGGTACTTATTCGGTGATTCCGCGTATGTACGGCGGTGTTACTACGCCTGACCAACTGCGTAAAATTGCCGATGTGGCTGATAAATATGCCGTGCCCATGGTGAAAGTCACAGGTGGTCAGCGTATTGATTTGCTGGGGGTAAAAAAAGAAGACTTAGTCGGCATGTGGAAAGACCTCGACATGCCATCAGGCTATGCTTATGCCAAAGGGATTCGTACGGTAAAAACGTGTGTGGGCTCAGAATTCTGTCGTTTTGGTACGCAAAACTCAACACAAATGGGTATTGATATTGAAAAAGCGTTTGATCACATGTGGGCGCCGCATAAGGTGAAGTTTGCGGTCTCAGGTTGTCCGCGTAACTGCGCAGAGTCTGGCATTAAAGATGTTGGCATTATCGGCGTGGATTCTGGCTGGGAAATTTATGTAGGCGGTAACGGCGGTATAAAAACCGAAGCTGCACAGTTTCTATGTAAAGTTAAAAGCCATGACGAAGTACTGGAATATTCAGGTGCATTTATTCAAATTTATCGCGAAGAAGCGCGTTATTTAGACCGCACCGTGCATTGGATTGAGCGTGTGGGTTTGGAATACGTAAAGCAACGCATATTGGAAGATTCTGAAGGCCGTAAAGCGGCTTATGAGCGCTTGTTATATGCCTTGCAGGGCGCGGTAGAACCTTGGGGTGAGCGCGTACAAAACCGCGAAAACCATAAAGAATTTGAAACCATTACGGTGTAAAACCCACCACCCCGTCATTCTGAGCATAGCGAAGAATCCAGAAAAACATCGCGTCGCACTGGATTCTTCGCTATGCTCAGAATGACAAGTTAAATAAATCAATAGTAAGGAAAGTTACATGAAAAGCAGCTTTTGGAAAGCCGGTCACACACCAACGTTACTCTCGGCATTTTTGTATTTTGATTTAAGTTTTATGGTGTGGGTGTTGCTTGGCCCACTGGCCGTGCAAATGGCCACTGATTTACAACTTACATCAACGCAAAAAGGCTTGATGGTAGCAACACCTGTGCTGGCAGGCGCATTGCTGCGTATTGTAATGGGCGTATTGGTGGACCATATTAAACCTAAGAAAGCTGGCTTAATCGGGCAAATCATCGTGATTTTAAGTTTGACTCTCGCTTGGTTACACAGCATAGAAACGTTTCAACAGGCCTTGATGTTGGGGCTAGGTTTAGGTTTTGCAGGCGCGGCTTTTGCAGTAGCGTTGCCGCTGGCTAGCCGTTGGTATCCACCAGAACATCAAGGTACTGCGCTTGGCATTGCTGGTGCGGGTAATTCTGGCACGGTGTTTGCCGCATTATTTGCGCCTAGTTTAGCCGTTGCTTATGGCTGGAATAATGTGTTTGGTTTGGCGTTAATTCCACTAGGGTTCGCTTTGGCTGTCTATATGATTTTTGCAAAAGATAGCCCAGATACACCGCCAGCCAAGTCTTTAAGCCAATACGCCGCCATTTTAAAAGACAAAGACGCCTGGTGGTTTATGTTTTTTTACAGCGTCACTTTTGGTGGTTTTGTGGGTTTAGCTTCAAGCCTCACCATTTACTTTAATGACCTGTACAGCTTAGGTGCAGTTAAAGCAGGCTATTGCACTGCTGCTGCCGTATTTGCGGGTTCGCTGGTACGCCCAATTGGCGGCATGATTGCAGACCAGGTCGGTGGCATACGCACCCTGCTCGTGATGTACACGATTGCTGCAATATTGTTATTTGTCATGAGTTTTGGCCAGCCTAACTACCAACTGGCATTAGCCATTATCATTCCCGTAATGGCGGTATTGGGCATGGGTAACGGTGCAGTGTTTCAATTGGTACCGCAACGCTTCCGCAAAGAAATTGGCGTGATGACTGGTTTAGTAGGCATGGCGGGCGGCGTGGGTGGTTTCTATTTAGCGGCGAGCTTAGGTTACTTTAAGCAAACTACCGGTAGCTATCAAATGGGTTTGATAATTTTTGCAGGTCTTGCTGTATTAGCAATGATAGGTTTAGCTGGCGTTAAAACCAGATGGCGTACAACTTGGGGAACAGCAACGACTGCTAAAGTTTAATATCAAGGATTAAAATACAGCCATGTCACTTCAATTCACGATTGGTCAATCTAGCCTGACAGGGCCACGGATACGTAACGAAGATTACGTTGGTGTGGTCACACCAGTGAGTGAACAATTGAGCATTAAAGGCGCGCTCATGGCAGTGGCAGACGGCGTGAGTGGCAATGCAGGCGGCGGTGA
>Ga0156104_122_pt1 | contig 120578 bp, 115 predicted proteins | sample RifCSPlowO2_02_FD_107757 | JGI IMG/M metagenome (GOLD analysis project Ga0156104, IMG submission 107757) | Methylotenera sp. RIFCSPLOWO2_02_FULL_45_14 | reverse complement strand
CCAATTGTGCCTACGTTGACGTGCGGTTTGGTACGTTCAAATTTACCTTTTGCCATTACTTTAGTCCTTTACAATATTTTATTAACCATAAGCTTTATTAGAATTAATAAAACTTGTTCAAATTTCTTAATTGAAATTGGTGCCACTTACTACAAAACCGATACCACTTCAAAATCACAGCCCAAAACTTCATGGTGCCCATGGCGGGAATCGGACCCGCGACCTCTCCCTTACCAAGGGAGTGCTCTACCACTGAGCCACATGGGCATTTAAATGCCTAACTCAGCCACATGGAGCGGGCGACGAGGTTCGAACTCGCGACATCTTGCTTGGAAGGCAAGTGCTCTACCAGCTGAGCTACACCCGCGCATCGACACAAACCGAAGCTTACGTCACCAACTCAATTACCACTTCGTTACTTAAATCATATATTACATATTGGTGGAGGGGGAAGGATTCGAACCTTCGTACTCTGAGAGAACGGATTTACAGTCCGTCGCCTTTAACCACTCGGCCACCCCTCCAAACCGAACCCGCGATTATGCTGAATATTCGACTTGATGTCAAATATATAAAAGGGGTAAAAACTTTAAGAATTTGGTGCCGGATGTCGGAATCGAACTGACGACCTTCGCATTACAAGTGCGCTGCTCTACCAACTGAGCTAATCCGGCGTTTTGTGAGTTGCGTATTATACTGAACTTTCAGAAAAAGTTAAGCTATTTTACGATTGTTAAGGTAGGTTTTTTAATATTTTGCTTTTTTCCCGCTGCAGATGGCACATTTTCAACCTTAGACGGTGAATTTTCTGCCGCACTTACATTGTTTTGATTGGTATCAACCTCAAAAAAAACACCCCGACCATTCTCGCGCGCGAAAATTCCTTTCACAGCACTCATTGGTACGTATATATTTTGTGAAACTCCACCAAAGCGCGCGGAAAATACGACAGACTCATTGTCAATGTGCAAATCTCTAGTAGCCCCATAATTGACATTTAAAACAATTTCACCTTCTTTAACATAAGCCATCGGCACCCGCGTTTGGCTATTCACAACCACAATCAAATGTGGCGTAAGATTATTATCTACGCACCACTCATGAATGGCGCGTAGCATATAGGGTTTTGTAGAAATTATTTCAGTCATTATTTGCACTCAAACATTTGGTCACTATAAACATCACAACAATTTTAGGATCAAGCGGTTAACTTGCAGTACCCACCCACTTAAATATATTGCGATGTTATTTTTAATTTACTTACGCATTGCTTTTTCTGATGGCGTCATTGCATCCGCATATAACGGCCTAGAAAACAAACGCTCTGCATATTTCAAAATTGGCGCTGCCTGGTTAGGTAAATCAATGCCGTAATGTCCTAAGCGCCAAAGTAACGGCGTAACTGCAACATCTAGCATTGAGTATTCATCACCCAACAAATAATTCTGTTTTGAAAAAATAGGCACCAATTGCGTTAAATTATCACGAATGGCAGCACGCGCCTTATCTGCTTTCTCTGCATTACCTGACTCAATATCAGCAATATGACTAAACAAATCTTTTTCAAAACTATATAAAAACAATCTAGCACGTGCGCGCATCACAGGATCTGGCGGCATCAACTGCGGATGCGGGAAGCGCTCATCTATGTATTCATTGATAATGTTCGCTTCTGACAAGACTAAGTCGCGCTCTACCAGTACCGGCACTTGATTGTACGGGTTGATTACCGCCAAATCTTCTGGCTTGTTGGCAAGATCAACGTCAATGACTTGAAAATCCATGCCTTTTTCAAACAGCACAATGCGGCAACGGTGGCTATAGGGATCAGTAGTCCCCGAGTATAAGGTCATCATTTAGTGTATATCCTTCCAGTAGGCTTTTTTAAGTTTGTATGTGAGCACCAATAGCACACCTAAAAACAACAATACAAACCAGCCCAATTGATTACGCTGTTGTTTAACGGGTTCAGCCATATAAGCCATGAAATTAGTTAAGTCACCAATTAAAGTGTCGTACTCTTCTATTGATAAGCGGCCAGGCTTAGTAAGCTTGAGTTCATGCGTTTCATGATTAAGCGTCTGCTCACCCTGCAACTCATATAACACGTGCGGCATGCCTACTTTATCAAATACCGTATTATTCCAACCTGTGGGACGTGTGCTATCACGGTAAAAACCGCGCATGTAGGTATAAACCCAATCAGCACCACGAGCACGTACTTCTACTGACAAATCAGGCGGTGCTGCACCCAGCCATTTAATAGCATCTTTTTTAGTGATAGCCACTTTCATGGTTTCGCCTACCTTTTCGCCTGCCAAAAGCAAATTATCTTTAATTTGCTTTTCTGTCAGACCGATTTCCAATAAGCGGTTATAGCGCATGTAATTCGCACTATGGCAATTTAAGCAGTAATTTACAAAAGTCCGTGCGCCTCGTTGCAATGACCCATGATCTGACACATCAATTGGCGCTTTGTCTAGTTGAATACCTTCAGTAGCAAACGCTAATGATGGCAAGAACGATAGTATCAATAAAGCTTTTTTTAGGTGATTGATAGTTTTCATGGCAATTATCCTGTCACTCTTTCTGGCACTGGTTTAGTTTTGTCTTTTTTTGAATACCAAGGCATTAAAAAGAAAAACGCAAAATAAACAACCGAACAAATGCGCGCTACCACAGTTGCAATGTCGGCTTTACCAAGCCAAGCACCAAATTGACCGTATGTGTCAGCTGGAATTGTGCCTAGATAACCCAAGATTAAAAAGCTAATCACAAACGCTGCCAACCAAGCCTTATATAAATTACCTTTATAGCGAATTGACTTTACCGGACTTCTATCCAGCCATGGCAACAGTGCAAACACCACTACAGATAAGCCCATTGCTGCCACGCCTGGAAATTGTGAAATACCAATTGGCGGCACAGCGCGCAGAATAGAATAATAAGGGGTGAAATACCAAGTAGGCGCAATATGTGCAGGCGTTACCAGCGGGTCAGCTGGCACAAAATTGTTTGCCTCTAAGAAATAGCCGCCCATATCTGGCGCGAAGAAAATAATCACCGCAAACACCATTAAAAACACCACCACGCCCACCAAATCTTTTACAGAATAATAAGGGTGGAAGGGGATGCCGTCTAATGGAATACCTGTTTTTTTGTCTTTAAGCTTTTTAATTTCAACGCCATCCGGGTTATTTGAACCCACCTCATGCAATGCAAGAATATGTGCCGCTACCAAGCCTAAAATCACTAACGGTAGCGCAATAACATGGAATGCAAAAAAGCGATTCAGGGTGGCGTCTGAGGTTAAATAATCCCCACGTAACCATTCAGCAATATCTGGCCCGATAAATGGCACGGTACCAAACAAGCTGGTAATCACTTGCGCACCCCAATATGACATTTGACCCCAAGGTAATAGGTAACCAAAAAACGCCTCGCCCATTAACGCCAAGAAAATACCCACGCCGAATAACCAAATGAGCTCGCGCGGATTTCGATATGAGCCATATAGCAAACCACGAAACATGTGCAGATAAACGACGACAAAAAACAATGATGCGCCCGTGGAATGCATATAGCGAATGAGCCAACCCCACGGCACATCGCGCATGATGTACTCCACCGAAGCAAACGCCAGCGCAGCATCTGGCTTATAGTGCATCGTTAAAAATATACCCGTAATTATTTGCAACACCAGCACCAATAGCGCCAATGAGCCAAAAAAGTACCAGAAATTGAAATTTTTTGGCGCGTAATACTCGGTAAGATGCGCTTTAACATTACTCGTTAGTGGGAACCGCTCATCCACCCAACCAATTAGCTTAGTGAAGTAATTCATTATGCAACCTCCCCATCTTCACCAATAAGCAACGTTGTTTCAGTCAAGTATTTATGTGGTGGAATAACCAAGTTCGTCGGCGCTGGCGAGCCTTTGTACACGCGCCCAGATAAATCAAATTTTGAGCCGTGACATGGGCAAACAAAACCACCATCCCAATCAGCCGTCTCAACAAAGCTTTCATTCGGCGCGCACCCAAGGTGCGTGCATGTCCCTAACATCACCGCATATTTCGCCTTAATGGCACGATCTTTATTTTTACAATATTCAGGCTGCTGAGGCACTTCTAAATTCGGGTCAGACAACTGTTCATCATGCGCAGACAATTTAGCTAACATTTCTTCAGTGCGGTGAATAATCCACACCGGCTGACCACGCCATTCAGCCGTTAACTTACCCCCTGGCGCAAGCTTGCTAATATCCACTTCGATTGGTGCACCTGCTGCTTTCGCACGCTCGCTTGGCGTCATGCTTTTAACAAAGGGCACCGCGACAGCCGCACATCCAATCGCACCAACAGCTGAGGTTGCAATTAGAAAATTTCGCTTTTCTAAATTCACCTGCGGGGATTGATTTGGTTGGTAGCTAGCACCAGTTTGCGAGTCAGCTTGATGCTGGCCATTTTGCTTGTCTGACATGTTTTCCTCATGCACGAAAAGGATTAGTTGAAAATAATATTTCGCCTTCTTGAGGCTAATATCATCATTTGCTTTGCAACGCTATAAGATCATCATACGGTCACGGTAACAACCGCATGCATCAATAAATTCCGCCTATCTTTACAGCGCGGAATTATACATTTTTTAAACCGATAATTAAAGCTTTATTTAATAAGTGACTGAAATAAAACAACTAAACTGGATTTTTAATATCAACAAACTCATGCATTAAATTAAATTTATCAGCCAAATGCTCACCCAATGCTTGAATGCCATAACGCTCAGTGGCATGATGCCCCGCCGAAATATAAGACACACCAGTTTCAAGCGCTTGATGCGTTGTTTGCTCAGAAATCTCGCCGCTGATAAACACGTCAGCGCCCAATTGCATTGCTGAGTCCATATAACTCTGCGCAGCACCCGTACACCAAGCCACTTTTTGAATCTTCTGCTGTGGATTACCAATCACCAACGGAGTGCGTTGCAGCCATTTTTCTATAAGCTTTGCAAATTCGCTGAGTGTTAACGCTTGATCCAACTCGCCATAAGCCACCAGATTAGATTCGCCGATGTAACTGATGGGTAAAATACCTAGCACTCTACCTAGCTGCACATTGTTACCGAGCTCAGGATGCGCATCTAAAGGTAGGTGATATGCCATTAAATTCAAATCATGTTTTAAAAGATAGGCAATGCGATTGCGTTTGATGCCTAAAATTCTGGCATCCTCATTTTGCCAAAAATATCCATGATGCACTAAAATTAAATCAGCATTAGCTAAATGCGCAGCTTCTAATAGCGCCATGCTTGCAGTGACGCCCGTAACGATTTTGCGTATTTCCGCTCGACCTTCAACCTGCAAGCCATTTGGGCAGTAATCTTTGAAACGCTCAACTTGCATCAGTTGTTGGGTATAATGTGTTAACTCATTGATTTTCACCATAAGCTTGTATCCTTAATAATTTCATACCTATTGTTTTTTTGATTCTGCAACCCAATATCGAAGCAGTCCATTAGACACCTTATAAATACCACACTGAAATACAACATGAATAATCAGTTACATAAGAAAATATGGCTTATTTTTGCACAAACTGCCACCGTTTGCATGGCAATACTTTTTGTTTTGCGTATTTTTTACCCTGACCTTTTGACTCAAAAGGAACCCTCGGTTGTTGTAAAACAGATCGAACCAAAGGCCTCAGCGACGGCTATAGGCACTTACAGTTATGCTGCTAAAAAGGCGATGCCTGCTGTTGTCAATATTTTCACTAGCAAAAAAGCGGGGCTGAACCCACATCAAAAGTACTTAGACGACCCCGCATTTCGTCAGTTTTTTGGTGATCAGTTGGACGACATGGAGCCACCATCCCAGCCGGAAAACAGTCTGGGATCTGGCGTCATCGTGAGTGAGCAAGGTTTAATTCTAACCAACAACCACGTCATTGCAACTGCTGATGAAATTGAAATTGCGCTATCTGATGGTCGCAAGATGTCAGCTAAGGTAGTAGGCACCGACCCTGATACAGATTTAGCACTGATTAAAGTAGATGCAGATCACCTACCAGCCATTACCTTTGCCAGCTCAGACAAACTCAATGTAGGTGATGTGGTGTTAGCCATCGGCAACCCTTTTGGCGTAGGTCAAACCGTGACACAAGGCATTGTAAGTGCACTTGGACGCAGTCACTTAGGGATCAATATTTACGAAAACTTTATTCAAACTGATGCCTCTATTAACCCTGGCAACTCTGGTGGTGCACTCATTGATGCTGACGGGAACTTAGTCGGCATCAATAGTGCTATCTACTCGCGTAGCGGTGGCTCTATGGGCATAGGTTTTGCCATTCCCGCCACATTGGCACGTCAAGTGATGGAGCAGATAGTAGCGCAAGGGAACGTCACGCGCGGCTGGATAGGCATTGAAGCGCAAGATATTACGCCAGAATTAGCCGACTCCTTCAGATTAAGTAAAGCCCAAGGCGCGCTCATTGCAGGTGTTTTACATGGTAGCCCTGCCGAAAAGGCGGGTTTGCGTGCCGGCGATATTCTATTAGCCATAGAAGGAAAGCCCGTAATTGACAGTGGTAGCATGTTAAATTTAATTGCAGCATTAAAACCAAACCAAAAAGCCACCATACAGATTGCGCGCGCGGGACAAACTATTAGCGTTTCAATCTTGATTGGTAAGCGCCCCAAACCGACTGTTGCTAGCGACTAAAGGGCACCTCTATTTAAATTAGCATTTGTCCAAAAGTTGTGTTCTGTGGACAGCTTCTTTTTTAGGATTGCCAGCTATTTTCAACATTTCTGGTTCTACAAGCTCACCACGAACGGATTTAATAGGTGCTTTCTAGTGGAAAAATCAGATGATAGTTAAACCGGTGGCAGTATTTTAGGCGCCGATTTCTGACCAGTGAGTTTTGCCACAACGATGCCTAACTCATATAACAACCACATAGGCACGGCCAACATAAACTGAGAAATAATATCAGGCGGCGTAAATATTGCGCCGATGACGAACGCACCTACAACAACATAACCGCGCACCTCTTTAAGCTGAGCGATAGTTACCCAACCAAAATGCACCGCCATCACCACGGCAATAGGCACTTCAAACGCCAAACCAAATGCAAAAAATAATGTCATGACAAAATCTAAATAATTGCCAATATCTGTCATGACTGCCACACCTTGTGGCGCAGTACCCACAATAAATCCAAAAACCACCGGAAACACCAGAAAGTAAGCGAATGCCATACCGGCCAAAAATAACAAACTGCTCGCGACAATCAAGGGAATCATCAATTTCTTTTCATGCGCGTACAGACCCGGTGCCACAAAAGTCCAAACTTGATATAGCGTATGCGGTAAAGAAACAATAAAAGCCGCCATCATCGCTACTTTCATAGGAACAAAAAATGGCGTAGTCACAGCGGTAGCAATCATTTGCCCACCCGCTGGTAGCTTGCTTAATAAAGGCGAAGCAAGTAATGCATAGATTTTATTTGCAAAAGGAAAAAACGCAATAAAGACCAGCAGAAAACCAATAACGATGCGTAATAAACGACCCCGCAACTCGATTAAATGTGAAATGAAATTTTCTGTCGGCGTCACAACTATATTTTGCCTTAATTTTGTGGTTTACTTTGTTCTTGATCCGACACTGATTCAACAGCCGTCATGGATGCATCTTGACCTTGAGTAACAGTTTGACTGCCAACTTCAGCAACATCAGCTAGGTTGTTGACCTGATTTTGTAAACTAGATTGCGCACTGCTGGCCGCCTCTTGAATTTCCTGTTGCAGTTGTTGCAATTCAGCAAAGCGCGATTCACGATTCACTTCTTCTTTAATTTGCGTCATATAACGCTGTATGCGCCCCGTGAGCGCACCTAACGTGCGTGCCACTTTAGGCAGTTTTTCAGGCCCGATCACAATCAGCGCAACAATTGCGACAATAACCAGTTCGGAGAATGCAATATCAAACACGCTAGTTAATGCTAATTAATGACAAAGATTTAAGATCTACTCAGCGCTAACTTTTTTAGTCACTGCTACTTTAGGCTTGACCGTGGTAGTTTTTTGGGCTGCAGCAGCTTTAGGTTTTGACGCCGCAGTTTTTGTTGCGGTAGTTTTTTTAGCGGTTGTAGTTGCTTTCTTTTTTGCCGCAGTCCTTGATGCTGGCACTTCCACAACCTCTGCTTCAATTAAATCTGTTGCTGCAGTGTGCTGAAGTGACGCTTCTTGATGAAATTGAACGGCATCAGAACCACTTTTACCTTCATCCATCGCTTCCTTGAAGTTTTTGACGGCACCGCCAACATCACTACCGATATTACGTAGTTTTTTGGTGCCAAATATCAGCACTACCACCAACAAAACGATTAACCAATGCCAAATGCTGAATGATCCCATGCTGCTCTCCTGAGTGATTGTGGCTAAGTTTTTGGTAGCGATACGCTGCCACCGAACACGTGCAAATGAATATGAAACACTTCTTGTCCACCCTCATGCCCAGTATTTATCATGATGCGGAATCCTGGCAAGCCCTGCTCTTTAGCCAGTTTTGGCGCAAGCAATAACATCCTACCTAACAAGGTTTGATGTTGTCCTTCACAACTTAGCAAGCTTTCAATATGTAATTTAGGTACGATCAAAAAATGTACTGGAGCGATTGGGTGAATATCATTGAAAACAATTACATCCTCATCTTCATAGATTTTTTTTGAGGGTATATCACCACTCGCTATTTTACAGAAAATACAATCTGCGCTCATTTTTCAATTCTCACTACTTGGTTAATTTCAGCCTAAGTTAATGGCTAATCGCTATTTGGAACGAGCAGCCTTCTCATCAATTCCAGAAAGACCTTCGCGTCTTGCTAATTCATCTAACACATCTTGTGGCTTCAAGTCTGCTTTTGCCAACATGATCAAGGTATGAAACCACAAATCAGCAGTTTCATAAATGATTTCCTCTTTATTGCCACCTTTTGCCGCTATCACGATTTCAGTCGCTTCTTCACCTATTTTTTTAAGAATGCTATCCATGCCTTTGGCATATAATTTTGCCACATAAGATGACGCAGGATCCGCGGATTTTCGCTGCTCCAACAACTCTGACAATCTATTTAATACATCATTATTCATATTTGTAAATTGCCCCCTGATAAATATCTTTGGGGTCTTTAATCACTGGCTGATCAACTAACCATTTGCCATTATCTAGCTTCTTAAAAAAACAATGATGCCGTCCAGTGTGACACGCAATGCCACCCACTTGTTCTACCTTCAGCAAAATCACATCTTTATCACAATCTAGGCGAATTTCATGTATTTTTTGCACGTGACCAGACTCTTCACCTTTGCGCCATAATTTATTACGTGAGCGTGACCAATAAACCGCTTGCTTAGTCTCACTGCTTAACTGCAAGGCTTCGCGGTTCATCCAAGCGAACATTAAAACACATCCAGTGTCATGCTCTTGTGCAATTACAGGCACCAATCCATTGGCATCCCATTTAACTTCATTCAGCCAACTCACAATCGCACCTCTATGCCGTGTTGCGCCATATATTCTTTGGCTTGTTTAATTGTATATTCACCATAGTGAAAAATACTCGCGGCTAGTACGGCATCTGCACCACCTTGCTTCACGCCATCCACCAAATGTTGTAAGTTGCCAACGCCACCAGAGGCAATAATCGGCACTTCAACGGCATCACTAATCGCTTTGTTGAGCGGGTTATTAAAGCCAATTTTAGTGCCATCCCTATCCATACTTGTCACAAGCAGTTCGCCTGCGCCAAGGCTCACCATGTATTCTGCCCACTTTACCGCATCTAAACCCGTTGCTTTACGGCCACCATGCGTAAAAACTTCCCACTCGAAGGGTTGGTTTTCTACTTTCTTGGCATCTATCGCAACCACTATACACTGCGAGCCAAATTTTGCCGCAGCAGCTTGCACCATCTTCGGGTTTAGCACTGCCGTTGTGTTAATGCTCACTTTATCAGCACCTGCATTGAGCAGGCGCCGCACATCCTCAACCTCGCGCACGCCACCACCTACTGTGAGCGGAATAAATACTTGGCTCGCGACTTCTTCAATAATATGTAAAATTAAACCTCGATTATCTGAACTTGCGGTGATATCTAAAAAAGTCAGCTCATCGGCACCCTGATCATCATAACGTTTGGCAATTTCTACTGGGTCACCAGCATCACGTAACGCTAGAAAATTAACGCCCTTCACCACGCGACCATTGGTGACATCCAAACACGGAATAATACGTTTTGCCAAGCCCATTAAAACAGCTCCATTAACTTAGCTCATCGGCAAGTTTTTGTGCTGCCGCAAAGTCTAAGGTGCCTTCGTAAATTGCTCGCCCAGTAATGGTACCAATAATGCCTTCACTGGCAACCGCGCATAATTTTCTTACGTCGTCTAAATTGGTTACACCGCCTGAAGCTATCACTGGAATCGTCAAAGCCTGCGCCAAGGCAACGGTGGCCTCGATGTTAACGCCAGTCAACATACCATCACGACCAATGTCAGTATAAACAATCGCATTAACGCCATAATCTTCAAACTTTTTAGCCAAATCAATCACATCGTGACCTGTGAGCTTAGACCAGCCGTCAATTGCAACCTTGCCATCCTTAGCATCAAGACCCACTATAATTTTCCCAGGAAAAGCATCACAGGCTTCATGTAAAAAGCCTGGCGTTTTCACTGCTGCCGTGCCGATAATCACATAATCAATGCCATTATCCAAATAACGCTCAATGGTTTCTAAATCTCTTATTCCGCCACCTAGCTGGATTGGAATGTCGCCACCAACAGCGCTGACAATAGACCGTATTGCGCCTTCATTCACAGGCTTACCAGCAAATGCACCATTTAAATCTACTAAATGTAAGCGCTTGCCACCTAAGTCCACCCAATGGCGCGCCATGGCACCCGGGTCTTCAGAAAACACAGTTGATTCTTCCATTAAGCCTTGTTTGAGCCTGACACAATGGCCGTCTTTGAGATCAATTGCTGGGATAATTAACATAGTGAAAATGAAGTTTAATAAACAAAAAAATTAGAAAATAAAAAATGAGGTTACGACAATTTTAAAGCGGCGCTTAGTTAGGCGCCCAGTTTACGAAATTAGTTAACAGCTGCAAACCCGCATCAGCGCTTTTTTCTGGGTGAAACTGCACTGCAAACAGGTTGTTCTTCGCAATCGCACAGGTAAAGCGTTTAGGATACTGACTAAAGCCCGAAATAATACTTTCATCGTCTGGCTGCACATAATAACTATGCACATAATAAAACCTGGCCCCATCTTCAATGCCTTGCCATAAAGCATGAGGTTGAGACTCAGTTTGATTCACTTGGTAAACTTGATTCCAGCCCATGTGCGGAACCTTTAGCTTATCGCCATTACTGTCCACCATGTCCGCGGTAGCGAAACGTTTAACGCTGCCTTTGAATAAACCTAAACCTGCCGTATCGCCTTCTTCGGAATGTTCAAACAACATTTGAAGACCAATGCAAATACCTAAAAAAGGCTTATATTGTGCCGCGTACAGAACTGCATCACGCAGACCTCTCGCATCCAATTCGCGCATACAATCTGGCATGGCACCTTGCCCAGGAAACACCACTCGCTTAGCTTTTGCAATTTCAACAGGATTACTTGTCACTAAAACAGTTTTTGCAGGTGCGACATGCTCCAACGCCTTAGACACTGAGCGCAAATTGCCCATGCCATAATCAACGACTGCAATATCTATTTTACTCATACTATTTTTTGGAGTTGCTCTAGATCGGTTTGTAAGTGCTGATGGTGTTATGTGAAAGCATCAGCGAAAGCCTGCCTACAGGCTACCTTTTGTAGATGGCATAATACCTGCCATACGTGCATCCAGCTCAACTGCTACTCGCAACGCACGCCCAAAAGCTTTAAAAATCGTTTCCGCTTGATGATGCGCATTATGACCTTTTAAATTATCAATGTGCAAAGTGACATTTGCGTGATTCACAAAACCTTGAAAGAACTCATGGATTAAATCAACATCAAAATCGCCAATCGCGGCGCGAGTAAATGTGCAACCGAACTCTAAACCTGGACGTCCAGAAACATCCAACACCACGCGTGATAATGCCTCGTCTAGTGGCACATAAGCATGTCCATAGCGGCGAATACCTTTTTTGTCGCCTACCGCCTTTGCAAATGCTTGCCCAAGTGTAATACCAATATCTTCAACAGTATGATGTGCATCAATATGCAAATCGCCTTTAGCATTCACCTCAATATCCATCATGCCGTGACGCGCAATTTGGTCAAGCATGTGATCCAGAAAGCCCAGACCTGTACTGAATTGAGAAACGCCTGTACCATCCAAATTGATGTTTACAGTGATTTGGGTTTCTAAGGTATTTCTAGTTATTTGAGCACTACGCATAAGAGTTGTATTTAATGTTAGTAATTAGCATTTTAACCCATTAAAAGGGTGTAACGCATCATACATGATGAATTTGGAATTTGTCATGGCAAAAGCAAAAAAAACCCCAGCTTTAGGCTGGGGTTTTTAATTTAACGATTTAAAAAATTAACTAAATAATTTTTTAACCCAGCCGAACAAACCACCAGATGTGCTACCGTGTGCAATCGCAGTAATTTCAGCAGCTGAAGCAGCTGGATCAGCCGCACCGTAAATTGCAGCGCCAGCAACAATGATAGTTGCACCAGCGTCTTTAACTTGTTGTGTTGTAGAAGCTTTAACGCCACCAGCAACAGAAATATCAATGCCTAAACCTAGACTAGCTACTAATGCTAAGTCATTAAATGGTGTTTGGCCAGCAGCTTGTTGATCTAAGCCGGTATGCACGCCAATAATGTGCGCACCTAATTTGGCCACTTCTTGTGTACGAGCTTTTTTGTCCGCAACATTGATCAAGTCAACCTGTGCTTTTTTGCCGTATTTGTTAGCCACATCAATTACACCTTTGATGGTACCAATATCAGCAGTACCCAAAACGGTACAAATATCTGCACCAGCTTTATAGAATGGCTCAGCTTCGTAGAAACCGGCATCCATTGTTTTTAAGTCAACTAAGATTTTGTTATTTGGGAATTTAGCACGTAACACTTCAAGTAATTTGATACCGTTATGCTTAATGCAAGGGGTACCGATTTCAAGAATATCTACATGTGGAGCAACTTTAGTTGCTAAAGCGACGGTGCCGTCGAAATCTAGTGAATCTAATGCCATTTGGGTTTGTGCCACGATACATCCTCCAACTAATAATAAATCAAATAATGACTTATCCTAGGTTAAAAAAAAATGAAAATAATTATTATATTGTGCACAAATCGCACATTTCGCTATCATAACCGCACATTGCGAGAAAATTCAAACTTTCCATACTTAATTTGAATGTTTTTTATACATTACTCATGCAAATTAGCTAGTTTATTAAGCTTTGTTTTCAAAATAGCTAGCATTATTGCGACTTGTAGCCTATTTCTGCATAATTTTGCAGAAATAACTGAAATTAACCCACAATCTCTGACAAGGCTGTGAGTAAAGTTTCTGACTGTGCATCAGTACCGATGGTAATGCGTAAATAAGGTGCGATTCTACTCGGCGATTTAAAATGACGCACAATGATATTATGTTCGCGCAATTTTGCGCTTAATTCAGCACTATCACGGGTTTTATGCTTAGCAAATATAAAATTCGCACCTGAGGGCAATACTTCAAAACCTAAAACCAACAAATCTTTAATCAGCGTCTCACGCGTTGCGATAACTTGACTACAGCTTTTTTCAAAATACGCTGTATCCTGCATAGCCGCTATAGCCCCCGCTGAGGCAAATCGATCGATTGGGTACGAATTAAAGCTATCTTTAACGCGAATCAACGCTTCAATTAACTCTGGCGAACCTAGTGCATAACCCACGCGCAAACCAGCCAATGAGCGCGCTTTAGATAAAGTATGCGTGACCAATAAATTAGGGTAACGGTTAATCAAACTCACCGCAGATTCCGTACCAAAATCTACATAAGCTTCATCTATCACCACCACGGATTGCGTATTCTTTTTCAGCAGCTTTTCAATTTCAGCCAAAGCAAGTGGAATGCCCGTTGGTGCATTTGGGTTAGGGAATATGATGCCACCATTCGGCTGGTCATAATCATCGACATTGATTGTAAAATCATCTGCTAACGATATTGTTTGATACTCAATGTTGTACAAACCGCAATATACAGGGTAAAAACTGTAGGTAATATCGGGGAACAACAAAGGCCTGCTGTGCTTTAATAAAGCTTGAAACACATGGGCCAATACTTCATCCGAGCCGTTACCCACAAAAACTTGATTTGCATTTAAGTGGTGCACTTCTGCAATTGCAGCTTTTAGCGCATCTGAATTGGGGTCAGGATACAAACGCAAGGTGTCAGCCGCCTCAAGCTTCAACGCTGCTATCACCTTAGGGCTAGGGCCATAAGGGTTTTCATTGGTGTTAAGCTTAACCAGGTTATCTAACTTAGGCTGTTCACCTGGTACATAAGGTGTGAGCCTATGAACCACATCACTCCAGTATTTACTCATTTTTTCAAACGGTACTCAGCTGATCTGGCGTGTGCTTGCAATCCTTCGCCATGCGCTAAGACTGAAGCCACTTTACCTAGTGTTTGCGCACCCTGTGAAGACACCATAATCAAGCTAGAGCGTTTTTGGAAATCATACACCCCGAGTGGTGATGAAAACCTTGCCGTGCGTGAAGTGGGTAATACATGATTAGGCCCTGCACAGTAATCACCTAGTGCCTCGCAAGTATCACGTCCCATAAAAATGGCGCCCGCATGTTTGATTTTTTTGCTGAATGCTAACGGCTCATCAATAGATAATTCCAAATGCTCTGGCGCAATGTAATTGCTTATTTCTGCCGCTTCATCTAAATCGCGCACGTGTATCAACGCACCTCTGTCGGTTAGCGAAGTAGTAATAATATCTTTACGTGGCATTTCTTCTACCAGCCGCTGAATGCTTGCTGCAACGTTATCTAAAAAGTCAGCATCAGGACTTAGTAATATAGACTGTGCTAATTCATCATGCTCGGCCTGAGAAAATAAATCCATCGCAATCCAGTCAGGATTGGTTTTGCCATCGCAAATGACTAAAATTTCTGACGGACCTGCCACCATATCAATGCCCACCACGCCAAATACACGACGCTTCGCAGCGGCTACATAAGCATTGCCTGGCCCCACGACCTTATCAACTTGCGGTACAGTCTCAGTACCGTAAGCCAACGCACCTACCGCTTGCGCACCGCCGATGCAGAACACACGATCTACGTTACACACGGCGGCTGCGGCTAACACCAATTGGTTTTTTTCACCATTTGGCGTTGGAACCACCATAATCAACTCTTTCACCCCGGCTACTTTGGCAGGAATAGCATTCATCAGCACAGAAGAAGGATACGCGGCTTTACCACCTGGCACATACAAACCCACGCGATCTAGTGACGTGACTTGTTGCCCAAGTAGCGTACCGTCAGCCTCGGTATAACTCCATGAACTCATCAATTGTTTTTCATGGTAATGACGTACGCGGTCTGCCGCAATTTGCAAGGCATCACGCTGATCAGCTGGCAACCCGTTTAAGGCTGCGATGAGTTCAGCTTTACCAATTTCAAGCTCGCTTAAATGATTTGCGTTGGTTTTATCAAAACGATTAGTGTATTCAAGCACTGCAGCATCACCACGCTTTTTAACATCTTTTAAGATGTTTGCAACGACCACATCGATGCTGTCATCCTGCGCTGTTTCAAACGCAAGTAATTGTTTAAGATTAGCGTCAAAATCACTATCTAAAGTAGAAAAACGTCTTATTTTCATACGATTAAGCCTATCAATCCAAATTTATTTATTTTTTAGCAATTGCCGTTAAAAACGCATCCATAATCGGCTGAATTTTTGCACGATTAAGCTTGAACGAGGCTTGGTTTACCACTAGCCTCGAGCTAATATCGCCGACTTCTTCAACAGCCTTGAGATTATTAGCACGTAGCGTACCGCCAGTACTCACCAAATCAACAATCACATCTGCCAGCCCGACTAATGGCCCCAGCTCCATTGAGCCATAAAGCTTGATTAAATCCACATGCATGCCTTTAGCTGCAAAGTGTTCTCGCGCAGTTTTTACGTATTTGGTGACTACTTTTAAGCGTGCGCCACTACGAATTGATGCGAAATAATCAAAATCTTCTCGCACCGCCACCATCATTTTACATTTGGCAATTTGCAAATCAATCGGCTGATATAAACCTTCGCCACCGTGTTCATCTAACACGTCTTTACCAGCAATGCCCAAATCAGCTGCGCCGTATTGCACATAGGTTGGTACATCTGACGCACGGACAATGATTAAACGTACATCTTCGCGATTGGTTGCTAATATCAGTTTGCGTGAAGATTCAGGATCTTCTAACGCATGAATGCCTGCCGCTGCCAAGAGTGGCGTGGTTTCTTCAAAGATACGGCCTTTTGATAGTGCTATGGTAATCATAATTTATTGTCTATTTTAGCCACCCTTCAACAAGCTCAGGGGGCGTGAGTTAACGCGGATTGCAATAATTTAACTCACGCCCCCTGAGCTTGTTGAAGGACGATATTTAGTGTGTACGCCTAACATTTGCGCCCAACGCATTCAACTTTTCTTCTAAATTTTCATAGCCACGGTCTAGGTGATAAATACGTTCAATCACAGTTTCACCACGTGCTACCAAGCCAGCCAATACCAAGCTGGCTGAGGCACGCAAATCAGTTGCCATGACGATGGCGCCGTCTAAAAACTCTACACCTTTAACTAATGCAGTATTGCCATCGATACTAATATCGGCGCCTAAACGTTGCATTTCTTGCACGTGCATAAAACGATTTTCGAAGATGGTTTCTGTAACCTTTGAAACGCCGTTCGCTACCGTATTTAACGCCATAAACTGCGCCTGCATATCCGTTGGAAAAGCAGGATGAGGTGCTGTGCGGATATTCACGGCGTTTAATTGACCATCACTTTTAACCGTGATGCTATCAGCATCACATGTGACTGTTGCACCGGCTTCACGCAATTTTTCAATCACAGCATCTAGCAGATGTGCTTGCACATTAAGTAGCTTCACTTCGCCACCAGTCATCGCGGCAGCTACCATATAAGTACCTGCCTCAATGCGGTCACACACCACATTATGCGTAGTGCCAGTTAAGCGCTCAACACCTTCAATCGTAATCACATCAGTGCCAGCACCTGTGATTTTTGCGCCCATTTTAATCAGACATTCTGCCATATCAACCACTTCAGGTTCTTTAGCTGCGTTTTCTAGCACGGTTGTACCTTGCGCCAGCGCGGCCGCCATCATCAAGTTTTCTGTGCCGGTTACGGTCACCATATCCATGTAGTAACGCGCACCTTGCAAACGCTGATTTGGCAGGTGCTTAGTCGTGGCTTCAATGTAACCATGTTCAATATGAATTTCTGCACCCATGGCTTGCAGGCCTTTAATGTGCAAGTCAACAGGGCGAGAGCCAATGGCACAGCCACCTGGCAAAGAAACACGCGCATGGCCAAAGCGAGCCAACAGCGGTCCCAGTACCAGAATAGAAGCACGCATGGTTTTCACCATTTCGTAAGGCGCTTCAAAGCTGTGAATAACGCTCGCATCTAAAGTAACTTTATCTGCATTACGTTCAGCTTTGACGCCCATTTGCTCAAGTAGCTTGATGGTAGAACCGACGTCTTTAAGGGCTGGTACGCTAGATAAATACAAAGGTGTTTCAGCTAACAACGAGGCGCACAAAATAGGCAATGCCGCATTTTTAGCACCCGAAATAGTGACCTCGCCATTGAGGCGATTTCCGCCCTGTATGATTAACTTGTCCAATTATTTAGCCGCATCTAACAGGGTTTGAAGTCCGCCGTTTTCGTACATAGTGCGCATAATGTCTGAGCCGCCTACAAACTCACCGTTGATATATAACTGCGGAATAGTAGGCCAATTTGCGTAAACCTTAATGCCTTCACGAATATTTTGGTCAGCCAGCACATCAACTGCTAAATACTTTGCATGGCAAGCATCTAAAATTTGTGTCGCCATATTTGAAAAACCACATTGTGGAAATTTAGGGCTACCCTTCATATAAAGCACTACTGGATTGCTCGTTACTTGATTTTTAATCAGTTCTTGTACGTCCATTTATTTTCTCTCACAAAATTTTATTTTTCAGTTTATATTTAACTATTTGACTTCAGCCAAGCTTCTGGCGTTAAGGTTTTCATAGAAAGTGCATGTATTTCTGCACGCATTCTATCGCCTAATGCTTGATATACGAGCTGATGTTGCTGCACCATCGACTTACCCACAAAGGCAGGGCTTACAATCAGCGCTTCAAAATGTGTGCCATCATCACCTGACACTTTAATGTAATCGCAACCCAAATTCTGGGTGATGTAAGTTTCTAGCTGCTGCGCACTCAACAATTGTCATTACCTTTTTTATTAAGACCTTAGTTTGTAGCCTGATTTTAACATTTTTAGTGTAATCAGTGCTAACACTAAGAATGAAGCGCCAACAATAGACAAACTAACCAGTGGCGACACATCGCCTTTGCCGAAAAAACCATACCTAAAACCATCTATCATGTAAAAAAATGGGTTTAACTGTGACACTTTCTGCCAAAAAGGAGGCAAAGAATGTATGGAATAAAACACACCAGATAAAAATGAAAGCGGCATGATGATGAAATTTTGAAACGCGGCCATCTGATCAAAGCGATCAGCCCATATTCCAGCAATAATGCCAAACGTACCTAATAATGCGCTACCTAGTAGTGCAAAAGCAATAATCATCCAAAGGTTTGCAACATGCAATTCTACAAACCACATCGCGACTAAATAGATGCATAAACCGACGACCATGCCACGAATAATTGCAGCAATCAAAAATGCAAGAAAGAACTGTAAATGCGTGAGCGGTGTTAATAACACAAATACCAGATTGCCCATGACTTTTGACTGGATCAGACTAGACGAGCTATTTGCAAAAGCGTTTTGCAATACCGACATCATGATCAGGCCAGGAATCAAAAACGCGGTATAAGGCACACCATCGTAAACCTGCACATGGCTTTCCAGCACATGTGAAAAAATGAGTAAATATAGCAAAGCGGTAATGACTGGTGCGGCTATGGTCTGAAACGCCACTCGCCAAAAACGTAGCAGCTCTTTTTTTAATAGCGTCCAAGGGCCTCTAAAAGCGCTAACCGTTACTGGGTTGGATAATTTCAAACCACTCATGATGATTTACCGACTAGCGACATAAATACATCTTCCAAATCCGCCTCGCTTAATTGCATGTCTAATACCTTAATATTGGCTGACCTTAATGCAGAGAGTACATCCTCGATTTGCGTCATATCGCTTAAAGCAAAGGTATAGATTCCCTGTTCATGATGGCGCACGAGTGGCTGAATGTTCACCGGCAGAATCACATTGCCTAACGTTAAATGCAAACGCTTACCGGAAAATTTATTCAGTAAATTAGCAGTGCTGTCTAAGGCCACAATTTCACCCTGCTTCATCATACCGACGCGACTACACAAAGCTTCAGCTTCCTCCAAATAATGGGTCGTCAAAATAATGGTGTGACCATCTCGATTCAGCTTTTTAATAAATTCCCACAGCATTTGACGCAACTCGACATCAACACCTGCAGTTGGCTCATCCAGCACGATAACCGGCGGCTTGTGTGCCAAAGCCTGTGCAATCAGGGCCCGCCGCTTCATACCGCCAGAAAGTTTACGCATATTGGTATGCGCTTTATCAGTTAACCCCAAGCCTTCAAGAATTTCATCTATCCAGGCGTCATTTTCTCGACCCCTGCCGAAATACCCTGCCTGAAAGCGTAACATCTCACGCACGTTAAAAAATGGATCAAAGACCAGTTCCTGTGGCACCACACCTAACAACTGCCGAGCCTGTTGGTATTGGTGCACTACGTCAAAACCCATCACAGACGCACTACCTGAAGTGGGCGTAATTAAGCCTGCCAGAATGTTAATTAACGTTGATTTTCCTGCACCATTAGGGCCAAGTAATGCAAAAAACTCCCCTGGCTCGATGGTTAAATCTACCCCCTTAAGTGCGTGTAGCGTACCAAAATTCTTGTGTACCGCATTGATTTTAATTGCATGTTGACTCAAGTGGAACTTTCACAGTAGTTTGAATGAGTTAAACGAATAGCGCGTAAATTATTGGGGCTTATATGGTGACGTTTGCATTAAAAACAATACACATTGCAACTGAGGTGAATTTTCAAGCAACTGCAAACAAAAGCGATACACATAATGCGCATATAAGAAACATTTGCGCGTTAATGATAAACGCATCATTCAAACACTAAGCGTATTTTTTGCGTTTTAGTTTGCGCTAAACGAAATAAAATCTGTAACGCCATAAAGCGCTGCCAAACTAACAAGACCTTCAGGTAAGTGGGTGAAATGTATTTTTTTGTTGCCAGATGAAATCGCACGGCGCTGCCACTCCATCATTAAGCTAAGTGCCGCAGTATCAACATTGCTAATGGCTGAAAAATCAATATGTATATCATCAGCCATCGCCAATGCATTACTTTCTTGCAACACAGCATTGGCGTTATCCATCAGAATATCGCCTGTAATGTGCCATTGATTTTCTTGCACACTAATAGCCATTACGCCCCTGCTGCTTTATTTTTATCTGCAAGCTTTTTATTCAAACTATCAATGCCATTTTGACGAATTTCATTACTAAACTGGCTACGGTAGTTTGTGACTAGACTCACGCCTTCAATCACAATGTCGTACACCTTCCAGCCGTTTTCAACCTTAACCAAGCTGTAATCCACTGTAATTGGTTGACCGCCGGGCTGCAAAATTTGTGTTTTCACGCTCACGTTTTTTGCACCTGGCTCGGCGCGCATAGGCTTATATTCAATGACTTGATCTTTATACTTACCTAATGCACTTGCGTAAGTCCGCAATAAAAGGCTACGGAACTCTTTTTGAAAGCTTGCTTGCTGTTCAGGCGTTGCCGCTCTCCAATTTTTACCTAGCACCATGCGGCTTACACGGTCAAAATCGAAATTGGGCAGAATTTTTTCTTCAGCTAATGCGTAAATCTTTTGCTGACTGCCCGCCTGAATATCTTTGTCATTTTTGACAATGGTTAACACTTCCTCTGCGGTTTTCTTAACTAGCTCATCCGCAGAAATCTCAGCATTAGCCACACTCACGCCCGCAAACAAACTCACCATCAAAGCGGCACTTGCCATATATTTCATCAATGTTTTCATTAAAACCCTTTAATAATAGTTACTAAACCATTACAACCATGTCGGTGTATGCATTAAAACGGTGTGTCACCCAATTCAGTTGACGCAGCCTCTGGCGATTTAGTTTCAGATGATTTTTTGTTCACCGGTTTAGCGCCAGCTGCCTCACTGTCAGATTCCGACTCTGAAGCCTTGCTAAATAAAAACTGACTGATCATTTTTTCTAATACAACGGCATCTTGCGTTTGCGTGATTTTATCACCATTTTTCAATGAATCATCTTCGCCACCTGCCTCAAGCCCCACATACTGCTCGCCCAGCAAGCCTGCTGTGTAAATGTTTGCGAAAGTGTCTTTAGGAAAAACGTAGCGTTGGTCAATATTAATATTCACAATCGCTTCATAAGTTTTACTATCGAATTTAATATCAGCCACGCGCCCAACCACAACACCCGCACTTTTGACTGGCGCATTCGGCTTTAAACCACCCACGTTTTCAAAAGCGGCACTTACACTGTAGGTTTTACCTAGATTGTTAGAAGTTAAGTTCCCCACCTTCAGGGCAAGACCCAACAAAGCGGCAACGCCAAGCGCGACAAAAACGCCTACCCATAAATCTATTTTTGTTCTTTCCACTCAATATCCCTTCGCATTCATATTCTTAAGCGTCGCTTGAAACTCGGTAAATTAAAACTACAGTTAAACAACCATCATAAAAGACGTTAAAACAAAATCTAAACCTAATACTGTTAATGAAGAAATTACCACTGTGCGCGTAGTGGCGTGGCTCACGCCCTCTGCCGTTGGCGGCGCGTCAAACCCTTCAAACAAAGCAATCATGGTACAAGCCACCGCAAACACCACACTCTTAATCACGCCATTGACAATATCGTCTCTCACATCAACATTGGCCTGCATTTGCGACCAAAACGCGCCACTATCCACACCAATCAAAGGTACCGCCACTAAATAACCGCCTAGCACACCTACCATCGAGAACAATGCCGCTAATATCGGCATAGAAATCACACCAGCCCAAAAACGCGGCGCCACTACACGCGCGATCGGGTTAACTGCCATCATCTCCATGGCGGATAATTGTTCTGTTGTTTTCATTAAGCCTATTTCGGCGGTAATTGCAGTGCCTGCACGCCCTGCAAACAGCAATGCTGTAACAACAGGCCCTAATTCACGTACCAGTGACAGTGCTACCAGCACGCCAATGGCCTCAGATGAGCCGTACTTTTGTAAAGTGTTATAGCCCTGCAATGCCAAAACCATGCCGACAAAAAAAGCTGACACGATAATAATCAATAGCGACATCACGCCTGTAAAATAAATTTCGCGCAACGTCAGATGAAAGCGTCTAAAACTCTCACCTGAGTAAACAATCGTCAAGAAAAAAAGCCGTGTACCTGCGCCCAAACGCCAAACACGCGCTATCATCCGATACCCAATACCACTGAGAAATCGCGTAATACTGGTGAGTAGGTTTGATTTTATCATTCGTTTTAAATTCATTTAACAGTTGATTATAACTGTTGATTTAACAGTTCAGATTGATAATTGGCAGCTGGATAGTGAAAAGGCACCGGTCCATCTTTTTCGCCATGCACAAACTGATGCACAAATGGCAATGTAGATTGCATTAAATCGTGCGGCGTACCTTCAGCAGCAACCACGCCATCTGCCACGAAATAAACATAATCTGCAATTAAAAATGTCTCTTTTACATCATGCGAAACGATAATCGATGTTGCGCCTAATGCATCATTCAAGCTACGAATTAAATCACAGATCACGCCCATAGAGATAGGGTCTAATCCTGCGAACGGCTCATCGTACATAATAATGCATGGGTCTAGCGCAATTGCGCGCGCCAAAGCTACGCGCCGCGCCATGCCGCCTGAAAGCTCAGTTGGCATGAGCGTATGCGCACCACGTAAGCCTACTGCATTCAACTTCATCAACACCAAATCTCTAATCATGGATTCAGGTAAATCTGTTAGTTCACGCATGGGGAAAGCGACATTATCAAATACGCTTAAATCGGTAAACAACGCGCCGTGCTGAAACAACATACCCATTTTACGACGCAGTAAAAAGATGCCGTCACGATCTTGCTCGTGCACCACCTTGCCATCTACACGCACTTCACCCTGAGTGGGTTTAATTTGCCCGCCGATTAAGCGCAACAAAGTAGTTTTTCCGCTACCACTACCACCCATAATCGCTACGACTTTTCCACGTGGAAACGCCATATTGATACCTTTATGCAACAAGCGACCTTTGTAACCAAAGGATAAGTTGTCAATTTCTACGATATTGGATGTCATGGGTTACGATATATTTTATTACTTTTATTGAGGCACTATTCTAAAACAATTTAACTGCTATGCAAGCGCTTATTATTTATGGAGTATCAATTTTTTTGAAAATGAAAAAGCCCACCTTATAGTGGGCCTTTGATATTTCAAATATTAACTAGAATGCCATACAAACTGCATACTTAGTGGAATCATCAATAGTTGGAGTTTCACCTGTATTAGTAACTGCTGTTGCAGCTGTCGCTCCATCTACTGACGCTACTGGAGCCGTCATCATTACACCTGTTGCTGTGTTACCATCATCCATCGCCGTATCAAGCTCCTTGGCAAACTTACCCAAAATCCCACCTGAACACACTACGTAAGAACCTTTTAAATTGACAATAGAAGGAGTTGATGCAGCCTGTACACCTACTGGTCCACCATCAGCGTTTGTGGGAGCGTAAGTGTCATCGGTTAATACAGTAGAGCCAGTAGCTAAACCCGCCAAACGAATATGCTGCCAAAAATCAAATGATTCGCCTGATGATGCATTCCATGCACCACCAATCAAACCATCACCATTGCCATTATTGGCTGCACCAACATGATTTACAGCTGCTTTGTCATCACCAGGCAGCGCTCTGAATTTATCCTGGTACGAGTAAACATAGACTTGGATATTACGAAAGTCGTTAGCCATGTTTTTCACTTTAGCACTATTGATCAATTCTTGGCCTTTTAACACGCCGCCAAGTAGCAGGCCGATAATCACCAGCACGATTGCTAACTCAATTAACGTAAAACCTGTTTGTGTTTTTTTCATCTAAATCCCCGGACTTTGGTATTTTATAATACGCTCAGCTGCTATTGATGAGCATGTAAATATTAGTTGTTAATAAGCAAATTACATACCAATTATAATTTAATGTAGTTTCCTACAGTTTTACCTGCATTCAATAAGAAATTTTCAAAAATTGCCTGTTTTAATGTCAAGAAATTGACGTTTATGTTCAAATTCCAACACTTTACGCGATGTAAGCCTTATTAAATTTGAGACTTGCGCATACAATAACACCCTAAACAACGCTAAATTATTCACGAGTATTAGGTGCTATGCAGCCATTATATAAATTCTACCGATTAGCCCTTGATGATACTGACCGCTTGATGGCACTGATGATTTTATCATTGCATGCAATGCTGGTGTGGGGCGAGGTAAATCATCTTTATAGCGCTTTACTTTTATGCCATTACGGTTTCTTTTTGCTGTGGCAACCTGTGTTGCGCCAAAATGACAAATTATCATGGCAAGTCACCATTGCAATTATCATTGGTGCATATTTATCCATGTTCTATATGAACTGGTGGGTAACCGCTTTTTGGATTGCAGGTTTATTTGCGCTCATTGGCGGGCGTATTTTCTCTAGCGAGCCTACACGCTCAAGGCTGCCCAATATTTTAGCGGCAACCTATTTGCTGGCAATTCTGCTGTTATGGGTAGTACCAAAATTACTAAAAACCAACAATGAGTTAGCCGCCGCCGAGTTTTTGCTCGTTTATTTTTTACCTGTTTTACCGCTCGCCATTTTATTTTTATCTGCAAAAAACAAGCCTGCCAGCCATACCACCAACATCGACTTTTTTTATACGCTATTGATTTTTCTACTGACTTTAATCGTCATATTAGGCAGTTTTGCTATCGGCACAATCTGGCAGATTAACTACATTAAGTTACTTATTTTTGCGGTATTAGGCTTAGCTGCTACTTTAGTGGCTCTTAGCTGGCTATGGAACCCAAGCGCAACATTCTCTGGTTTAGAGCTGCTGATGTCACGCTACTTATTAAGTATTGGTCTTCCATTTGAGCAATGGATTAGAAAAATTGCAATGTATGCTGAGGATGAGCCCTCTGCCGATGCCTTTTTACAGGCGGCAATGCGTGAGCTAGATTCACTCAACTGGGTAAATGGTGTGATATGGCAAGTTGGTAATCAATCACAACAAGTAGGAGAAGCGACCGCGTTTATTTCCACGTTTAGCTTTCAACAATTACATTTAACACTTTACTCGCGCTGGCAATTTACACCTGCCATGTATCTGCATGTGCAACTTCTAACACAAATACTAGGCGAGTTTTATGAAGCTAAGCGACGCGAGGAGACCATCAGCCAAAATACTTACATGCAAACTTTATATGAAACTGGCTCTCGATTAACGCATGACATTAAAAATATATTGCAATCATTAGGCACATTATCTGCCGCTGTTGAACAAAGCCAAAATGTAAGTGACGATACTAAGTTGATTGAACTCATTAAAAAGCAGTTGCCACGTTTGAGTCAGCGCCTAGCCAGCACGCTCGCCAAACTTGAGCTGCCAAGTGTCGAGAAAAAAATCCAAGCCAAAGTGGGGGGCTGGTGGAAAAACTTTAAGCAGCTAAACGCGCATCATCAAGTGCAGTTTGAAACCCCTGCCACTATGCCCAAAGCGGACATTGACCCTGATGTGCTCGATAGCGTAATTAATAATTTATTACAAAATGCGCTAGAAAAAGCAAAGCTTGAGGCCAATATTGCGATTAAAGTGGCACTAATGCCATTACAACATTTTTGCTTAGAAGTTAGTGACACGGGTTCGGCAATTCCAGCAGAAATTGCTGAACGATTGTTTAAATCACACGTCAGCTCCAAAAGCGGTTTGGGGGTTGGCTTGTACCATGCGGCACAACAAGCCCAACATGCAGGCTATAAATTAAGCCTGATAGGTAATAACGATGGTGAAGTGCGGTTTAGGTTAGAAATGATTACTCAGAATTAACGTGATTAACTACAAAATGAAAAAGGGGATTAACGCCCCCTTTTAATCTTTTTAAAGTGTGCCGTAAGAATGCAAGCCGCTTAAAAACATATTCACGCCTAAAAATGCAAAGGTAGTCACAATTAAACCTACCAGTGCCCACCAAGCCAGTACGGCACCGCGCAAGCCTTTAACCATGCGCAAATGCAACCAAGCCGCATAGTTAAGCCACACAATAAGCGCCCATGTTTCTTTTGGATCCCAGCTCCAGTAGCCACCCCAAGCCTCAGCTGCCCACATAGCACCCAAAATGGTCGCGATGGTAAAAAATGCAAAACCAACCGCAATTGATTTATACATTAAGTCGTCCATCACCTCTAAACTTGGCAAGCGTGATGCCAAAAATCCTTTGCTAGCTAGCAAATAGGCGCTTGCCACCATTGCTGCTAATGAAAAAGAACCATAGCCAATAAAGTTAGCGGGGACATGTATTTTCATCCAATAACTTTGTAGCGCGGGTACTAGCGGCTGAATGTTATGTGCCTGGCGATCAAAGGTGTACCAAAGAATAAAGCCTACCGCAGCGTTAATGACTAATAATACAAAGCCTCCCAGCTGTTTGGTATTCAGTTTTTGTTCGTAATGCAAATACAGCAAGGCGGTAATTAAGCAAAACAGTATAAATACTTCATACAAATTACTGACTGGAATATGCCCGACATCTGGTGCGATTAAATAAGACTCGTACCAACGTACCATTAAGCCGACAAAACCAAACAGTACTGCACTCCAAGTGAGTGCGGTAGCTACTTTACCGGTAAACACACTGCGTTTAAATAAAGCAAACCAATAAGTTGCCATCGCCAATACAAAGAATACGTTCATCCACATAATGGCTGATTGGCTGGAGATAAGATATTTAAGTAAAAACACCTGTGTAGCTCGCGCTTGCTCGCCATGATATAAACTGACTGAAAACAGACTGATAACACCCACCATTAGCACTAATTTGGCTAACCTTTTCCACTGCCAGCCTATGTAACTAAATAATGCGGCTGCGCCAAACAAAAATCCAACCTCATAAATATCCATGTACTGGGCATATTTAACATAGGCAAATACTGAACCTGCGACAACAATAAGTGCATACAGCCAGTCTTGCCAATTCAAGCGCTGCAGTAATGTTTTTTGTTGGTAATCTAGTGAGTGGCTATTCATAACGATTCCTTAAGCGAGCAAGCTTTTGAGCTGTTCGCGATATAAATTAAACTCTTGTTCAAAATCTAAATTTTTACGGTTGGACGCCATCGCAAAAAGCACTTGACTGCTCGCGGGTTTGAGTAGCAACCAAATACGTCGCTCGCGTATATACATCATAGAAAAAATACCTAGCACTAACAAAACCGAACCCAAATACACCCATTTTTGACCAGGTGACTTTGTGAGTTGCAAACCGCTGGCTTCTTTATGTTCAAACTGCTCAAGCTGTAAATAATAAGGTGACCCATAAAAAAACATATCACTGAATGAATTCAAGCTATCACGCAATAACGCCTCGTTCTCTTCGCTGCTGACTAACAACGGCTTTTTATTTGCTGCCAAGCTCATATTGTAGGCTTCATACGCCGCAACTCTAATCATTTTAATGTATGTGCTTGCAGCACCCTCACGTTCTTTCTCTGGCACACTTTTCTCTATGACTTGTGCTATTTGGTTATAGCCGCCTTGCGCAAAAACCGTGAGTAATTGCACCACACTGTTTTCAAATTGTTTTTTAACGGCAGGTTCTTTTTTGCCTTCTAATGAATTAGTCGCAATTCTTCGCGCAATTTCCGGGTATTTAGAGGCATCTAGCATCACGGCTCTAAAGTTCATAAAACCATCAACACCAAAATCATTATCAACAGGAATACGTAAATAGCGGAAGTCGTCCGATACCGTTTCACGCATTCCAGAAATAAAATAATGTCGGCCATCTATTTGCATGGGTTGCATATAAGTCACGTATTCAATAGCTTGACCTTTATTGTCACGCAGTTTGTAAGTGACATTGGGACCTACATTGTGTGGCTTGCCTTTACCATCTGGCGACATGTTGATGATATTAAACTTACGAAAATCATTATATTCAACTTTTAGTGCATCGTCTCCATTACCTAAAATGCCCTTGTCGAAAATAGCGCCGGCTAACGGCTGTGTTTGCGTATTGTGCGCAAATAAATCCCACACTTTAAAATTAAGCTTGGTCCCGCCATCCTGAAAATCGGACTGATAAATCGCAATGCCTTTGTAAGTCCAAGGATGGTTGACGCTAATGGTTTTGGTGACAGGCTGTTTCAAATCTGGGTCAATAATTACCAGATCACTCTCAAATGATTTAGGCTGACCAGTAGCGTAATGTTCAATACGAAAATCTTTTAACGCCACTCTGAACGGCAACTCTTGCACTAAATAACCATCGCGCACTCGGACAAATGCCACACTGCCGCTCGAGCCCTCTGGCAGCGTCATATTGCCGCGAAATGATGGGTTATTTGTATCAAGCCTGCTCACCTCGGGTACTTGCGATTCTGGAATATCCAACGTCTCTATGCGCTTATGACCCAAAATCTCTTGTATTTTAAACGGCAAGTTACCATCTAAAAGTCCGCCAAGTAAAATAATTACCATCGCCACATGCGTGAAAATATAGCCCCAACGTTGGTGCGTACCCGCTTTAGCAGCAATCAGTTCACTACCATCGGCTTGCAGTTTAAATTTGTATTTGAAGCCTTTGGCTTGCAGAAATTGGCTCAGTTGCTGCTTAACACTGTCTATATCTGAAGTTGCACTTGTGTCTGAATTCAGCTGATAAGTCGCTTGATGGCTAAAGGCATTAAGTGATTTTTCAGTGGCGTGTTCTTTAAAAGTACGCCATTCTTTAATCATGTGTGGGCCATTACGATAAATGCAAAGGCTGGTGGATACCACCAAAAACAGCAAGATAACTAAAAACCAGCCGCTATGATAAACATCGTAAAGACCTAAGTGCTCAAATAAACCAAACCAGAATTGACCAAATTTAATGATGTAATTTTCGTATGGTTCATTTTGTTTTAACACGGTACCAATAATAGACGCCACACCCAGCACACTTAACAAACTGACAGCAAAACGCATTGAGCTTAGCAAGTCAAAAAGGTTTTTAGTGAGGGATAGTTTTGGATTCAAAATACGGCACTCTTAAAAAAATTAAGGCATTAAAACTTACGGAAATTATTCGCGTAGCTTATGACTACATCAGACTAGCGTTAGTTACCAAGCGACGAAACTAAAAATTTACAAGGCAAAATTTACAAAGTTAAAACAAAAAATAAGGGCAGCTTACGCCACCCTTGCTTTAACAAGCTTAATTAACGCAAGCCTTCTATATAATCGGCTACCGCCGCCATTTCAGCGTCAGTCATTTTTGACACGATCGCCATCATCATGGGCGCGTTAGCGCGCTCACCAGTGCGGAAAGCTTTTAGCTGTGCCAAGGTGTAATCAGCATGCTGGCCACCTAAACGTGGAAACTGTATCGGCAAGCCAGCACCAGTAGGTCCATGACATGCGGCACAAGCTGGTACGCTACTTGCGGCATTGCCTGCACGATAAATTCTTTCACCCGGCGAACCGGCGCCATTGGTTTTTGCTTGGCCTAGATTAAGTTTTTTGGCTGAAAAATAGTCAGCTAACGCTTTCATTTCTTCATCACTCAAACCTGCAGCCATGCCAGTCATCACGGCATTGGCACGTTTACTTGATTTAAACTCAGTCAATTGCTTTTGAAGATACTCTGGATGCTGACCTGCCAATTTAGGATTAAGTGTAAGTGCACTGTTGCCATCTGGCGCATGACATGCCGCACATACGGTATTTACAATTTGTTCTGCTGTTCTTGTTGGTGGTGCTTCTGCAAGTGCTTCAGCAGAGACTACCAACATTACACTGGACATTAACCATGCTAAGTGACGAAATTGCATTACTGCTCCTAAATCTAAATTATTCAACCAATTAACGCGCTATTTTAGCTAAAAACTACTATTCGTGATAGCATTTTTCACCTTAACATCAATTCATTTAACAAATCAAAAATGGCATGGCTATCTACAGCGGATGGCTTGTGAATAAAAGCAAAAAAACCACCTTGATTTTCAAATGAAGCAGTCAACTAGAATCGGATTTTTATGCCATTGTTCCAAAACGCTACATTTTTTATTTCTGCGCACCACCTGCGCGATCTACCACCAGCCAGCGGCATTGAAGTTGCTTTTGCTGGTAGATCCAATGCAGGGAAATCCAGCGCACTCAACACGCTTGCCAACCATAATCGCTTAGCCTTTGTGAGTAAACAGCCTGGCCGCACGCAGCTTATTAACTTTTTTACGCTGGGTAACGACAGGCACTTAGTCGATTTACCAGGTTACGGCTATGCCAAAGTACCTGAAGCCATGCGCGCACACTGGCAAAACGTACTTGCCCGCTATTTAAGTGAGCGCTCAAGTTTAGGCGGCTTGGTGTTAGTGATGGATAGCCGCCACCCGCTCACCCCGCTTGACCGTCAAATGTTAGATTGGTTTTGCCCAAGCGGGAAACCCGTGCATGTACTGTTGACAAAATCAGATAAACTTTCACGCGGCGAAGCTTCGCTAACGCTTAACAGAGTTCGCAAAGAGCTGATTGAAACGTGGGGCAACCATTACCACAGCGAATGCACGATACAGTTGTTTTCTAGCTTAAAGAAACAAGGCGTTGAAGAGGCAGAGAAAGTGATCGGGAAGTGGCTGTTTGCGGAAGAGCCTGAGGATTTAGTACGAAAGTCATTTAATCTTGAAGGTGACAAGGACGTCAATTAGGTTGCTTATTTACATTGAGAATAGCATTCTTAATCCGATAAAAAGCAGTTAACTGCCGATTTAAACAAATCGCAAATGGTTTTATTTACATTCACTGTTGAGGTGATCACGCAACTGGCAATAGCATCATGTTTTATCGGCGTGCATCGGAAGTTAAAAGCCGTTTTTAGGTTTATAAATCCAGTCAGCGCATGGTGTACAAAATGATTTTATTTGCACACCCTACTTCTTAGTAAACACCATATCCCAAACCCCATGCCCTAGCTTAATACCACGATTTTCAAACTTGGTTAACGGCCGATAGCTAGGTTTATTAGCATAACTTTCTGCGGTATTTTGTAACTGTGGCTCTGCGCCCAATACTTCAAGCACCCACTCTGCATATTCTTGCCAATCGGTGGCCACATGCAAATAACCGCCTACTTTAAGTTTGCTACATAGTAATTTCACAAACTCCGCTTGTATCAACCTGCGTTTGTGGTGACGCTTTTTATGCCAAGGATCGGGGAAAAAAATATGCACGCCATCCAAGCTTGCATCTGCCAGCATATTTTGCAGCACTTCCACCACATCATGCTGAACAACACGGATGTTAGTAAGCACCGACTCTTCAATTAACTTAAGTAATGCGCCAACCCCTGGGGTGTGCACCTCAGCGGCTAAAAAATCACAATCAGGTAAAGTCTGTGCGATCTTGGCGGTAGTTTCGCCCATGCCAAAGCCGATTTCCAGAATCTTTTTACTGTCCGCCCGATTAAATGTAGCATTCAAATCAAGTAACTCTGGCGAATAGGTAATACCGAATTTTGGAAAAGCAGTTTCTAACGCACGCGCCTGACCTTTGGTTAAACGACCCTGGCGCAATACAAAGCTGCGGATGCGTCGTTGAGCGGCTTCAATATTTGAATTTTCTTCTGTTTGATTTGATTCGTTCATGGCGCACATTATACTGTAGGAGCGACGGCCCGTCGCGAGGCGATATTGCAAATCGCGACGGGTCGTCGCTCCTACATAATTTTCTTATCCTTTTAAAGCATATGAGATTTATCACCTGATGAAAAACCCACCAAGGACTCATCAACATTTTTACTCAAGGCAATCACTTTAAATAAATCGCCCATTTCAGCGGGTGACAGTAACTTTTGCGCTGCAGCAGCGAGTGGTGCGTAACGTGCCATATCGTGCGGCGATACTTGGCTTAATCTATTCAAAATACCGCAGTTCATTAAAAATTGTGCTTGACTACAAAAACCACTTAACATCAAACCTTTGCCGACGCCAGCATGTGCAATGCTGGTAAAGTCCACATGTGCGGTAATATCTTGAAGCCCAACATTGATCAGTGGATTGGTGTGCGCATAATGTTGATAATGGCACATGAGCGTACCTAGATTACGCTGTGGGTGGTAATACTCACGCGCCGAAAAGCCGTAATCTATCATGATGATGACGCCACGCGCTAAAGCCTGCGCTAAGCTTTGTACAAGGCCAATAGCTGAGGGGTTTACTTCGGTTAAATAATCGTTTGGTAACGAGTAGCTATTGACTAAATCTAATAAATCACCTGCTACTAATGGCTTATCTTGCCAGATAAATTCTTCGTTGAATGCTACACCTCGTTCATTTAAGCCCAATGGATTATCGGAGCGTGAGTTATAAATTAAATGTACAGGAATGGCATCAAGCACTTCATTACCGAGAATTAGGCCTATGAATTTCTCTGGCAGAGCATCCAGCCAAACTACGCGTTGCATAAGATTAGCGGGTAAATGCTTTTGCATTTCTTCCAATTGCACCTGACGTAAGTAAGCACTAACTTCTAATATAAAGTAATGCTCTGGCAACTGATTGGCATCTTGCAGCGCAATTAACAAGTCTTCAGCTAACTTACCCGTTCCCGCGCCTAGCTCTAGAATGTCGCCTTGTGTTTCTGCCAACACTTGTGCGACCTGTTTAGCCAGTGTTTGCGCAAATAATGGGGAAATTTCAGGCGCGGTAACAAAATCTCCACCCGTGCCGAACTTTTTAGCGCCGCCACTGTAATAACCTAAGTCGGGGGTATAAAGCGCCATCTGCATAAAATCTGCAAATGATACCCAGCCATCATGTTGGTTAATTTTATTTTGAATTAACGAAGCTAGCTGTTGGCTATGCGCCTGCACTTCGGCATTAGGAATAGGTAACGCTGAAATAGGTAATGTTGGCATAAGCCATTATAATCTTAGCTAAAAAGAAATGAGCAATCTGTGAATATAATTAAAGACAAAGTGGTGTTAATTACTGGCGGGGCAAAGCGCGTGGGCGCAGCCATTTGCCGCATGCTGCATGCGGAAGGCTATTCTCTCATGGTGCACTATAAAAGCTCGCTTACCGAAGCGCGTGCCCTACAGGCCGAACTCAATTTGCAACGTGCTAGTTCTGTGGCGATTATTCAAGGGGATTTACTCAATATTGCTGAAATACCTAATTTGGTCGCCGAAACTGTTCGCCATTTTGGACGTTTAGATGTACTTATCAACAATGCCTCAACTTATTATATGAGTGAAATTGGCGATATTGACGAAACCAAATGGCACGATTTAATGGGTAGCAACTTAAAAGCACCGCTATTTTTATCGCAAGCGGCTGCGCCTGAGCTACGCAAAAATCATGGCTGCATTGTGAACATCACCGACATGCATATTGAACGCCCCAAAAAAGGCTATATTGTATATAGCGTTGCAAAGGCAGGTTTAGTGACCTTAACTAAATCTTTAGCCCATGAACTAAGTCCTGAAGTGCGCGTAAATGCGGTCGCCCCTGGTCCTGTGCAATGGCCTGAGAGTAACCCGCAGTTTGACGAAGTTTATCGCCAGCGGGTGATCAACCAAACATTACTTAAACGCGTAGGCGAAGCCGAAGATGTGGCAAAAGCCGTTAAATTCTTAATCGCTGATGCGCCTTTTATTACTGGCCATGTGTTGGCTGTTGATGGCGGGCGGTCTCTGAACTTATAGCTCGCTAAACATTATAGAATTATAAAATGATAAAACACTTACCCCCAAACCATTCCAATAATTTCATCAAGCTTAGAAATAGTTTGATAAGCGCCACAGGCAAAGCCATTGGCGATTACAACATGATTGAAGAAGGCGACACCGTACTGGTGTGCATGAGTGGCGGCAAAGACTCTCACGCCATGCTCATGATTTTGCTAGCCTTGCAGGAGCGTGCACCCATTAACTTCAAGCTGATTGCGATGAATTTAGATCAAAAGCAGCCTGGTTTCCCTGCAAATATTTTGCCAGCTTACTTTGAAAAGCTAGGCATCGATTACCGCATTGTTGAAGCAGACACTTATTCAATCGTGAAAGAAAAGATTCCTGAAGGCAAAACCACTTGCTCACTTTGCTCGCGCTTACGTCGTGGCGTAATCTACACCACAGCGAAAGCACTTGGTGCAAACAAAATTGCTTTAGGCCATCATCGTGATGACATTGTAGAAACGCTATTTTTGAATTTGTTTTTTGGCGCCAAAATGAAAGCCATGCCACCTAAGCTCTCTACTAACGATAAACAAAATATCGTGATTCGCCCACTAGCCTATTGCAGTGAAAAAGACATTGCCAGCTATGCACGTCAAATGGAGTTCCCAATTATCCCGTGTGATTTGTGTGGTAGCCAAGAAAACCTGCAGCGTCAGAAAATAAAAGACATGCTGCAGAACTGGGAGCGCGAGCAACCAGGGCGCATCAATAATATCTTCCGCGCGATTACCAATGTAGAGCCATCACACTTAGCCGATGTCAATTTATATGACTTCAAAAATCTAAGCCAAGCCAAAGCCGATGACGAAGACCCGTTATTCGGCGACATTGCCAATGAAGGCGCCGCACTCAGTTTAGCCGAGAGTGCTGGTGCAAGAATTGAATTTATTCGTAATAAATAACAGCGAGTCACCCATAAATTTACGCGCTATATGCGTTAAGTTATTGTATTGTAGGCATTGACCTTGCTATTATCCGAACTGCACCTTAAGTTTTCACCTTATTATCTAGGCATTCATGTCCAAACTACTCATTGTTGAATCTCCATCTAAAGCGAAAACGCTAAAAAAATACCTCGGCAGTGACTTTGAGGTACTCGCTTCCTATGGGCATGTACGCGATTTAATTCCGAAAAATGGCGCGGTTGATACCGAAAATGACTTTGCCATGAAGTACGACATTATTGAGCGCAACAGTAAGCATGTGGATGCCATTGCCAAAGCGGTAAAAAATGCAGACAGCATCTACCTCGCAACCGATCCGGACCGCGAAGGTGAAGCAATTTCGTGGCATATTGCCGAAATTTTAAAGTCTAAAAATTTACTCAAAAACAAACTCATGAAGCGCGTGGTGTTTCATGAAATTACTAAAAATGCGGTAGAACACGCCATTGCCGAGCCGCGTGACATTTCCATGCCGATGGTCAATGCGCAACAAGCGCGCCGTGCGCTAGATTACTTAGTGGGCTTTAATTTATCGCCACTACTCTGGAAAAAAATCCGTCGCGGGCTATCAGCCGGGCGCGTGCAAAGCCCAGCATTGCGCCTCATTGTTGAGCGCGAGCTGGAAATTGAAGCGTTTAAATCGCAAGAATATTGGTCTATACATTTAGATGCGTTGAAGCATAGCCACGGTTTTAGTGCCAAATTAGTGCAGCTAAATAACCAAAAAGTGGAGCAGTTCACGGTCATCAATCATGACCAGCAATCTGACATTGTTGGTAAGTTGCTATTAGCCAGCGCGGGTAAAACCACCGTGTCTCGCGTTGAGAAAAAACAACGCAGCCGCAGTCCGGCAGCGCCATTTACCACGTCCACCTTACAACAAGAAGCCGTGCGTAAACTAAGCTTTACCACTGCACGCGCGATGAGAGTCGCCCAACAACTGTATGAAGGTATGGATGTAGGCGGCGGTACGGTGGGTTTAATTACTTACATGCGTACCGACTCGTTCAATATGGCGGCTGAAGCGATTGCACAAATTCGCGATTACGTGAAAAAGAATTTTGACGCGGAATATTTGCCAAAATCTGCCGTAATGTATAAAACCAAGTCTAAAAGCGCACAAGAAGCACATGAGGCAATTCGCCCAACCGATATTAGTCGCACCCCGGCAAGCGTGCGCCAATACTTAACGGACGAGCAGTTTAAGCTGTACGAAATGATTTGGAAGCGCGCGCTGGCTTGCCAAATGTCTCCGGCTAAATTTGATGCGGTAAGTGTAGATTTAAGCGTAGGCAGTGATGCCAACTTGTTCCGTGCGACGGGGCAAACACTCGTATTCCCAGGTTTTATTGCCGTCTATATGGAAGGCTCTGACGACGAGGAAGAGGAAAGTGAAAGTAAGTTACCTCACCTGGAAACTGGTGAAGTGCTGACTGTTGAAAAAATCTACGGTGACCAACATTTCACCGAGCCGCCGCCACGTTACGGTGAGGCTAGTTTGGTTAAAATTTTAGAGGAATACGGCATTGGCCGCCCTTCAACTTATGCAAGTATTATTAGCACGTTGCAAGACCGCGAATATGTGCTGCTAGATAAAAAGCGTTTTACGCCTACGGATGTTGGCCGCGTGGTGAATAAATTTTTAACTGAACATTTCACCAAATATGTAGATTACGACTTTACCGCCAACTTAGAAAATGCACTGGATAGCGTGGCAGAAGGCGAACGCGAGTGGATCCCGCTCATGGCTGAATTTTGGCAGGGGTTTAACCAGCAATTACTTAGCAAAGCCGATGTGGATCGCCCAGGCAACGAGCTAATTGATGAAGCATGTCCGAAATGTGGCAAGCCCTTACAAAAACAATTAAGCCGCTTCGGCACATTTATTGGCTGTACGGGTTACAACGATACGCCTAAATGTGACTACAAACGCAGCCTAAATGGCGCAGCGCAAGTAGGCAGTGACCCTGTTGTCATCGGCACGGATGTTGAAACTGGTAAAGAAATTATGCTGATGAATGGGCCTTACGGACCCTATTTACAGCTAGGCGTAGCGGTTGAAGGTGATAAAAAGAAACCAAAACGTGTGAGCGTGCCTAAAGAAATTCCGCTGACTGATATGAGCTTAGAAACCGCGATGATGGTGCTATCACTCCCACGTGATTTAGGCTTACATCCAGAAACCCATAAAAAAGTTATCGCCAACATTGGTCGCTTTGGTCCTTATGTAAACCACGATGCTAAATTTAAATCTATCCCCAAAACTGACAGTGTATTTACGATTGATTTAGCAGGCGCAGTCGCCTTGCTCGCCGCCGCTCACACTGGTCCTGCGCCATTATGTTCACTTGGCAGTCACCCGACTGAAGACGGGCAAATTGAAGTGTTCGCAGGGCGTTACGGCCCTTACGTGCAGCACGGAAAAGTTCGGGCAACGCTTCCAAAAAGTGTAGAGCCTGAATCACTCACGCTAGAAGAAGCGTTAGAGCTACTCAGCGCAAAAGCGGCAAAAGAAGCGCCTGCTAAAAAGACGAGCGCCAAGAAAATCACGGTTAAGAAAGCCAGCGCGAAAAAACCTGCCGCCAGCAAAAAAACTGCTACCAAACCCCCTGCTTCTAAGGCAACTACTAAAAAATCCCCTGCGAAAAAAGCAATAAGCAAGAAAGCTGGCGGTGAGTAATAAACTAATTTAATCGCCAATAAGCTAAAGTTTCATCCATAAAAAAAGCGGCTCTAAGCCGCTTTTTTTATGGAAATCTACGTGTCAACAAACAAATTAACCGCTGACGTGTTCGCCCAAAGAACCTATATCATTGTGCTCGACCCATTTACGAATGCGATTAGCGTCTCCAATACGGGTCATTTTTCCTGCAGAGTCAAGCAACACTATAATCATTGGTTGCCCAGAGATTTCAGCCTGCATGACTAAGCAGCGCCCAGCCTCGTTGATAAACCCAGTTTTAGATAAACCGATTATCCAATCTCCACCACGCACTAGCGCGTTTGTGTTCACAAAGTTAATTGGATTTTGGCGCCCGTACAAAGTAACCTCTTGTGAGGCAGTAGTACTTACTTGGCGAATTTCAGGGTAGTTATATGCCGCATTGACCATTTTAGCCAAATCTTCTGCAGTAGAAACATTATTACTATTTAGGCCTGAAGAATCTACAAAATGCGTAGATTTCATCCCTAATAGTTGCGCCTTATTATTCATCGCAGTGACAAATGCAGTAATGCCACCCGGGTAATTACGCCCTAACGCTGACGCCGCACGATTCTCAGAGGCCATTAAAGCCAACTGCAACAACGCTCCGCGTGTAAGTGTAGTGCCAACGCCTAGCCTTGAGCTAGTGCCTTTAAGATAATCCACATCTTCATCCGCAATGTAGAGCATATCATCCATCGGCAAACGAGCATCTAGCATCACCATTGCCGTCATTAACTTAGTGACTGAAGCAATTGGTGTAGGTAAATCTATATTTTTTGCATACACAATTTCACCAGTTAACTGGTTGATTACTAGCGCTTTAGCCGAGGCAAGTTTAAGCGGAGCACTGCCATCATATACATCAACGGCCATGGCTTTGTGTGCGTTTATTCGATGATGAATCTTAGGCGCACTAGATTTAAATTTAACTTTACTATATTTATTTACAACTTTGTACTTACTACTAGAGGCAGCAGACTTATAAGATTTTTTACCTGCAGCATGCAAAGCCATAGGTGCGGCACTTAGCATCACAGCAATATAAAAAAGAAAGAATTTACGTGCGAATATTTTCATTACTCGTTCCACCTCATAGGGTTACGATTGAATACTATATAAAAACTTTAGCTTTGTCATCAATAATTTACATTTTAATTACAATCATAAAGTTGCTGCATTTACTCTCTCAGCAATCCCGATTGAAATTAACAATACGTACCATTTAAATTACGTTAAAATCCACATCGACACTTATTTGATGACTTTCAAAGTAGATACAAATGCGCACACCACAATCTCTTTATTACAGCGCCAAACACTTATGGACAAAGCCAACAACAGATGGAATTTGGGAAGCAGGCATTACGGATTACGCACAAGATTTATTAGGTGATATTGTATTTATTGATGCACCTTTAGTTGGTAGCGAACTTAAAGCAGACCAACCTTGCGGCTTAATAGAGTCCGTTAAAACAGGTTCAGACCTTCACGCTTTAGCGGATGGCGAAGTGCTAGAAGTCAATCAGGCGCTTCTCAACTCACCTGAGCAAATCAATGAGGACCCGTATAAGGCATGGATCTTCAAATATAAAGCGCACGACACTGATGTTGAAAAAAAACTACTTTCTGCTGAAGCTTATCAAGCGCTGATTGACACTTTGTAGCGTAACACTATGTTTTAAAAAAACTAGCGCAAGCGCGTCACTTTTGAAAGACCAATCTCACCGACTCCACTAATTTTTCTATTTCGGCTTTAATACCAGCGCCCACTGCCTGCTCTATCCGTGGCACTTCAACCTCAAGTATTTCGTGTACTTTATTACCTAATACTTGTTCAACTGCTGGCAATTCAGCATTCAGTGCTTGCTTAAATTCATTTTTAGCATTTTCTGCCAAAGCTTCAAAATCAGTTTTTAAAGTAGTGCTCAACTCATTAGACAAGCCTTGATACAAAGCGGGAAAGGTGTCGCCCAGCTTTTGCTGTAATTGTTGCTGAGATTGCAGTTGCAAAGCATCTAAATAAACACTTAACTCCACTTGCGTTTGCTGAGTGAGCTCTTTATAAATAGCCGCCAATTCCAACGCTAAATTGGCTTGGTGTTCAGCTAAAATATCTTCGTGTAGTCGTGATATTTTTATTTGCAAAGCATGTGTGGCATTTTCAACCGTCACTTTTTCTAGATTTGTCAAATTGACTTGCAATTGGTCAGTGAGTGCTTGCTGCATCTGTGGCAATACGGCATTTAATTTATCTTGCACCTCCGTGGCGCCCTGTAATTGCATTTGGCTAAAAACATGGTCTAAATCTGATTTAATGATTTCAACATTGGTAAGCAACAGTTTAGGAATTTCTGTTGCAAAGTCAGCTCTTGTTTTATCCACAAACAGAGCTGTTTGGTCAACAATAGTCTGCTGTGCCTTTACAACTTCACCATTCACATACTGCTTTAAGGCAAGTTCCGCTTCCCTTTGCGCCAAATTAGATTTCTGTGCCAGCTGTTCCGTTTGTTGATTGATAGCACTAGAAAGATAAGCCTGACTCGCTTTTTGAATATTCGCTGACTCGCTCAACAAATGATCAAGAAGCTCTTCACGCATATCATTTTTAAGCCTTTGAGCAATCGACTTTTCAATCTCATCTTCTAACTGCGGTCTGATTTGCGCAATGATCGTCGCAATTATATCTGGCGTAATCTGCGCTGGTTTTAGCAATGATTGTGCTGCTACATGCACCTCTGTTAGCAATGGTATATCATCATCTTGCATAGTGTTAACCTTTGAATTTAGACGTTACGAATACTAGCAGGTTGGCTACTAGCCACATCAGTTGATTTCACTTGGTAGCCACGATCCCGATAAAACTTAAAACGAGATCTCGCCGCCGCTTTATCATCTTCATCCACCCCGACAAGTTCCACCAAAACCCTAAAGCGACTAAAAAATGGCGGGTAAACCGTTTGCAAATTGATCAAAATGTCATCTTGAATTAAATGTTCACCATCGGCGTCAATAATAATAGGCACAAATTGGCTTACCGTATCGAAAGGCGTGGTACTTGGCAAAAAACTAGGTGCAGATTGCTGCCAAAGCCGTTGCTGTAACAACAGACCCATGGCATCATGTTGCGTAAAAATAGTCAGCTGACGTCCTTTAGCCACGGCTTTCTCACAAAGCTCAGCCACTTTTACCAGCTTATCTGGCACGTTGAAAAAGAACTCTACTCGCGTCATCGCACAAGTGCTACTGATTCAACTTGTTTGCACGTGCTACCAAAAACGCCGTCAGCAATGGCACCGGGCGACCCGTACCGCCTTTTTCTTTGCCTGACTTCCAAGCTGTGCCTGCAATATCCAAATGCGCCCACTCATATTTTTTTGCAAATCGAGATAAGAAACATGCGGCCGTAATGCTGCCACCAGCACGCCCACCAATATTGGCCATATCGGCAAAATTGCTATCCAACAATGGTTGATAATCATCCCACATCGGCATGTGCCAAGCACGGTCTAAGGATACCTCACCCGCATTTAATAATTCTTTTGCCAAGTCGTCATTATTGCTAAATAAACCACTGGCATGATGACCCAGCGCAATCACACACGCCCCCGTTAGGGTGGCAATATCAACCACCGCACTCGGCTCAAATCGCTCGGCATAAGTGAGTGCGTCACACAATATCAGGCGACCTTCAGCATCGGTATTTAATACCTCAATGGTTAAACCAGACATACTCGTCAGCACATCGCCGGGGCGTGTTGCACGGCCATCAGGCATGTTTTCGCAAGTGGGAATAAGGCCAATGACATTCAGCGGTAAATCCATTTCTGCAATGGTTTTAAACGTGCCCAGCACGCTTGCTGCGCCGCACATGTCATATTTCATTTCATCCATCTCAGCGCCTGGTTTTAATGAGATGCCGCCGGTATCAAAGGTAACGCCCTTACCGACTAACACCACAGGCTTTTGGTTTTTGTTGCCTTTTAAGTGTTGCATGACGATAAACTTTGGTGGCTCTTCACTACCTTGTGTCACACCTAAAAATGAACCCATGCCTAATTCTTTTAGCGCATCAGTCTCTAAAATTTCAATTTTCAAGCCATAAGTTTTGCCCAATGCTAACGCTTGCTCAGCAAGATAGGTTGGCGTACATACATTAGGCGGTAAATTACCTAAATCTTTCGCTAAACTCACGCCCGCAGCAAGCGCTCGGCCTTCAGCCACAGCAGATTCTGCTTCGTTTAATGCTTTAACATCAGCAATACTAATGGTTAGTTTTTTTAACTCTTTTTTAGCTTCTTTTTCTTCAGTGGCCGTTTTTTTACGTTTAATCGCATCAAAACGATATGCAGCATCCAGCACCACCTCAACCAAATGCGCAACCCTCCAACGAACGCTCAATTCTTTAACTGGTAATTCTGCTAAAAAACTCACGGCTTCAGTAGTGCCGCTCGCGGCAACCGCCTTAACAGAAGCACGTACGGCTTTGCAGAATTGTTTTTCAGTAAAGTCAGCCAGCTTACCCAACCCAACCAGTAATACACGCTCAGCTTGTGAACCAGGCACATTGTGCAACATCAATGTTGCCTCTAACTTACCATCTAAGTCACCACGCTTAAGTATATTGGTAATATAACCGTTTGACGCATCATCAATCGCTTGTGCCGCGTTTGATAACTGATGCGACTCATAAACACCTACAATGACACAATGACCATGCTGTTTTTCCGCATGCGCTGTTTTTATGTTAAATTCCATCTAGTGGTATCCTTGATTTTGTTGTTATTTCATTTATCAATCTATAATGACGTTTGATTGCTAATGTCAGTAAATTTTAATTAAATTATCGCGTGTTTTACACGTAATTCATAGTCGTAAATAAATTAGTCAATAAATCCTATGCTTTTTAGACGCTCACTCTTACACGAACTTATTTCCACCGCAGCTGGTGCGTTCCTTATTTTGGTCGGCATTGTTATCGCTCAACGTGCCGGCAACCTGATTCGCCTTGCGACAAAAGGGGTGCTACCAAACGATGCGATCATCACCATGCTGGGTTTTAACATGATTAAGTATCTACCCATGATACTGTCATTGGCGCTTTTTTTAGCGGTATTGATGACTTTGTCACGCTGGTATCGTGACTCTGAAATGGTGATATGGTTTAGCAGTGGCTTAAGTATTAACAGCTGGATTCGCCCCGTGCTTAGTTTTGCTGCACCCGTTATTTTATTGATTACGGTATTAAGTTTGTTCATTATGCCTTGGGCTACCAGCCAAGGTGATGGCTTTCTCACGCAACTTAAAAGTCGTGATGAATTGGCCTCCATCAGTCCTGGCGTGTTTAAAGAGTCAAGCAATGGCGAACGCGTATTTTTTATAGAAAGCTTTGATGCATTGGGCAATGTCGTTAAAAATATATTTGTTCAATCCATACAGCATCAAAAGTTAGGCATCATCGTCGCTGCTGAAGGAAGTCGTTTTGTAGAAAAAAATAATGATCATTTTTTACTCATGCAAAATGGCCGGCGCTATCAAGGTTCACGCGGAACTGCCGAGTTCTCAACCACTGAATTTGAGAAATACGCCGTTAGAGTTGAAGCTAAAGAAGTCAAGCAAGGGCCGCCCAGCACACAATCAAAATCCAGTCGTGAGTTATTGCAAAACAAAAACGTTGCCAACAACGCTGAGTTGCAATGGCGATTCGCCATTCCTATTTCTGCATTGATACTATCTTTACTTGCCATCCCCTTAAGTGCACTAGACCCACGTGCTGGCCGCTCTGCTAATTTCGCATTAGCGCTGATCATTTATATTATTTACAACAACTTATTAAGCATCATGCAGGCCTGGGTTACACAAGGCACGGTAAATGAAATCATAGGCTTGTGGCCAGTGCATTTGCTATTTTTAGCGCTGGCTATCTACATGTTCTATAGGCGAGCCTTTCAGCTACCTATGTTGCCAAAAATTTTCGCCCTGTCGTGGTCAAAATTTCGCCCTAAGCACTAAGTTAATAACACCAAACCACTCATGAGAATTATTACCCGATATTTGCTAAAAGAAATCACAGTCAATGTGCTGCTCATTACGCTTGCACTGATTGCCATGTTTTCATTTTTTGATCTAATACAAGAACTAGAGAACCTGGGTAAAGGCAATTATGGGTTGAGCAAAGTAGCGCTATTTGTGTTATTAAGTGCGCCAGGTCACATCTATGAAGTGATGCCTGTTGCGGTTCTGGTGGGTAGCATGGTTACCTTGGGGCAGTTTGCGCGCTACTCAGAGCTGATTGTTTTAAGAGTGAGCGGTATTTCACTGTTAAATCTTGTGTTTTTGCTATTAAAAATAGGTTTGATATTCACGCTTATCACTTTTTTAGTAGGTGAACTCATCACCCCATTAAGTGAAAAAATGGCACAGCGGATGCGGCTAAAAGCAACAGACTCAGTCATTGTGCAAGATTTTATGTCGGGGCTTTGGGTGAAAGACGGCAACAGCTTTGTGAATGTAGAAGAAGTATTGGTAGATACCACGCTACTCAACATTCACATTTACGAGTTTGACCAAAAGTTTCATCTACGTACCACAAGCTATGCTAAAAGTGGTCAGTTTGATAAAGATCAGTGGAATCTCAAAGAAGTGACTCAAACGCATTTTGACAAAGATACCAATCGTGTTGTGCAATTAGAAAACGCCACCTGGCGCTCGCTCATTCGTCCCGAATTGCTCAATGTGCTATTAGTGTTACCAGAAAAAATGTCTGCTTGGAATTTGTATTCGTATATACAACATTTAACGATTAACAAACAAAAGACTACGCGCTATGAAATGGCGCTTTGGACAAAAATGATTTACCCACTTGCTTGCTTGGTCATGGTAATTTTAGCGCTACCGTTTGGGTTTATTCAGCAACGTGCCACAGGCGCCAGCACGAAAATATTTATAGGAATCATGCTAGGCGTACTTTACCAAATACTTAATCGCGCATTCGTACATTTAGGTCTATTAAACGATTGGTCACCACTCTTTAGCACCATTATGCCGACCATTTTATTTTTGCTGGCAGGTCTTACCATGCTGTACCAAGTGGATCGTAGATAACAGGGAGTAGGCTAATTGTTTTTGCGTACGCTAACAATCCTGATTTTTAACAACCTATCATGCAAAAATAGCTTGTCATGATCAAAAATAGCCCACAAAAAACCTAGCCCGCACAGCAATAAACTCATTGTTGCCAGCATGTATCTTGCCAAGGCTTGATTCAAGGTAAGTAATTGATTTTTTTGATTCACCACCTTTAAATTCCAAGCCTGCATCGCAAGTGTTTGTCCGCTTTTTATCCAGCATCGCACAAAGTAGGCACCCACTAGCGACCACAAAAAAAATTGCAGTAAAAAACGCTTAATGCCATAGATTGCATCTCCAACCAACCATAAAAATAGGCCTGCGCACGCAAAACCGAGTGCTATTACCGTCAGCGCCTCATAAATAAAACTAGCCCCTAGTTTGAGTAAACTGGGGGCGGTTGTTTGTGTTATTGGTTTGTTATTCATATGAAAAGGATATTAGGAAAGCAATCTGACAGCAAAAATACAAGATTACGTACATTGATTTTGCACTTTTGAATGAATCAATGGCTATTGGCGTTTCCTATAACATCAATCTAAATCAGCATCTGTATAAGCATCAGGTGACTCTGCGCGTAATCTGGCGCGCTCTGATTCAGGTAGCTTTTGATATTCTTGCCATTTTTTATGCAACTCATTTTTTTTGTCTGCGGGTAATGCTTGAAACTGCTGATGTCTTTTTCTGGCATTCTCTCGCTCATACGGTGTCATTCGACTCCAATTTGAAAGCCGATTTTTCACTAACGCTTGTTTGCTTGGGCTCATTTTTGGGTAATCGCGCGCAATATCCAACATTTTTTCACGCTGCCATGGTCGTAACGTATCCCACTCTGACGCAAGTGGATTTAAAACTTGATGTTGTTCATCTGAGAGCTCTGCCCAAGCCACATTGGCTTCGTCGGCAATTGCCAAGCTACTAATGAATAAAGCTAAAAATAATATCGCGCCTTTAAATCTCAATTGGAATCCAACCATGCGTTAAACCCTTTATCTGCATACGCTTCAGGTGGCAAATCAGAAGCCAACAAGAATGCATCACTATTTTCTAAATTATGCTTAAAACTAAATTGTTGTACTACAAAAAAAGCAAGCAACATCGCCGCCACTAATAGCGCGGAAGACATTATTTTATGCTGTCCCACATGGTGTCCGAACCATTGCAAAACATGCCCGCTTTGATTAACTCCATGATGGCTAGCCGCTTGCGTTTGCAGGTTAGTCAATTGAGTCACGGCAAGGCTGCGTGCCGCCGATAAACGTTGTACTTCCGCCGAGGTCAAGTCTTGTGCACGATGATTCAACAAGTCGATGATATTATTTGCAATTTGCGTTTCTACCATTAACTCCGTGTCACGGGTATCATCCATCACGTTACTATCTTTTGCCTTTTCTGTCACTTTTGTCGTTTTGTTTTTGTGTGTATTCATTGCTCGCTCCTAGCTTTTCGAGCCCTTATTAGTTACCATGTCACCAGATAAGCCCAGCTTATCCAGGCCTTGTTTTTTCAATTCTGCTGCCAATGCACGAACCGCCCGAGAACAGTGCGTTTTAACGCTGCCGTCTGAGCAACCCATGATACTTGCAGTTTCTGCCACATCCATCTCCTCCCAGTAACGCAGCACAAAGGCCTCTCGTTGACGTGCTGGTAATTTTTCTAACGCTCGCTCAATCAGCCCAATGGTTTGGCTGCGCGCCAATTGGGCAGAGGGTTCATCGCTATCATCCTCCACATCTATCGTGTCTAATGGGTCACGCTCTTCACCACCATCGCTACTACCGCCAAAAGAAGAGAGTAACGTGGTCCATAAATTGCGCACTTTTTGTCTGCGCCAATAGTCTCGCATCGTATTTTGTAGAATACGTTGGAATAACATTGGAAACTCTGTGACTGGATTGTTGCCGTATTTTTCTGCCAGCTTCATCATCGCATCTTGCACTATATCAAGCGCGGCATGATCATCGCGCACAGCATAAGCCGTCTGCTTAAATGCACGACGCTCAACTGCGATCAGAAAATCAGAAAGTTCTTTAGGTGTTGCCATTTAATAGGGTGATATTATCAATAAATATGTTTAAGCAACTCAAGTTAAAGTATATCAGGTTTATATTTTGCACTAAGCTTTAAGCTTAGTTACAATCTAATCAATCAATACAATGAGTAGTTTTTATGACGAAATTAATTTTACTGGGGCTAGTTATTTGGCTAGCCATTTATATCTTAAAACGGGTGGTGAATCGATCTAACACGCGTCCATCAGGCACACCTGAACCTAACAACCTTGAGGGTGAAAATATGGTGCAATGCGCAACTTGCAATGTGCATTTACCCAGATCAGAAGCTTTTTTAGTGAACAGCAACTTTTACTGCTGTAAAGCGCACATTTCAAACACATGAGTTTTTTTAAACTACATTCGAATCTTAATTTTAACCAGCATTTTGCATTGCAAAATGACTTATCGCTACAAGCGCGTGCTATTCGCATTATCAACATTTTCCGTTTTATTTTAAGTTTAGTTTTTATATCTTTTTATTTCTATGTCGGGAAATCTAATTGGTTAGACAGCGAAAATGGTTCGCTTTTTTTAAGCTTATCGTTAGCTTACTCACTTTTCAGCGCCTTGCCGCTCGTTATCTCACCCTTCAAATCAAAAACCCTTACATTTTTTCACCCCATACAAATCGTCATTGATATTATTTTTATCATTTTAATGATGTATGCCGCCGGCGGGATTCAAAGTGGATTGGGGCTTTTACTCATCATTACCATTGTCACTGCGAGCTTGGTCAGCAATGGTCGCTTATCTTTATTTTACGCAGCGGTTGCCACCATAGGCTTGCTACTAGAGCAAAGCTATCAAATAACCAAATGGGGATTATCGGCTGCATCTTACAGCCAACCGGTGATGCTGAGCTTAAGCTGTTTTGCCACGGCATGGCTGGCATACAGCTTGGCCAAACGCATGCTCCAAAGTGAGGATCTCGCTTCAGCGCGTGGAGTTGACCTTGAAAACTTAGAACAAGTTAACGCGCTCATTACGCAAGAAATGCAGGATGGAGTCATGGTTGTGGATCAAAACGCCAATATTCGCCACCACAATGCCCAAGCTGACGCGTTGCTATCTTTAACAAAAAATAGCCACCTAACTTTGATGCTTAATGAAAGTGTTCCAGAAATAGTCGCGGCGTTTACTGATTGGATTAAAGGTGAGAAATCGACTAGCAACAGGATGATCTCCGTTAATAATCGAGAATTAAAACTGAGATTTGAGCCAATCAGCCCGCTTAATCGTCAGCTTGGCGCAGTTATTTTTATTCAAGATTGGAGCCAAATACAATCTGCAGCACAACAAGCCAAGCTAGCGGCACTAGGCAGGTTAACGGCAAATATCGCCCATGAAATTCGTAATCCATTAAGTGCCATTAGCCATGCCAATCAACTATTACAAGAAGACGAAAATATCACCGCGCCGAATGGCCGCGTGTTGCAAATTATTGCCGACAACATTGGACGTATCGACCAAATCATCAAAGATGTACTCGAGCTCAATAGACGTGACCGCACACACCAAGAAAAAATTGCCCTCAATCAATTTGTGACTGATTTTTATAGCCAATTTTGTGCGGTTGAAAAAGTCCCTGCATCGAACTTTCAACTCATACTTTTTGCGCAAGAACAAACAATTACTTTTGACCAACGACACCTCACACAAATTTTGTGGAATTTATGTAAAAATGGCTGGCAGCATAGCCGTAAGGAGAATGGCAGCTTAAATTTACGCTGTGTAGAAATAGACAACACTGGCTTAAACCTAGAAATTAGCGATAACGGCAATGGCGTTGCTGAACAAGATCGTAGCAAGTTGTTTGAGCCGTTTTATACCACTAAAACAACTGGCAATGGGCTAGGGCTTTATATTTCACGCGAGCTGGCAGAAGCCAATGGCGCATATTTACGCTACCAAGCGCTGGAACATGGCAGCGTATTTATTTTGCAGTTAAAAAAAGCATCACCCTTAGGGCAATAGTACAAATGAATCAAAAATTAAGCTGTTTAATCGTTGACGATGAAACCGACATTCGTGAACTGCTAGTCATGACGTTCGATCGCATGGGTATAGAAACTTATAGCGCAAGCTGCGTTGCCGAAGCAAAAACCTTACTTAAGCAACGCACCTACGCGCTATGTCTCACCGACATGCAAATGCCCAATGGATCAGGTTTAGATTTAGTTAATTACATCAGTGAATATCATGCCGGCTTACCAGTCGCCGTCATTACCGCACATGCCAGCGCAGATAATGCCGTTGCTGCACTTAAAGCGGGTGCTTTTGATTACTTAAGCAAGCCAATCTCACTCAAACAACTACGCCCCGTTATCGAATTTGCGCTCAAACTTTCCACACAAACCAATACCGCAAACCCTAACACACTGGAAATGATTGGTGATTCTGAACCCATCCAGCATGTACGCACCATGATAGCCAAACTGGCGCGTAGCCAAGCGCCTGTCTATATCAGCGGCGAATCGGGTAGTGGTAAAGAGTTGGCAGCTAAACTCATTCATCAAAACAGCTCACGTGGTGACGGTGCTTTTATTGCAGTTAACTGTGGTGCAATCCCTGAGAACCTGATGGAAAGTGAATTTTTTGGTTACAAAAAAGGCGCGTTCACTGGCGCCAATCAGGATAAAGAAGGCATGTTTCAAGCCGCAAATGGCGGTACGCTATTTTTGGATGAAGTCGCTGACTTACCGCTGGCCATGCAAGTGAAATTATTGCGCGCTATCCAAGAAAAAAAAGTGCGCATGGTGGGTGGCACTACTGAAGAGGCTGTAGATGTACGTATTATTAGCGCCACCCATAAAAACTTGTCTGAAATGATGGATTCTGGGCAATTTAGGCAAGATTTATATTATCGCCTCAATGTCATTCAGCTTAAAATGCCAGCACTGCGCGACCGCCCAGCCGATATTCCTTTACTGGCAAATTTATTATTATCAAAATTATGTACAAGCCAGAACATTGCAATACCACTGATTGATCATAAAGCCCAAGCCCACTTATCTACATTACAATTTCCAGGCAATGTACGAGAGCTTGAAAATATGTTGGAACGCGCGCTCGCCTTGTGCGATGGTAAAACTATTACGATTGAAGACTTGTTAATTGAAGGCAGCTCGGATGCAACAGCACAGGGAAATACATTGTTTAATTCAAGCCATACACCCGATCTCAATTTAACGGATTATCTTGAAGAGATTGAGAAAAAAGCCATTATTCAGGCCTTAGATAAAACCAATAACAACAAAACGGCAGCAGCAAAATTACTAGGGGTTACCTTCCGCACACTGCGTTACCGACTCACTAAACTTGGCCTTGCGAAAGACGATGAAGCAGTATTAGAAGACGATAACATTTCAGAATAAGCTTGGAAGTTGAACTACAAGCTAGGCAAATAGTTTTGCCTAGCAACAAATTAAGGGTATCCATATTTTGAGATTGATTTTAGGTTTAGTTATCGCTAGGCAAAAACAACGTATAAGATTGATTCAGCAAATTAACTTCAAAATCAGACTACCCGATGGCAGATACTGGCGAAGCATGACTTTCGACCCATAACTGCCCCACGAAGCTATCTAAAATCTCCACTAACAAGGACATCACAATTAAATAGCGGTTGTCGTGGTTACAACTCTCAGACAGCTAGACCCTCTCCCGTAAAATCTACTTTAGTCCTGCAGCCTGAAGTACGTGCTCGTAAGTTGTGGCCAATTCTTCATCCGTCCAAGGTGGTTCAATCATTCTGGATTTGTCTCCACCCATGATGGAGAAAGCTGATTCTCTGCTTGAGCGCATTTCATCTCCCATTCCTAGTAGCGCATAGGTAGCACATAGGTAAACATGATTAGGTGGGAAGGTTTCGCTCAATTCACAGCCGCGCTTATAAGCAGCGATGGCCTTGTTATAGTCTTTTAGCACTAAATAGGCCTGGCCAAGTGTAAATTCATAGAAAGCTGAGGAATGGGGATTGTGGCGAAGTGCCTTTTCGATGTAAAAAAGTGCTTCTTCTCCCCGCCCCGCCGAAGAAAGACTAAATGAAAGAAATAATTGCGCTTCAGCATTATTGGGGTCTAGCGCCACCGCCTGACGGCAATTGGCAATGGAGGCATCGCGATGCTTGAGCCATAGGTGCGCCCAACCCAATATTGATAGCGCGTAGGGCAGATGATCATTAAGCGCCACAGCTCTCTGAGCATGATCAAAGGCATTCTGCCTCAAGCTGGCTTCCAAATCCCATCTCATCACCCACTGGAATAGCAGTGTTCTTGCCAGCCATGCATGCGCCGCCGCATACGCCGGGTCGAGCTCTACTGCTCTGGTAAAGTGCATTCTGGCTTCCGCAACGAACTTTGGTGTATATTTCCAGTGACATGCCATGCCCCGCAGTAAAGCGTCATGTGCTTCGATGCTCTCGGTGCCTTCGTGTCCGAACAGTTCTGCTTCGACCCAGGCCAACTTGATTTGCATTGCCTTTACAATGCCCAAGGTAATCTCGTCCTGCAAAGCAAAAATTTCATGCAATGTGCTTTCATAACGTTCAGACCATAGATAACCGCCAGTACTGGCCTCGACTAACTTTGCCGTCACCCGAATACGCTTGCCAGAAAGCTGTACGCTGCCTTCCAGTAGGTATTTAACTCCCAATTCAGCGCCTATTTCTTTAGATGATTTCATAGCCCCACGATAGTTGAATGACGACTGCCGTGAGATGACAAACAGTCCGGAAAGCCTGGATAGTTCGTAAATCAGGTTGTCAGTAATGCCATCAGTAAAGTAGTCATGCTCAGAATCTGGGCCATTAGAACTTGGCCCGAGATTGGTAAAAGGCAATACCGCCAAAGATGCATCGTGCTCGATGCTGTTTGGCGTTGCATTGGAGATAGGCACGGATGCTTGAACAGGCGTTTTAGAAAAATCACGTAATGTGATGTCAACAGCATAGCTACCTTTGGGGAGTTCAAATAATACCACCTCAGATTGCCCATACAGGCTGTAATACTCACGCAACATGGTTCTTAATCGCCCTACCTGAACACGCACAATAGCATCTGCAGATGGGTCGAAATCTACACCTCGGCCGAAAATCTCGACCCCGAGTGTATATCCCTTAAGGCGGTGGGCATTGCCGGCAAGTGTTTCTTTGACCAAGTAGCTTAGCAAATCCTGCTGGCGGTGAGATTTCTCGAATACTGGGCTTAACAGTACCTTATCCAGACACTCATTTAACAGTGTTTGATCGCTCGGATCCCAATTGATTGGCTGGCTAGTCATCTATTTTGTTGAACATTTCTTAAAAATGTAACAGGTAATAATGTAACCGTATGTAACTTACCAATAATCATATATCAAGATATCGTGTAGCTGAATTTAATTTTTATAAAATTTAGTTGAAAGAGCAGAGGGATCATCATGAAAACTCAATCCAGCCAACTTATGGAACACTTACGCGAGTATTCCAGTTACCCAACACAGTCCTTGGTATCAACTTCTACGCTATCCAGTCAAAGCCATATCAACATGATGGTGGAGAAATTACGCAAAGCCGCTAATGCGTTTGCTACCATGCCTATCGAGCAGCGCATCGCGTTGGCTGGGTCTATACAGCATAATTATATGCGCGTTGCTGAACGTAGCGTGCGGGCTGGCTGTAAAGCCAAAGGCATAACCCTGGGTTCAGCTGCAGAAGCTGAGGAGTGGGCAACCGGGCCTTGGGGCGCTGTGCGTCAACTACGCCTGACAATCGAATCGCTGCACTCCATTCGTAACACTGGCAACACGCCTATCGGTAAAGTCTCGCGCACCGAGGCCGGCAATCTTGCTGTGAATGTCTTTCCCAACAACGTCATCGACGGCATGCTGTTTAAGGATGTCACTGTGGACGTGTACATGCAGCCACATGTCACCGAAAATGATTTAGAAACCAGCCGTGCTAGCTTTTATAAAAAGTCTCAGAACGAAAATCATCAAGGGAAAGTGGTGCTGATACTTGGGGCAGGCAACATTGCTGCTATTGGGGTGATGGACGTACTTACCAAGATGTTTAACGAAGGTAAGGTATGCCTGCTCAAGATGAATCCGGTCAATGCTTATCTTGGGCCATTTATCGAAGAAGCCTTCAAGACAGCCATAGATAACCATTATCTTGCGGTTATTTACGGTGGTGCTGAGGTTGGCCGTCACCTGGTTTATCATCCTGACATTGACGAGGTTCACCTCACCGGCTCTGACAAGACATACGACCAAATCGTCTGGGGGTCACATGGCTCCGAGCAGTTGGAGCGCAAAAAAAATCAAGAACCGCTACTAAAAAAGACAATCACTTCAGAGCTGGGCAATATTTCACCCATTATTATCGTTCCTGGCCCCTATGCCGAGAAAGAAATCCAGTTTCAGGCCGATGCTATTGCTGCCGCTTTTACCATGAATGCATCATTCTTATGTAATGCCGCCAAAATGATGGTCATGCCCAAAGGCTGGGCGGGAAGCCGTCAGTTCATGCGAGCTATCCAACAGGAATGTGCATCCATTCAGCCCCGCCAAGCCTATTACCCTGGCGCTGAAGACCGCTGGCATGCGCTAATACAAGGTCGAAAAAACGTCATTAGTATTGGCAATCCACCGTCTGGCACATTACCGTGGACGTTCATTACCGATATTGATCCGAATGATGAAAACGAAATACTGTTCCATGAAGAACCATTTTGCTCGGTGATATCAGAAGTGCAGGTCGGCAGTCAGAACCCAGTGGAGTTCCTTGAAAAGGCGGTTGAATTCTGCAACAACAAACTATGGGGTACGCTTAATGCGACCCTGATCGTACACCCAAAATCACTGAAAGACCCTGCAATCAAAGCCGTGTTCGAGCGCGCTATATGCAGGCTTAAATACGGCACGGTTGCGGTCAATACCTTTCCAGGCCTCTCATTCGTATTTGCATCGCCACCTTGGGGTGCATATCCAGGAGCTACATCAGACAACATTCAAAGTGGCAGTGGCTTTGTGCATAACACCGCCATGCTGGAAGGTATCGAAAAATCGGTGATACGGGCTCCGCTGACAGTGTTCCCAAAACCTGCTTTTTTCCCCACTCACCGTACAGCACAAATTGTGACTAAACGCATCGTGGCAATGGAAGAAAAGGCTAGTTGGGCAAAGGTACCAGGAGTTGTATGGGCAGCAATGCAGGGCTAGGTTTTATAAGTTTATTAACAGCAAAACTCATCAAAAGGAGAAACAATCATGAATACTTTATCCAATAAAATTATCACTTTTATCGCATTAACAGCTTGCGCACTTTCCAGTAGCCAAGCAATGGCAGATGGTGGGAAAATCTCAGGTTCCGCCTCACTGAATTACACCAAACAAGATGCTTCTCTTGCACCATCGGCAGATGGGCACATACTGGTCTCTGGAGAGCTCACTGGAAACAATAAAAATACAGGCGGGACAGATTTCATGAGCAATGCTAATGTTGACAATCGTGAAATAGGTCAGTTATTTCAAGGTAACGGTCCACATAGCGGCTATTACACCATGAGCAAAGATGGCAACACGACAACTGCTTTATGGAAAGGTGATGTTACAACTGTAATATCAGCCGATGGAACTCCTCAAACCAGTTTCAAAGGTACTTGGGAGTATGTGGCCGGTACGGGCAAATATAACAGGATTCAAGGTAAGGGCAAATACAGTGGTTACTTTACCTCTAAAACCACTTACATCGTTGACTGGAACGGAGAATATTCCTTGAAATAATAAGCATGACCGAGAGTAAGTGTTTCTCCCGTGGTAAACGCAAAGATGGGAAGTTAAGCACTAGTACGAAAAATACTTGAAAGGCTGATTTTATTAAAGAATCGGCCTTTTTAATTGTTTTCTTACAACATAATTGAGCACAATAATGCGAGTTGATAAACGTTTGAATGCCTGCTCTTGACTGCGACATGCCGTCTAAATCAAGTTGCTCCAAAGCAGACTTTTTCTAACAAGAATAGAGAATCAACATAAACTGGAAATTTTTAATTCAGTGATTTCTGCTTAAATCAATCATGAAATATGGATAACCCAAATTAATAAATAACGTATTTACAAAAGCACAATCGCCAAATACGTCACATACAACAAGCCATTAAAGCCTAAATGCCATACGCGAATACCGCCTTCGCGCTCGGCTATTACTCTTAGCCAAATGGCGGCGATCAGGGTGACAATAACGCCAGCTAACACTTCCATGCGTGGGCTCCAAGGTGTGAGCATAATGCCGATAGCGGGTAACAATGTACCCTGAAACACCATGGCACCTGTAATGTTGCCAAAGGCTAGCGTATCTTTGCCTTTGCGTATCCATAAAATACTATTTACCTTTTCTGGCAATTCAGTCGCAATCGGAATAATTAGCAATGATAGTAACAAAGCTGAAATACCAAGTATTTGTGCTGCCGACTCTACGCCATGAATAAAGCCTTTAGCCCCAGCAACTAGCAAACCTAAACCTAGCAGCAACTGGATAACAATGACCACCGTGTTATTTGGCAAGCCCAGTCTGCATAAAAACATGTCACTATCAGCTTCTGTGGCATGACCATCATCCACCAAAGCCTTAGACGCACGCAAAGTGAGCATCACGTAGATAAAATAAATCAAGACCATGCCAAAACTAAGTACAACGCGAATAGTAGCCTGGGTATGCGGAACAAACATAGCCAGCGTAGCAAAAGAAAAGGCCATAATAAAAAAGTTTAAATCACGTTTAAGTCCTGTTTTTTCAGGGCGTAAGTGACCCTGTGCGCCACGACGTTTCCACACTGAAATAGCCATCAAGCAAATAGACAGTGTCGCTAACATCAAGGGAGCCCCTAAAATTGCGCCCACACCAATTTCCTCATTTGTGGTGACATTTTGCGTACCTGCCAACAATGCCAGCAATGGCACCATGGTTTCTGGTAGTGCTGTACCTACAGCGGCAAATAGCGAGCCAGTAACACCTTCAGAAATCCCCAATTTTTCGCCCAAATGCTCCAGCGCATTGGTAAACACTTCTGCTGCGATTAAAATCACAACCAGCATCGCTAGTAACTCTAAAAATACCATTTTGGCTGTCCCTTAAAATAAATACTGTATAAATTTCGTAATGTTGGCATTTTATACTCAAATATGCCTAAAATCAGGGTTATGGAAACTTACCTCATCAATAAAGCAGGCTTTGCTCATAACGCGCAGTTAATTGCTTCGCCAAATTTTGATGCCCGCCCACAGGCTGAAATTTGTTTAATTGTTATTCACAACATCAGCTTGCCTCCCAACCAATATGGTGGCAACGGCATTATTGAGCTCTTTACCAATCAACTCAATCCTAATGAACACCCTTATTATGCTGAAATCTACACCCAAAAAGTTTCATCGCACTTTTTAATTCGGCGCGATGGCGCGCTGATACAATTTGTTTCATGTCTAGAACGCGCCTGGCATGCAGGCGTATCAAATTGGCAAGGACATGAACGTTGTAATGATTTCTCAGTCGGAATTGAGTTAGAAGGTTCGGACTTTGAAGCGTTTGAACCCGCGCAATATCAAACACTAAAAAAATTAATATTGAGCATTAGTAACGTCTATCCAATACAAGCTATAGTAGGGCATTCAGATATTGCACCAGGACGTAAAACTGACCCTGGTCCATTTTTTAATTGGCAAGAAATTTTAAGTGACATCAAATAAAGTACTGAACAAAAAAATCAAGAGCCGTTAGCATCCCAATTATGCATAAAATCACACAATCTATTTTACTCACATTATTTTTAAGCCTACTGGTAGCTTGTGGTGCCAACGATAAGTCGACTGGCAAATCTGGTCAGGAAAAACAAGGCCCAAAACCGACTTTAATCACAGTCACCCAAGTACAAAATAAATCGATTGAAATCACCGAAGAAGCCATTGGCTCACTTGAAGGCTTAATTGACCCCACTATTGCGGCAGAGGTGGCTGCACGCGTTATTAAAGTGTATGTAAGTCCCGGCCAAACAGTCAAGCAAGGCCAACTCATTGCAACTTTAGACGCAACAGACTTTGGCTTGCAACGCAATGAAGCGCAGGCTGAGGTTGCGCGCATTGAGGCCTTATTAGACAACCAAGCTAAAACTGTCGTACGCAGCCAGGCTTTAGTTAACAAAAAGTTTATCTCGCAAAATGTGGTGGATAACGAGTTAGCGCAACAAAATGTACTCAAAGAACAGCTCACTGGTGCTAAAGCGCGCGTGAGTACCATCAACCATAGCAGTAGTAAAACAAAAGTGTTTGCACCCGCCAGCGGTGTGGTAGAGAAAAAAATCGTGGATACAGGTGAGTTTGTAAAAGTAGGTGACCCGATTGTGCAAATCATTTCCAATAAACGCTTACGTGCACATATCCCTTTTCCGGAACGTATCAGCGCACAACTTAAACCTGGTTTAAAAGTACGTTTAAGCACGCCTACCAGCACGCAAGTGGTTGAATCGGTAATTCGGGAATTAAAATCCATGATTACAGAAAGTAACCGCACCGTTGATGTGATTGCAGATGTGACAAATCAACTAGATTGGCAACCAGGGGCTAGCGTGACAGGCACCGTGATTTTAGGCGAGCGACCCAACGCCATGATGGTGCCAGAACAAAGCGTGGTGTTACGGCCAGCGGGTGAAGTGGTGTATGTGGTAAAAGCCGATACAGCGCATCAAGTGATCGTAAAAACCGGCTTGCACCAAAATAGATTGGTTGAAATTATTGATGGACTCAATGCAAACGATACGATTGCATCCGATGGCGCAGGTTTTTTAACCGATAAAGCCCCGGTAAAAATCGCTTCAGATCACCTGACGCAATAATCACAATTCAACAACAATAAAAGAACGCAACTCAATGACCTTGCCAGAACTTTCCATTAAACGTCACGTCCTTGCTTGGATGTTGTCAGGCGTGATTGTTTTGTTCGGTATTATTTCGTATCAGCGCATCGGCGTTGATCGCATTCCAGCCATTGATTTTCCTATCATTATGGTCAATACCACATTACGTGGTGCCAATCCTGATGTCATTGATACCAGCATTACCAGCGTTATTGAATCCGCCATCAACACCACCCCGGGCATTGAGCACATTCAATCTTCTTCTTCTCCTGGTTTTTCTAGCGTAAGCATTACTTTCTCGCTGGATAAAAACATTGATGTTGCTTACAACGAAGTACAAGCCAAGGTAAACCAGATACTACGCCGACTGCCTGCAGACACAGACCCACCGACCGTACAAAAGGTGGATACCAATGCCTCTGCCGTGATATGGCTGGCACTCAGTGGTGACCGCACCATACAGCAACTTAATTTATACGCAAACAATGTACTCAAGAAAAAATTTGAAACCATCAACGGCGTAGGTGAAGTCACCATTGGCGGGCGCCGCGACCGTGTGATTCGCGTGAATGTTCTGCCAGAGCGCATGGCAGCCTACAAGCTTACCGCAAGTGATTTAACTGCCGCTTTTAGTCGTGAGCATATACAACTGCCTGGCGGTTTTTTAGTCAGCGCACAAGCAGAACAGTTAATAAAACTTGATCTGGAGTTTCACACCATTAAAGACCTGGCTGAGTTAGTCGTCGCCACAAAATCAGGCGCATCTATTCGCCTGAAAGACGTTGCCACGGTTGAAGATGGCATTAGCGATAATCGTCAAATTGCACGCTACAACGGCAAGCCAACCGTGGGTTTGGGCATGGTTAAAGTCGCAAATGCCAACACTGTTGGCATTATTAAAGAAGTAGAGCGCAGGCTGGAAAATGACATACGCCCCAACTTACCGCCTGGCCTAACACTCGAAATTTCCAGCAACGACTCTATTTTTATTAACCAAATGGTCGCCTCACTCAAAGAGCACCTAGTTGAAGGCACCCTGTTTGCTGCACTAATCGTGTTGATTTTTATGCGATCTTTCAGCTCAACCTTAATGGTTTGTTTGGAAATTCCAGTCTCATTGCTTGGCGCCATCGCTGTTATGTATTTTGCTGGTTACACCTTTAACAGCATGACCATGCTAGCCCTGCTGTTACTGATCGGCGTAGTAGTGGATGACGCCATTGTAGTGCGCGAAAGCATATTACGCCACATGGAAGGCGAAGCCGGCACAGGCTTGAGCGCGATTGATCTAAAAAACCCGCGGGCGGTTGCAGCCTTTCGCACACGCGCCACCATTATTGGTAGTAACGAGGTGGTATTTGCCGTGCTGGCTTCATCAGCCGCGCTGGTGTGTATATTCGCGCCTGTGATTTTTATGGATGGCATTATTGGTAAGTTTTTCAAATCATTTGCTGTAGTGGTCACATTTGGGGTGCTGGTCTCTTTGTTTGTTTCGCTCACACTCACCCCTATGTTGTGCTCACGTTACCTAAGCGTCACCCACAATGAAAATGCACTTTACCGTATGTTTGGGCGCATGTTAAGTAGCATCGATAATGTGTATAAAAAGTTACTTTACGCTACGCTTAATCATCGTGGTTTGGTGCTGTTATCCACCCTCGTTTTTGTTGGTTTCTCTGGGTTCTACACCCTTAAATATGTTGAAAAAGATTTTGTACCAGAAACCGACGAAAGCAGTTTTGGCATTAGGATCAACACCCCCTTGGGATCAACCTTAGCCTACACCGACTCGCGCTTAAAGCTGGTAGAAGCCACTGTCGCCAACCACAAAGATGAAGTTGCCAGCTACTTTTCTATGATAGGTGCGGGTTCACGCGGGCAAGTCAATCAGGGTAATGTCAATGTGCGCTTAAAACCAAAACAAGAGCGTAACAAGAGTCAAAAAGCGCTAATAAAAGAACTCAAAGCCGAACTGGATAAAATACCCGGCGTGCGCGCACTCCCCGCGCCGGCATCGGTAGTGCGTGGTCAACGCTCTGAGAAATTGCAGTTCAATTTAACGGGCGCCAACCTGCAAGAAATTGGCCGCATCTCACAATCGCTGCAACAGGCACTGAGCAGCAATACCGACATGGGCAAAGTAGATTTAGATGTACAACTAGATCTGCCACAACTCAACATGCAAATTGACCGCGCAAACGCAGCAAACTTAGGCCTAAGTGCCACAGATATTGCCACTGCTGTTAGCTTGTATGCTGGCGGTATCAATGTTGCCAAATATAACGAGGCCTCAGGTGATGGCCAGCGCTACGACATTCGCCTGAAAGCCACCGAAGGCGACTTGAACAATGTCGCCGATTTAAGCAAAATTTACCTGCGTAGCGCTAATGGCGAATTAGTGCGCCTGGATGCAGTTGCCAGTTTCAAACATGAGTTGGGACCAGCGGTGATTGGTCGATACGATTTGCAATATGCCGCTAATTTTTACGCCAACCCCAATATGCCACTGGGTGAAGCCGTCGATTTAGTGAAAGAAATCGCCAGTAAAATTGTGCCGCCAGATTACACGCTCAAACTCACAGGCCAAGCTGAAGAGTTTGGTAAAACTTTTACAAATATCAAGTTTGTACTTTTGCTGGCTTTCACTTTGCTCTACATGGTATTAGCTAGCCAATTCAACTCATTCATCCAGCCCTTCATTATCATGCTCGCCCAGCCGCTTGCCATTATTGGCGGGCTCATTGCACTATTGATTACAGGCAACTCTCTCAACATGTACTCCATGATCGGCTTGGTACTGCTGATAGGTCTGGTCGCTAAAAACTCGATTTTGCTGGTGGACTTAACCAACCAACTGATAGAAAAAGGTGCCAATATTAACGACGCACTTAAAGAAGCATGCCCAATCAGGGTGCGCCCGGTGGTAATGACTTCACTCACCATTATTTTAGCGCTGCTTCCTGCCGCATTAGGCCTAGGTGCGGGCAGTGAAACCAACAAACCATTATCCGTTGCCATTATCGGCGGCATGATTTCATCCACGCTGCTGACTTTAGTGGTGGTACCCGCGGCGTATTCATTAGTAATGGGTGGTTTAAGTAAGTGGAATAAAGTAAGTGCCAGCTAATTATCATTAACAGGCACTTTATAAACTTTTAGCTACTGACAGTTACGGTAAAGGTAAAAGTAAAATTGATAATATCAACCACCGGTATGAGACATAAAGCGTATCACGGCCGGTGCTGCACGTTTTAAATCAAAATCGTGACCTTTAGGCTTAATGTTCATGCTGCCAATGATAGCCTCAATAAGCGGCTTATCGTCACGTGGATACTCTCTTAATAAAGGCATTAAATCGACTTTATTTTCTTGACCCAGACAGAGGTATAGTTCGCCTTTACTGGTAATGCGCACGCGATTACAGGATTCACAAAAATTATGGCTGTGCGGAGAGATAAAGCCAACTTTTGTATCCGTGTTCGGAACACGCCAGTAGCGCGCAGGCCCTCCAGTGTTCTCTACGCTACCGATGAGATCATAACGCGCCCTCAGCAATTTCAATGTATCTTCATTACTTACGTAAGTTGAATTGCGCGTGTGGTGCACAAGGCCCAGCGGCATTTCTTCAATAAAAGAAATATCAATGCCCTGCGCTATCGCAAATGCAACCAAGGGCAGCGCTTCATCATCATTCACACCACGCATCAATAATGTATTGAGTTTAATCTTCTCGAATCCAGCCTGTTTAGCCGCAGCAATTCCACGCAACACTTTATCAAGATTGCCCACACGGGTAATTTTACGAAAACGCGCCGCATCCAGACTATCCAGGCTAATGTTAATGCGACGCACGCCAGCTTGCTTTAATGCCTGCGCTTGATGCTCCAACTGTGAACCATTGGTGGTAATAACCAGTTCATTCAGACCAGACAAGTGGCCTATTTCATTAAAAAGCCATAACGCGTCTTTACGCACCAGCGGCTCACCGCCGGTAATCCGAACTTTTTTTACCCCAAGCGAGACAAAAGCTTTAACCAGACGAGAGCACTCTTCCAGCGTTAGCACTTCATCACGCGGTAAAAATTGCATGTCTTCAGACATGCAATAGACACACCTAAAATCACAACGATCTGTAATTGATAAGCGGATATAGTCCACCTTGCGACCAAAGCTATCGACCAACGAAGCAGGATAATTGTCGTTTTTAGGCATGATCAACTCAGTTAAAACGTGTACATCCCAGTGAGCCAAACGATTTCTTTATCACCCTTACGTGCGGCGCCTTGTAGGCTGCCGCCATACACATCACTTTCATTGAATTTGGCGTATTCCACTTTGCCCATCAGCTCCTTGCTGAACGGATAAGCCACACTGGCATCAAACTCTGTGCCGTATTTGTCACCAAATTTTCCGTTGAGCGATTGGTATTTCTCATCTGACTTAAATACATGGTATTCCGCATACAGCTTGGCTTTCTCGATACTGCCCGCAAAAGTAATGAAGGTGTCTTCCATGCCTTGACGTGGTGTGGCTAAAAATACATCTGCCCAGCCTTGAAACAGATGATTAGTGCCCAGTGGGGTTTGAAAGGCGTATTTACCATTGTTGCTGGAGAGCTTTTCATGGTCTATGCGTAATGACCAAACGCCGTAGGCTGCACCACCGCCTAGCTTGAAGTAATGCGCATCAATCAGCGTATTGCCGCCACGGTAGTCATCCTGCTTAGCGTATTCTGCAGTGTAGAGCAGCTTCCAGTCATCATTCACTTTACGCGCGCCGTCTAGACGTAGGCCAAAGGTTTTGCTGCTGGCATCAGTGGTGGCTGTTGGGATGGAGTCTTGACTGGCACCCAAGCCATTGCCACCTTGTGCGGCGAAACCAGCTGCTGTCGGGTTACCTCCATTTTGCCCTAAATTCTCGACATCAATGAAATAGCCGTAACCCACGAGTGACTCTGTAGGCGAGATGCGATATTTGGCATTCACCATATCGATGTTGCCGTCACGCAGTTTGGTGGTGATCTGGCGCACTTTGTCAAAGTGGGCGGCAAAGATTTCAACATCAGGGATGCTTTTATTCAACACAGAAATACCATCAAACACCTGCATGTTTTGCCTGAAGGCGATGTCGCCGATAAAGCGTACATTGTCCAGATTAAGCTGTTGGCGACCTAAGCGCAGTTTGGTGTTTTTAATGCCAGTCCAGTCCACATACAGCTGGTTGATGTCGGTGTAGCCTGGGTCAACGATGTTGGGGTATGCGCCCTTGCCTGGTTCTGGCACGTTGTCACGGCGGTCGTTAAAATCGTCGTTAAACTCGTGGACATCGGTGATTTGTGCGGCAAAACTGAAATTATTAAATGGTGCTGTCTGCCAGCCGATTAAGCTGCGTAAGGTAAAGGCTTCGCCTGTGTCGAGCTTTTTAGCATTGGCAGCAGTCGATTGGTAGCCGTCTTGATTGACGTTCTCGTAACGCAACCTGAAGTTGGTCATTGGTTTACCTTGCTTGATGGCTTCAAGCAGGGTTTCAGGTGGTGCAGGTTTAGCAGCCTCGTCTGCCAAAGCTGGTAATGCCCACATCGCTAACAAGGCGGAAAATACAGAAATACTTAATCGATGGTTCATTATCATCTCCTAGCTTTTTAAGAACTTACGTTTGCTACGCACCACTTGATATGGGCGATTGGCGTAGCCAAACGGCGCACTCCACACATGTACTAAGCGGGTGAACGGGAACAGCAAAAACACAGTCATGCCAAAGAATAAATGTATTTTAAAAATCGTGTCCACGCCGTTTAACAATGATGGGTCAGGGTGTAGGTAAACAATACTTTGTACCCATTCAGCCAGCGCAATCATCACGCTAGGGTTGCCGTGGTTGGCGTGCCCAATAGATACAGGAATAGTTGACAGCCCAAGCATGAGCGTGATGAGTAGCCAAGTAAGAATAAACTTGTCAGAGCGGCGACTGGTGGCTGACACCCGCGCATTGAACATGCGGCGCACCCATAAAATTGCCCCGCCAATTAAACACATAACACCGAAAATAGACCCTGCCCAAATCGCCACCATTTGGTGCGCCATGTCGGATACGCCAAGCCCTGTAAACACGCTGTGTGGCGTTAATAAGCCGACGGCGTGCCCACCAAAGATGGCAATAATGCCAACATGAAATAGATTGCTACCTAGTCGCATATTCGCCTTGGATAGCAACTGACTGGAATCGCTCTTCCATGTGTATTGCTCACGATCAAAGCGTAACAGGCTGCCTAGCAGAAACACACTAAGCGCAATGTAGGGATACACGCCGTAAAGAAAATTGTGTAAATTCATTTTGTTCTCCTTAATGTCTTTAGCTTAAGCAGCCAATTTAGTCAGCGTCGCTCTGCTCTCAATAATCGAGAGCAATGCGGCATAAGGGCTGCCCGCTTTTTGCAGGTTTTCTGTCAGTACACCCAGCACTTTTTTAGCGTCAGATAAAAACACGGTCGCTTCATTATCATCCAAATAAGCCGTAAATTCCAGAATGAGCGGCAAGTAGTCCGGTAACTCATTGGTGACCACCTCTACGCCGTAATCCTTGTACAACTCACCCAAATCAATCAAAGCTGGGCCACGGTTTTTATCATCGCCAAATAGGTGATGCGTCAGGTGCAAACTGTGTTCTGCCGTCATATCAAAAGTTTTCACGTAATCCGCTTGCAACTCTGTGACTGGCATACTCTGCAAATGGGTTAAAAAGTTCTGCAAAGCCTCGCGTTCGGCATGATCTATTTCCAAGTTTTGCACGACAAACTCGCGCAACTCAGGCAGATGCTCAATTAAGTCCTGATTGGGGTAATCAAGTAATGCCGATAATAATTTGTAAATTTGCATGATATTTCCTTTAACTATTTGGCGCTTCTTGTTTAGGCTCTACCGTGTCTTTACGGCGGCGCGGGAACAGCGTGATTTTTGAAACCCCGTGTGAAGTATCATTGCCAAACGTGAAACCATTTTGACCTTGGAAGCCGAAAGAATCGTCCAAAGTTTCTTCGGTATGCCCAGTCGGAATTACAAAACGGTCTTCATAATTGGCAATGGCTAAGTAACGGTACATTTCTTTGGCTTGATCTTCAGTAATACCAGCAGCATCAATCGCACGCGTATCAACCTTGCCCTCTACGTGTATCGAGCGTTGATAACTACGCATGGCAATCAGCTTATTCAAGGCGCTTTCAATTGGCGCCTCTTTACCAGCCGTGAGTAAATTGGCTAGGTACTGTATTGGTAAACGCATCGCGCCCGCTACTGGAATCGCACCATCTGGGCCAACAGGTAAATTACCCTGGTCAATTTGCGATTGTACTGGTGACAAAGGCGGTACGTACCACACCATCGGCAAAGTACGGAACTCAGGGTGAATCGGGAAAGCAATTTTCCAGTCCATTACCATCTTCCAAATAGGTGAATTGCGGGCGGCTTCAAGCCAGTCTTCATTAATGCCTTCCGCACGCGCGGCTTTGATCACTTCGGGGTCATTCGGATCTAAGAATATGCTGCGCTGTGCTTCGTAGAGGTCTTGTGTATCCTCCATGCTCGCTAACTCTTCAATGCGATCCGCGTCGTACAGCATGATGCCGTTGTAGCGGATGCGCCCGACGCAAGATTCTGAGCATACTGTTGGCATGCCGGACTCCACGCGTGGATAACAGCCAATGCACTTCTCGGCCTTGCCTGACTCCCAGTTGTAAAACACTTTTTTGTATGGGCATGAACTCACGCACATGCGCCAGCCGCGACATTTGTCTTGGTCAACCAGCACAATGCCGTCTTCTTCGCGTTTGTAGATTGAGCCAGATGGGCAAGCTGCAACACAAGCTGCGTTCAAGCAGTGGTTGCAAATGCGCGGCAAATACATGTGGAAAGTATTCTCAAACTGGCCGTACATCTCCTTCTGGATGTTGTCCATATTTTTGTCTTTACTGCGCTTATGATACTCACCAGCTAAATCGTCTTCCCAGTTTGGCCCCCAAGTGATCTTTTCCATACTTTCGCCTGTGATTTGCGATATGGGTCTAGCAGTAGGCGTGGCCTCTGACAATGGTGCATTTTTCAGATGTGCGTAGTTGTAAGTAAACGGCTCGTAATAATCGTCAATTTCAGGCATATCTGGGTTGGCAAAGATATTAAGCAGCTTGTTGGTGCGGCTGCCAGATTTTAATTCCAGTTTGCCGTTTTTAAGCTCCCAGCCGCCGTTCCAAATATCCTGGTTTTCCCATTGTTTTGGGTAACCCACGCCAGGTTTTGATTCCACGTTGTTAAACCAAGCGTATTCCACGCCTTTTCTGTTGGTCCACACATTTTTACAGGTGACCGAGCAGGTGTGACAGCCGATGCATTTGTCCAGGTTAAAGACAAAGGCGAATTGTGCGCGTACTTTCATGATGTTCTCCTAGTGTCCTTTTATTTGGCGCCAACGCCAACGGGGTTAAGCTGTGCTTCGCGTTCTGGCGTGAGCGGACGCTCTAACCAATCCACGTCTTTATCAGCGATCTTGTGTAACGCCACCATGGTGTCGCGTTGACAACCTACCGTGCCGTAATAATTAAAGCCGTAAGAAAGCTGTGCATAGCCACCGATCATATTGGTCGGTTTCATAATGACACGTGTGACTGAATTTAAAATACCGCCACGCTTGCCTGTGGTAGGTGAACCCGGCACGTTAATATTTTTTTCTTGCGCGTGGTACATCATAGCCATGCCGCGCGGTACTCGTTGCGAGACTACGGCACGTGCTACCGTTGCGCCGTTATGGTTCAACGCTTCTACCCAGTCATTGTCTTCAATGCCCACAGATTTAGCGTCGTCCTCAGATAACCATACATAAGGCCCGCCACGGAACAGAGTCAGCATACGTAAGTTATCTTGATAAGAAGAATGGATACCCCACTTGGAATGCGGTGTAATCCAGTTCAGCGCAAGATGCGGTTTGCTGGTGACGCTCTTAGGCAAAGCGTTCAGCTCACCTAAATCGACCATCGGTTTGTAAGTGCAAAAACCCTCACCGAAGTCCAGCATCCATTCATGGTCTTGGTAGAAATGCGCGCGACCAGTAAGTGTACGGAATGGAATATGCTCATGGATATTGGTATAACCCGCCGTGTAGGACACATGCTCAGACTCAATGCCAGACCAAGTTGGCGCGGTAATAATCTTACGCGGTTGCGCCTGAATATCCTTGAAGGTAAATTTGTCTTCATGGCGACCAGCGTACAAATGATGATGATCAATGCCTGTTTTTTTAGATAACGCAGACCATGATTTATGCGCGACTTCACCATTGGTTTCTGGCGCCATGCGCATCACGGAATCGCACACCTCAATATCTTCGGTTAGCGAAGGCATGCCGAAAGAAATACCAGGTTCGCTTACGGTGGAGTTATGCTTTTTAAGTTCTTCATATTCTTGGTCGGTATTCCAATCGATGCCCTTGATGTTGTTGCCAAGCTTGGTCATGAGTGGTCCAAGGGCAATAAATTTACGATACGTATCGCCATAAACACGCTCAACCAGCTTGATAATCGCCATGGTTTTGCCTGGAATCGGCTCGCAATCGCCTTCTTTCCAGTTCTTCACCTCGCCAAATGGTTGCGCCAATTCTGCCGCAGAATCATGCTGCATGGGCAATGCTACCACCTCTTTTTTCGTGCCTAGGTGCTTTTCAGCCAGTGGTGAGAAGGTTTTGGCCAGTGATTTGAAAATCTGCCAGTCAGATTTAGATTCCCAACCTGGTGATACGGCTTCAGACAGCGGGTGAATAAAGGGATGCATATCAGTAGTATTCAAGTCGTTCTTTTCATACCAGGTAGCAGTCGGCAAAATAATGTCAGAATACGCGCCTGTAGAATTAAGGCGGAAGTTAATGTCCACCATCAAATCCAATTTACCAATCGGTGCATCTTCATGCCATTTCACCTCTTTATTTTCACTGCCTGCGCCTGACTCCTGCAACACACCATTTTGCGCACCGAGTAAGTGTTTAAGGAAATACTCGTGCCCTTTTGCAGAAGAACCAATAAGGTTAGCGCGCCATACAAACAGATTGCGCGGCCAATTTACAGGGTTATCCGGGTCGGCAAAAGCCACATCCAACTTGCCAGACTTTAACTGTGCGGCTACATACTGCGCCACTGAGGCTTCGTCGCTAGCACCACTCTTCATCGCCTCTTCTGCTAACTCAATCGGATTACGGTTAAAGTTTGGCATCGATGGTAGCCAGCCCATACGTGCAGCTTTAACGTTGTAATCAGCAATTGAATTGCCACGGTTTTTACCTTTGCCTGCTGGAGATAACAAACTGTCAGCATTAAGCGTTTCATAACGCCATTGGTCGGTATGGAAATACCAGTAAGACGTAGAGTTGGCATGGCGCGGTGGACGCATCCAGTCCGTTGCAAAAGCAATCGGCGCCCAGCCCGCTTGTGGGCGTAATTTCTCTTGCCCAACGTAATGCGCCCAACCACCGCCAGATTGCCCCACGCAACCACACATGTGCAGCAAGTTCATGATGGAGCGATAGGCTAAATCATTGTGATACCAGTGGTTAATGGCAGCGCCCATAATCACCATGGATTTACCTTTGGTTTTCGAGGCGTTGTAAGCAAACTCACGGCCAGTGCGCTCAATATCAGCGGCTTTCACGCCTGTGACTTTTTCCGCCCAAGCTGGGGTATAAGCTACGTTAGCATCGCTGTAATCTTTAGCCACATTGTCGCCACCTAAGCCACGGTCTATGCCGTATTGGGCAATCTGCAGATCGAACACGGTAGCCACCAGCGCCTCTTCACCATTAGCCAGTTTCACTTTGCGTACGGGTACGTTACGGAATAACAGATCCGCTTCATCATGGTTAAAATGCGGAAAACCTACTGAAACCACGTCATCGCGGCTTGTAATGCAAGTTAGCTGTGCCTGCATTTTTTTCTGAGTCGCCGCATTTTTTTCCAGTAAATTCCATTTACCTTCTTCACCCCAACGGAAACCAATAGACCCATTAGGCGCGACAAAGGCTTTGGTTTTTTCATCAAAAACAATGGTTTTCCAGTCTGGATTATTGGTTTCACCCAAGGCACCATCAAAGTCTGACGCGCGTAAAAAGCGATCGGACACATAAGCGCCACCTTGCTTGCGTAACATTACTTGCATTGGCAAGTCGGTGTATTTTCGCGCGTATTCCTGGAAATATGGATCTTGATTATCAATGTGAAATTCTTTCAGCGCAACATGTCCCATGGCTAAAAAGGCCGCAGCATCCGTACCTTGGCGAATCGGCATCCATAGATCAGAGAATTTGCAGAACTCGGCATAATCTGGCGCCATGGCGACAATTTTTGCGCCTTTGTAACGCACTTCGGAGGCAAAGTGTGCATCTGGAGTGCGCGTCATTGGCAGGTTAGCGCCTGTAATAATAATGTAGGTAGAGTTATACCAATCGGCTGCTTCTGGTACGTCGGTTTGCTCACCCCAAGTTTGTGGACTAGCAGCAGGTAAATCGCAGTACCAATCATAAAAAGAGCCGCAAGCCGCACCGATCAATGAGAGGTATCGAGAGCCTGCTGCGTAGGAAATCATCGACATGGCAGGGATAGGTGAAAAACCAAAAATGCGATCTGGACCCCATTTTTTGATGGTGTAAACATTGGCCGCAGCCATGATTTCATTCACCTCATCCCATGAGGTACGCACAAAACCGCCTAAGCCGCGCACGGCGGTGTAGGATTTACGCTTCCTCTCGTCGGCTTGAATGGCGCCCCAAGCTTCAACAGGGTCTTTACCTGTCATGCGTTCAGTACGGTAAAGGTCTAACAAGCGACCGCGTATCAACGGATGCTTAATACGATGCGGGCTATATAAATACCAAGAAAATGAAGCGCCGCGTTGGCAACCGCGTGGCTCATGATCCGGCAAATCATCCCGCGTACGTGGGTAGTCGGTTTGCTGCATTTCGAATGACACCAAACCATTTTTAACAAAAATTTTCCATGAACAACCGCCGGTACAGTTCACGCCGTGCGTAGAACGCACCACTTTGTCGTGCTGCCAACGGTGGCGGTATGCATCTTCCCACTGTCTGTCTTCGTTGGTGACGATGCCATGGTTGTTAGAGAAAGTCTCTTTGACTTTATCAAAAAATTTTAATCTATCCAGAAAGTGACTCATTTCTTACTCCTATCGTTTTTTGCCGCATGTTTTTCATTCGGCGGATAACGCTATGTCCATCCGCCCTACATCAATCCTTACGGGTTTTTAATTTCACTGCCCGCACGTAAATAAAACCACCAATTCAATATCAGACACAGCGCATAGAACACCGCAAAACCATACATCGCCATTTCAGGCGTACCTGCTTTGATTTGCCCTTTGATGACTTCCGGCGCAATGAAAGCACCGTAAGCAGCAACAGCTGAAGTCCATCCCAGCACAGGGCCTGCCTGCACGCGGTCAAAAATCACACCCACGGTACGAAAGGTAGAGCCGTTGCCAACACCGGTCGCCGCAAACAGCACAACAAACACCACTAAAAATTGTGTGAAATAAATCTCTGGCGTGGCTGAATGGTAGGCCTGCATCATGATGTAACCGGCGTAAGCTGACGCCACCACCATCACCACAGAAATAATCTGGGTAACGATAGAACCCCCTACTTTGTCAGAAATCCAGCCACCGACTGGACGAATCAGTGCACCCACAAATGGACCAATCCAGGCGTAAGTCAGCGCAGAAGGCGCGGCTGGATTTTTTACGTGCGTCCAAACTTGCGTGGCTGCATCAAACAGGTGCTGGTCACCAAAAATTACAGTGATAGACAGTGGCAATGCCATCGAAAAGCCAATAAATGAGCCAAAAGTGACTAAATAAAGCGCCGTCATCGACCAAGTATGTTTGTTATTAAAAATAGCGAACTGTTTGGCGATGTTTTCTTTCATCGTACCAAACGCCGCCAGCTTCATAATGAGCAAAGTAGCGCCAATAATGAGCGGCATAGCTATCCACATATTCAACAAACCCAGCCCGGTTGGTGCAGGCAAGTAAAGGTAAAGCCCTAACATGGCTGGAATAAAAGACAGCGTATAAAGCCAGGTCACTTTAATAAAGGCGACGATTGTGCTGCCAATATCCGGTGAAATCGTCTTTAAGTTATTCATACCAAAAAAACATAAAATTGCCAGCGGCACCAGCGATAGCACCCAAGCGAAACCCGCATTTTGAATAAAGGTTGGCGTACCTGCGGGAATTTTGCCGAATATCCAACCGCTATCTTTTACCAGTGTAGTAGGCTCACCACCAAACACGCCAAAAATGCCAACGGTCATCACCAGTGGAATCAGAATCTGCATGGTAGTCACGCCAAAGTTGCCTAACCCAGCATTGAGACCCAGCGCCGTACCTTGCAGACGTTTTGGAAAGAATGTATTGATGTTAGACATAGAGCTGGCAAAGTTGCCGCCACCCACGCCAGACCACAATGCCAGCAGTTGAAACGCCCATAATGGCCATTCTGGATGCTGCAAGGCAATGCCAGTGCCAATTGCAGGGCTTAGTAACATTGCCGTAGTGAGAAAAATAGTATTGCGCCCGCCCGCCAAGCGAATGAAAAATGAAGACGGAATGCGCATGGTGGCACCTGCCAGCCCAGAAATCGCCGTTAAGGTGAACAACTCATCCTTACTGAACGGAAACCCAAGATTGCTCATCTGTACGGCAATAATGCCCCACATAAGCCACACGGCGAAGCCACATAACAACGCAGGCACCGAGATCCACAGATTGCGATAAGCAATTTTTTTACCCGTGGACTCCCAGAATCCGTTGTCCTCTACATCCCATTTTTCGATATTCGTTGACATATTATTCCTCTCTAGATTGGTGTCGCTTGTTTTGCAACCTGACGTTCATGATGACGGCTGATTTTTACGGGACGCACCTCTGTCCAGTACATCCAGATGAGCGATACCCAGACAATACCGAACATCAACATAAAGGCAGAAGTCCGCACACCGGTTAAATCCAGTAAGGCACCAAACATGATCGGCATTAAAAATCCGCCCAAACCACCTGCCAAGCCCACCACGCCGGAAATAACGCCGATGTTGTGCGGATAGTCATCTGAGATATATTTAAAGACGGAGGCCTTGCCAATGGCAAATGCAATGCCCATCGTAAACATGATGATAGTGAACATGGTGACGCTTAGGCCGATATGGAAAGTTTGCGGGCCTGTTACCGTGATAATGGAAACATCGGTTTGCGGATAAGACAAAAAGAATAGGCAAGTCAACGACACCCAAAGCACCCACCATGTCACGGTATGTGCGCCAAATTTATCAGAGTAATAACCACCGACCGCGCGTAACACCCCGCCAGGAATACTAAATGCAGCTGCCATCAATGCCGCTGTTTTGAGGTCAAAGCCATATTCACCGATGTAGTATTTGGTCATCCACAACGCCAGCGCCACATAACCACCAAATACAATGGAATAATACTGGCTGTATTTCCACACTTTAGGGTCTTTGAGTACCAAAAGCTGCTCACGCATGGAAACTGTATTCCCTACCTTATGGGCAGGTTCAGAGAACGTAAAAAACCAAAAAAGAATCGCGGTAATTAGCATTAATACTGCATATACCTGCGGCACCATGGTCCAACCAAAGCCAACCACAATGAGCGGCGCAACTAACTTAGTGACTGCCGCACCCGTGTTGCCTGCACCAAAAATACCCATCGCCAAACCTTGGCGATTTTTAGGAAACCAGCGTGCGCAATACGCAATACCCACGGTGAAAGAGCCTCCTGCAACGCCCACAAATAAGCCGGTGACCAGAAACTGCCAGTATTCTGTACATTTGGAAATTAAATAAATTGGAATGATGGTAGATAGCATCAAAATAAAAAATACGATGCGCCCACCAAATTTGTCAGTCCACATGCCGAGCGGAAGCCGAATAAGTGAACCTGTCAATACGGGGGTAGCAATTAAGATACCGAACTGGGTTTCATTAAGCCCTAAAGTTGCTTTAATTGGGATGCCGATAACAGCAAACATCATCCAGATCATGAAGCACACGGTAAAAGCCAGCGTACTCGCAATAACCACCGACCATGCTTTATATTGTTGCGTCGCCATCGATTTGCCCCTTAACTTGTTAATCCGTAATCAATCTTTACGGTATTGCTGTATGAGGCAGTTTAATGGAGATATAAATGCAAACATTGACTTATATCAACTCCATGCACATTAAAAGGATAGGATGAGTGAAGTAAAAGAACTAGTTCTTTTGGCTAATTAATCTCGGTGAGCATATTAGCTACCACCCGTTTAAAGGGCGAAATACGATTGCCAAGATGAAGTGAAACACGGCGGATTAAGCGCGCTGGCAGGGCATCATTACTATACAATTTAGCAATAGCGTGAGTGGCAAGAAACAGAGGTCGTGTAGCACGTTGATGTGTTTTTTCATAGCGCGCAAGCAAATCAGCAGATGCGATGTTGCGACCACGCGTATATGCCGCCTTAATTTCTCGGGCTAATGATTCTGCACCACGCAGACCAAAATTGAACCCATGCGCGGTGACGGGGTGCATGCCCACGGCAGCATCACCAACCAAGGCAAAACGAAGTGCCACAAAACGGTCGGAATATACGGTAACAAGAGGATAGGCATGGCGCGTTGAAACAAGGCGCATGGCACCCAGCCTGTGCTTAAAACGCACTTCAACGGCTTGATTAAAGGCATTTTCGGTCATCGTCATCAGGCACTGAATATCATGTGCAGGCAAAGTGATCACAACTGAAGAACGCATGCCGTTCATTGGCAATAGTGCCAGCGTCTGGCCATAATCAAACCATTCCCACGCCACATGTTGGTGTGAAACATCATGCTCCATCACGCAGACCATCATCGTTTTGCCAAAATCATGCTGAGACGCAGAAATGCCCATCGCGCGCCGTGTTTCTGAAAAACGGCTATCTGCGGCCACGATAAGTTGCGCTTCAATCACTTCACCAGTGTTAAGCGTAAGACGCGCGCTTTCGTTATCTGTGCTAATTTTACTGATCTCTACACTTGTCATCAGCGTAATGTTAGGGGACGTTTTAACCGCTTCAAAAGCAGCTTTGCGGATGAGGCAATTAGAGATGAGATAACCCAGTTCATTTTGTTGGCTATCACGGTGATCAATTTGCATGGCATATAGCGACGAGCCGTTGAGTACGCGGGCATCACGTAAGAGTGAGATGGCGTTTGGATTTATGCGCTGCCAAAGCCCAAGTGTACGCATCAGTTTGGCAGAATGATGGGTGAGTGCAATCTCACGCCCATCGAAAGCAGGATTTGCGAGCGCGTCTTCGTGCTGCCGTTCTAAAACCGCAATGCGTAGACCACTCTCTGCCAACGCTTGTGCAAAACATAATCCAGAAGGTCCTGCACCTACGATAACAATGTCAAAATTCATGGTGATTTATCTAGCTGATTGATAAGTGAGCCATCATTAGATAAAAAGTATGTTCTAGGATTGACGTGTATCAATAAATAGCTATTCAGCAGCTACTTCAGTTAGGTTTTTCAAGCACCAAACCATGCTCAACAGCATACACCGCAGCCTGTACGCGGCTGGCCAAATTGAGTTTACGCAATATACCTTGCACATGAATTTTAACGGTAGATTCAGCTAAATCAAGCGTACGTGCGATTTCTTTATTACTCGCACCACTTGCTAGCATGACAATAATTTCACGTTCACGTGGCGTGAGTTTTCCTAAGTTAGACTCTGCTTTAGTCGAGCCATGTTGTGGGGTACGCACAGCATCAGCCAGCTTACCCGCCATTTGAGCTGACATGACCGATTCACCTGCTGCCGCGCGGCGTATGGAATCCAGCAGAAAGTCCATCTCTATGTTTTTTAATAAATAGCCACGCGCGCCAGCACGTAACGCTTCCAGTAGATCATCAGCATCTTCGGAAACGGTGAGCATAATCACCTGAGTTTGCGGTACCTCTTCCCGTAGCAACGGAATAGCCTCCAGCCCACTGGTACCAGGCATGTGTAAATCCAGCAACACCACATCTGGCTTGAGTTGTTTGGCACGCTTCACACCTTCCAGTCCGTCACCCGCCTCACCCACCACCTCAAAACCTGTTTGCCGCTCTAACAATAGTTTGATGCCACTGCGAAACAGCGTGTGGTCATCAACAATTAAAACGCGAATGGGCTTCATACTATTTTATTTTCTTGTACAGTTGCAGGAAGTATAAGGCAAATATGCGTTCCCTCACTTGGCACAGAATCAAAAGATAATACTGCGCCAATGCGGTGCGCACGTTCACGCATAATACGTAACCCCACATGGCTATCGCCCGCATCTCGCGCCGCATCAAAGCCGACACCATTATCACGTACATCAATCGTACATCGTGCGGCACAACCTAGTTCCACCTCAACTTGGCTGGCTTGCGCGTGTTTACGCACATTAGAAAGTGATTCCTGCACAATATGCATCACTTGCAGCACTTGCTCGGGTTGTAGCAGAGGTGTGCTACCACTTATTTTAAAAGCAGTTTTAATGCCTGTTTGTCCTTCAAATTTTTCTAATGCACTGCGAATGGCCGTTTCCAAATCCGTGCTGCCAATGCGTGTGCGAAAGTGCACCAACAACTCTCGCACATCATCATAACTTTCCTGTACGCCTTCACGGATTTGCGCCAGCCCTTTCATCGCCTCGGTAATATGGTCTTTTTGCAAATCCTCCTGCAACAACTGCACCTGAATATTAAGAAAAGCCAAGGATTGTGCAATGCTGTCATGTAGCTCCTGCGCTAACAGATTACGCTCTTCAGAAACAGCCATTTCTTTATCTAGCGCAGCTAATTCTTTATTTTTCGCTTCAATGCTACGCGTTTTTTCCTCTACGCGCTGCTCTAACGTGGCGTAAATATCCTGCAATTGATCCGCCATACAATTAAAACCACTGGCCAATTCACCAAGCTCGTCTTGACTGGTGACAGGCAAACGAACATCAAAATCTGCCTGTGCCATGCGTTGAATCCCCTCACGCAACCGCGTCACTGGGCGTACCACCATGTGCGAAAACAAATAAACCAGCAACACGGTACCTACTAATGCCAAACTCACCAAAGTAATCTGTAAAAATCGCAACAAAGAGGTCGCATGCGCATTACTGCGTTCCACCATGGATACCAAATCGTTAATGCCGCTAACAAACTGCTCAAGCATCGGTCGATACTGTATCAACTGCGCTTCTTGTTCGGCGATACTAACTGTATTAAGAATCTGCGTAATGTACGGATGAATACTGGTCTGCCATGTCTGGCGCAGTTGTGTCATCTGCGTTTTAACATCAACATCTTTTGGTAGGGAAAGCGGCCGCTGGGGATTACCCAACTCCAACTCACTCAAGGTTCTCTCAAATAAAACAACTTCATGGTCAATGTCATCACGCAGTTGTGTTGTAGGTTGCTTAACCTGTTGTTCTAGTAAATAGGCAATACGATATGAACGCATACGCTCGCGCCCAGCATCGTTAATGGCTGCCGCACCGCCTTCCAGCCGCCACGACACCAGTAATGTAGAGCCAATGGCCACCAAAGCCACAAGAAAATAAAACACCAGTAAGCCGATGATTTTGTCACGAATTTTTAACCTAATCATTATTGCAGACTCCTTGTAAGCGAACTTAGCTCGCAACATGTAACAAATACGTAAGTCATGTAGGTCAAGTCCAACTTTTTATTTTAACAATGCATCCCAAGTTTAGGTAGCAATAACAATTGCTACTATGGCTGTAAAATAAGATGAATCAGAATAACTGATGATGGACAGAAATTGTCACGAAGGTTCATAACTCAAGCTGCTTAAAAACAGATTGCCATAATTTAAAATAGCCATTGCAGAAGCTCATCTTTGCAATGTTAGCTTCTGCACTACTAAACTACCCACCATATCGCCTTGCACATTTACGGTAGTACGCAAGGTATCTAATAACCTATCAATCGGTAATAAAATTGCAATCGCTTCAGCTGGTAAACCTACTGATTGCAGCACCATCACCATGGTCACCATACCCGCACTTGGAATACCGGGCGCGCCCATGGCGGCAATCATCGCGGTAAGAAATACAATCAACTGCTGTGCTAAACTCAGATCCACCCCTATCAGATTAGCAATAAACAATGCCGCAGCAGCTTCATACAAAGCAGTGCCATCCATATTGATGGTTGCGCCTAGCGGCAGTACAAAGCCGGCGATTTCAGGTTTTACGTGTAAGTGTTGTATGGCACAACGCAAAGTAATCGGCAGTGTAGCAGCACTTGAACTGGTGGCGAACGCCGTTACCAACGCCTCACGTGCACCACGCCAAAACCATAGGGGGGACTTACCCGTAAATAAGTACAGAATCAAAGGCAACACAACGATGCCGTGCAATAAAGTGGTGCCAACCACCACCGCAACAAACTTGGCGAGTGTACTCAGCATGGCAATATCTTGCACCGCCACCAGTTTAATCAGCAACGCCATAATTCCAAAAGGCGCCAAACGCATGACCCAACCCACAATCTGCATGATGACTTCTAATGCCTCTTGTAATAGCGCCCTAATGTGGTGAAAACGCTCACCACCCATCACTAATGTAATGCCTAAAATAAGCGCAAACATGACGACGGCTAGGACGTTGCCCTGCGATAAAGCAGTAAAAGGGTTTACAAATAAGCCATGCAGGAATTGGGCAAAAAACTCTGACAAGGGTAATTGCTTTGCCTCAAAATTTTGCATCGCATGCTCAAACATCGCAATTTGCAAACCACTACCTGGCTTAAAATACAGGCTGGCTGTCATACCCAACACAATCGCAATGGCCATACTGCTGACAAAAAAGATGAGCGTTGTTACCCAAACGCGATGCATTTGTTGGTGCTGACTTAAATTGGCTATGCCCACTGATATAGAGCAAAATACCAGCGGAATTAAAACCATTTTAAGTAAATCAATGAACAGCGTGCCAACTAGGCCAGACGCATACAAGCCACCTTGCGCAACACGATGTTCAGCACCCAGCTGATGAAAATACAAGCCAATCGCAACTCCAAAAATTGCACCTAGTAATATTTGGATGTTAAGGCTGGGCAATTTCATGAGCCGTCTATTCTTTTGCTGCCTTAACTTTCACAACCTTAGGTTTAACCACTTTTTCTTTAATGACGGCTTCTTTTACTACTTTCTCTTTAACAGCCTTTTCTTTAACGACTTTTTCATTAACCACTTTGGCAGCTTTTGGTTTTACTGCTGCCTTTGCCTTGAGCGGTAAGGTCTCGGCTTCGGTCGCTGCAACGTCTTCTGTTACAACCTCTGCCGCTGCTACTTTCACCTTCTTCGGCGCAGCAGCTTTTTTAACTGCTGCAGTTTTTTTAGTTTTTGGCTCTGCACTTGATGGCGTCACTTCTTCAACCAGCTCAATAGCAACTGCGGGTGAAGTTTTTTTCTCTGGCGCACTCGCGTCTAGTTTTTCAAATACTGCCGCGAAAAAACCATCGGTATTATGCAAATGCGGCAGTAGTTTTAAGTATTGTCCTGTATCTAAATTGATTTGCTGCTGGCTTAAAATCTCAGCGGCATTCAATAATTTAAAATCAGGATGCGTCGCCAAAAAACTTTCCGCAATTTGTTCGTTCTCATCTTTAAGCAAACTACATGTTGAGTAAATCAAGCGCCCGCCAGCCTTGGTCAACCTTGCGGCACGCGCTAAAATGTTGGCCTGTTTTACGGTAAGCTCGGCTAAATCTTGCGGCGTTTGGCGCCACTTAAGGTCTGGGTTACGGCGCAAGGTGCCTAAACCAGTACAAGGCGCATCAACCAACACACGGTCAAACTTGCCGTTTAAGCGTTTAAGTTTAGGGTCATTTTCACTGCTAATGCTTTGCGCATTGAGGTTACTTAACCCTGAGCGTTTTAAGCGCTGACCTAAGCTATGCAGGCGTTTTTCTGATACATCAAATGCATACAAGCGCCCTGTATTGCGCATTAGCGCACCCATGGCAAGTGTTTTTCCGCCTGCGCCTGCGCAAAAATCTGCCACCATCATGCCGCGCTTTGGTGCTACCAAGTGCGCCAATATCTGGCTGCCTTCATCTTGCACTTCAATTTGACCTTCGGTAAACAGCACGTGGCGGCTGATGTTCAAGCGTAGCGGCATACGCAGGCCAACCGGTGAATAAGGCGTTTTTGTAATATTGGTTTCGCCTGATGTATTTTCAGCAATGAATTTTGCCATCACTTCGTCACGCGTGGCTTTAATGGTATTCACGCGTAAATCCAGCGTGGCGGATTCGTGCATACTACGTGCGATGGTAAGCGCTTCACTTTCACCATATTGCGCGACTAACTTTTCCCACAGCCAATCGCGCACATCGGCCTGCACGGCTAAGGGCATATTTTCGGTAGATTTAGCTTTAATGGTGTGCGCCCACTCGATTTGCTGTTCATTCAACATGGGTGCAATTTTTTGGATGCTCATGCCTTGTATGCGTAACATCCAAGCTAACACCAGTTTGCGCGCATCATCAGGGTCGTTTTCATCATTGGCAGTCACCGCGCTTAAAAAACGTAAACGGCGCAATACGCCATAAACACTTTCTGCCACAAAGGCGCGCTCTTTAGTGCCTAAATCACGATTGTTGCGAAAAAATTCGCTCAATTTCACATCTGCCGGGCTGTTGAATTCAAGCAGGTTAGATAACATTACCGCAGCTTGCCGTATTAAATTAGGCGTCATATTGATTCTCTTTAAATATTGTAGTGATTAGAAATGCAGAACACCCGCATCTACTCCACATGTAATTCAGTTAAAACTTGCTCGAGCTTTTGCCCATTTTCGTCAATCATCATAATACGCACTGGCACATAATAATGCTCAGTGGCTAACCATAGCTCTTTAGTCTCAGCGCTGTTTTGTTCAGGCGGCTCAAGATGCAGGGTTTTGTACTGCACGCCAGCATTCTCAATAACTTCCAACGCTGGGTTAATTTTATAGTGGTAATGGTTCAGCTTTTTACCTGTGGTGAGCGATACTGTAATAGCCTCTTTTAGCGGCGCAGGCAAAAACATAAATTGGTAGGCATAGCTCGCTAAATCTTGCGTACCTGGCGCAAGACTCGCCTCTTTTACCTTGCCTTTTACGGTCATGGTTAAATTTTGTGTTGCCCAGTCAAAATCCGCCAATAATGATTTTTTCGCATTATCGCCTTGATGCAACTCAAAGCGGGTTGGCTTTAATCCTTGCGCTGTCACTTCACCAACACTGGTTAATTGACGCTCGCCAAATAAGGCGTAAACGCCGATGCCTTTGGTAACGCTTTCGATTTTATAAGCATTGTCAATCATTGAGAATTGCTCATGCACTTTAGCGAAGGGCTGGCCATTTTTGGTGACTTCATAAGTGGCCTGAATGTGTTTAGGTAACGCAGTTTTTGATATTACGGCTTGCTGCGCGAACGCGATTGAGCCTACAGATAGAAAAAATGCAAAACCCAAACTTTTGATGTGATTAAACATTAAAATTCCTTTTATTTAAGACACATCACCTTTAACGCATCAGACCAGCAATTGTTACCTACAAAACCAATTAAATAACAATGGTTGGTGCTTCACCCACATTTTGTGCACGGATTTGACCGATTTCAAACACGGTTTCGCCTGAAGTTTCCAGCAAGTCTTTAGCCGCTGCCGCGTGCTCTTTTGCCACAATAACCGCCATACCTATGCCACAGTTAAAGGTTTTGTACATCTCACTTGGCACAATGTTGCCCTGTGCTTGCAGCCATTGAAACAACGGTGGCAGCTGCCAACTAGCCGCTTTAATTTCAGCGGTCAAGCCTGCTGGCAACACACGTGGAATATTTTCGGTAATGCCGCCACCGGTGATATGCGCCATGCCTTTTACGGGCATGGCTTCAATCAATTTTAGTAACGATTTCACATAAATGCGCGTAGGTGCCATCACCACGTCTTTGAATGTTCTACCGTAAAAGTCCGATTCAAAATCAATGCCTGATTTTTCAATCAACTTACGAATCAGTGAATATCCGTTTGAATGCGCGCCGCTTGAAGCCAAGCCAAGCACTACATCACCCGCTGCAATCGTTGTGCCGTTAATAATTTTGGCTTTATCCACGCAACCCACAGCAAAGCCTGCCAGGTCATATTCGCCCGCTGGATACATGCCCGGCATTTCTGCGGTTTCACCACCCACCAACGCGCAGCCAGATTGCTCGCAACCCTCCGCAATGCCTTTAATTACAAGCGCTGCCGTGCCAACTTCTAACTTGCCGCAAGCAAAGTAATCCAGGAAAAATAGCGGTTCAGCGCCTTGCACCAAAATGTCATTCACACTCATGGCGACTAAATCAATACCCACCGTATCGTGTTTATTCAGCTCAAAAGCCAGCTTAAGCTTAGTGCCTACGCCATCAGTACCTGAAACCAAAATTGGCTCTTTGAACTTTTGTGGCAGCGCGAACAGTGAACCAAAACCACCGATACCGGCTAATACTTCAGGGCGCATGGTGCGCTTGGCAAACGGTTTAATTTGCTCAACGAGCGCATCGCCCGCCTCCATATCCACGCCTGCATCGCGGTAGCTAATAGAAGTTTTATCTGAATCATTGGCACTCAAGGTGTTCTCGCTTTCTGCAAAAGAGGTGTTCTATCGTTATAATGGCATTTTAACCGAAATGCCGGTTTAACCGAAATGTTAGCTGAACCAATTAGGTAAACCGAAATTCTAGATAGACTGAAATAGCGAGCTTTATGATCAATAAGCACACCCATACATTCTGGTGGATTGCAGGCCTCGTGTTTTGCGGCTTGATTTACCTGCTAAGCCCAATACTCACGCCATTTTTAATCGCGGCGATTTTGGCTTACATTGCCAACCCGCTAGTCAATAAAATTGATGCATTTCATTACAAGAAATTCAGCCCGAGCCGCACTATTGCAGCACTGCTGGTCATGTTGCTATTTTTTGCAATGCTGCTTTTAATTTTACTGATTGTGATTCCATTGCTGCAAAAAGAAATTTTATTGTTATCGCAAAAACTCCCGGTGTATTTCAATACGGCAAAAACCCATTTTGAGCCATGGCTACAAAAAAACTTTGGTGTTGCCCTCAACATCGATTTTGCCCAAATTCAGCAAATACTGACCGATAACTGGCAAACCGCCGGCAACTTGGCCAAGCAACTAGCGCTTGGCTTAAGCAATCAAGGTTTGGCCATTGTGGGCTGGCTGGCCAATTTGGTGCTTATTCCATTAGTGCTGTTTTATCTGTTGGTAGATTGGAACATCATCATCAAAAAAATCAGCCACCTTATTCCCAGAAAACTGATCGCAAAAACGCAAGAAATTGCTGGTGAAGTTGATGCAGTACTTGCGGAATTTTTACGTGGGCAACTCACGGTGATGTTACTGATGAGCCTGTTTTATGCGACAGGCCTATGGCTAGCAGGGCTGGAACTCGCGCTACCCATCGGCATTTTGTCGGGCCTGTTAGGGTTTGTACCGTATTTAGGCATAGGCCTGGGGTTTGTACTGGCCATTATTTCCGGCTTTTTACAATTTGGCAACTTACATGATTTGATCCCTATTTTAGTGGTGTTTGGTTTAGGACAGCTGGTAGAAAGCATGGCACTTACGCCATACCTAGTGGGCGACCGCATTGGCTTACACCCACTGGTGGTAATTTTTGCTTTAATGGCAGGTGGGCAACTGTTCGGCTTTGCCGGTGTGTTGCTTGCACTACCGGTTTCTGCGGCCATAGCGGTTGGGTTTAGGCACGCCAAAACACGCTATTTACAAAGTCATTTCTATACGGGTAGCAACACTTGAAACAACTCTTACTCGACATTCAACCGCCTGCCCCACAAACACTCAATAACTTTATTGCAGGGCGCAATGCTGAAGCCTTGCATAATTTAGAGCTCGCCTTAGCTAACGTAGCAGAAGCGCGATTTATCTATCTATGGGGCGCAAAAGGTAGTGGCAAAAGCCATCTGTTGCAAGCCTGCCAGCGTGCGGCGCAGGAAACTGAATTGCCACTTTATATTGCGGATGATGTACATACGCTCAATGAAGCGGCGCAAATCGCCCTGTTTGACCAATTTAACCAACTACGTGCCTCAAACGGCATCCTGATCACCAGCGGCATCGCCGCTCCCACGCAAATGGGGTTGCGAGACGACCTCGCCACCCGCCTTGCCTGGGGCTTGGTGTATCAACTACACCCGCTCACCGATGACGAAAAAGCTCAAGCCCTCAAAACCCATGCCAATGAACGCGGCATGAGACTGCCCAATGAAGTCGTAGATTATTGCCTACGCTATTTACGCCGTGACTTACCAACGCTGATGGCGGTGTTAGATGCGCTGGATGTATGGTCGCTTACTGAGAAAAAACCAGTGACTGTGCCGATGCTGAAGAAGTTGTTGCAGCTGAATTTGGAGATTTAGAATTACTCACTTGATAGATAAACACTATCCATAAGGTTAAATATGTTACGCATTACCGAAATTAAACTTCCCATTGAAAACGCCCAATCGCTTACCCACCAAGCCGACGAAATTAAGGCCGCGCTACTCAAACGGCTAGAAATCGTTGAGGGTGATTTGATTCACTTTGATATTTTTAAACGTGGGGTGGATGCACGGAAATCGCATGCAATTCTGTATGTATATAGCTTGGATGTGCAAGTTAAAAACGAAGCGAAGATTCTCGCCAAGTTTCGTAAAGACGCACATATTAAGCCTGCACCTGATACTGAATATAAGTATGTGGCTTTTGCGGACGATGCCACGCTTTCACCCCCTCCTTTAAAAGCTGAGGGAGTTGAAACTAAACTGCGTCCAGTCGTCGTAGGCTTTGGCCCTGCCGGCATCTTTGCAGCGCTCATTTTAGCGCAATCTGGCTTTAATCCTATCGTGCTAGAGCGTGGTAAAGCCGTGCGCGAGCGCACTAAAGATACTTGGGGGCTGTGGCGTAAAAACGTGCTCAACCCTGAATCTAACGTGCAGTTTGGTGAAGGCGGCGCGGGCACGTTCTCTGACGGTAAGCTTTACAGCCAAATTAAAGACCCCAAACACTATGGTCGCAAGGTGATACAGGAGTTTGTAAAAGCTGGTGCACCTGAAGAAATTATGTATGTAAGCCACCCGCACATCGGTACGTTTAGATTAGTGGGCATGGTAGAAACAATGCGTAACACCATTATTGAACTAGGCGGTGAAATCCGCTTTGAATCACGTGTAGAAGACATTGAAATTGAAAATAATGCGGTGCAGGGCGTGGTACTGCAAACTGGTGAGCGCATTGCAACCAATCATCTAGTATTAGCTGTTGGCCACAGCGCACGCGATACCTTTGAAATGGTGTATCGCAAAGGTATTTATATTGAAGCCAAACCATTCTCCATCGGCTTTCGCATCGAGCACCCGCAGTCACTGATTGATAAGGCCAGATACGGCAAGAGCTACAATGAGGACTTGCTATCAAAATTGGGTGCGGCTGATTACAAGTTAGTGCATCACGCTAGAAATGGTCGCTCTGTTTATAGTTTTTGCATGTGCCCTGGTGGCACGGTGGTAGCCGCCGCTTCTGAGCCTAACTGCGTAGTCACCAACGGCATGAGCCAATATAGCCGCAATGAGCGTAATGCTAATGCAGGCATAGTGGTGGGTATTACGCCTGAAATGGATTATCCAGATAATCCGCTTGCTGGCATGGAATTGCAACGCAAACTGGAAGGCCATGCGTTTGTGCTGGGCGGCAGTAATTACAACGCTCCTGGGCAATTGATCGGCGACTTTTTAGCCAATAAGCCTTCTACCAAATTTGGCGAGGTCACGCCTTCTTACACGCCTGGGGTGCATCTCACTAATTTAGACACCGCACTACCTGAATTTGCCATTACGGCAATTCGTGAGGCGATACCTGAGTTTGCTAAACAAGTTAAAGGTTTTGATTTGGCTGATGGTGTACTCACAGGCGTAGAAACGCGCACATCATCCCCCATCCGCATCAAACGTGACGATGTTACTTTGCAAAGCATCAATACCAAAGGCTTATACCCTTGTGGCGAAGGCGCAGGCTATGCGGGTGGTATTTTATCGGCTGGAGTGGATGGTATTAAAGTGGCAGAAGCAGTAGCATTAAGCATCGCTCACGACTAAGCTATTCAATTGACACATCTACGATTAAACCGTTAATGTAACTAAAGTCACCATTTACAACGCTAATTTAGGTGTAGCATAAGCGTTACTACATAAGGAGAAATACCATGAAAGCAAACGTAGGTGGAATCGATCGCGTATTACGCATTGTAGTTGGATTAGCGTTAGTCGCTTGGGTCTTGCTGGCTAATGGGCCAGTTTGGGCTTGGATAGGGGTGGTGCCACTAGCGACTGGGCTTATTAACTTTTGCCCTCTTTATAGCATTTTGGGTATTAGCTCTTGCAAAACAAAGCCATAATAAAAATCTAGCGGTGCCTATTTTTCACCGCTAGATCTTATGTCTGAATTACTGCCTAATCAAATAATCAAATGCGCCAAGTGCAGCCTTGGCACCCTCGCCCATGGCGATAATGATTTGTTTGTAAGGTACGGTGGTTACGTCGCCCGCAGCAAACACGCCTGGCAATGAAGTTTGCCCATGCGCATCAACTACAATTTCATTAAACTTGCTTAACTTCAACCCACTGGTTTTGAGCCAATCGGTATTCGGCAATAGGCCAATTTGTACGAATACACCAGCTAATGGCACCGTGTGTAAAGCCTTAGTCACGCGGTCTCTATAAATCAGGCCATTTACTTTTTCATCCTCGCCGGTGATTTCTGTAGTTTCAGCGTTAATAATAACGGTTATATTGCTCAAACTAAATAACTTATTTTGTAAAATCGCATCAGCGGTCAGCTTGTCACTATGTTGCAACAAGGTCACATGGCTGACAAAACCCGCTAAATCGATCGCCGCTTCAACCCCAGAGTTACCGCCGCCAATCACAGCGACATGTTTGCCTTTAAACAAAGGCCCATCGCAGTGCGGGCAGTAAGCCACACCTTTACCGCGATACTCTTTTTCACCGGGGATATTGAGCTCTTTCCAGCGTGCGCCAGTTGCAACAACCACAGCTTTACTTCTAAGCGTTGCGCCGCCTTCGAGCTTCACCTCAATTAAGCCACCTGAACCATCAATTGGTGCATTCAGTGATTGCGCACGTTGCAAGCGCATCACATCAACGCCGTACGAAGTGACATGCTCTTCAAACGCTGCCACCAGTTTTGGGCCCTCTGTTTCTTTCACAGAAATAAAGTTTTCAATCGCCATGGTATCCATCACCTGACCGCCAAAACGGTCTGCAACTACGCCGGTTCTAATGCCTTTACGTGCGGCATAAATTGCGGCAGAGGCACCAGCTGGGCCACCGCCTATCACCAACACATCATAAGGCGCTTTAGCCTCTAATTTTTTAGCTTCACGGGCTTCAGCACCCTTATCCAGTTTAGGTAGAATTTCATCTACCCCCATGCGACCCGCACCAAATTCTTCACCATTTAAGAAGATTGTCGGCACGGCCATGATTTTGCGCTCAGATACTTCATTTTGGTACAGCGCACCATCAATCATTACATGCGTAATGTTGGAGTTAATCACCGCCATTAAATTAAGCGCTTGCACTACTTCCGGGCAGTTATGGCAACTTAAGGAAATATAAGTTTCAAACGCAAATTTGCCTTCAATCGCTGCTATTTGTGCAATTTTTTCAGCTTCCAGTTTTAATGGATGGCCGCCCACATGTAACAAAGCCAACACTAATGAAGTAAATTCATGCCCCATGGGAATACCGGCAAAACGAATACCCACCGCTTTTGCAGCCTCTTTATGCGTTGCGGCGCGTCTTACGGCAAATGACGGCTTACGCGCATCATCATCACGAGTCAGCGTGATTTTGTCAGACATGCTCGCAATTTCTTCCAGCAAGGCTAACATTTCTTTCGCGCCTGTACTTTCATCTAGCGATGCGGCAAGCTCAACCGGCTCTCTCAGCATTTGCAAATAGGTTTGAAGCTGAGTTTTGATGGTGCTATCTAATGCCATGGTTTTTCTCTTTGTGATATCTGAATTTGAAAAAAAAGCTTTATCTTGTGAATAAAGCTTTTTATTTATATTGCACACCTAGCTTTTGGCTTGGGGTGTAATTTGTACGTTCAACTTAAATTAGATTTTACCTACTAAATCTAGTGATGGCGCCAATGTTTCTGCACCTGGAGTCCAAGCTGCTGGGCATACTTCACCTGGGTGAGAAGCCACGTATTGTGCAGCTTGCGCTTTACGAATCAAATCTTGCGCTGAACGACCAATGCCTAAATCATTCACTTCAGCAGCTTTAATCACACCTTCAGGGTTGATTAAAAACGTACCGCGTAGTGCCAAGCCTTCTTCTTCAATCATTACACCAAAGTTACGTGTAATGGTACCTGTTGGGTCAGCAATCATTGGGTATTGGATTTTTTTGATCGTGTCAGAAGCATCGTGCCAAGCTTTGTGTGTGAAATGCGTATCCGTTGATACTGAATAGATTTCAACACCCATTTTTTGGAATGTAGCATAATTATCAGCTAAGTCGCCAAGTTCTGTTGGGCACACAAAGGTAAAGTCAGCTGGGTAAAATACCACTGCAGACCATTTACCTTTAAGGTTCGCTTCCGTTACTTCAACAAATTTACCATTGTGGTAGGCTTGTGCTTTAAAAGGTTTAATTTCGGTATTCACTAATGACATCGTATTTTCCTATCTAATGATTAAAATTACTGCGGTTAAAAGAACTATAAATTCAAGGCTCGAATTATAGTGATGTTATTTATATAAATCCAATATATCATTTTTATGATATCAATAAATAAAACTTATGATGATGCTAGGCTTGCGTGACCACTATGCTTTGTGCCGCACTCTCTCCTAAATTATCATGCCAAGTGACTTCAACAACATCACCCACTTTTGCGCCTTTTAGCCTAAAAGTGAGATACGGATTTTTAGAAATTCCCGTTCCCCATTGCGCCTCTAGCACCGTTTTGCCGTTCAAGGTGGCGGTAAGTAATTGTACAAAATGCGCTGGGATCAATTGATCAAAATCATTTTTTCTGCGTCCCGTTTCCATTGGGTGACTCATCAACACTTTAACTTCGACAACGTCGCCTTTTAGTTGGGCGCGCATTTTCATATTATCTGCACTCAATCCTGCCATATCAACCGCATCCATTCTCTAATACCACCACATTTTTTGCATGTGTGAAGTATTGATGCCCTGCCTTGACGATCACTTTAACCTCTGAGGTTTCTGCCATTTTAATACGTGTGACTACATAGGGTTCGGCGCCATTGCTGAACATAAAGTTGGCAATTAACGGTGTTGGGTTGTTCTCTACCAATATCGCAATCGCTTCAGTATGGGCAATGTTGCTTCTCACTTCCACTTGCACAATTGCGCCGTTTTCCGCACGTTCAGGTACAATAATTTCGATGTCTTGACTTGGGATTTCTACATCAATGTTTAAGTGTTTAGTGGCCTCAGCTAACTGCGCAGATTCGAAAGCTGACTTATTCCATAGCGCCGCTAATGCATTAACCGGCGCCAATACAATGACACTTAATATGCCTAATAAAAAATCTCTACGCCGCATTGTCATTACTCCCAAATTTTTGATTTTTTCACATCACCCATCATTTGCCTTAGCTGCTTTAAACGCGCCTCAACAATAGATTTTTGATAGAAATCACCATCGCTGGCTTTTGCCGCCAACTCCATTTGCTCAATAGCACGTGCTAAATCATACTTTCTGTAATAGGCTTCGCTCTGCGCTTGATGGCTCAGTAACACCTTGTTTTGCATAGTATATGACTTAGCTAATACATCATACAAATAAGCATCATCTGGATACAAGCTTTGCTTGTCTTTAACTAGTTGTACCGCTTTTTCTGCTTGCCTCACTGCTAAAAAATGCTCGGCATAGCCATAAATTAAAGCCCGATTATCCGGGTAACGCTTTAATGCTAGCGCATATTCTTTGGCAGCCTGTGCTGGGTTATTTTTAGCGACTTCTAACCGTGCGCTTAAATTTTCTATCATGGCATGTGACGGTGCATTTTTTTTAAGCCAAGCAAGTTCTTTTTCTGCCTGCACAAATGCGCGTTTGAGTACATAAGCCATCGCCAAACCATAATGCTCGGCAGCCTCAAAGGTAAAACGATGTTCGCGGATATTCTGCTCAAACACGTCAATCGCGTTTTGCACATTACCTTGGGTTGCACGTAACTTGGCGCGCACATATTGAAACTCCACACTATCAGCTACTTGCTTATAAGGCATTTGCTCAACGCGGTTGGTTACATCAGCAATACGCTCACTGGTAAGTGGGTGAGTGCGTAAAAAACTAGGTGCGCCGCCTTCAGCAAAGCGTGAACCACGCTGCAAAGTGGTAAAAAACTCAGGCATGGCGCGCACATCAAAACCGCCACTATCTAAAATTTGCAAACCAATACGGTCAGCTTCTCGCTCATGCTCACGCGTGTAATCAAGTTGATTTTGCACCCCCACAGCCGACGCCGTAGTTAAAGCACCCGTGGCAAGCTGCGGGTTTGAACGCGCTACCAGCAACGCTAATGCAATACCTGCTATATTTTTAAACATGTCATATTTTTGTGCTGCCAACATACGCGCTAAATGTCGCTGCGTGACATGGCCAATTTCATGACCCAGCACACTTGCCAATTCAGATTCGCTGTTTGCGCCTAAAATCAACCCGGTATGTACACCTATCACCCCACCCGGCATGGCAAACGCATTGATTGAGTTATCCTGTACCACAAAAAAGTTAAACTTCTGACGTTTATCCGGTCCATTGGTCACTAATCTTGCACCCAATGACTGCAAATAATCTGTGACTTCGACATCTTGCAGCACCTCATCACTCACGGCAACTTGACGTAAGATTTGCTCGGCAATCGCCTGTTCTTGCAATGGTGATAATACAGTCGCTGACACATCACCCAAATCGGGCAATTCATTTGTGAATGCCGTCGGTGCAGTAAGCATTGAGGCGAGTGCTAAAATAATAATTGGTAATTTTATTTTCATTGTTGTTATGATAACGTTTACCGCCATTCAGTTCATAAAAAAAATGTTTCAAACTATATCATCACACTTTATTACGCCATGAAATTACACTATGAATTCCTCTAATCAACCACTCACACACTTCGATAATGGCGGTCAGGCGCACATGGTCAATGTGGGCGAAAAAGCTGAAACGCATCGTATTGCCATTGCTTGTGGTCGCATTAGTATGCTGCCCACCACCCTCAAACTCATCGAGCAAGGCAATGCTAAAAAAGGTGATGTATTAGGCATCGCACGCATTGCTGCGATTCAGGCCAGCAAAAAGACCGCTGACTTAATCCCGCTTTGCCATCCACTCGCATTAACCCGAGTGGCAGTTAGCTTTGATATTATTGAGGAATCCTCTAGTGTCTTATGCACCGTCACCACTGAAACTTTTGGTAAAACCGGGGTAGAGATGGAGGCACTAAGTGCAGTGAGTGTGGGCTTACTTACTATCTATGATATGTGCAAAGCGGCAGACCGTGGTATGACCATAAGTGACATTAAGTTGTTAGAAAAACATGGCGGTAAATCAGGAGATTGGCTTGCACTGACGTAGTGCCAAGCATTACAAAATTACAAAACTATTTTACGTGCGCTCTACCAATTGCTCAAAGCTAGCAACCGCAACTGGTTTGCTGAAATAATAACCTTGAAAATAATCGCAACCGAATAATTTTAATTGCTCAAACTGCTCTAACTGCTCCACCCCTTCTGCCACAATATCACAGTGAATGGTCTTACCCACAGCAAGCACCATTTGTATAATGGCGGCATCGTTAGAATCGGTCAGTACATCGTGCACAAATGATTGATCTATTTTAATTTGAGTAACAGGCAGTTTTTTTAGGTAAACCAACGATGAATGCCCTATGCCAAAATCATCTAGCGATATCCTCACCCCCATTTTCTTTAACACATTGATTTTATTGACAACATCGTCAATGTTTTCAATCACAGCGGTTTCGGTCAATTCGAGTTTAAGTAAATCCGGGTTAATGCCAGTGGCTGCCAGCATTTCACGCAATTCTTGAATAAAATTAATGTATAAAAACTGTTTTGCGCTGATATTTACCGAAAGTTTAATTTTACTTAAGTTAGGGTGATTTTCCCAAGCTTTAAGTTGCTGACAAGCCTGCTGTAACACCCAGCGCCCAATTTTGATAATTTGGTTATTTTTTTCAGCGATTGATATAAATTCTGTGGGATCGATATTGCCCATCACTGGATGCGTCCACCTTAATAACACTTCTGCTGCAATGACAGTTTTATTACTATCCACAATGCTTTGGTAGTGAAGATGAAACTCCTTATTTTTAACGGCTACCGACAGTGCAGTTTCTATAGCAAATATTTTCTCTACGCGCTCTTGTGTGATTTGATCATAAAAATGATAAGTATTACGTCCAGCCACTTTTGATTGATGCATGGCAATATCGGCATGTCTTAAATGCTCTTCAAAACTGAGCTTATCATCATTAAACAAGGTCACACCCAGACTGGCACTGGCATTAAACTCAAATAAATCAAAGTAATAGCTTTTATTGAGTTCTGCCAATAATTTTTGTGTAACTTCGCTTGCCTGCTGGTACGCCAGATTTTGTTGCATATCTAGATTTTCAATTATCACAATAAATTCATCACCACTGAGTCGCGCAACGGTGTCGCCAGCCCGAATCACTTGTTGAATTCTATTGGCAGCTTCTATCAACACCTGGTCACCCACATCGTGACCTTTTGTCTCATTGAATACCTTAAAATGATCTAAATCAATGAAGATAAGCGCACAATAAGTTTTTGTGCGCTGGCTGATCAACACCGCATGCTGAAATCGATCAACAAGTAAGCGCCTGTTTGGCAAGCTAGTCAATGCATCATAATAGGCAAAATTTTCGATCTCTTGCTGTGCCTTTTTTTGCACAGAAATATCTCGCATAAAGCCTGTTATCAATGACAAGCCTTCGTCTTTTAATGAAACCAGCGTTAGCTCTACCGGAAACTCACTGCCATCTGCCCGCATTCCTGTGATCTCTATGCGCTGATTAAACATATGCTTCTCACCAGTGAGTACATATTGCCGATGCCCATCATCATGAAATTTGCGCAATTGGGCGGGGATAATCATCTCAGACATTGGCTTGCCTAAAATTTGTTCTTTTTTATAGCCAAAAATTCGTTCCGCAGCTGGATTAAACTCAACCACCTCGCCGGCATCATTCACGCTCACTATTGCATCTAGTGCCCCATCAATCACCGCACGCAGCTTCTTATCATTCTCACGCAAGGCTTTTTCGGCAAGGTTTCGCTCCGATTGCAGCACTGAAATCAATAGCATGGTCACTACTAACGTCACCATAAACATCCACAACGAAAAAATACCTTCGCTCATATTTACGCTATAAAAAGCGCCGTAACCTTGGGCGGTAAACCATACCGCAATACTAGATAAACTAATCACTACCAGTGAGCCACCCACAATACCAAAGTTCATGGAGGCCCAAATCAACATGGGTAAAATCAAAAAGATGGATAACATAAATTGTTTATTCACGCTAGGCACCAATGATGAAATGACTATCTCACCGATGACAAACATCATTAACCAAGCGAACAATTGGTAGTATTGATGTGCATGCACATGCATATGTTTTTTGCCTACATTAAGCACCAACGGTAGCGCGAGCAGCACACCAATACTATCGCCCACCCACCAAACAAACCAAATTCTGGTAATATTTTCTGGCGTAGTTAAACCGCTTAAATACAAAGAAAGTACGCCACCCGTGGCTGAAACCAACATGCCAAGCAAGGCGACTAAAATCAACAGGACAATATCCTTTTGCTTGATGACACTATGATTAAAGTTGGATCTTTTTAAAAGGTAAGCCGCTAAAAATGGCGCTAAAGTGTTAGTACATGCAATGGCCACAGATGTAAAAAAAGGCAATCCAAGCGATAACTCAGCAAAAAAAGCTGCAGCATAAATAGCAGGTAAACTGATATTGCCCCAGCGCATAATAGCGCCAACGGCAATGCCTGTTGGCAGCCACATCAGCGTTGCCACAGATTCTTTATAAGGCACCATAAGCCCAAGCCTAGCCGTAACATAATAGGCTAAGACGACTAGCACAAAGGTGATGGCTAATGATTTTAGCGGGGTGAACGGGAGGTTGGTAGAACTATTCATACATCGCATTTTGGAATCACTACTTAACATCAATATCAAGCCCTGCTTGCACTAACTCTGCCGCACGTAGCACCGCACGCGCCTTGTTTTGCGTTTCTATCCATTCGCTTTGCGGGATTGAATCGGCCACAATGCCAGCGCCTGCCTGCACGTACAGCCTATTATTTTTAATCACGCCAGTTCTAATGGCAATTGCCACATCCATGTCACCATTAAAGCCTAAGTAACCGACTGCACCTGCGTAGATACCACGCTTGCTAGGTTCCAACTCGTCGATTATCTCCATAGCGCGCACTTTGGGTGCACCACTAACGGTGCCGGCAGGAAAGGTCGCTTTAATCACGTCGATTGCATCCATGCCAGGTTTTAGCTTACCCTCAACATTGCTCACTATGTGCATCACGTGTGAATAACGCTCGATCATCATATTGTCGGTGACTTTAACCGAGCCAGTCACCGCAACCCGTCCCACATCATTGCGTCCCAAATCCATCAGTTGTACGTGTTCTGCACGCTCTTTAGGGTCAGCCAACAATTCCTCAGCTAAGGCAAGATCTTGCTCACGGTTTTTTCCGCGTGGACGCGTACCGGCAATCGGACGCGCCGTAACTGTGCCGTTTTCAAGGCGGACTAATATCTCAGGTGAAGCGCCCACCACGTGATGGTCACCCATATCGTAATAAAACATATAAGGTGATGGATTCAAGCTGCGCAAGGCACGATAGAGCGAAAGCGGTGGCGCAGAAAAAGCTTGTGACATGCGCTGTGAAAGCACCACCTGCATAATGTCGCCATCTAAAATATATTGTTGTGCACGCTCCACCGCCGCTTTAAAGTTCTCTTCGCCAAACTCTGAAATCGCTTCAGTTTTTGGTGTAGCCACAGATTCAGGAATCGTCACCGTTTTACGTAACTGTGTGGCTAAGTCACTTAAGCGTTTTTTGGCATTGTCATAAGCACCAATCTCGGACGTATCGGCATAAACAATAAAGTAAAGCTTGCCGCTCAAATTATCGACTACTGCTAATTCTTCTGACACCATCAACAGCACATCTGGAGTGTTAATTTCATCAGCCTTGGTTATATTGGCTAAACGCTTCTCGATATAGCGCACAGTTTCATAACCGAAATAACCGGCTAAGCCGCCCGTAAAACGAGGCAAGCCTTCGTAAGGCGGCGTTTTAAAACGTGCTTGGTAGCTTTTAACAAAATCCAAAGGATTGGTATTTTCAGCAACTTCAACTACTGCATCGCCTTCAAATACCTGTACTTGCCTGCCATGCGCCACAATACGCGTTTTTGCAGGCAGGCCGATAATTGAGTAGCGGCCAAAGCGCTCGCCGCCCTGCACAGACTCTAGCAAGTAAGAAAACGGTTGATTCGCCAGTTTGAGGTAAAGCGACAATGGGGTATCAAGATCAGCAAAGGTCTCAAGCACCAATGGGATGCGGTTATAACCCTGCGCCACTAGGGCATTAAATTCGGTTTGATTGATCGTACTAAACATAAAATTCTCACAATAATTAAGATGGGCAAATGGTGTAACTCAACAGGGTTTATACCCGCCACCATCGCCAACTGTTTGTTTTAATGTTACTAATTTTCATGTTGAAGTACTTAAAAATAAATGTGTGTGTCACTATTTAAGTTAATGTAATAAATCCAGTACGTTGCCTATGTTGTCAATCAAGGCATCCACTTCAGCTGCCTCGATGCGCTGCCCTTGATTATATCCATAAGGTACAGCAAACATTTTACAACCAGCACTACGCGCGGCACTAATATCGGTTTTAGAGTCACCAATCAAGGCAACTTCTTGCGCTGAAACACCAAATTGTTCACACACGTAAAAAATTTGATCAGGCTCAGGTTTCTTTTTCTGCAAAGTGTCACCGGATACTACTAATTCAAAAAACGGCAATAAATCATGCTTTGCCAACAAAGGCAACGTAAAGCTGCTTGGTTTATTAGTGACACAAGCCATACGCAAGCCCGAATTTTTGATGGCATGCAAGTCAGCCACTACGTTTGGGTAGGGCTGGCTTTCTGTCACGATTTGCGCATAATACTCAAAAAATAAAACTTGCGCGGTTGCCAACAAAGCAGGTTCTGGCTCACCATCTAAGCGCCCGGTTAAACAGCGTTTAATCAGCGTGGTTGCGCCATCACCAATGTACGTCGTAATTTGCACAGTAGCCAGCGTTGGCAAATTCATTGTTGCCAACATGCTGTTTACCGCGCATGCAATTTCTGGCGCAGTGTCTATCAAAGTGCCGTCTAAATCAATTAACACGGCTTTAATCGTAAAACTTAGCAATGATTAAACCGTTGCTAAGGCATCACGCAATGATTTCACCACGGTATTGTAACGGTTAGGGTCGGTGTCTTTAGGCGCGCCAAACACGGCTGAGCCTGCTACAAAGGTATCTGCACCCGCACGTGCGATTTCTGCAATGTTTTGCACATTCACACCGCCATCAACTTCTAACCAAATCTGACGGCCTGTTTTTTCGTAATAGGCATCAATACGCGCGCGCGCAAGCTTCAGTTTTTCTAAAGTTTCTGGAATAAATTTTTGACCGCCGAAACCAGGGTTCACTGACATCAACAAAATCATATCCACTTTATCCATCACGTGATCTAAATAGCTAAGCGATGTTGCCGGGTTAAACACCAAGCCAGATTTACAGCCTAACTCACGCACCATGGCAAGGCTGCGGTCAATATGCTCAGACGCCTCAGGGTGAAATGTAATAATGTTAGCACCCGCTTTTGCAAAGTCAGGAATAATGCGATCCACTGGCTTTACCATTAAATGCACGTCAATTAACGCGCCTACTTTTTTTGACGTTTCACGAATGGCTTCACATACCAAAGGACCAATCGTCAGGTTCGGCACGTAATGGTTATCCATCACGTCAAAATGCACAATGTCAGCGCCTGAGATAATCACATCCTCAATCTCTTGACCAAGTTTGGCAAAGTTTGCAGAAAGAATACTAGGGGCAATTCTAAAAGTTTTATCCATGGCTGTGTCCGTCAAATAAATAATTGATAATAGTAAAGCGTTATTTTAACCCGATTTTTCACTATTAACATGAAGCTTCTTGCTTAACATAAGCCAATCCATCAAAATTACGCCTATGCAGTTATATGTTATAGGTGTGAACCACACCACCGCCCCTATCCAAATCCGTGAACATGTCGCTTTTAATAGCGAACACCTCGGCAGCGCCTTGCGCGAGCTCACCTTACACGATGCTACCGAAGCTGCGATTTTATCCACCTGCAACCGTACCGAACTTTATTGCAGTACCGATAATCCGCAAAAACCACTGGCTTGGTTATCGCAATATCACAAGCTTGATCAAGACTTGATTGCGCCTTACATTTACACTCTGCCTAATGATGAAGCCGTCAAGCACGCGTTTAGAGTAGCTTCTGGCTTAGACAGCATGGTACTGGGCGAGCCGCAAATTTTGGGGCAATTTAAGCAGTCGGTCAAAATTGCGCAGGAAGCTGGAACGCTAGGCACCTTGTTACACAAGCTGTTTCAACGCACGTTTGAAGTGGCCAAAGAAGTGCGCACCAACACAGACATTGGTGCCAACTCTATTTCGATGGCAGCCGCAGCCGTCAAGCTTGCGCAACGCATTTTTGGCGACATCAGCGAGCAAAAAGTATTATTTATTGGCGCGGGTGAGATGATAGAGCTTTGCGCCGATCACTTCGCCGCCCAACATCCAAAAAGCGTGACGATTGCTAACCGCAGTATTGAGCGCGGTTCCAATCTGGCAGAAAAAATCATAGCGCAAGGTACTAACGCCCAAGCCATTTTGCTCAATGACTTACCCGCCCACTTTGCTGACTTTGATATTGTCGTCACCTCAACGGCCAGCCAACTACCGATCATAGGCTTAGGCATGGTAGAAAGTGCAATTAAAGCGCGCCGCCATCGTCCAATTTTTATGGTGGATTTAGCCGTTCCGCGCGACATTGAGCCTGAAGTGGCCGAGCTGGACGATGTATTTTTATACACCGTAGATGATCTGGCGCAGGTGGTCTCAGATGGTCTGGAAAACCGTCAGTCAGCCGCCGTTGAAGCTGAAATGATTGTGACCACGCACGTTGAAGGCTTTATGCAATGGTTTAAAAAACGCGATGCCGTACCAACGATTAAAGCCTTGCGTGACCAAGTGGATGCCATGCGTAAAACGGAATTTGAAAAAGCAGTCAAAATGTTACAAAAAGGTGAACGACCAGAAAAAGCCTTAGAAGCATTGAGCATTGCGCTTACAAACAAATTTCTACACGCACCCAGCCACGCCTTGCACCAGACGCATGGCGATGAACATGCCAAACTCGAAAACGTGTTACAGCAACTTTATCAAATTAAGCCTTATTAAAAGCCCAATCCAATGAAACCAAGCATGATTAAAAAACTCGCCACCTTGAGCGAGCGTTTAGATGAATTAAACCGCCTAATGAGCTCTGAGGGTGCGACTAACAACATGGATAATTATCGGAAAATTACCCAAGAGCACGCCGAAATAACACCGATTGTTGAGCAATATCACGCCTTTGAACTAGCGGAAGCCGACATCAAAGAAGCGCAAAGCATGCTCAGTGATCCAGATATGAAAGAATTTGCACAAGAGGAAATTGAAGCAGGCAAGGCAAAATTAGAAGCCATTGAGAACGCATTGCAAACGCTACTGCTGCCTAAAGACCCGAATGATGAAAAAAATATCTTTTTAGAAATTCGTGCAGGTACGGGTGGTGATGAATCTGGCTTATTTGCAGGCGATTTATTCCGCATGTATTCGCGCTATGCAGAACGCCAGAAATGGAAAGTCGAAATCATGTCCGCCAATGAATCTGAAATCGGCGGCTACAAAGAAATTATCGCCAAAATTGAAGGTTATGGCGCGTATTCCAAACTGAAATTTGAGTCTGGCGGTCACCGCGTACAGCGCGTACCCGATACCGAAACGCAAGGCCGCATACACACCAGTGCCTGTACTGTGGCTGTATTGCCAGAGGCAGATGAAATTAACGATGTCGTGATTAACCCGGCGGATATTCGCATCGACACCTATAGGGCTTCAGGTGCCGGTGGACAGCACATCAACAAAACCGACTCCGCCGTGCGCATTACCCACGCACCAACAGGCATTGTGGTGGAATGCCAAGAAGGCCGCAGCCAACACGCTAACAAAGCCCAGGCTTTTGCCGTGCTAGCCGCGCGCATTAAAGCCAAACAAGTAGATGAGCAGCAAAGCAAAATCGCCAGCGAGCGTAAAAGTTTGATTGGCTCAGGAGATCGCTCTGAGCGCATTAGAACCTACAACTACCCGCAAGGCCGCATTACCGATCACCGCATTAACCTCACGCTGTATAAAATTGATGCGATTACTGAAGGCGACATGGACGAGTTGATCGGTGCGTTATCCGCTGAACATCAGGCTGATTTGTTGGCGAGTTTGGGTGAAGACAACTAAAGTCTTTGTGAAAATGACCATTCACGAAGCGCTGCTTGAAGCGCAGGCAGCACTCGCACAATTGGTAGAAGCAAACGAAGCGAAACTTGAGGCACAACTGTTAATGCAGCATGTGCTCAATGTAAATTGGGCGTGGTTGATTGCTCATGCAAATGATGCCTTGCAGCCTGATATTCATGCAGACTTCGAATCATTATTAAATCGTCGCTTACTAGGCGAGCCCATTGCTTATATTTTAGGTTATCGCGAGTTTTACGGACTCAAACTTAAAACAACGCCCGACACACTCATTCCACGCCCTGATACTGAAACATTGGTAGAAGTAGCATTAGCCAAAACCTCACCCTTCCAAGCTGAAAAAATCCTGGATTTAGGTACCGGTACAGGTGCGATTGCTTTGGCAATCGCAAGCAATCGCACTGGAACACAAGTAACTGCAGTTGACGCCTCACAAGCCGCGTTAAACATCGCCGTTGAAAATGCTGAAAACTTAAATATAAGCAACATTCACTTTATTTTAAGCGATTGGTTTGCTGCGCTAAACAACGAAAAGTTTGATGTGATTGTGAGCAATCCCCCCTACATTGAGCAAAGTGATGCGCACCTTAACCAAGGCGATTTACGTTTTGAGCCAATGTCTGCCTTAGCTTCCGGCCAAGATGGTTTGGATGATATTCGTAAAATCATTGATAATTGTTTAGTTTATCTAAAGCCACAGGGCTGGCTGATGTTAGAACATGGCTATCATCAAGCGGAACAAGTGGCTGATCTCATGGCACAAATAGGGTTAACGCACATTGAAACCATTAAAGATTTAGGCGGCAATGACCGCGTCACAATCGGTAAAAACCCGCTGATTGTGAGTACGCATTGGGACTAAACTCAAATTTAATTTCCCCCAGTTAACAATCACGCTTGTTGCAAATATTGATTTTTAAGCCGTACGTAATGATTTGCAGAATACATAAAATGTGCCATTTCATCTGCGGTTAAAGCGCGCACCTTCTTTGCAGGTCGGCCCAGATACAAATAACCGCTTTCTAACACTTTACCTTCTGGCACTAAGCTGCCAGCAGCGAGTAGCACATGTTTTTGCACCAGCACTTTGTCCATCACGATGCTACCCATGCCGATCAGGCATTCATCCTCTAGCCTACAGCCATGCAAAATAACGCTGTGACCAATCGTCACGTTATCGCCGATAATAAGCGGCGCACCTGCGGCATCCCAACTGGATTTGTGGCTCACATGCAATATGCTCAAATCTTGCACATTGGTATTTTTACCGATACGAATGGCGTTCACGTCACCACGAATGACAGCACCAGGCCACACTGAACTATTTTCGCCAACATGCACATCACCAATAACAGTAGCGGCGGGGTGAATGTAAATACCACTCGTCAATTGTGGCCATTGATTTGCGAAGCTTTGTATATTTTGCGCGTGAGTTTGTGCCATAAGCCATAGTATAATTAAATTATGCAAGAAAATAACTCTATTGGAATTGTTACCCCGCAAACAGCACACTTTAGCGAACCTCTCAAGCTTAAAAGCGGCGAGAGTTTGCCGCAATTTGATTTGGTTTATGAAACCTACGGCACGTTAAATGCAGATAAATCCAACGCAGTCATCATTTGCCATGCACTTTCAGGCAATCATCATGTGGCGGGTAAATATCAAGCAAGTGACAAATATCCAGGCTGGTGGGATAACCTGATTGGCCCTAACAAACCTTTGGATACCAATCGGTTTTTTGTGATCGGGCTCAATAACTTGGGCGGCTGTCATGGCAGCTCCGGCCCGGCAAGCATCAATCCTGCTACCAACAAGCCTTGGGGCTCGGCGTTCCCTATCCTAACCGTAGAAGACTGGGTTGATTCGCAAGCGCGCTTGTTAGACCATTTAGGTATTACACAATTGGCCGCTGTGGTTGGCGGTAGCTTGGGCGGCATGCAAGCTTTGCAATGGACCATGGCCTACCCTGAACGCGTGCGTCACGCGCTGGTCATTGCTGCTGCACCAAACCTTACCGCGCAAAATATGGCATTTAATGAAGTCGCGCGCCAAGCCATTATTACCGATCCTGAATTTTATGGCGGCGATTATTACGCGCATGGCGTGGTACCGCGCCGCGGCTTGCGCATTGCGCGCATGTTAGGACACATCACTTATTTAAGTGACGATGCCATGGGTGAAAAGTTTGGTCGCAAACTCAAAGACACCATTAAATATAGCTTTGATGTTGAGTTTGAAATGGAATCTTACTTACGCTATCAAGGCGATAAATTTGCCGGCGAGTTTGATGCCAACACCTATTTGCGCATGACGCGTGCCTTGGATTATTATGACCCGGCATTGCCATTTAATGGCGATTTAACAGCCGCCCTAAAAAATGTCACCGCACAATTCTTAGTGCTGTCTTTCACCAGCGATTGGCGATTTTCACCCGCGCGCTCACGTGAAATTGTAAAAGCCTTACTCGATAACGAACGTACCGTAAGCTATGCCGAAGTGACGGCTGCGCATGGTCACGACGCGTTTTTAATGCCAGATGCGCATTATCACGCTATTTTGCGTACCTATTTAAGCAACATTGAGATTGGGTGCAATCATGCAGAATAATGTAAAAATTACAAATTCTATTACTGAATATCGCCAGGATTTTGCAATAATCGCAAATTGGGTTAACTTTGGCTCTAAAGTGCTAGATTTAGGCTGCGGCAATGGTGAGTTATTACAATTTTTACGCGGTTCGCTTGAAGTAAAAGGTTACGGCGTCGAAAAAAATGATGCCAACCTGCTGGCCTGCCTACAAAATGGTACCAACGTCATTCAAATGGATTTAGAAGACGGTTTATCGGGCTTTGAAGATCAATCGTTCAATACGGTCATTCTCTCGCAAACCCTGCAAGCCATGCACAATACTGAAGAAATCGTGCTGGAAATGCTACGTGTCGGGCAAGAAATTATTGTTACCTTTCCCAACTTCGGCTATTGGCGTAACCGCATGCAAATCACCGCCGGGCACATGCCAGTTTCAAAAGCCCTGCCGTATCAGTGGTACGACACCCCCAATGTACACCTTTGCACCATCAATGATTTTGATGAATTTTGTAAAAATCACAAAATTGAGATTTTAGAACGCCGTGTAATTACCGATGGTAAAGAAGTCAGCTTTTTACCCAATTTATTAGGTAGTTTGGCTATGTACCGCTTAAAAGCCCAATAACAACTTTGCTAATCGCTACGCAACCGACAATCAGGGAATCGCTCATGAGCAAAAAAATGCTCATTTGTATATTCACTGGCTTTAGCTCTGGTTTGCCGCTCTACATTTTAATCAGCTTGCTTCCGGCATGGTTGCGTTCTGAAGGCGTAGACCTCAAATCGATTGGTTTATTTGCGCTGATTAACTTGCCATTTACATGGAAGTTTTTATGGGCACCACTGTTTGACCGCTATACCCCGCCCCTTGGACGCCGCCGCGGTTGGTTACTCATATCGCAGCTATTCTTACTCGTATCCATCCCCATTTTTGGCGCCTTTAATCCCAAGTTAGATATCTGGACAATCGCTTACTTAGCCACAGTCGTTGCGTTCTTTAGTGCATGTCAGGATATAGTGTTGGACGCCTATCGCCGCGAGCTGTTAATTGATGCTGAATTAGGACTAGGTAACGCCGTTCATGTGAACGCCTATAAAGTCGCAGGTTTAGTACCAGGTGCATTATCGCTCATCTTGGCAGACCATATGCCTTGGAGCAGCGTCTTTATCATCACCGCACTCTTTATGCTGCCGGGGATTATCATGACATTATTGATCACAGAACCAACACTTAAAAATGGTGCCCCTAAAACCTTAAAAGCCGCAGTAATTGAGCCATTTAATGAATTTATTGGTCGCAATGGTCTAAATACCGCGTTAGTGATTCTCGCATTTATTTTCCTCTATAAGCTAGGCGACAGTATGGCGACAGCTCTCGCCACGCCTTTTTATCTCGACATGGGATACAGCAAAACAGAGATTGGTTTGATTGCTAAAAATGCAGGGCTTTGGCCCAGCGTGGTTGGCGGCTTGCTCGGCGGCGCTTGGATGATTAAACTTGGCATCAACCGCTCACTTTGGGTATTTGGCGCAGTACAAATGGTAGCGATTCTAGGTTTTGCCTGGTTAGCCACAACATCACATAATCTATTACTACTAGGCTTCGTCATCGGAGTAGAGGCCTTCGGTGTAGGTTTAGGTACGGCTGCATTTGTGGCATATATTGCACACACTACACACCCGCTTTACACTGCCACGCAATTTGCGTTATTCACCAGCTTAGCTGCCGTGCCACGTACCTTTGCCAATGCGGCCACAGGCTATATGGTTGAAAACTTAGGCTGGTTTAAATTCTTTATTTTGTGTTTCATGCTTGCAATTCCGGGCATGTTACTGCTATTCAAAATTGCGCCTTGGAATGAAACTGCAAAACAGATTCAACACTCGCTGTAAAACCTAAACATATTCCACAATTAACGGTGCGTGATCGCTAAATCGCTCATCTTTATAAATGCTGGTTGTAAGCGCCTTATTGGCAAACTCAGGTGTTGCAATTTGATAATCAATGCGCCACCCTACATTTTTCGCCCAAGCTTGACCTCGGTTACTCCACCATGTGTAGCTAGCGTCTGTCGTATCCGGGTGTAGCTTGCGATAAACATCGACCCAGCCGGTTTGGTCAAACAAGCTGGTGAGCCAGGCACGCTCTTCTGGCAAAAATCCGGAGTTTTTACGATTACCTTTGTAGTTTTTAAGATCAATTTCTTGATGCGCGATGTTCCAGTCGCCACAAATGACCACATCACGTCCGCTTTGTTTTAATGCTTGCAATTGCGGCATAAAACGATCCATCACACTAAATTTAAACGCCTGCCGCTCTTCACCACTCGACCCTGAAGGCAGATACAGCGACACCACACTTAAATTGCCAAATCTTGCTTCAATATAACGCCCCTCGCGATCTATATCGTCTATGCCCAAACCTTCAATGACCGCATCGGGCTGAACTTTTGAATAAATACCAACACCGCTATAGCCTTTTTTGTCAGCATAGTGAAAATAGCCAAAATACCCTTCAGGATTTAACATCTGTGTCGTCATATCAGACACTTGCGCCTTGATTTCTTGCATACAAATAATGTCTGCGTCTTGTTTTTTAAGCCATGCGTAAAGACCTTTGTTGGCTGCTGAACGTATGCCGTTTAAATTTAGCGATATAATCTTCAAAACTTTATTCCTGATTAACATAGAGATAGATAAAATAATATGACCCAGCCACGAGATCATTTCAGACAAGAGTTTATCGCATTTGCGGTGGAAAAAGAGGTTTTACGTTTTGGAGAATTTAAAACCAAGGCTGGTCGCCTAAGCCCGTACTTTTTTAATGCAGGTTTATTTAACGATGGCATGAGCTTGATGAAACTTGGTGAATTTTATGCCGAAGCCATTAAAAACTCGGGGATTGAATTTGACATGCTATTTGGTCCAGCCTACAAAGGCATCACATTAGTGGCGAGTATTGCCATCGCATTTGCCAAAAATGGTCACAATTTACCTTATGCTTATAACCGCAAAGAGGCCAAAGACCATGGCGAGGGGGGCGTGATTGTTGGCAGCCCATTAAAAGGTCGAGTACTCATCATTGATGACGTCATTTCGGCAGGCACATCCGTGCGTGAATCCGTAGAACTTATCGCCGCCAATGGCGCTAATGCGTGTGGTGTAGCCATTGCCATTGATCGACAAGAAAAAGGTTTAGGTGCGTTGTCTGCCGTGCAAGAAGTGGTAAAAAACAATCAAATTCCCGTTTGCGCCATCGCAAATTTAAACGATTTATTGAATTATTTAAAGAATAAAAAAGATATGGCGCAAAACTTGCATGCGGTTGAAGCATATCGCCAAAGTTATGGTGTGGATTAACTTTAACCAGTACTTAACATCATGAAAGAGCTAAAACAAAACAATGTCGCAATTGCAAAAGACAATGAGTGAACCGCCGCTTTGCAACACTTATCAAAAGTTAGCCCGTTTGACCATGCAAGCGGGGTGTACCGTTGCTTTATGCTTATGGCTATGTTTTATTCAATCCGCACATGCTGAAAATAAAAATCGCATCGTCAAATGGAAAGATGATAAAGGCGTTACTCACTACGGCGATAGAATTCCGCCGCAATATTCCAACCGTGAAAACTCTATCATCAATCGGCAAGGGGTTACCGTAAAGCATAACAAGCCCATTAGCGACCAAGAGCAAGCTTTGGACCTTGCAAAGTTAGAGCAGGATAAAAAAGATAAAGCCTTGCTTGGCGCCTTTACAAATGCCAATGAAATTGATCTGGCACGTGACCGCAATATACAGCTCGATTTAATTACACTTGAAAACTTGAATCAAGAAAAAATAAATAACCAAAAACAACTGACTGAAAACCAAAAATTGGCTGATGGCTTTACTAAAAGAAAAAAACCGATTCCTGATGATTTAAATACGGATATTTCAAAGAATCAGGCAGAAATCGGCAAAATAGACCAACGCATTAACGAACGAAAACAAATTATTGAAAATACGCGCAAACGTTTTGATGAGGATAAAAAGCGCTACCTTACACTTAAAAACCAAAGCCCGATTGTGACACCTGAACCACTTGGCGCCACTAGCACTACAGAAAGGCCAGCTATTAACACAGCCAGCCCATCTGCCAAAATTAAACAGTAAGCGAAACCAAGTCGTTATAAAAACTTAAGTCGTAAGCTTTTTCTTCAACAATTCGTTGACCTGCGCTGGGTTTGCTTTGCCTTTTGAGGCTTTCATAGCCTGTCCCACCAATGCATTAAAAGCTTTTTCTTTGCCTGCTTTAAACTCTTCAACCATGACAGCATTGGCAGCTAATACTTCATCAATGATGGCTTCAATTGCACCCGTATCAGAAACCTGTTTTAAACCTTTGGCTTCAATAATCGCATCTACTTCGCCTTCACCATTCCACATTGCCTCAAATACCTGCTTGGCAGCATTGTTTGAAATGGTGTTGTCTGCAATGCGTTTAAGCAAACTTGCCAACTGCTCAGAACTTACGGGTGAGTCTGCAAGTGGTTTTTCTTCTGCATTGAGTTTGGCTGAAATTGCACCCATCACCCAATTGGCGGCTGGTTTAGCTTCGGCGCCGTTATCTACGGTTGCCACAAAGTAATTAGCAAGCTCACGGCTTGCCGTGAGCGATGCTGCATCATAGCTAGTTAAGCCAAATTGTGCTTCGAACCTTGCCTTCATCGCTTCTGGCAGTTCAGGCATTTGCGCCTGCACCCGCGCTTTATCTGCCTCAGTGATTTCCAAAGGCAATAAATCAGGATCTGGAAAATAGCGATAATCGTTAGCTTCTTCTTTACTGCGCATCGCACGCGTTTCGCCAGTGTCGGGGTTAAACAACACCGTTGCTTGATGAATGGTGCCGCCGTCTTCCAGCGTTTCAATTTGCCAGCGGGTTTCGTATTCAATCGCCTGCGTCATAAATTTGAACGAGTTCAGGTTTTTAATCTCACGACGCGTACCTAATTTATCGCTGCCCTTTTTGCGTACAGATACATTCACATCGCAACGGAAACTACCTTCCTGCATATTGCCGTCACAGATGCCGATCCACTGCACCAATTCATGCAGTTTTTTAGCGTAGGCCACCGCCTCAGCAGCTGAACGCATGTCAGGCTCGGTCACGATCTCCAGCAACGGCGTACCGGCACGGTTAAGGTCAATCCCGCTCATACCTTCAACAGCGCCATGCACAGATTTACCAGCATCTTCTTCTAAATGCGCGCGGGTAATGTTGACGACTTTTTCATAAGCTGGGTGCTTACCAACGGCAGGCACTTGTATCGTGACTGCCCCTTTACCCACCACTGGCAACTCAAATTGACTAATTTGGTAGCCTTTGGGCAAATCCGGGTAAAAGTAATTTTTACGCGCAAACACAGAGCGTGGCGCAATTTCAGCATTGATCGCAAGGCCAAATTTAATCGCACAATTAACCGCCTCTTTATTCAGCACAGGCAACACACCAGGTAAGGCAATGCTCACTTCACAGGCTTGCGTGTTAGGCTCAGCACCGTATTTCACAGCAGCGCCTGAAAATATTTTTGTGTTTGTTTGCAGCTGGGTGTGTGTTTCCAACCCAATAACGACTTCCCATTCCATTATGCTACATCCTTTGGCATTGTTAACTCAGGCATTTGCATGTGCCAATCTGTCACCTGTTGATATTGATGCGCTACATTGAGCATACGTGCCTCATCAAAATAATTGCCGATAATTTGCAAGCCAACGGGTAAGCCGTTACTAAAGCCGGCAGGCACACTCATGCCAGGCAAGCCGGCCAAATTGGTTGAGATGGTGTAAATATCTTGCAGATACATGGCCACTGGGTCATCCACTTTTTCACCTGCTTTAAAAGCGGTAGAGGGCGCAGCTGGCCCCATAATCACATCACATTGTTTAAAAGCTTCTACAAAGTCTTGCGCGATTAAACGGCGAATTTGTTGGGCTTTAAGGTAGTAAGCGTCATAGTAGCCAGCACTCAACACGTAAGTACCAATCAAAATACGGCGTTTGACTTCTGCGCCAAACCCTTCAGCGCGGCTTTTGTTATACATGTCCATTAAGTCTGTATATTCCGCCGCACGGTGGCCATAGCGCACGCCATCGTAGCGCGATAAGTTACTAGAGGCTTCCGCTGGTGCCAACACGTAATAAACAGGGATGGATAATCCAGTATTTGGCAGTGAAATTTCCACAATTTCAGCGCCCAGTTTTTTGTATTCCGCAATGGCGGCTTCAATCACCGTAGCGACGCTGGCATCTAAACCTTCAGCAAAATACTCTTTTGGTAAGCCTATTTTTAAGCCATGCAATGGTTTTGCTAGCTCACGCGTGTAATCTTCTTTTGTACGATTCAGGCTAGTGGAATCGCGCTCATCAAACCCCGCCATCACGTTCATCATCAAGGCGCAGTCTTGGGCAGATTTCGCCATAGGGCCGGCTTGGTCTAAGCTTGAGGCAAAGGCAATCATGCCGTAACGCGACACCACGCCATAAGTTGGTTTTAAGCCAGTAAAGCCGCAAAGAGAAGCCGGCTGGCGTATTGAGCCACCGGTGTCCGTACCTGTTGCTGCCGCACACAACCTAGCCGCCACCGCAGCGGCGCTACCGCCGCTACTGCCACCTGGTACGCGATCAAAATCCCATGGGTTTTTAACGCCGCCAAAATATGAAGTCTCGTTAGATGAACCCATGGCGAATTCATCCATATTGGTTTTGCCCAAATTTACCGCACCCGCATTATCAAACTGCGTAATCACATGCGCATCATAAGGCGCGATAAAATTCGCCAGCATTTTTGAGCCGCAAGTGGTTTGCCAGCCTTTGGCGCAAAAAATATCTTTTTGTGCAATAGGAATGCCGGTTAAAGGCTCGGCATTACCTGCTGCGATGCGTGCATCTGCCGCTTTAGCTTGAGCAAGTGATTTGTCTCGGTCTAACGCGATATAGGCATTGATGTTCGGATTAAGCGCATCGATACGATTAAGGAATGTTTGCGTCAATTCAACGCTGGAAATTGTTTTGTTAGCCAGCATTTGGCTAAGCTGGGTTAAGCTGGAATTAGTTAGGCTACTGTTGATCATATTGCAATTACTCGATTACTTTAGGTACAAGATAAAGGCCATTGTTTACTGCTCGTTCAGTTGAGCCATTGCCAAGCACTGGCGCAATTTTCTGAAATTCTTCCCGCTGGTTGGTTTTAGTCACCACATCTTCACGCAGGCGCTGCACTAAATCCTGGGAGTGAGACATCGGCACAATACCGGTGGTATCTACCGCCTGCATTTGCTCAATTAACCCCAAAATACCAGTAAGCTTAGTAAGCGTTGCCGCGGCTTCACTGTCACTCACTTCAATGCGGGCGAGATGCGCTATTTTTTTAATATCCTCAGTACTCAGTGCCATGCTTCTTTAATCCAAAATATAATGGGGTCAACTTATCGTCAATATTTGCAGATGACTTTTGTTTTGTAATAAGTTGTAATCAACGCTTAATTTTCAACAAGATATGCGGTATTATACCCTGATTTTATGTGCGCCTTAATCGTGTAATAACGATTAAGCGAGCAAGTCGTAAAAACCTAGCAAAAACATCAGTACCACACCACAGGAAAAACATAATGTTCGGTTCTATCAGTAGTTATTTTTCAAATGATCTTGCGATTGACTTAGGCACCGCAAACACACTCATTTACGCGCGCGGCAAAGGCATTGTTTTGGATGAGCCTTCAGTCGTGGCAATCCGCCTTGAAGGCGGGCCTAACGGTAAAAAAATTCTGCTTGCAGTTGGTGCTGAAGCCAAAGGCATGCTTGGACGCGCGCCTGCCAATATTCAGGCTATTCGTCCAATGAAAGACGGCGTGATTGCTGACTTTACGATTACCGAGCAAATGCTCAAATATTTTATTCGCCGCGTGCATGATTCACGCTGGTTTTCGCCCAGCCCACGCATTATTATTTGCGTACCAGTTGGCTCAACGCAAGTTGAACGCCGCGCTATTAAAGAATCTGCTGAACGCGCTGGTGCCAAGCAAGTATTTTTAATTGAAGAACCGATGGCGGCAGCGATTGGTGCAGGTATGCCGGTTGCAGAAGCTACAGGTTCAATGGTGGTGGACATTGGTGGCGGCACGACAGAAGTAGGGGTTATTTCATTGGGCGGCATTGTTTACGCAAAATCTGAGCGCGTGGGCGGTGATAAATTTGACCAGGCGATTATTGATTACATCCGCCGTAATTATGGCATGCAAATTTCCGAGCCTACCGCTGAAAATATCAAAAAAACTATCGGCTCTGCTTTTCCAGGCTCGGCAGTATTGGAGATGGAAGTTACCGGTCGCAACCTTGCAGAAGGTTTACCTCGCAAGTTTACAATTTCCAGCAATGAAATTTTAGAAGCGCTCACCGAGCCGCTCAATGCAATTGTAGGCGCGGTGAAATCAGCCCTTGAACAAACGCCACCTGAATTAGGTGCGGACATCGCTGAAAAAGGCATGGTACTCACTGGTGGTGGCGCTTTATTACGCGACTTGGATCGATTGCTAGTGGAAGAAACTGGCTTGCCCGTCATTGTTGCAGAAGATCCGCTCACCTGCGTGGCGCGTGGCTGTGGACGTGCACTAGAAGATATGGATAAATTGGCGAGTATTTTTGCTTACGAGTAAACCAGCAAACTTGAACTAACATTGGGAAACCTCTATAAAACTGGTTGTTAGAGGCTCTCATTGAATAATGGATAGTATTGAGCAATTAGGCCGTTTGATACGGCCTAATTGCATATATTACCCCCTAATCCTAATGTTTTATAAATTTACGTCATACTAAAGATCGATATAACGAACAATGGTACAAGACTTTCATCAAAATTTTGAGCATCAGCAAGCCCCGGCATTTTTTGCGCGCGGGCCCAGCCCTTTTGCGCGCTTGGTCTTTTTTGCCGCCTTGTCTTTGGCGCTAATCGCCACTGACTCGCGACTGCAATATCTCGCTAGCATTCGTGAAAATTTAATGGTGTTACTGCACCCTTTGCAAGTGGTTGCTAACGCACCCTCTCAGCTTTATCAGTTTACTAATGAATACTTCTCAACCCACCATCGTTTATTAAACGAAAATGCGCAATTAAAGAAACAAGCCTTAAAACAAAATGTCGCGCTACAGCGGCTCAACATACTCACACTTGAAAATGCTAATCTACGTGATTTATTGCAGGCCAATAAAACGTTAGTTGAAAGCACCGCATTAGCAGAGATTATGCATGTAGGTCGTGACCCCTTTGCTAAAAAAATTATCGTCAACCGTGGTACAAACCATAAAGTTTTAGCGGGGACAGCAGTGGTCGATGCGACGGGCGTGATTGGTCAAGTCACACGCACCTACCCATCAAGCAGCGAAGTCACACTGATTACCGATAAATCACTCGCGATACCAATTCAAGTGGAGCGCAATGGCTTACGTGCGATTGCCTTTGGTCATGGTCGAGATAACACCCTGGATTTGCCATACCTACCCGCCAATGTCGATATTCAGCGTGGTGATAAATTGGTCACTTCAGGTATTGATGGTGTCTATCCAGTAGGGCTTGCTGTTGCCACAGTGTCAGAAATAAAAGTGACGCCAGACTCACCTTTTGCGCGCATTGTCTGCATACCCACTGGCGGCATAGAAAATCATAGGCAAGTGCTTTTAGTGAGTATGCCTCAAGTTAAAGTGCTAACTCACGATAACAATCCAAACAGCACCAATAACAGCAAGACACCGACTAGCAATACGAAAAATAATGTAGAAAAAACTCAGCCTCAAAAGCCAAAAGAGACCACGCAAGAACAAAACCCAAACAAACCTCAACCTAACAACCCAAACAAACCGCATGCATAATAGCCAGCTCAAATTTATATACCTTTCGCTACTATTGGCATTTATCTGCTTGCTTATTCCATGGTCTGGCATTGCCCTCTGGTTGCGCCCTGATTTTATGCTGCTGGTCATTATCTATTGGCTACTACGCGCACCAAACCAATGCAACGTAGGTACCGCATGGTTTGTAGGGTTGTTGGTTGACTTGGCAACGGGTGGCATCTTTGGTCAATATGCACTCGCATACACCGTGACTACTTTTGTGGCCGTAGTGTATCAGCGCCGCTTAGTGTTGTTTAACAGCACACAGCAATTAGTTTATGTATTCTCATTACTTATTCTTTCGCAGATTGTTTTACTCATACTCAAAACCTTTGCTGGCACAGAGTGGCTGGGTTGGGCTTATTTTTTACCTAGCATCACAGGTGTTTTAATATGGCAACTTGCGGTCACGCTAGGTTTAAACACTGGCAGGCATTCTCGCGGTAGTTAAACATGGGGGCAGAACTTAGAAATTACCTACACGAGCAGTATTATTTCAGGCTGCGCTTAGGATTTACCGCCTTAGTCGTGTTAAGTCTATTCGCGCTACTTACCTCTCGATTTTATTACCTGCAAGTTAAACAATATAACCATTACCAAACGCTGGCTGAAAACAATCGCATTTCTTTAATCCCTATCGTACCGAATCGGGGCTTAATTCTGGATAAAAATGGTGTAGTGCTCGCCCACAATTTTTTTGTTTATACGCTAGAGATTACCCCTTCAAAAATTAAAGACCTTGAAGCCACCATTGCTGAAATTAGCCAATTTGTTGAAATAAGCTCGCTCGACCGCAAACGCTTTAATAAGCTCAGACAAGAAAGCCGCAACTTCGAAAGTGTGCCGATTCGCACACACCTCAATGAAGTCGAAGCCGCTAAATTTGCAGTGAATCATTACCGTTTTCCCGGGGTGGAAATCAAGTCGCGTCTGTTTAGGCACTATCCGTTAGGTAAGCTTGGCGCGCACATGGTGGGGTATATTGGGCGCATTAACGATAAAGATTTAGCCGACCTTGAAAAGTCTGGTGACCTTTCCAACTACAAAGGCTCTGACCACATTGGCAAAAGCGGACTGGAGCAATTTTATGAACGTCAATTACATGGCACCACAGGCTCTCAACAAGTAGAAGTCGATGCCGATGGCCATGCGGTGCGCGTGTTATCAAGCAACGCGCCGATACCAGGTGACGACCTCATTTTGTCAGCAGACAGCAAACTACAAGAAATTGCCGAAACAGCATTTGGTGATCGACGCGGGGCGCTTGTTGCCATTAACCCTAAAACTGGCGAAGTGTTAAGTTACGTGAGCCAGCCAACATTTGACCCTAACTTATTTGTAGGTGGTATTGATACTGAAAATTGGAAATTACTCAATGACTCACTAGATAAACCTTTAATCAACCGTCCATTACGTGGCATTTACCCGCCAGGCTCTACATTTAAGCCGTTTGTTGCGCTTGCAGGGCTAGAAGCCGGCAAACGCACGCCGCCTTTTGCAATTCATGATGCCGGCTTCTTTACTTTACCCAATAGCAGCCATCGCTACCGCGATTGGAAGCCAAGCGGGCATGGCATTGTTGACATGCAGCGCGCCATTACCATTTCTTGCGATACGTTTTTCTATGGTTTAGCCATGGAGCTCGGCATCGAAAAACTGACCTCATTTGTACGCCACTTTGGTTTTGGCAGAAGAAGTGACTTTGATATCAAGGGCGAAATTGAAGGTCTGCTACCTACTCCTGAATGGAAAATGCGGCGCTTTAAGCAACCTTGGTACCCAGGTGAAACCGTAATTGTTGGGATTGGGCAAGGCTACACCCTGGTAACACCATTGCAGCTTGCGCAAGCGACCGCTATTTTGGCCAATGATGGGGTTGCCATGAAGCCGCATTTAGTCGCGCAAATTCAAAATTCACTCACAGGTAAGCGTCACATTGCACCACCCGTCGTGCAAGATAAAATAACGCTTAATCCTGGCAATATAGATATTGTGAGGCGCGGCATGGTTGATGTGACGTTACCTGGCGGCACGGCGGCAAGTATCGGTGCCAATGCAGGCTATAACATTGCGGCTAAAACGGGTACCGCACAAGTCATCGGTATTAGGCAAAATGAAAAATACAATGAACACACCATCAATGAGCGTCATCGCGATCATGCATTGTTCATTGCTTTCGCACCCGCTGAAGACCCCCAAATTGCCTTGGCCGTGATTGTTGAAAATGGTGGCCATGGCGGTTCTGCGGCAGGTCCCATTGCCAGAAAAGTCATGGACTATTATTTATTGGGTAAACTGCCAAACGTGGAAACTGCAAAAACAGACGTTAAAAAGCCGGCTAACGCGACTGGCAACACGCCCGCAACAACGCAGCCACTCGTACCGGAAGAGGAATTTCATGATTAGTCGATTATTCCATCATCTCGTTAAACATATAGACGCATTCTTAATGACCTGTTTGTTGTTTACGTTATTGGCGAGCTTGTTCGTGCTGTACAGTGCGTCTGGTCAAAGTTTTGAACGTGTATATGCGCACGGTATTAACATTGCGGTAGCGCTCAGCGTGCTGTGGGTGGTTGCAAACATTCCACCTAACCAGCTAGAACGCTTTGCGCTACCGCTTTATTTGTTGGGCGTTGCATTACTCATTGGCGTTGCCCTGTTTGGCACCATTAGCCACGGCGCGCGCCGTTGGCTTAATGTCGGCATTATCCACATTCAGCCCTCAGAGATTATGCGCATTGCGCTACCCATGATGCTCGCTTGGTATTTTTCTAAACGCGAAGGCAAGCCCAAAGCCAGCCATTTTGCATTTGGTGGATTACTGCTAGCCATACCAGTAGCACTCATCATGAAACAGCCTGATTTGGGCACTTCATTACTTATCACAGCCTCTGGTTTTTTTATTCTTTTTTTAGCGGGCTTAAATTGGAAATTTTTATTAGGGGGCATTACTTTACTCGCTGGCCTCACACCCGTTTTTTGGTCTATGCTGCATGATTATCAACGCCGCCGCATAGAAATTTTATTTGACCCAACGCAAGATCCGCTTGGTGCAGGCTACCATACCATACAAGCGATTATCGCCATTGGCTCGGGTGGCTCCGCAGGTAAGGGTTGGTTAAATGGCACCCAAACACAACTTGATTTTTTACCTGAACGCACAACAGACTTTATTTTTGCCGTGTTTAGTGAAGAATTTGGCTTTTTAGGTAATATGTTGTTACTTAGTCTTTTTAGCCTTATTATCATTCGCGGGCTCATGATTGCCTCGCAGGCGCAAAGTACATTTTCTAGATTATTGGCAGGTAGCATTACGCTCACTTTTTTCACCTACGCTTTTGTGAACATGGGCATGGTCAGCGGCATTTTGCCTGTGGTTGGCGTACCATTGCCTTTAATTAGTTATGGGGGCACTTCTATGGTGATGCTCTGCTTAAGTTTTGGCATTTTGATGAGCATACAAACCCATAAAAAACTGGTCGCAACCTAAGCTTAAGTTAAATGGAGGTTACTGAATGATTCGCTTACAACAAGGTCTTATCATCGTATGCATTATGCTCTTGGTAGCATGTGGTGGAAAATCTGTACAAAAACAAAATAGTCCCGCACCAAACACGCAAGCCTCTGCTCCAAAATCAGCGTCAGAAACCAAGTCGCCTTCCGCAACAAAAGGCGGCTATTATTTAGATGACGGGCCTGGGGATAATGCGCCTGCAGACATTGATCTTATTCCTGATGCAGCACTTAAAACGGAAAAGCCGTTCACACGTGCCAATAGACCGTATTCTGCTTTAGGTCAAAAATACACGCCCATGACCAGCTACGCCCCTTACGTTAAACAAGGCATGGCTTCATGGTATGGCAAACGCTATCACGGTCAAAAAACATCCAGTGGTGAAATTTATGATATGTACGCCATGACAGGCGCGCACACTACCCTACCCATCCCCAGTTACGTCAAAGTCACCAATCCTGAAAACGGCCGTTCCGTAGTGGTGCGCATCAACGACCGCGGTCCCTTTAAACACGAGCGTCTATTAGACTTATCTTATGCTGCCGCTTATAAACTACGCCTAACTGCGCAAGGTAGCGGCCTGGTAGAAGTGGAAGCTATTGACACCCGTGCTGAAGCCATGCAAAAAATCGCCAACAACCGCAACGCAGAAGCCATGAACACCGCCGCACCTAGGCCTTTGCAAGCTGCACAAACCGCAACAATAACGCCTGTTACCACCAATAACACTGTCCCAGCCCAAGTGGTTGCTAACAACAATCTAGATACAAACCTCTCTAGTTATTATGTGCAAATTGGCGCATTCAAAAATGAAAATAATGGTGAATTATTACAAAAGAAAATTCTAGGCTTAGACATTGGCGGCAATGCCGCCGTTGCTAACGTGTATAATAACGGCTTGTATCGCATCAAAATAGGTCCTTTTGATACCAAAAAAGAGGCCGATATTTCCGCCAGTAAAGTGCGTCAACAATTAAACATTTCCGCAATCGTTACCAATCAGTAATTACTCACATAAAATCACATGCAAATTATTAAACATCCATTCCTAATTTCTATTATCAGCAGTGTTAGCGCAAGCACATTAGCCGCTTCTTTATTTTTCAGTCCGCTTGCACATGCCAATAATGCACAAATTGCGCCGCCACCAGACCTGGCAGTTAATGCCTACTTGCTCAAAGACTTTAACAGTGGTCATATTATTGCTACCAAAAATGGCAATATGCGTGTTGAACCAGCCTCATTAACCAAAATAATGACCGCTTATTTAAGCTTTAAAGCATTAAAAAACGGACACCTACAACTCACTCAAACATTGCCTGTCAGCGAAATTGCGTGGAAAGTTGAAGGCTCTAAAATGTTTATCGAGCCAAATAAACCGGTTACTGTAGATGAGCTTTTACATGGCATGATTATTCAATCTGGCAATGATGCTTCTATTGCTTTGGCAGAGGGCATTGCTAGCACGGAAGAGCAATTTTCTGGCATGATGAACAAAGAGGCACAACGCCTAGGTATGAAAAACACGCATTATATGAATGCCACCGGTCTACCGGACGCACAGCATTACACTACTGCTGAAGATTTATCCACCTTAGCCACTGCCTTAATACGTGACTTTCCAGCAGAATATAAGCGCTTATATTCTGTTAAAGAATACACTTACAACAACATTAAACAACCCAATCGTAACCGCTTGTTATGGTTAGACCCTTTTGTTGATGGCATGAAAACAGGGCATACAGAGTCAGCCGGTTATTGTTTAATTTCTTCTGCAAAACGCGATACTACACGCCGCATTTCAGTAGTGTTGGGAGCACCGACCGATGCTGCCCGTGCAACAGAAAGCCAAAAATTGCTCAACTATGGATTCCAATTTTTTGATTCCACGCTAGTTTACAAACAAGGGCAGACTATCAGCCAGCTTAAAATATGGAAAGGTAGCGAAAATCAATTAGCTTCTACGGTCGCCAACGATTTATATCTCACGCTACCCAAAGGTGAATATGCCAACGTCAAAGCCCTAGTCTCAAGCACGCAACCATTAATTGCACCGATAAAAAAAGGGCAAGTGATAGGCAAAGTAAAATTCACACTCAATGGCAAAATCATAGATGAGCGCGCTTTGGTTGCAGCAAAATCAATTGACGCCGCAGGTATTTTAGGCCGTGCGTGGGACTCAATTAAATTGCTAATACAATAAGTGATTTACAACGTTCATGACCTACATTGAGCCACACACCGCACCTCCGTTAATCGATTTTCCTTGTGACTTTGCCATCAAAGTCATGGGGGAAACGCAAGAAGCGTTTTCTGCTTCGATTATTGCTGCCATTCAAACCATAGCCCCAACATTTAGTGCAGAACAGGTAGAAATGCGTGCGAGTTCTGCGGGTAAATATATCAGCCTCACTTGCACCGTGCATGTAGTCTCACAAGCACAATTAGATGATATCTACCGCCTGTTGAGCGCACACCCCCTAGTGAAATTTGCGCTTTAACTACAATTAGCTCGTCATGCAACAGCCTTTAACAATACGGCGTTTAGGTGTTACAGAATTTGAAACCACCAGCCTTGCCATGCAGCACTTTACTACCGAGCGCACAGGCGACACCCCTGATGAACTATGGCTTACTGAGCATCCGTCCGTTTATACACTAGGACTTAATCGCAAACAGGTGCGCTTGCCTTTGCGCGATGACATTCCCGTCATCAACGCTGACCGTGGTGGAAAAATCACTTATCACGGTCCGGGACAAATTATCATTTATGTATTGCTGGATTTAACGCGTCGCAAGCTCAATATCCGTAGCCTAGTCAGCCTCCTCGAAAATACGGTGATAGAATTACTGGCAGGCTACGACGTTAGCGCAACGTCACAAAAAGATGCACCTGGCGTTTATGTGCAACTTAAAGGCACTCAAATTGCCAAAATCGCATCACTTGGCTTACGCATCAAAAATAATTGCTGTTATCATGGATTAAGTCTCAATGTTGAGATGGATTTGACCCCATTTGAGGCAATAGACCCATGCGGCTACGCGGGTTTAAAAGTCACACAAACTAAAGATTTAGGCATTACGGCAAATACACAAACATTAGGTGAATTGTTAGTACAAAAACTCACCGCTAAATTAGAACAATTGCATGAGTCACTTGACTCGTGATACGGAAATAAGCATGACTAACGCTACACCCAATAAAGTTGCCAGCCCCAAAATCGCCGGAGTAAAAGAAATTGACGCGGCAAAAACTTCGCGTATTCCAATCAAAATCATTCCACAACCGATTCAACGCAAACCTGAATGGATCCGCATGAAAGCGCCCGATGGCGCGCGTTATCAAGAAATAAAACGTGTGCTGCGTGAAAATAATCTGCATACCGTGTGTGAAGAAGCCAGCTGCCCCAACATTGGCGAATGCTTTAGCAGCGGCACCGCCACGTTTATGATTCTAGGGGACATTTGTACGCGGCGCTGCCCATTCTGCGATGTAGCCCATGGCAAGCCGCTACCACCTGATGTCAATGAGCCAGAGAACCTTGCACGCACCATTGCACAAATGCAACTCAAATACGTGGTTATTACCAGTGTAGATCGTGATGATTTACAGGACGGTGGCGCACAACACTTTGTGGATTGCATCGCTGCCGTGCGTGCGCAGTCTCCCAATATCAAAATAGAAATTCTAGTCCCTGATTTTCGTGGTCGCCTGGATATTGCGATGCAGATTTTAACTAAGGCACCGCCCGATGTCATGAATCATAATCTTGAGACTATTCCACGGCTTTATAAACAAGCAAGACCAGGCTCGGATTATCAAAATTCGCTCAATTTACTCAAGGCATTTAACGAGATTTATCCGCATATCCCCACAAAATCAGGCTTAATGCTGGGGCTTGGTGAAACAGATGACGAAATTTTAGCCGTAATGCAAGATTTACGCGCACACAACGTAAGCATGCTCACATTAGGGCAATATTTACAGCCAAGTATTCATCATCACCCTGTGATGCGTTACGTTGAACCTCAAATTTTTGAAACGTTAAAACAAAAAGCCGATGCCATGGGCTTTAATAATACCGCCAGTGGCCCCATGGTAAGAAGTAGTTATCACGCTGACGCACAAGCACAACAAATGATAGAGTATGTTAACATACGCTAATTAATGATAAATTATTGTAATAAATGATAAATTTATACCAAAAGATGATATGAAGTGCCATTCTTGGCACTAAGAGTTCATCCTTATTAAAGTTGAATTAAGCCTTGAGCAAAAGGTGCTTACATCAGCTTCAATTGATGAGATTTAGTCACTAACTCATTAAAAATTGCTTATGAACAACGATCTTTTGACAAATGCAGAACAACTAGCTTCCTTGAAAAAGGCATATCTTTGCGTATTCTTATACTTCCCCAACTTTAATCCGTGTAGTAAACAATATCGTCCAATCGTGTTTTTTAGAAATTGGAAGGTATAACGCAGCATAGATAGCCGTTTTAGAATCAGCATATATAAATATGCTGATCATAATTCATCGCACTAAGCGGGTTCGTGGCGATGCCTATCCCATTTTCCATTGCCCAAACGGAAACACCTGCTTGCAAGGTTATACTGCAGAAACATGCTTTAACTCTGCAATCAGTTGCAACTGCTCAAGATATTCAGGATTTGATTTTAGTAGCCATTTTACGACACGAGCATTGTCGAGAATGCTACTAATATGCGTTTTAATGATCGTCAATTGAAGGTTGGCAGGACCATAGCTTTCCTCAAGCAACTTTGTATCGGCCTGCACAAGAGCCAGCTCTCTTTCAAGTCTCTGCAAGCTCTCTAGCATACTCCCGTTTGCTACCTTTACTTTCTTGCTCTCAATAATCTGGTCTGAAGGCGTTGCATGCAGCATAGCCTTCGCAAACTTCAATGAATAATTGTTTAAATTAATCATTATGTTGGCTACATCAATCTGACGGAATGCTTTCATTCCTTTTAAGACTGGAAATACGCCTCGTGGCATTGGCTTGTCCGCTAGTAAATTAATCGCCTCATTACAAATTCCATCGAGTAGCCTAAATCGCTGGCGGATTGAGTCCGCCGAAACGCCCAATGCTGCACCTAAAGTTTCTGCCGCAACACCATTTTCATGAGCTCGCACAATCATCCTATGCTCTTGAACTACAGATAACCGATTCACATTTTTGTTATAAGTGAACCCTTCATCATCAGTAGAAATCAAACACAGTGCATATTCCGCATTTAATTCAATAAGTGCTTCTGTTCGGAGGTGTCCATCAAGGACTAAGAAATCATTTTTGTGCTCAGGATGCGGAATCACCACGAGAGGCTCAACTAAACCAATGGCCTTGATCGATAATTTTATTTGCTGATACTTTACACTTCTCTTGATTGTCGGCGCTAATTTTTTAGAAAAATGTAATCTTGAAATAGGGACTTGAATGCACTGTTGTTCAAATCCA